>JAANMY010000018.1_pt1 | contig 170538 bp, 157 predicted proteins | sample 7279691 | NCBI WGS metagenome assembly JAANMY01 (sample SAMN14094543, study PRJNA606508) | bioreactor metagenome | isolation source: A lab-scale SPAN reactor treating ammonium-rich wastewater day 388 | place: Ireland: Galway | collected 2018-02-07
CCCCCGTTGGCATCGCGCCAGTTCGTCCACCCGATGTTCTCCCCCCACGCGTGCTTGTGGTTCGGGGCGATCGACGTCTGCCCAAGGGCCGGCGACGCGAGGACGAGCGGGAGAAGGACACGCAGCGCGGTTCGGCGGTTCATGGCGGGGATCCTTGCGTTGATCGCGATCAGAACGTGAAGTTCGCGTTGGGATCGGTCGAGCCCGGAGCCACCCCGCCGGAGTTCCCGTTGATCGCGGGGGCCGACGTCCCGATCACGACGAGACAGATGTTGCCCGACGCGATCTGCCAGTTCTTCGTGTTCGAGCCGCAGCGGTTGCGCGCGATGAAACTCCCGGTCACCGCGACGTCGATCCCCCGGTCGTTGTACGCACAGGCGTTCCCCTCGATGCGGTTCCTCACCCCGGTGGTCGCGATGCCCGCGCCGTCGCCCGCGTCTTTCCCGTTCCACGTCGACGTGTTGCCCACGATCGTGCAGTTGCTCGCCGCCACGATCCCGCTCCCGATGTTCCCGCTGGAGTTGCATCCCTCGACCACCGCATCGGACGAGACGGCGATCCCGTGCCCGCCGTTGTCCTCCGAGGCGCACTGCATGATCTTCCCCCCGTGCCGCATCTCGATCCCGTTCCCGCTGTTGGCGAACGTCGTGCAGCCCGAGGCCACGCTGCCGTCCATGAGCGAGAGCCCGATCCCGGCGTTGAACCGGACCGTGCACGACACGACGGTCGAGTTCTGCCCGACCTCGATCCCGTTGCTCCCGTTGCTCTTCGACGCGCAACCCCTCACGATGCTCCCCTGCGCCGCCAGGATCCCGACGTTCGTGTTGCTCACCGCCGTGCAGCCCTCGACGACGCACGTGTCGCCCGCACGGATCCCGTAGACCACGTTCCCGATCGCGGTCGAATGCCGCACGATCGCGCCGTTGCCGACGGCGATCCCGCTGCCGGCGTTCGCGAACGCCTGGACCGACTCGACCGTCACGCCCTGCTGCCCGAACGCTCGGATCCCGTCAAGCCCCCACCCCCGGATGCCGCCGTTGCGGATCACGATCGTCCCGCCCGTGTCCAGCATCCGCTCGATCCCGCACAGCGACGTCGGAACCCCGACCAGTTCAAACCCGTTCAGGTCGATCGTCACACCGCTCGCCGCGAGCTCGATCCCCTTCTTCCCCGCCTGACCCGTCACGCTCCCCGTCAGGTAATACGACCCCGGCTGCGTGATCCGGAACACGCTATCCGCGTCCCCAGGCGTGTTCGTCGCGTTGATCGCGATCCGGGGCTCGACCTCCGAAAGGGTCTTGAACGACGACGTCACCGCCCCCACAGGCGGGGTCAACGGACCCGCCGCCAGACTCGACGTCAACGCGGCTCCACAAAGTACGGCGAGCAGGACGGTTCTCGGACAGGCGCAGGTCATCGTTGGTCTCCAGGAGCCCTTCGGCTCGACGATGTATGCGAAACTCCGCCCTCAAGGCGCTAATCAACCCCTCCACCCGGGTATATTGGTGGGGGCCGCCCTCGCCCCGGATAATGCCCGAAGAAACCATCCAGACCCGGGTGACCGTCCTCCTCAACGCCGCACGCGATGGGGAGTCGCGTGCCTCCGCCCAACTCCTCCCCCTCGTCTACGACGAACTCCGACGCCTCGCCGAGGGTTACATGCGACGCGAGCGCGCCGGTCAGACGCTCCAGGCCACCGCCCTCGTCCACGATGCCTACCTCCGCCTCGTCGGGTCCCCCGACATGGCCTGGGACTCCCGCGGCCACTTCTTCGCCGCCGCCGCCCTCGCCATGCGACGCATCCTCGTCGAACGCGCACGCACCCGTGCCCAACTCAAACGCGGCGGAGGCCGCGAACGCGTCGGGCTCACCGAGGTCGCCCACGTCCACGCCGGCGACGACCCCGAAACCGCCACCGACCTCATCGCCCTCGACCAGGCCCTCACACGCCTCCGTGGCATCGACCCGCGCAAGCACGAGGTCGTCATGCTCAAGTACTTCGCGGGCCTCACCAACGACGAGACCGCCTCCGCCCTCGGCATCTCCTCCGCCACCGTCCGAAACGACTGGACCTACTCCAAGGCCTGGCTCATCCGCGAGATCCGCGCCATGCAACCCCGCCCACGCACCGATGCCCCCGCCGGCCTCGATCCCGGAGGACACCACGCGTGAGCACCGGCGTGCGCGAACTCGCCGAGGGCATCTTCATCGCCATCGCCGAACTCCCTCGCGAGCGGTGGGAAGCCGAGATCGCCTCTCGCTGCAACGCCGACCACGCCCTCGAACGGGAAGTCCGATCGCTCCTGGACTGCCACGCCGAGGCCGAGGGCTTCCTCGACGCCAGCGAACTCGAACACGCCCGCCCTCAACCCCCCGCCGGGTGGGACGAGGACACCCTCCCCTCAGGCACCACCCTCGGCGAATACGTCCTCCTTCGACTCCTCGGACGAGGGGGTATGGGCAGCGTCTACATCGCCCAGCAGGACCGCCCACGACGCACCGTCGCCATCAAGATCATCCGCCGCGGCCTCGGCACCCAGGGCCTCCTCCGACGCTTCGAGCACGAGGCCGAGATCCTCGGCAAACTCCAGCACCCAGGCATCGCTCAGATCTACGAAGCCGGCTCCGCCCCCCTCGGCCTCGATGGCGCCGACCCCACCCTCCACCAGCCCTACATCGCCATGGAACTCATCGAGGGGCCCCCCATCAACGCCTTCGCCAACGATCGCGCCCTCTCCACCCCCCAGCGTATGGAACTCGTCGCCCTCGTCTGCGATGCCGTCCACCACGCCCACCAGCGGGGCATCATCCACCGCGACCTCAAGCCCGCCAACATCCTCGTCGATCCACAGGGCCAACCCAAAATCCTCGACTTCGGCGTCGCCCGCGCCTCCCGAACCGACCTCCGCGTCACCACCATGCGCACCAGCCTCGGGCAGATCGTCGGAACCCTCCCCTACATGAGCCCCGAGCAGGTCCTCGGCGAAGGCGCCGAGGCCGACACCAGGTCCGATGTCTACGCCCTCGGCGTCCTCCTCTACCAGATCCTCTCCGGCCGGCTCCCTCTCGATGTCACCCGCGGGTCCCTCGCCGAAGCCGCACGCGTCGTCCGCGAGCAGGAGCCCACCCGCCTCGGATCCATCGACCGCTCCCTCCGAGGCGACCCCGAGACCATCGTCGGAAAGGCCCTCGACAAATCCCCCTCTCGCCGTTACCAGTCCGCCTCCGACCTCGCCGCCGACCTCCGCCGATGCATCGCCGGCGATCCCATCCTCGCCCGCCAGGACTCGGCGATGTACCTCCTCCGCAAACAGATGCGGCGATACCGCCTCGTCATCGTCGCCGCCGCCGTCGCCCTCGCCGGAATCGCCGTCTTCGCCCTCCATGCCTCCCTCTCCGCCTCCATCCAGCGACACCTCGCCGAAGAGGCCAAACGAGCCCAGGGCCGCGCCGAACGCGAGTCCGATCGCGCCACCGTGGCCGGCCTCGCCCTCGAAGCGCAACTCTCGAAGTCCAACATCGAACGCGCCCGCCTCGAAGGGCTCCTCGGCTACTTCCCTCGCGCGGAACACGCCCTCTGGGACGAGCACTTCCGCAACCCCGCCTCCCTCGACGCCCGCTGGGCCCTCTGGGAACTCTACAACCGCCACCCTTGCCGATGGACCCTCCCGGGAACACCCGCCCCCCTCTGCGTCGCCCTCTCCCCGGACCGCGCCACCCTCGCCACTGGCACGCTCCGCGGCATCATCGAACTCCGCTCCATGCTCGATCCCGACCGCGTCCTTGCCACCCTTACCCCGGGCAAGGGCCCGATCCAGTCCGTCGCCTTCGCCCCCGACGGTTCGTTCCTCGCCGTCGGGTTCCGAAGCGGAGCCCTCGCCACGCTCGATCTTCCCTCCACCGAACTCTCGTTCCTCAACCCGCCTCACACCGCCCCCGTCTCCGCACTCACCGTCTCGCCCGACCTCTCCATCGCCTCCGGCACCACCAGCGGTGAAATCGCGATCTGGGATCCGGCCTCACGACGCCGCACTGCCTCCGCCTCCGCACGGGGCGTCATCAACTCCCTCGCCTTCGACCCCGATGCCCGACGCCTCGCGTCTTCCCATCGCCCCAGGCCCTCCACATTCGAGGCCACCATCTGGAACGCGCACACCCTCACCCCCATCCAGGACCTCCCCCCCATCGCCTGGACCTTCTCCATGCAGGTCCGCTTCCACCACCAGCGCGACGCCCTCTTCATCATCTTCGGTGATCGCACCACCCGCCTCTATCCGCTCGATTCCACCTCCCCTCCCACCCTCGTCGGACGACACGAGAGCACCGCCCTCTGCATCGAACCCTCCCCGGACAACTCCACCCTCTTCATCACCGGCGGCTACACCGCCAGCCTCTACGACGCCGACTCCTTCGCCCACCAGCGCGACCTCTCTCGCTTCTCCGCTCCCATCCTCTGGGGCGGCTGGATCGACGACCACTCCGTCGTCATGGTCACCACCGACGGCTTCGTCCGCGCCTTCGATGTCCGCCGTGAGCCCGCCGCCAGGTTCATCCACGACCTCGACAACTGGTCCTTTGCCACCGCCTTCGCCCCCGATTCCTCCTGGTTCGTCTTCCTCCACGGCACCAAGGCCACCATCGCCGACACCCGCACCCTCCAGCGCCGTGCCGAGTTCGCCCTCCCTCCGCCCATGCGCTCCAGGGCCGTCCGCGTCCGTGCCGACGGCACCATCGTCCTCGGCGCCGGCGACGGGAAGATCCGACTCCTCGATCCCGCCGACGCCACACTCCTCGACACCCTCGACGCCAACGCCGGCGAGATCTACTCCCTCGCCCTCCACCCCTTCCTCCCACGCGCCATCGCCGGGCACTCCGACGGCACCGCCCGCATCTGGGACCTCGACTCCCGCTCCCTCCTCAACACCATCTCCGCCTGGCCCGAACGCGTCCTCGGCGCCGCCTTCAGCCCCGATGGTCGCCACGTCGCCCTCACAGGGTCGAACGAGGGCGTCGGCGTGTTCGACGCCGAGACCGGCTCGCTCGTCCGTCTCGTGCCCACCTCCTCCTACGCCTGGGGCGTCGCCTTCACCACCGATGGTTCTCTGCTCCTCGCCGGCACCGACGAGGGCGCCGTCGTCGCCATCGACACCACGTCCTGGACCACCGTCGAGGTCCGCCGAGAGCACCTCCGCCTCATCGCCTCCCTCGATGTCTCCCCCGACGGACGCTTCTTCATCACCGGGAGCGACGACGGCGAGGTCAGGCTCTGGGACCCACGCTCTCGACGTGTCCTCGCCACCCTCTCCCCCGGCGGACGCGAAGTCCCCGGCATCGCCTTCGATCCCTCCTCCCGATTCATCGCCGCCTGCACCCAGGACCGCATGGTCGCCCTCTACGACCTCCTCGCCATCGATCCGTTCATCGAGGGGAACCGCCGCTCCCACCTCCCGCCGGACGCCCACCCCGACGAGTCACCGTCCGAAGCGCCTCCACGATGAACACCCCCGCCAGCGCCAGTAGCGCCAGCGCCACCGGCGCGTTGAGGATCGTCGGGTTCAGCGACGTCGCGCCCCCCTTCGTCACCCGCCACGCCCCCGCGCTCGCGTCACGCACCCCGAGCCAGATCTGCAGCGCCAGCGCCGTCAGCGTCACCGCCATCACGAACACCATCGGCAGCAGCGTGTACCAGTAACGCTTCCCGATCCGCCGCAACCACAGCGTCACCCCCAGAAGCGTCAGCGCCGCCAGCAACTGGTTGCTCGTCCCGAAGAGCGTCCAGAACACACGCCACCCGTCCGGGCTCGTCGACAGCAGGATCGCCAGCGGCGTCCCCGCCGTCAACGCCGCACCGATCACCCCCGCCGCTCGCCCGCTCGCCCCGAACAACTCCTGCACGAGATACCGCCCCAGCCTCGTCGAGACATCCAGCGTGTCGAACACGAACGTCGAGAACGCCATCGCACCGAACGTCGCGCAGAACAGGAACGCCCCGCCCCCGAGGAACACCCCGAGGAACGACGCCAGCCCGTCCCCGTAGATCCGCGCCGGGTTGCTCCTCGCCGCGTCCGCCGGCGCGAGCATCATCACCGTCGCCAGCGCGATCACCGCCACGAACCCCTCCAGGAGCATCGCCCCGAACCCGATCGGCTTGCAGTGCGACTCCCGCGCGATCTGCTTGCTCGTCGTCCCCCCGCAGATCAGCCCGTGGAATCCCGAACACGCCCCGCACGCGATCGTCACGAACAGGAACGGGAACAGCATGCTCGTCACCGGGACGTCCGCCTTCTTCAGCGACGACAGCGGGCTCAGAAGGTCCTTCGCGTTCTCCGACAGCATCGGCTGCCGGATCTCGAACCCGCCCAGCAGGATCCCCGCCGCCCCGATCCCCAGCGCCAGATACAGCACGAACCCCCCCAGATACCCCCGAGGCTGCTGCAGCAGCCACACCGGGAGCATCGACGCCACGAAGCAATACCCCAGGATCAGCACGAACCACCCCTTCGCGGGGAGCACCAGAACCTCGTCCAGTCGCGTCCCCGCCCACACGCATCCCAGCGTCAGCGGCACGAAGATCAGCGTCGCCAGCCACATCGGCGGCCTCACCACCCGCTGCACCACGCCCATCACCAGCGCCAGCGCAAGGTACAGCGTGCTCGACATCGCCACCGCCCCGCCCTTGTTGAACGTCGTCCCCAGCCCCTCCAACTCCTCGCTCACCCCGACGAACGAGCCCGCCGTGATCTGCGTGAACGCGATGATCACGTACACCAGCGCGATCCAGATGAACGCGCACAGCGACAGGTACGCCCGGCGACCCAGCGTCTCCCGCGCGATCTCCGCGATCGAGTGCGCCCCGTGACGGACGCTCGCCACCAGCGCCGAAAAATCATGCACCGCTCCGATGAACACCACCCCGATCCCGATCCACAGCAGGCACGGCAGCCACCCGAACGCCATGCACGCCAGGATCGGTCCAGCGATCGGGCCCGCCGCCGCGATCGCGCTGAAGTGCTGCGACATCAGGTAGAACGGCCTCGTCGGCACAAAGTCGATCCCGTCGTTCCGCCTCACCGCAGGCGTCTCCGCCTCGTCGTCCAGCGCATACTGACGCGCCACGAACGTCCCGTACAGCAGATACCCCGCCGTCAGAACCACCATCGTCACCACCGCGATCACCAGTAAGCCCATCTCCGGCTCCCTCGGGCACGACCGCCCGCGAGCGGGCAGAATACACCCCATGTCCACCCATGCGCGACCCCCTGCCTTCGCCCTCGAATCCACCGTCCTCCTCCACGGCGTCCCACGCCCCTCCGCTCGCGCCCTCGCCCTCGACCTCCGCGCCGACGCCCGCGCCGCGGGCGCGCACGCCGCGATCGTCGGCGTCCTCGCCGGCTCACCCGTCGTCGGGCTCTCCGACGATCAACTCGATCAACTCCTCGCCGCCCCCGCCGTCCACAAAGCCAACGCCGCCAACCTCGGCATCCTCCTCCACTCCCGAGCCCACGCCGCCACCACCGTCAGTTCCACCCTCGAACTCGCCGCCGGCGCGGGCCTCCGCCTCGCCGCCACAGGTGGCATCGGCGGGCTCCACCGCGGCCTCGCCCACCGCCTCGACCTCTCCTCCGACCTCCACGCCCTCGCACGCTTCCCCGTCGCCCTCGTCGCCTCGGGCGTCAAGTCTCTCCTCGATGTCGAAGGAACTCGCGAACTCCTCGAAGCCCTCGCCGTCCCCGTCATCGGGTTCCGCACCGACCTCTTCCCCGCCTTCTACCGACGCGAGAGCCTCGCTCGCGTCGACGCACGCTTCGACGACCCCCACGACCTCGCCGCGTTCATCCGCTCCGAACTCGCGCGACGCACCCGCGGCATCCTCATCGCCAACCCCATCCCCGCCGACGACGAACTCCCAGAGTCCGACCTCGACCAATGGCTCGCCGTCGCCCAGGCCGAAGCCGCCCAACTCACCATCCACGGTCGCGAGGTCACACCCTTCATCCTCGGACGACTCCACGAACTCTCGAAGGGACAAACACTTCGAGCCAACATCGCCCTCCTCCGACACAACGTCCGCCTCGCCGCGGAACTCGCCGTCCACCTCGCCAGATAGCCCAACTTGACACTCGTTCCCTCCCCGCCTTGCGCATTCTTCGCGCATCCTCCACCTCTCCACAGTCGATTCCGTTCGACCGACCGCTACCATCCCCTGGCCGCCTCAGGACGGCGCGCTCCATCGCCAGGCCGGTGCTCGATCCGTGATTCTCGGACGCCCGTGGAGGAGACGGGCGTCCTCGGGATCACGGCCCGCCAACGCGGGCGAGCACCCGACCTCGCGGGAAGAGCCGCGGCCACGGCTTCTCGTCGGATACGTCCAACCCACCACCCTCCGGAGGATTCTGCATGCCCCGCAACGCGATCACCCTCGTCTCACTCGCCGGCCTCTCCTGCGGCGCCCTCGCCCAGGACAGCGTCTCCAAGCACCAGGGCCTCCCGGGCGATGCCCTCGTCCAGTACTCCCCAACCGACTCCGCCCGCGACTACGTCGTCGACCTCGTCCCCCTCACCACCTCCTGGGGAACCCAGTTCGGAATCGCACCCGTCATCAAACTCACCCGCAGCCTCAACACCAACTTCTTCAACGTCTTCTCCGGCTCCAACGCCATCTCCAACACCCTCCTCCCCTCCTCACCCTTCGCCGCCTCCTCCTACGCCCTCTGGTCCACCCCGGGTGAGGGCGTCCACTCCCTCGACAACAACCCCCCGGCCTCCTCCATCAACTTCGCATGCGGCGACCGCGCCCTCCAGTTCGCCATCGCCACCAACGAGTTCGAGTCCAACTACAACGGCGTCCTCGGCGCCATCGTCAACTACCGCCCCTCCAGCCCCACTCGCCTCTATGTCTCACGCGTCCACGCCGCCCTCAACGGCAACAACGCCTCCGAACGCCTCTCCGGGATCGGCCTCGGCGCCGTCGATGCCTACGGCAACATCCACCTCCGCGCCTCCGGCAACGGCCTCGCCTCAGGGCCCTTCATCGTCGGCGAAAACTACCTCCGCGTCGACATGCCCAACCGCTCCCCTTCCTCTCTCAACGTCATCCAGGACATCGGCGGGACCGACGCCGCCGCCACCGACTGGACCCTCAAAAACCAGGTCGTCACCCACTCCGTCCCCTCCATCATCCCACGAAACCTCGGCAACGCCCGACCCGTCATGCTCGGCATGAACTTCAACCGCGAATACACCTACGAGTCCTCCCCCAACACCCACTCCTGGACCAACGACCACCGCGGCAACCCGACCTTCACCCCCGACACCCGCGGCAACATCGCCTTCTCCTCCGTCATCCACTTCCCAGGCAGCGTCGGAACCGCCGCCTCCTACTGCAAAAACCCCATCATCCCTCCCACCCCCTTCTCCGACACCGACAGCATCCTCCTCTGGGGCGTCGATGCCGACGGCCACGTCGTCGCCTCCGCTCGCTTCGGCCTCCCCGTCAGCATCACCGACAACGACGACGGGTTCAGCACCGCCACCCACGGCGGCGGCGGCGGAATCCTCGGCTTCACCAACCACTTCGGAACCACCGCCTTCTTCGGCGGCAATGGCCAGGTCGCCGTCGGCAAGGACCAGGCCGGTAACACCCTCATCGCCGGCACCGTCGCCCTCTTCGACCCCTTCTACAACGCCTCCATCGCCACCAACGGCGCCAACGCCGTCGTCGTCGCCAAAATCACCCCCGGCGGCAGCGTCTCCTGGACCACCGCCGGCTACAACAACTTCAACGTCCAGGCCGGGAAGATCATCCGCGACGGACGCAACGGCTCCGCCATCGGCGAGATGACCGAGTTCATCGCCCTCAACCCCTCCATCACCGGGCCCAGCGTCTCCTCTCCCACCATCGACTCCGTCGGCAATCTCTACTTCCTCGCCGTCTGCGAACTCTACGATCCCGCCGGCGGACCCAGCGATTTCGACACCTGCCTCCTCCGCGCCGTCCTCGATCCCGCCTCCTTCTCCTACCAACTCGAACTCGTCCTCGAAGTCGGCTGGGTCTTCTCCGGCGCCAACTCCGCCACCGACTACCAGATCCGCTTCCTCCAACTCGCCAACAACACCGGCGGCGCCAGCACCAACTCCATGTGGTCCGGACAGATCAGCCAGTCCGCCGCCCACGGCATCAGCCCCGCACTCATCACCGACACCGCCGATCCACGCTCCCTCGGCGGCCTCGTCCTCGTCGCCAACATCGTCTACGACTCCAACCACGACGGCGACTTCAACGACGTCGACACCGATCCCAACACCTCCGTCCCCTCCGACGAACTCCACAAGGTCGTTCTCTACATCGCCTCCATCAACCAGGCCCCCTTCTGCCCGGGAGACATCGAGGGCGACGCCGATGTCGATATCTTCGACTTCCTCGCCTTCCAGAACCTCTACGCCTCCCAGGATCCCCGCGCCGATGTCGAGTGCGACGGCGACTGGGACATCTTCGACTACCTCGCCTTCCTCAATCTCACCTCCCAGGGTTGCCAGTAACCCCTCTCCCCTGCGACCCCCGGGCCCGGGCTCACCCCCGGGCCCTTTTCTTTGCGCGCAACGACCCCACGCCCTCCTGCTATCGTCCTCCGGGGCCATAGCTCAGCGGTAGAGCAGCGGGCTCATAATCCGTCAGGTCGCAGGTTCGAATCCTGCTGGCCCCAGTCCCTTCACCGACCCACGCGTAGCGTCGCCTCCGCGCCCGCAGGCAGCCGAAGCCCTCCCGCCGTCACCCTCACTCGATACTCCCCGGCCTCCAGCCCACCGCGCGAACGCACCGGCACCACCATCCGCACACGCACCCGACCCGTCCCCTCCAGCACGATCGACGCCGGCCCCGGAAACGCACCCCCCTCGCCCCCGCCCTCCAGCGACACCACCCCGCCGTCCGCCCGCGTCACCCGCACCGCCCGCCCGGGCTGTTCCATCACCCCCGCCGCCAGTTCATACACCGCGAGATACGCCTCCGCCCCCGCGCCCTCCGCTTCCACCTCGATCCACCCGGGCCCAAGCCCCACCACCCTGATCTCCCGCCCCGACCCGCGCACCCCGACGCTCGGAGCCGCCACCGGCGGATCCTCCCGTGCCCGCGGCGCTCGCGCACGAGGCGGCTCCGCGGGCGGCGGGGCCGCCGTCGGCTCACGCCGCGCGGGCTCACCAGGGCGTGGCGCCGGCGCGGGGATCGACACCGAGCACCCCCACATCGCCCCGACCCCCGCCAGCACCACCGCCGCCCTCATCGCCGCTACTCCAGCCTCTCGCGGCTCGCGATCTCGAACCCATGCAGCCCCGCGATCTCCGCCGCGCTCTTCTTCTCGATCTTCGAGAGCCCCGACACCACGGGCCCGGGGTCCTCAAACGCCAGCCGCCCCAGCACCTCGAACTTGTGCGCGAGGATCCCCTTCAGGTCCGCGACCGTGTTCCTCGCGTGCCCCGCGGGATACATCACCAGCCCGGAGTCTCTCTCGTTCCCTTCGTCGTCCGTGATCACCACCGACGTCGGAATCCCGTCCGGATACCGCGCGTCATACTCCGCCCCCCCGTGCTCGAACGACATCTTCTCCATCAGCGACCGCGTCAGCGGATCGGCGATCGCCCCCGGAGAAAAGTCCTGCGGCGTCAGCATGAGTTCCTTCCACCCCAGCGCCTTCTTCATCCCCGCCGCCCGCAACTCCAGCGCCTTGCGCAGCATCGTGCACACCAGGTACACCATCGAGTGGTCCGCGGACTGCCGTGTCCTCGGGTCTCGCTTCGCCGGGTCGCCGATGATCCCGAACGCCGGCTCGTACGCCTTGACCACGATCCGAGACACGCAATCCCCGGACTGGTCGTCCAGCAGCCTCGGGTGCGTCGCCAGCAGGTCGATCAGCCCCTGCAGCGCCCCGGCGCTCTGGTGCTCGTACAGCCCAAGTTTGAAGTGCATCCCCATCACCGCGAAGTCGCTGCCCGCACGCGCCAAAACCAGGTCGAACGGCGACCGCTTCCCCGCCTTCACCTCCGCGTCCCCCCTCGCCTTCCCCTCGAACAGGCAGAACACCGCCTCGGGATTGCGGAAGATGTCCCGCGGCCCGAGAAACCCACGCATCGATCGCCGCATGCACGTCACCGCCGCCTCCGTGCTGATCGCCGCGCTCGCCCCCTTCGAGTCCGACAACTGCTTCCCCGCCCGGATCGCACGGAACGGGACATGGTGCGCCACCACCATCCCGATCGCGCTCTCGATCTGCTCCGGCGTCGCCCCCAGCATCGCCCCATACACCGCCGCCGACGCGATCGCCCCGTGCAGCACGTGGTCGATCTTGTATGTCTTCAGGCTGAAGACCTCCGCCAGCCGCCCGCGGATCTCGTCCAGCAGCACCATCCCCCGCATCGCGTACGCCCCGTCCCGGCCCGCCGCCTGCGCCGCCGCGATCGCCACCGCGTAGTAGTCGTTGTGCCCGAACTCCCCCGCCGTGTGCCCCAGCGCGGGGTTGTACCCGAAGTTCGTTCCGTTCGAGTCCCACTCCCGCACCGCCGCCGCGTTCGCCGCGATCGCCTTCTCCACCTGCACCGCCACGCCCGAGCCGAACACCGTCGCCCCGCCCGTCTTCCTCGTCCCCCACCCCCGGGGAGCCGCCGGATACTCCAGCGCCTCCCGACGCAGCAGCGTCGGCGCGTTCGTCCCCAGCGCCAGCGCCGAAACCCCGCAGATCACCGCGTCCGTGAAGAACAGGTTCGTCCGCTCGACCACGCCACGGTCAGGGTCCCCCCGCAGCGCACCCTCACCGTTCATGAACTCGACCGCATAGTGCCCCAGGCCCAGCGCCTGGTTCGTGTCGGCCGGCAAAACCACCGAAGTTCCCATCGTGTCGCCCTCGCTTGTTGGCAGGGCTACACGGTAGGACCCCTCACCTCGTCGCGCCAAGGTAGAACGACTCCCCGAGCCCCACCGTGAAGATCAGGCATCCGTACATCGCGTGCTCCACCACCACCGGCAGCAGCGCCCTCGAACAGTGGTACCGATACGCGAACAGCACCCCGCCCAGCAGCGTCAGCACCACCGCCAGAGCGTTCTCGAACAGGATGTGCCCGAACCCGAACGCCGCCGCGCTCGCCGCGATCATCGTCCACCCCGACCCGAACACGCTCCCATACCGATGCATCAGGAACGCACGGTAGATCACCTCCTGCGGATACACGCTCACCAGCGGATAGAACACCATCACGATCGCCCACACCACCGGCTTGTTCAGCGGGAACGCGAACAGCGACCCCCGATCGATCACCAGCAGACCCGCCGTCAGCGCCGCACCTCCGATCCCGAACAACACCAGGATCGACCTCCACTGCCCTCGCATCCCCCCCCACAGCCTCCTCCGGTCAAACGTCGGATCCCGCCGCAGAACCCCCACGCACAGCACCGCGCCAGCCATCAGACCCGGGATCAGCAGCCCCGGCACCTTCACCCAGTACAGCAGCGACGGCAGCACCGCGTACAACGCCGCAAACTCCCCCAGCCGCGGCCAGAACAGGTCATCCTCGCGTTCCACTCCTACAATCGCCGGCGTGTCCTGGGGCATGGGTGGCGCGTCCTCCCCTCGATTCCTGGGTCCACTGTCGTTCGTCATCCGCCTCCCCCGGTTTCATCGCCGGGCCGCTCAGGAGCCGACCCAATGCCCAGCCAGCCCGTCATCCTCGCCGCCAAGCGTACTCCCATCGGCAAGTTCTTCGGCGGCCTCGCACGCGTCCCCTCCCCAGTCCTCGGCTCCTACGCCCTCTCCGCTCTCTTTGCCGAACACCCCGCCCTCGGGAACGAAGCCCGCAACGGGAACGTCGACGATGTCATCATGGGGTGCGTCCTCCAGGCCGGCCTCGGCCAGAACCCCGCTCGCCAGGCCGCCCTCAAGGCCGGCTGCCCTGACTCCCAGTCCGCGCTCACCGTCAACAAGGTCTGCGGCTCAGGCCTCCAGGCCGTCATGCTCGCCGCCCAGGCCGTCAAGTCCGGTGACGCTGGCCTCGTCCTCGCCGGCGGCTTCGAGAACATGACCGCCGCCCCCCACTTCTCACGCCTCCGCGACGGCGTCAAGTTCGGCCCCGCCACCTTCGAAGACCACATGCAGTTCGACGGACTCCGCTGCGCCTTCGAATGCTGGGGCATGACCAACGCCGCCGACCACATCGCACGAAAACACGCCGTCTCCCGCGAGGACATGGACCGCTTCTCCGCCCAGTCCCACCAGCGCGCCGCCGAGGCCGCCAAAGCCGGCTTCTTCAAACACGAGATCGTCCCCCTCTCCCCCGAGCAGTGCCTCGACAAGAAATCCCCCGGCGTCGCCGCCGACGAGGGCATCCGACCCGAGTCCACCGCCGACGCCCTCGCCAGAATCCGCCCCGTCCCGGGACACGAGTTCATCACCGCAGGCAACGCCTCCCAGATCTCCGACGGCGCCGCCGCCCTCGCCGTTGCTTCCCTCGACCGCGCAGAGAAACTCGGCATCAAGCCCCTCGCCCGCATCCTCGCCTCCCACACCTCCGGCGTCGCCCCCAAGGACATCTTCGAGGCCCCCATCTCCGGCATCAAGGGCGCCCTCGACAAAGCCGGCCTCTCCGTCAAGGACATCGACCTCTTCGAGATCAACGAGGCCTTCGCCGCACAGGTCCTCTGCAACATCAAGCCCCTCGGCATCGACGAGAAACGCCTCAACATCGCCGGCGGCGGCATCGCCCTCGGCCACCCCATCGGCGGCTCCGGCGCTCGCGTCCTCACCACCCTCATCCACCACCTCCACCGCACCGGCGCCAAGCGCGGCGTCGCCGCCCTCTGCCTCGGCGGCGGCAACAGCGTCGCCATGGTCATCGAAGCCTGACCTCACGCCGACCGCAGCCCACCCCCACCCTTGCCCGTCATCCACGACCACGCCCTCGGTACGTCCAGCACCTTCCACCCCGCTGACACCACCCGCGGCCTCATCAACACCCACGCCGCCGCCGCGCACCCCAACCGCCTCGCTCGCAGCCTCGCACGCAACGCCTCCGCATACCGCGCCCCCGCCTCCTCGATCGATCCCCCTCGCACCAGTTCACCCGCCAGCCGCGACGCGCCCCACAGCGCCAGCCCGATCCCCTCTCCTCCCACCGGATCGACCGCACCCGCCGCGTTCCCCACGCGCAGGCTCCTCGCGTGCCCTCCCCGCACCAGCCCCGACCTCGCCACCCCGCACGCCAGCCACTCCCCCTCTCTCATCTCTCTCGAATACCACGGGCACAACCGACCCACCAACTCATCCGGATCCGGATCCTCCCGAAGCAGCGACTTCCTCACCACCAGCGCACACGTCCCGCGCCCCCCCTCGATCCCGATCACCCCCACATACGCCCCGCGGCACGCACGCAACCGCACCTCCCCCGCCACGCACGCCCTCGATCGCAGGTGACACTTCAACGCGACCAGCCCCCGCGCCTCACCCGTCGCCCTTGCGCCCGCGTCCAGCCGCCCCCGACCGTCCGCGTGCACGACCACGTCCCCACGAATCACCCCGCCCCCATCCAGCCGAACCTCGACGCCCTCCGCGCCGGTCACCACCTCCACCACCCGCGCGGGCTGCACGATCGTCGCGCCCGCCCCTCGCGCCGCGTCGATGAGTTCCGCGTCGAGCACGCCTCGCCCCAGCGCCCACCCCGGGCAAGACAGCCGCCACGTCCGCTCCCTCCCCCCCGCCTCGATCGCCACCCGGTCCACGCGCACCGCCCCAAGCGCCGCCAGCCGTTCCGGCGCGATCACCGACTCGAGCGCCCCGGTCGCCGATGGGCTGATGAACTCCCCGCACACCTTCGCCCGCGGATACGCCCTCTGCTCCACGAGCGTCACGCCCCACCCCGCCCGCGCCAGATGCAGCCCCGTCGCCGCTCCCGCGGGCCCCCCGCCGATCACCACCGCACGCCTCACGCCCCGCCCCACGCCCCGGCACGCTCCCCCGCAAACGTGAACCGATAAAACAACGGCGACTCCACACAGTACCTCGCATACCCGAGGTCCAGACGCCTCCCGATCGCCTCCACCTCCCGCCTCGTGAACCCCGCTCGTACGCTCACCCGCGCGTCATGCCGAACGATCCGAGGCCTCCCCCACAGCATCGGCTCGATCAGCACCCGCGCCGCCCTCGACCTCACAAGGTCGTTCCACACGATCCCCCGGCGCGCCGCACGGTCCATCGCACGCAGCACCGTCATCACGCCGATCTCCGGCAGATGGTGCAGGAACAACCCCGCGTGCGCATAGTCATGGCTCCCCGCTCCATACCGATCCACGATCTCCCTCGCATCCACGCACTCCAGCGTGATCCGTCCCGACACGTCCGCGCACGACGCCACGTAGTCCCGCGCCGCCGACAGCGTCTCCTCATGAACATCCACTCCCGTCACCCGCAGATCCAGCCCGCGCGACACCGCCCATCGGCACGCCGCCACTGGCAAATCCGCCGAGCCCGTCCCCACGTCCAGAAGCGTCACCGGCCCAGGACCCCACGCCCCCGACCACCTCGACAGGTGCCGAAGCAGCGCCCGCTCCCCACCGAACCTCCGGTTCACCAGCCGCAGATACGACAGCGATCGACGCAACTCCGACGGGTCCACCGCCGGGTCATCCATCAGTTCCGGCGTCACCTCGCGGCGCATCTCTCGCATCGTCCTATACTTCCTTATGGACGGCAAGCCCGCGCCGCTCGAGCCGGTGGCCCCCACCTCGCTCCGCTCCCTCTCCCGAATGGCCCAGCGAGGCCACCCCTTCGCCTTCCTCACCTGCTACGACGCCACCACCGCTCGATGGCTCGCCCGCGCCGGCGTCCATGGCCTCCTCGTCGGGGATACCGCCGCCGAAGTCATCCTCGGCCTCCCTCGCACCATCGACATGCCCCTCGATCTCTCCATCGCCCTCACCGCGGGCGTCAAACGCGGCGCCCCTGACACCCTCGTCATGGCCGACATGCCCTTCATGTCCTACCAGGCCGCGCCCGACGACGCCCTCCGCAACGCCGGCCGCTTCCTCACCGATGGCCTCGCCGATGTCGTCAAGATCGAGGCCGACGAGTCCTTCGCTCCCCTCGCCGCTCGGATGACCCGCGCTGGCATCCCCGTCTGCGGCCACGTCGGCAGCCGCCCCCAGCACGCCGCCCTCACCTCGGGCTACGTCTCCGCTGGTCGCACCCCGGAGGACGCCGCCCGCGTCATCCGCGACGCCGTCGCCCTCGAACAGGCCGGCTGCGTCATGCTCCTCGTCGAGGCCGTCCCGGACGAAGTCACCTCAGGAATACTCGAACGTACCCGCGTCCCGCTCATCGGTATCGGGGCCGGTAACGCCTGCCACGGCCAGGTCCTCGTCCTTCAGGATCTTCTCGGACTCAGCGACCACCCCCCTCGCTTCGTCGAGCCCGTCGCCAGCCTCGGGCCCGCGATCGCTCACGCCGCCGCCGCCTGGGTCGACCTCGTCGTGCAACGCCGGACGGGGGGAGAGCGTTACACTATGAAGGATCCGGTCGCGCCGCTCCTCAGGGAGCGTTCCTCGCCCTGATGCCCAGGGCCGCCGATACCCTCTTCCACCCCCCAAGGAGCGGGAGCCATGCGACGATTCGTGACCTACGGCCCGGCGTTCGTGGTCCTCCTCACCGCCCTCGCCCTCCTCATCGGTGCGCCCGCCATCGTCTTGCGCGTCGCCCACGCAGGAACCATGGTTCGCGTCTCCCTCGCACGACAGACCCTCGATAACGACGACCTCCTCGAACGCCTCAACGCCGCCCTCACCTCCATCGCCTCTGCCGTCGAGCCCTCCATCGTCCACCTCGACGTCCGCACTCGCACCGGCGGTCGCATCTCAGGCTCCACCGGCGCGGGCTGGGTCTTCGACGACCAGGGACACATCGTCACCAACGCCCACGTCGTCTCCGATGCCTCCTCCGTCCTCGTCCAGTTCTCCGACGGCAGGTCGCGACCCGCCGATGTCGTCGGCTTCGACCGCTTCACCGATATCGCCGTCGTCCGCGTCAACTCCCGCGACGGGCTCGTCCCCGCTCGCCGTGCCTCGGGCCGACGCCTCGCCAAGGGCGAACGTGTCTTCGCCTTCGGGTCCCCCTTCGGGTTCAAGTTCTCCATGACCGAGGGCATCGTCTCCGGCCTCGGACGCGCCCCGCAGACCGCCGCCGAGTTCGGCGGCTACACCAACTACATCCAGACCGACGCCGCCGTCAACCCGGGCAACTCCGGCGGGCCCATCGTCGATATCCACGGCCGCGTCGTCGGAATGGCCGTCGCCATCGCCACGGGTCGCGACCACGGCGGAACCGCCAACGACGGCCAGTCCGCTGGCATCGGCTTCGCCATCCCCCTCAACACCATCGAGTCCGTCGTCGAGCAACTCGTCGATACTGGCTTCGTCGGCCGTGGCTTCCTCGGAATCCAGTACTCCGGCGGCCGCGTCCAGTCCATCGAACGCGACGGTCAGTTCCGAGGCGTCGGAATCCCCGTCACCCTCGTCGTCGCCCAGGGGCCCGCCGAGTCCGCCGGCCTCCAACGCGGCGACATCATCACCCGCATCGACGGCCAGCCCATCACCTCCACCGACCTCCTCCGATCCATCATCTCCTCCTTCATGCCAGGACAACTCGTCTCCGTCGAGGTCTGGCGCGATGCCGACCTCCTCTCCCTCGACGTCGCCCTCGGCGCCATGCCCGAAGAAGAACTCGCCAGGCAGGCCCTCGGTGAATACGGCATGTCCGTCGATCGCGACACCCAGGGACGCCCAGTCGTCTCCACCGCCCTCCCGGGTTCCCCGGCCTTCGAGGCCGGCTTCCGACGCGGACAGATCATCCTCAGCGTCGAAGACCAGGGCGTCCCCGATGCCGAGAGCGCCCTCCAGGCCATGTACCGCCAGACCTTCAAACGCGGCAACGGCGTCCGCGTCCGGATCTCCGAGCCCGGCGCCGACGCCCCGCGCGACCTCCGCATCATCCTCCGCCGTTGATCCCCCTCACCGCGATGGTCCAACTCGAACCGCCGCCCTCGTCCCGAACCGCGGGACCACACGCGCGTCCGCGATCCACTCCGGTGCCTGAACCTGCGACTCGTGGCTGATCACTTCTCGGCACGCCACGACTTCCGACCCGAACGTCGTCAGCCCCACCACCAGCCCCGTCCCGTCCGCGTCATACCCCTCACGACCCTGCCTCGTCACCATCCTCGAACCCGCGAACACCCACTCGAACGACGGCCGCTCACCCGTCCTCTCGTTCACGATCCATTCGTTGGGCGACGCCGTCCGCTCCGTCCCGTCCTCCTCCCACGTCACCAGCCGAACCTCCAGCACATCCCCGCTCGGTGGATGTGCCTCCATCACCGCCCCGTCCCACGTCCACGACCCCGGCGCGCCCGGCTCGTGACCCATCAGCACCAGCGCCGCATGAACGTGCGATCCCAGCGCTCGCGTCATCACCAGCGACTCGTGCTCCTTCGTGTCCAGCCGGCACGCCACCACCTCCAGGTACACGATCGGCGTCCGCGCATCGTGCGCGTCGATTGGAACGATCCCCTCGACCTCGACCTCACGTGTCCCCGTGTTCACCCTCACCCCGGGGAACACCTCCCGCCACCCCGATCCTTCCACGCGCGGCTCACCCCCTCCCCCACGCTCCGCGCCCTCCGCTTGCGCAGCACGCCCCTCGACCGCCTCGCCCTCCCCAGCGCCCAGGTCCCCTTCGCGCGCCCCCGCGCACCCCGCCATCACCCAGGCCGCCGCGATGACGATCCCTCGCCTCACCCCCGATTGTTGCCCGCGAGAACCCCCGCGTCCCGCACCGCCCGCTTGAACGCCTCCCCCCGCGCCTCGAAGTTCACAAACTGATCCCAACTCGCGCACCCCGGGCTCAGCAGCACCACGTCTCCCGACCTCGCACGCTCGACCGCCATCGCCACCGCGCGCCCGAGCGTCCCCGCCTCCACCCCGCCGCTCTCCGATGCGATCCGCGCCCCCGTCGCACCGATCGCGTACACCCCCGCCAGATCACGCAGCCCACGCGCCCACGCCTCCAGCGCCGATCCCTTGTCATACCCGCCCGCAACCAGGTGCACCCGACCGCGACGCCCTCCCGACACGCTCTCGATCGCGAGGTCCGACGCCTCCGGCGTCGTCGCCTTCGAGTCGTTGTAATACCTCACCCCGCACGCCTCTCCCACGTACTCCAGCCGGTGCGGAAGCCCCGGATACCCCGCCACCGCCTCCCACGCACGTTCCGCCCCCACCCCGCACGCCCGCGCGACCCCCACCGCCATCCTCGCGTTCGCCACGTTGTGCACCCCGGGAACGACCAGCCCGGGCGGCTCCGCTCGGTCATCCGCGCCCAGCCGTTCAACACCCGTCCCCAGCCTCCATCCCTCCGCCCCCGCCCCCAGCAGCGCCGAATCACCCGGCCTCTGGTGCTCCACGATCCTCCGCTTGCTCGCCTCATAGTGCGCCGCCGAACCATGCCAATCCAGGTGATTCGGCGTCACGTTCGTCACCACCGCGATCCCAGGGCTCCATCCCTCCAGCCAGTGAAGCATCGCGCTCGACAACTCCAGCACCACCCACGTCGCCTCGTCGATCTCCCCAAGCCGTCCCAGCAGCGTGCCGCCCACGTTCCCCCCCACCACCACTCGCGACCCCACGGCCGACAGAACGTGCCCCACCATCGACGCCGTCGTGCTCTTCCCGTTCGTCCCCGTCACCCCGACCACGCGTTCCCGCCTCGGCAGCCGCTCCGTCAAGAGCCCGATCTCCGTCGTGATCGCCACCCCACTCTCGCGAGCCAGCCGCAGATATCGATTCTCCCACGGCCTGGGCACCGCCGGGTTTGCCACCACCAGGTCCGCGCCCGTGAAGTCCTCCGCCTCGTGCCCCCCCAGCCTCACCCTCACCCGCCCCGCGCGCACGAGATCTTCCAGACTCCCCAGAGAGTCCCCCAGCCCTTCCCCCGGGTCCAGATCCGTCACCAGAACTTCCGCCCCCTGCCCGCACAGCCACCGCGTCACCCCGACGCCTCCACCGAAGCGCCCGAGCCCCATCACCGTTATGCGACGGCCGTCGATCGTTTCCATGTCCCGTGCTCAACCTCGATCGCTCGTACCAGCGCCCGCAAGAGCCGCGACGCCTCAGGCCCCGGCACGCCCTCACCGATCGGGTGACCATCCAGGCTCGTCACGCTCGTCACCATCGCCGTCGAGCCCACCAGCATCACCTCCCTCGCTCGAAGGATCTCCTCCACCTTCACCGCCCGCTCCTCGATCCCCGGAACCTGCTCCAGAAGCAACGCCCGCGTAATCCCGCCAAGGATCGGCACGCTCTCCAGCGACGGCGTCACCAGCGCCACACGACCCCCCGCCCCGGGCAGCGCAAGGATCACGTTCGTCGCGCTCCCCTCCGCCAGCAGCCCGTCCCGGTGGAAGATCGCATCCTGCGACTCCGCGTCCCTCGACTCATACGCCCCGATCACGTTCCCCAGCAGCGAGATCGACTTCAGGTGCCCACGCGTCCACCTCGTGTCCCGAACCAGCGCCGCCGAGATCCCCGCTGGCTTCTCATACGACTCCAGCACGGGCTGCCCATAGCAGAACCCCAGCACCGTCGGCGTCATCGGACCCGTCGGCACTCGCGTCCGCACCGGCTGCCCGCGGCCGGGCACCCCGCGCGTCACCTGCCAGTACACAAACGCATCCTCCAGTTCGTTCGCCCTCAGCAGCGCGTCCGACAGACCCTCCATCTCGTCTGGGTCCCACTCGATCCGCGCCTCCTCCAGCGCCCGACGCATCCGCGCCGCGTGCCGATCCAGCGCCACGATCTTCCGACGGAACGACCTCAGCCCCTCATACACCCCGTCCCCGAGGAGAAACCCCCGGTCGAACGGGCTGATCCGGGCCTGATCGGGAGACACAAGCGAGCCATTCAGGTGGATGATCACGGGGGAACAATATCGGTCCGCTCAACGTCGTGCGATGAACGATTCAACCCACCCCTCCCCTTCCATCCTCCTCGCGTTCCACGTCAGGGTCTCGGAAGGGTCGTCCGGTGCCGCGGCTCATACAGCATCACCTCGCACCCGCCGGGCAGCGACAGAACCGTCGTGATCCCGTACCCCTGATCCTCAGGCTCCCCGCTCACCTCGAGCCCCTTCGCCCTCAACGACGCAACCGTCCCTCTCACATCGTCGCACATCAGCGTGAACAGATGCCTGCCGGCCTCCCTCTTCCCCTCCGCCGGGTGAACGCCCACCTCACCCGGCGGAAGCGCGAAGATCAGCCACCCCTCCCCGGCGTCCACGTGCCGCCACCCGAACACGTCGCGGAACACCGCGCGCAGCCGCTCCGGCTCCGTGGTGTAGAGCACGACGTGCACGCCGATGATCCCCACCCGCACTCACCCCTTCACGAGTGACTTGAACCCACCCCACACCATCTTCTTGCAGTCGAACGGCATCTTCTTCATGTCAACCATGTTGCACAGCCGCGGGTCCTTCATCACCGCCGTGTTCACCTTGTCCCGGTGCGCACGCGACTTGAACACCACGTACGCAAACACGATCGTCTCCGTCTTCTTCGCCTTGAACGCCGCGGGGAACGTCACCCCGAACCCGGGCGACATGTCCTCCCCCACGCACTCGTGATACTCCAGCGCGCCGTGGTCCTTCCACACCTTCGCCGCCTTGCTCGCCATCTTCTTGTACGCCGCCACGTTCTTCTTCGGGATCGGCAGCACATACCCATCGACATACGACATCCCAGGCTCCTTCCGCCGGACCTTCACGCCGGCCTCAACAGGTTACTTCCTCCACGGGACCACGCCGCGAACCCGCCCGTCCCGTAGCACCAGCGCCAGCCATGCCGCCATCCCCAGCGCCACCGGAACCGCCACCGTGAACGCCGGGTCCCCCGCCCTCACGTGCGTCACCGTCGCTCCGCCCAGATACCCCGTCACCAGGATCGCCCCCAGCACCGCCGTCCGCGGGAACAGGTACACCGCCACGCACAACAACTCCACGATCGCCAGCGGCAGGATCACCGACTCCCGGAACCCGAACTTCTCAAAGCCCTCCATCACCTGCGGCGGACGCATCAGTTTCATCACCCCGCTCATCGTCAGCATCCCCGCGGGGATCACCGCGACCACCCACCCCGCGATCGTCAGCACCCTCGGGTTCCGCGCCACGCTCATCCCATGACCTCCCGGGCTCGCACTCCCGCCGCCTCACACTCTACCACGCCCACACCTCCCCTCGCCCTCGAACTCCACGATCCCCCACCGCCAAGGCACGTGCATGTCCACCAGCCCCATCGGCGACCACACCCAGTTGTGCTCCGCCGCCCCCGCCACCTTCTCATACACCCGCTTCCCCCCACGCTCGACCACGCGATGGTCCCACTCCACCCTCGAAAAATTCACCAGCCACACCTCCCCCGCGCGCGGCGGCCCGCCGGGCCCCGTGAATCCCGCCGCCCCCGCATGCCGATCGAACGCCCTCCAGGGCATCGCGATCTCCACGCTCCACCCTCGATCCTCGTCACACGGATCGTTCAGTGTCCCTTCCACCCGAACCGCCGTCCTCAGCCCCGCGCAGTCCCACGTGTTGTCACCCTTCCCCCCCGCGCGATACGGCCTCCGGAGGAACAAGTCCCACACCGTGTTCAGCGCGTTCACCTCCAACTCGTAGTAGTCCCGACCGTCGCACGACGGATTCAGAAACACCTCGAAGTCGTTGTCCTGGAAGATCACCGAGTCACGCTCCGTCAGCGTCGCCCAGACGTGCGGCTCCTCCAGCCAGGCCCCGATGTACAGGCACTCGTCATCCCACGCCATCTTCGCCCGCGTCTCGTACCGCGGCGTCCGCCCGCGCGCCCCCTCGATGTCCGTGAACGCCTCCGTCCACGCCGCGCCCCGCCAGAACGCCTTCTCAAGGTCACCGTCGATCCTCGCCGGTCCCGACGCTCGACCGCACACGTACACCCGCGGCACGCACGCTGGCGCAAGCCCACGAGGGGTCACACCCGCAGCGCCCCTCGGGTTGTTCGGTGTCTCCGACATCGCTTCCCTCGCCCACAAGGCTACCGCGATACGCTCCTCCGTGAACCTCCGCCTCTCCCTCCACGGCGACTGGCGACTCAGGCCCATCGACGCCCCGCGGCCACACGCCCTCCCACCCGAGGGCATCGACGCCCCCATCCCAGGCACCGTCCACACCGCCCTCATCCGCGCGGGCCTCATCCCTCACCCCGACGCCGCCTTCGCCGAACTCGACCAGCGATGGGTCGGCGAGACCTCCTGGCAGTTCACCCGAGACTTCTCCCTCGACGATGAGCACGCCTCCCGTCGCCACGCCCTCCTCCTCGCCGACGGGCTCGATTGCATCGCACGTGTCGAGCTCAACGGCGTCACCGTCGGCCACGCCGCCAACGCCTTCCACGAGCACCGCTTCGATGTCCGGCACGCCCTCCGCCCAGGCCCCAACCGGCTCACCATCTCCCTCGCCTCACCTCTCGCCCACGCCCGCGCCCTGCGAGACCGCCTCGGCCCCCGTCCCGTCAACGGCGACTGGGACCCCTTCAACTTCATCCGCCGCCCGGCCTTCAACTTCGGGTGGGACTGGGGCCCGCTCGTCCCCACCGCCGGGATCTGGCGCGCCATCTCGCTCCTCCTCTTCGACTCCGCCGCCATCGTCGGCCTCCGCACCCTCGTCCGACTCGCCACGCCCTCCCTCGCCCAAGTCGAGGTCATCCCGACCATCTTCGGCGACCCGCGAAACCTCTCCCTCCTCGCCACCTTCCGCGACTCACGACGCGAGATCCTCGCGACTGGCCCAGCCTCGGGCCTCACCCTCGACATCCCCTCTCCCGCCCTCTGGAACCCCGCCGGCTACGGCGAGCCCCGCCTCGGCTCCCTCTCCCTCACCCTCCTCGACTCCGCCCGCGAAGTCGAGTCCCGCTCCCTCCGTCTCGGCCTCCGCTCGGTCGAACTCGACACCTCCCCCGACCCCTCCGGCGAACGCTTCGCCCTCCTCGTCAACTCGCGCGAGGTCTTCTGCCAGGGCGCGAACTGGATCCCCGACACCCTCTTCCCCGACGAAGCCTCGCCCGCGCGAACCCGCCGACGCCTCCTCCAGGCCCGCGACGCCGGCTTCAACATGCTCCGCGTCTGGGGCGGCGGGCTCTACGAATCCGACGACTTCTATGACGCCTGCGACGAACTCGGCCTCCTCGTCTGGCAGGACTTCATGTTCGCCTGCGCCCTCTACCCCGAAGAACCCCCCTTCCCGGACCTCCTCGACGCCGAAGCCCGATCCGTCATCGATCGCCTCAGCCCCCACCCCTCCGTCGCGCTCTACTGCGGCGGGAACGAGTGCGTCTGGGGCTACCAGCGCTGGGGATGGAAAGAACGCCTCGCCCCGGGCCAGACCTGGGGCAGCCGCCTCTGGACCGAGGCCCTCCCTCGACTCCTCGCCGACCTCGACCCCTCTCGACCCTATTGGCCCAACTCCCCATGGTCCGGCTCGATCGACGCCGATGTCCTCGACCCCGACCGCGGCGATCGCCACACCTGGGAGGCCTCGCTCGACGCCTTCCGCGCACTCGTCCCGCGGTTCCTCTCCGAGTTCGGCCACCAGGCCCCGGCGACCCTCGCCGCTTGGGCCCGCAGCCACCCGGGCCAGGACCCTCGCCCGGGCTCGCGAGCCTCCGACCATCGCCAGCGCGCGACCGGCGGGAGCGAGGCGATCTACTCCCGCGCCCTCGCCGAGCACTGGGGTGAACGGGCCGCGGCCCTCCCGCCCGAGGCCTGGGTCTACGCCGCGCAGGTCGTCCAGGCCCGAGCCGTGGAGCTCGCCTTCTCATGGGCGCGGGCCAACCGGCCCCGTTGCATGGGCGCGCTCGTGTGGCAACTGAACGATGTCTGGACCGCACACTCATGGTCGCTCATCGACGCGGACGAGCGGCCCAAGCCCGCCTACTTCGCCGCCCGCCGCGCCTGCCGACCCCGCGCCCTCTCGCTCCATCCACTGGCCGATCGCCTCGCGCTCTTCGCGGTCAATGACACGGACGAGGCGTGGTCGGAGGAGGTCGTGGTCCGACGCGTCCACTTCGACGGTCGGACGCTCGCGTCGGCGGCGTTCGGCCTGGACCTGGCGCCGCGGTCGGCGGGCGAGGTGACCTCGGACGCGTTCGCGCGCCTCGGCGCGCCAGCCGACGCGCACGTTGAACTGGTCGAGGCCCGGGCCGGCGGGTGCCGCGCGATGCGGTTCCACGCGCCCGACCGCCTGCTGCGGTATCCCGAGCCGCGGCTGAGCCTCGACTTCGAGCACCGGGAAGGGCACCTTCGGGCGCGGATCAAGGCGGACGCGCTTGTCCGCGACCTCTCGATCCTTGCGGACGTGCTCGACCCGAAGGCCGTCGTCAGCGACCAGGGGTTGACGCTGCTGCCCGGGGACGAGGCGGTGATCGAGGTGAGGGGGCTGGAGGGCGACCCGACGCGGTTGGCCGGGCCGCCCGCGCGGTGGTCGGCGGCGGATCTCTGCCGGCATGCGCGGGGGTGAGTCATGGCCCTTCGGGCTCGCCCGGGGGCTCCTGGGCCGGTGCGACGGAGGCTCGCCAGGCGGCGTCGAGTTCGTCGAAGGAGAGGCCCAGCGCCTCGCGGGAGGCCTGGTCGAGCGACTGTCCCTGGGCCATGGCGCGGAGCCAGGCGTTGCGGGCCTCGCGGCCGTGGGTGTCGGAGATGTAGCCGACCATGTGGTGACCCTGGGAGTAGACGTAGCCCTGGAGTTCGGGAGGGCAGTCGTGGAAGTCGGCGAGTTTGTCCCAGTCGGCGAGGGCGCCCGTCCTGGCCCAGGCGCGGACGGCGCGATCGACGCCGCGGCGTCCCCGTGAGAACGACTCGGAGGCGAGTTCGGCGACGCCTTCGAGGATCCACCAGGGCATGTGGGTGGCGTGGTCGCCCATCTCGAAGGTGGCGACGTGGCCGAACTCGTGGGCGAGGAGGGGCTTGATGGCGCGCTCGTTGAGCCCTGTGGCGAGCAGTTTGACGGATTCACCGGGCTCGTTCCAGCCGCCCAGGCCGTCGGTGTAGGAGAGGTAGATGGAGTGCTGGAGGTGTCGCATGGAGGGGTAGAGTTTCACTTCCTGGACGCGATCGACCTTGAGTTGGAAGCCATCCTCGACGTGGGCGCGGACTTCCGGGAAGGACTGGGCGACCTGCCTGGCGAGGGCGAGGCGGCCCTCGGGGAAGAAGACGAGGACGCCCTCGCCATCGAGCGTTTCCCAGGACTCGCCTGAGTAGAGCCAGGGGTGTGGCGAGTCGCTGTCCTTGGGGCTCGGGGCGAAGCGGGCGGTGAAGTCGAGCGTTCGGGGGTTCTTCCACTGGTCGAGTCGCCAGGAGAAGCGGATGGGGGCGAAGAGCGACGTGCCTCGGGCTTCGGGATCGGCGACGAGGGCGATATCGAACTCGACGGGGACGTGGCGTTTGAAGTCCGCGGCCCAGTTCTGCTGCTCCTTGAGGAAGACGGGGTCGGCGGGATCGACGTGGGCGATGTAGGCGGCGGCATCGCCGGCGAGGACGGCGGCCTCGATGGAGGTGAGGAGGGCGTCGATCTGGGCGCGGGCGTCGTCGGCGCGGACGGGTGCGAGCGCGAGGAGGACGGCGGCGAAGAGCGTGGCAACCATGGCCCGAGTGTATCGGGCGTGGGCGAGGGTTCGTGCGGATCAGCCGGAGTCGAGGGTGACGGGCTCGATGGTGAGGGAGGAGATGTGCCAGCGGCGGGTGTTGGCGCGGGCGATGTTGAGGACGAGGCGGAAGGCGCGGCCGGAGGAGTGGAGGATGAGGGCGGTGTGGGTGGCGGCGAGGTCGTCGCCGTGGGCGTCGAGGGTGACGAGGGCGAGGGCGTCTCGGAGCGGGGCGACGGGGCTGTGATCGTCGCAGCGCGCGGAGAGTTGGAGCGGATCGGTGGGCGGGGGGGCGTGGTTGAGGAGGGCATCGGGGGCGAGGGTGTCGCGGATGAGGGAGATGGCGGTGGCCGGATCCCCGCGGCAGGCGGCCTCGGCGATGGAGGCGACGAGGGTGTGCGGATCCTGGTCGGCGCGGAGGGGGGAGGGGTGAACGTCGGGAAGGGCGGGGTGGTGATCGGCGTGTGGCGAGGGTTCGAGGCCGGGCGTGCCGGAGAGGCGAGAGGAGGAGGCGGGGCGGGAGGGTTGTGGCGCGCGGGGAGAGGGGGGAGAGGAGAAGCGGAGGATGGCGGTCGCGGCACGGCGACGCTCGATGGGATCGCGGGTGGAGGCGAGGAGATCGTGGAGGGCGAGGAGGGCCGAGCGTCGAGGGCGAGAGGCGGCGAGGTGGTCGGCGAGGTCGGTGAAGGCCTTGATGGAGCGGAGGCGTGCGCGGATGGGTGCGGACTCGACGAAGTCGAGGAGTTCGAGGGGCTGGAGGGAGGTGGAGGCGGCGAAGGCGTGGAGGTCGAAGCCGGCGAGGATGAAGGCCGCGAGGAGCTCGAGGTCTCGAGGGGAGAGGGGGATGGGCGTGGCGGCGATCATGGGGATGAGCGTGCAATGGAGAAGGTGATCGGAAGCAAGGTTACGGGGGCGAGGGCGAGGAGCAAGGGGAGGAGAGCGGATCGTCGCGAACGTCCGCGCGCGGGGGGTGGGTGGGGAGAGAAAGAGGGTGGAAACAAGGCAGAGAGGGTCTTGGTGTGATCGCGAGTGAAGATGCGAGCAAGGGTGCGCGTGGATTCAGCGATTTGGACGAGAAGGGCGTGCGTGGTTGGCGGGAGGACCCAGTGGTGCGTGCGAGAGAGATGGCGAAGGACTTGATACGCACGAAGAGGCTGCCGCGCGGTTGGGGGCGGGATAGACGAAGTTGGATGCGTACGCCGAGGGAACCGCTTCGGGTTCCCTCTGCAACTCCCTCCCGAGGAAGAGAGGGCTTGAGGGGTGTTGCTGGCGAGGCAGATGATGCCACACTACGGAATAACTCACAAAAGCATCCGTGCCGTGCGCACACCGACCGAGACCGCTTGCATTCGTCAAGAGGCCGCTATTTGACGGACGCCTCGCTCAACGACCCCGCAACTGGCATGCGCTGCAATGGGCTGATTGTACGCAATCACAAGAATCAATAACACGCTTTGCAGAACTGCTACAAGTAACGGTCTCTTTCATCAAACAACTTTCTCTCGCTTAGCCAATATGAGTCGATTTCCTTACTATTAGATGTTATCAATACACCAGATCTGCCCTTAACCAGAGGACCCTGCAGCGCCTCCAGGCGTCGGGTTGAGTCGACATCCGGGTTCATCAAGACAACCCTTCGCGGCGGCCGTTCAGAGATCCGTCCGAGGGCATAGAACTGACGAAAAAACATGTCCGTTGGAGGAAACGAATATCCACACACATAGATGACGTCCGCTTTGCTGAGGGCCTCATGTGCCCTTTTCCAGACAGGCAGAATGGCATCCCTGTAGCTCGCCTTTGCCTCTCCCGGCGGCACGACAAATGGAGGGGCAGCAACTCCCTCGCTCAGGCCGCAGAGCTGACGACGCCCTCTGCTGGAATCGAAGAAATAAGACGCTGTCGCTCTCTCCTGCGCGAAGTCCTCGCATAGATATTGATATGGCGAGTAGGCAAGAATCTTTCCCTCGTGCCGCACCCAGCTGAGCGAGCCATGCAGCTTGAACACGGGCAACGTCACGGGGTTCCCAGACCCAACAGGCATTACTAAGACTTCGTCCAAGCCGTAGTCAACACCTACAGAATGCATGCCTAACTGAAGATCAATCCCAAGATCGTAGTTGAATGTAATGATTGCAGCGCTATGGCCTGGACTTCGGGCGAGCTCGCGTGCGTAGTGTGATAGAGACTGGTATGCGCTAATGGTACCTGCTATATGCACTTTCCCGTCGTGCTCGTGTCGATTCGGGCTGATTCCGAGAGTTCTGTCCAGCGTATCAGCAATCACATATAACAGCGCCTTCTGGGCATCCTCCAGATTCTCGCGCGATAGCCCTCCGAACCCTCCGAGGGAGATGCCGAGTTCTATCGCGCACATGATTGATTCGATGTTGTCGATGTCGAACGAGGATTGTGCGAGTGCGCGTGTGAGCACAGACTGGATGTCGTAGACAACCTCGTAGTTGTCGCGAAGTGGTGAGCCCACGGGCGATGCTAGCGCGAGGCGACGGGCCTTTTCCAGAAACTCGCTCATGACCGGACAACCCGCCGGCTTGCTCGCTCCCGCACCAAGAATGAACACGACATTGCTCATGCGGCAACAGTAGCACAAATGACAGCACGTGACCCTAATCGACACAGAGCGAAGCTAGAACTCTGCTTGTTTGGGGGCGCGGGGAAAGGGGATGACATCGCGGATGTTCTGCATGCCGGTGATGAAGAGGATGAGGCGTTCGAGGCCGAGGCCGAAGCCGGCGTGGGGGACGGTTCCGAAGCGTCGGAGGTCGCGGTACCACCAGTATTCGTGGGCGGGGAGGCCCATCTCGGCGATGCGGGCGTCGAGGCGGTCGAGGCGTTCCTCGCGCTGGGAGCCGCCGATGATCTCGCCGATGCCCGGGACGAGGACATCCATGGCGGCGACGGTGTCGCCCGGCGCGCCGTCGGTGCCGGGGTCGTTGAGTCGCATGTAGAACGCTTTGATCTGCTTGGGATAGTTCATCAGGATGACGGGCTGCTTGAAGTGGATCTCGGTGAGGAAGCGTTCGTGTTCGGACTGGAGGTCGGTGCCCCACTTGACGGGGAACTCGAAGGTTGTGCCCGAGGCGGCGGCGTGTTCGAGGATTCGGATGGCTTCGGTGTAAGGGAGGCGACGGAAGGGGGTGTCGAGGACGTGTCGGAGGCGGGCGAGGAGGCCCTTCTCGATGCGTTCGTCGAAGAACTTCATGTCGTCGGCGCGCTGGGTGAGGGCGGCGTCGATGCAGTGCTTGACGAAGGCCTCGGCGAGGTCGGCATCGGCGGCGAGGTCGGCGAAGGCGATCTCGGGCTCGATCATCCAGAACTCGGCGAGGTGGCGAGAGGTGTTGGAGTTTTCGGCGCGGAAGGTGGGGCCGAAGGTGTAGACGCGGGAGAGGGCGGCGCAGTAGGTTTCGACGTTGAGTTGGCCGGAGACGGTGAGGTGGGCCTGCTTGCCGAAGAAGTCCTGGGAGAAGTCGGCGGGGGCGTCGGGGCCTGCTTTTTCGCCGCCCGAGCGTGGCGGGTTCACGGCGTCGAGGGTGCTGACGCGGAACATCTGGCCTGCGCCTTCGGCATCGCTGGCGGTGATGATGGGGGTGTGGACCCAGAAGAAGCCGCGGTCGTGGAAGAAGCGGTGGATGGCGATGCTGAGGGTGTGGCGGACGCGAGCGACGGCGCCGAAGGTGTTGGTTCGTGGGCGGAGGTGGGCGACTTCGCGGAGGTATTCGAAGGAGTGGGGCTTGGGCTGGATGGGGTAGTGGTCGGGGTCGTCGACCCAACCGACGACGCGGAGGGCGGAGGCGGCGATCTCGTTGCCGCCCTTGGGGTTCTGGACGATGGTCCCGTCGATCTCGACGGCGCAGTGGGTGGTGAGGCGAGCGATTTCGGAGGCGTAGTTGGGGAGGTCGGCGCGGCAGACGGCCTGGATGGGGTCGAAGCAGGTGCCGTCGTGAAGGTGGATGAAGGAGAGGCCGCCGTCGGCCTTGGAGTCACGTCGGGTACGGACCCAACCCTTGACGGAGACGGAGGAGGAGACGGGGGCCTTGAGGGCCTCGACGACCTTGAGCCAGGGCATGGGTGGACCTCCCGGAAGGAGGGGATGGTAGGGGGAATCGGGTGCGAGGTCGGCGGTCGGGTGGGATCAGGGCCAGATGCCGCGGACGGAGTAGACCTTGGCGATGTTTTCGAGCGCGGCGATGTAGGCGGCGGTGCGCATGTCGCAGCCGAACTTCTGACGAGCGAGGATGGTGCGACGCGCGGCCATGACCATGTGCTGGTTGAGTTTGCGGTCGACTTCTTCCTCGTTCCAGGTCATGCAGGTTTTGTTCTGGACCCATTCGAAGTAGGAGACGGTGACGCCGCCGGCGTTGGCGAGGATGGCGGGGACGACCTCGATGCCACGTTTCTGGAGGACGCGGTCGCCCGCGGGGGTGGTTGGGGCGTTGGCGCCTTCGGCGACGACCTTGGCGTCGATCCAAGCGGCCTCGCGGTCCTTGATCATCTGTTCGAGGGCGGCCGGGATGAGGACATCGACCTTGGTTTTGTAGAACTCTTCGGTGGAGATGGAGGTTCCCCCGCCGCCGGGGCCTGAGGCGGCGAACCCACCGACGCCGCCGGTCTGGGCGACGTGGGCGGCGAGGGCCTCGCAGTCGAAGCCGTTGTCGTTTCGGAGGGCGCCGGTGTGGTCCATGACGGCGACGAGCCTGGCGCCGAGTTTCTGGAGGATGCGTCCGGTCCAGGAGCCGACGTTGCCGAAGCCGATGAGGGAGTACTTCATCCCGTTGACGTTGATGCCGAGGGAGGGGAGGAGTTCGACGAGGGTGTCGACGACGCCCTGACCGGTGGCTTTCTCGCGGCCGAGGGAGCCGCCCATCTCGACGGGCTTACCGGTGACGACGCGGACGGAGTCCCAGGTGTTTTTGTTGGCTTCGGCGAGGGAGCAGTAGGTATCGGCGAACCAGGCCATGACCTGGGCGTTGGTGTTGACGTCGGGCGCGGGGATGTCGTAGTCGGGCCCGATGTAGTGGTAGATGGCGGAGCAGAAACGTCGGGTGACGCGTTCGAGTTCGGCGCGGGAGAGTTGTCGGGGGTCGCATTTGACGCCGCCCTTGCCGCCGCCGTAGGGGATTCGGACGAGGGAGCACTTCATGGTCATGAGGAGGGCGAGGCTTTTGACGTCGTCGAGGTGGACGTCGGGGTGGAAGCGCATGCCGCCCTTGTAGGGCCCGAGGGCGTTGTTGTGCTGGACGCGGTAGCCCTTGAAGAGGCGGTGGTGGCCGTCGTCCATCCTGACGGGGAAGTGGACCATGATCTCGCTCTGGGGCTGGGCGAGGATGATCTTGACGCGGTGAGGGAGCCCGAGCATCTCGGCGGCGTTGAGGAGGACCTCGACGGTCTGGAGGTAGAGGTTGTCGGGATCCTTTGGGAAGCCCAGTTCGTCAAAGACGGGGTTCCACTCGGCGGACGTGGCGGTCGAGGTCGGGCGTGTCGCGGTGGTCATACGATGCGTTCCATGGCAAAGGGAGTCAGGGGCGGCGATCGCACGCCGCGGATGGGCCGACATCTCCGGCGCGTTGAGCGCAGGTCAAAACCATAGCCACGCATCGGCACACGGGACCACTGGGATGATTCTGTACCTCGCGTCTGACCTGTTGTGGGCGACCCGTGTGAAGGCGACCGCTGCGGACCTCGGGATCGCGGCCCGACCTGTGCGGGACCTGGGGATGCTCGAGGCGCGGCTGGGGGATTCGCCCGTTCGGGGCCTGATCGTGGACCTGGAGGCGGAGGGGGCGTGGGCGGGGATGATCGAGCGGCTTCGGGGCGAGCGAGCGGGTGCGAGGGAGCGATCGATCGGGATTGTCGCGTTCGGCCCGCACGTGGCGGTGGACCGGCTGGAGGCGGCGCGGCGAGCGGGTGCGGACCGGGTGCTGGCGCGCGGGGCGTTCGACCGGGATCTTGCGTCGATCCTGTCGGGGCTGATGGGTTCGTGAAGGAGGCGTGGGATGGGCGGGGTTACTCGCCCGGGATGTATCCGACGACGCCCTCCCAGGGGCTGGAGGCGGTGGCGTAGAGGCGTCGGGGGATGCGTCCGGCGAGGTATCCGTCGCGTCCGGCGAGGCAGGCGTGTCGCATGGCGCGAGCCATGAGGACGGGGTCCTTGGCGTGGGCGATGGCAGTGTTGAGAAGGACGGCATCGGCGCCGAGTTCCATGGCGACGGCGACATCGCTTGCGGCGCCGACGCCGGCATCGACGATGACGGGGAAGTGGGGATCGCCGGCCTTGAGGCGTTCGAGGCAGAGGACGATGTTGTTGGGGTTGAGGACGCCCTGACCGCTGCCGATGGGTGACCCCGCGGGCATGACGCAAGCGGCGCCGGCGTCCTTGATGCGACCGGCCATGATGGGGTCGTCGCTGGTGTAGCACATGACGGAGAAGCCGTCGAGGACGAGATCGCGGCAGGCCTGGAGGGTTCCGACGGGATCGGGGAGGAGCGTTTTGCGGTCGCCGAGGACTTCGAGTTTGACCCAGGACGCGCCCGGGTTTCCGAGTTGTTCGAGGATGTCGCGGCCGAGGCGAGCGACCCTGACGGCGTCGTCGGGTGAGAAGCATCCTGCGGTGTTGGGGAGGATGGTGTATCGGGAGGTGTCGACGTGGTCGAGGAGGGACTCGCCGCGTTCGTTGACGAGCCTTTCGCGTCGGACGGCGACGGTGACGACCTCGGCGCCGCTGGCGTCGAGGGCGAGGGCCATGGTCCTGTAATCGGCGTATTTTCCGGTACCGACGATGAGTCGAGAGGAGAAGGACTTGCCGGCGACGGACCAGGGCTCGGGCATGTCAGCCGCCCCCGACGAGGGTGACGATCTCGACCCGGTCGCCGTCGGCGAGGGGTGTGGCGTCGCGGGCGCGTCTGGGGACGAGTTCCCTGTTGAGTTCGGCGGCGCAGGGGGCGGAATCGAGCCCGAGGGCGCGGAGGAGGTCACCCACGCTGGCCCCTTCGGGGAGAGGGGTCGGCTCGCCGTTGACGACGACGTTCATGCCCGGACTGTAGTGCAGCCTGGGGGTCGGGGTGTGGTAGAGTTCGGGGTCAGGGAGGTCAGCATGAACCGGAAACTGGTGATGGTGGTCGCGGCGATGGCCCTGGGGCTGACGGCGTGCCGGCGGGAGAAGTACAGCCAGGAATCACCGGACGCGGTGCTGAAGACGGCGCGGCTGATGATCGAGAACGGGGACGCGGAGGAGTTGCACCGGCTGATCTGGGCGGAGACGCCGGAGATGCGGACGGTGTACAAGAAGTTGGGGACGGTGCTGGGGAGCCTTCAGGACCTGAGCGTGGACGTGGCGCGGGTGTACCCGGAGGACGTGGAGAAGCTGCGGAAGCAGGCGGAGGAAGCGGCGGCGCGAGGGGAGACGTCGGCGTTGCTGCAGCGGCTGGCGCCTTCGCCGATGGCGGGGCGGTCGCAGGCGAGGCGTCCGCGGCCGAGTCAGCGAGAGCAGGAGGAGATGTTCTCGCGGTTGTCGAAGCAGGTGTTCGCGGACCCGTACGGGTTCATCATGAGGAACGAGGCGAGGCTGACGACGGTGTACATGACGGACGACGTGGCGGCGATCCAGTTTGACGGGAAGCCGCTGCTTGGGCTGACGATGACGGAGCAGAAGGGGCGGTGGTACATCGTTCTGCCGACGAACCTGCCGGTGATCGCGGACGTGATGCCTCGGAACCGGAACGAGTATTCGATCTGGGCGAGTCTTCTGACGGCGATCGACAACACGATCATCGACGTGAGGGCGGACGTGAACAGCGGGAAGGCGCAGAGCCTGGATGAGTTGGGGCGGCTGACGGGGGAGAAGATCGTGGTGCCGGCGGGGCTGTGCATGCTGGCGTATGCGAAGGCGGTGGAGGAGAGGCGGAAGGAGCGGGAGGCGTCGCGTTCGACGGGCGGGTGAGTGGGCTCATCCGCCGCCGAGGCGTGAGGAGCGCTGGTCGATGCTAGTGGACCCGACGCCACGGAGGCGGGCCTCGGCATCGGGGACGCCGGTGGGCTGGATGGCGAGCCCGAAGCCAGTGTCGTCGGCCTCGGCGTTGTGGAAGACGCCCAAGCGGAGGATGTGGGTGGGGTAACGCCTGACGAGTTCGAGGCTGACGTTCCGGGCTTCTCCGGTGACGGCGTCGAGGACGATCCATCCCGAGGCGGAGTATTTGGGGGTGAAGCGGTAGGTGGCGCCGAAGCCCATGTAGGTGGAGTCGAGGGCGTTGAGGTATCGGAGTTCGCCGTAGGTGGAGAAGTCGGGGGAGTGGTCGATGACGTAGCCGAGGGTCTCTCGAGCGGGCCCGTGGCGGTCGAGGTCGTAGACAGCGGAGCCCGTGACGGCGAAGACCTCGGTGGCCTGCCAGACGGCGTCGACCTGGGCGAAGTCACCGAGGTTGGAGAGTTCGGGTCGAGAATCGAAGAAGCGTCCGATGGGGGAGTCGGGGTCGGTGTCTCCGGAGGCGAGGACGAGGGCGGTGTCGAGTTTGAGGACATCGACGGAGCGGTTGCGGCCCGGCCCGCCGCGCTGGGTCTGGAAGGCCTGTTCGACGGCGAGTTTGAGCGCGGAGCCCTCGGCGATGGACTCGACGTCGGAGTCGTAGGCGGGGAGGTGGGCGTGGTCGATGGTGGTTCCGGCGTGCCAGAGGGTGACGCTGGGAACGATGATGTGGCGGAGGCGGTGGAGGTCGAAGGTGCGGGAGGCGACGTCGTCGTCGATGCGGACGAGGGTGGTGGAGGCGCGAGCGCCGATGGCGCCCCAGAGCCTGACGTTCTCGTCCGCGGCGGCGGGGGCGAACTCGTCGAAGTCGTCGTCCCAAGCGGTGAGGCGTCCGACGACGAAGGGGTTGACGATGATGCCGGCGAGGTCGGCGTGCGCGCTGAGTTCTTGCCGGGTATCGAACCTGAAGACGACGGACTCGTTGTAGCCCTCGGCGCGGAGGCGATCGGCGATGGACTGACCGGGGAGGATGCCGAAGGCGCGGTTGGCGCCTTGGGGGCCGGCGTAGCCGCGCTCGCGAGCGAGTGGGGAGTCGAAGTTGAGGGCGAGGGCGCCGAGGCGGTATTCGGAGTCGTAGAGGAGGGCGCCCGGGGCGTGGTCGTGGAGGACATCGTCGGCGAGGCGGAGGTAGCGAGCTTCGGGGAGGCGGTCGACGCCGAAGCCGGTGGACTGGAGTTGGGATTCGCTGACGAGGAAGTCGTTGAAGGAGCCGGAGGCTTCGAGGAGGAGGAGGCTGTGGTCGTCGCGTCTGGCGAGGACGAGGCGGTTGGTGAGTTCGTCGGAGGTTCGGCCGAGGGCGGGGAAGAAGACGGGGACGAAGGTCTCGTCGGAGACGTGGGCGGCCTCGATGCGAGCGGTCCAGGACTGGTCGATGAGCCAGGTGTGACGCGCGGTGGCGATTCCACGGAACTCGCCGTCGCGTTCGAAGCGTGCGCCGTTCTGGACGCGGTCGCGTCCGACGTCGCGCGGGAGGGCGTAGAGGAGGGCCTCGCCCCAGGCGTCTGCCCATCCGAAGGCGAGTTCGGTGCCGAGGGCGGGCCCGCGTTCGAAGTACCAGTCGAGGAGGAGGTCGCCGTCGACGCCGGTGGGGAGGGAATCGCCGAGCATGGTTTTGAGCCGCCAGGTGGTCTTGAGCGCGGCGCCGGTGGCGGAGGACTCGTGGAAGACGAGGGAGCGGATGGGGATCTTGCTGGGGTCGCCCTGGAAGATGGGCCAGTAGAAGAAGGGGACGCTTCCGGCGCGGAGGACGATGTTGCGAGCATCGACCAGGACGCCTGCGGGCTCGGGCTCGTCGCCCGGCGCGGGAGGTCGATCGTGGGGTCGAGTGCCACCGGTGCGGGTGATGGTGATGCTGGACGCGCCGATGGAGAGGTGGGGCTCGAAGAAGGCGGTGGTGCTGACGGCGGCGCGTTCGGCGACGAACTGGTCGGAGGAGACCTGGCGGATGGCGTCGGCGCGGACGTAGACGGGGAGGCGGATGCGTTCGTCGTAGGTCCAGAAGACGGCGCGGAGGACCATGGCGCGGTTGCCGGCGAGGTCGTAGTAGATCTCGTCGGCGCGGATGGAGTAGTTGCCGTCGGTCGCGGCGACGGCCCCTTCGAGGTAGATCCCCTCGACATCGTCGGTGGTGTATCGGGTGGGGTCGCCGAGGCGTTCGCCTCGGAGGAAGACGACGCCCTGGGCGCCTTCCATGAGGAGGGTGCGTCCGGAGGCGCGGTCTTCGTAGGCGACGTGGATGCCTCCGGAGAGGAGGACGGCGGTGCGTCCGGCTTCGGTGACGACCTTGACCTGTCCTGCGGCGGCGGAGATGACGCCCTGGCGGGCGAAGATGGGGGCGTCGCGTCTGGCCGGGGGGAGGGCGCGGTCGATCGCGATGGGCGGGACATCTTCGACGCGGACGGGGCCGGGGGTGAAGGGAGCCGAGGGACGGCCCCCGACGAGCCTGCGGAGGTGGGCGGCGAGGGCGAGTTCGCCATCGCGGATCGTTCGTGCCGGGGGCTCGCCCTGGAAGGGCTTGTCGGCGCGGAGGGTGACGGGGGCGATGACACGGACGACGGCCTCGACGCTGAGGTGTCGGGCTTCGAGGGCGAGTTCGGGATCGGCGCCGGCGTTGCCGACCTGCTCCATGAAGACGAAGACCTGGTAGACGCCGCCGCCGGCCTCGATCCCGGCGTCGATGCGTTCGAACCAGACGGCGGCGCGGCGTGCGTAGAGGTCGTGCCCGGGGAGGGAGACGCGGACATCGCCATCGAGGAAGAGGCGGCGAGTGGAGCCCGACTGCCAGGCGTGGGCGCGTCGGGCTTCGAGGTCGATGGTCCCGCCGACGGGTTCGAGGCGGAACCTGACGCCGGCGAACTCGCGTCCATCGAGGGAGAGGGGATCGACCTGGGGCTGGGGATCGAGGGGGAGCGTGGCGGGGGCGTGGGCGTGGGCGGAAGCGGTCGGGGCGGAGGCATTCGCCGGGACAACGGCGGGCCATCCGGCCGCCGCAAGCATGACCGCGATCCTTGCCGCACGCATGGTGGGGATGCTAAGGGATCGGGGAGGAGGCCGCCAGCGGAGGGGAGACGGGAGGGCACAGGGCGGGCCGGGGACGCGAGCGGGCGGGTAGACTGCGCTTTTCATCGAGGAGTCAAGGGTGATGATGATTCTGCTGGGCGCGTGCCTGATGGCGTGCTGGGTTGACGAGACGGCGTCGGTGACGGGGGTTCGATTCGAGGCGCCCGCGGTGAGTCGTGCGGCGCTCGAGGCGCCCAGGGCAAGTGTTCGAGTGGGGGGGAGCGTGCAGGTGAGGTTCACGGCGAACCGTCGCGATGCGGCGCCTGCGGGGAGCGAGGACGTGACGCTGGGGACATCGATCCACCGGGCGAAGGTGGCGGTGACGGGCACGCTGCCGGATGAGACGTGGACGTGGCGGGTGGTGGGCTCGTTCAACTCGGCGACGGGTGGAGCCGCGCTGGCGGACGGGTGGGTGGCGAAGGAGATCGAGGGCGTTCGGATCGGTGCGGGGCAGTTCAAGCCGGCGTTTCTGCTGGAGGAGTTGATCGACATCACTCGGCAGGCGGCGGTGGACCGCTCGGTGGTGAACGAGACGTTCAACCAGGGGCGATCGCAGGGCGTGTGGGCGGAGTGGGCGGACTCGGACTGGCGGGTGGTGGGTTCGATCACGGACGGGTTCAACAGCGCGAACACGGAGTTCACGGGTGCGGAGGCGGATTTCGGGCTCACGCTTCGCGGGGAGTTCGTGGTCGACGGGCACCGGCGTGCGCTGGAGGACTTCGCGGGTTTTCCCGACGGGGACTTCGCGCTTCGGGTGGGCGGCGCGGGCCACTTCGAGAGCGGGGGGAAGACGGCGGCGGGCGTACCCGCGGTCGGGCGGACTGCGGACGTGGACCGGAGAGGGCTGACGCTGGACGCGCAGGCGGAGGGGGACTCGTGGAGCGCGTTCGCGGCGATCGTGTGGGTGTCGAGCGATCCGGCGGGGGGGACGAGGACGGACGACGTCGGGCTGGTCGTGCAGGGGACGTGGATGCCCACGGAGCACTGGCAGGTGTTTGCGCGGTTTGACGTGGTGATGCAGGACGACGCGGTGAACCCAGCGATCGACGCGTTCCCGGTGGTCACGGTGGGCGGGTCGTGGTTCGTGATCCCGGAGAGCCACGCGCTGAAGATCACGGCGGATGTGCAGGTGGCGCTGGAGGCGTTCGGGGCGGGCTCGATCGTTCCCGCGGCGGGCGGGGGCACCGGGGTGTTCGGCGCGGGGAGCGCGACCTCGACCTCGCTGGTGTTTGACACGGGGGACCCGCAGACGGTGTTTCGGGTGCAGGTCCAGGGGACGTTCTGATCGGACGTTGCCCGGGGCAGGGTGGGCAAGGGGGGCAGGGGGAGGGGGTCGGTGCGGCGAGGCGGGCGTGATCCCCCCCGGATTGGCCTTGTTCGCGGGGGGAGTTGGTCGTACGCTGTGTGGTTGTCGAAGGAGAGAGAACGATGAAGACGCGACTCCTCGCCGCCCTGGTGCTTGCCGCGGGCTCTGCCGTGCAGGCTGGTGATGTTCGAGTGCTGGTGTCGAGCCGGGGCGGGTCGCCAGCGGTGCTTGGGTATGAGGGGCCGGGCGGGGTGTTCGCGGGGGTGTTCGCGTCGCCGCTGGTGGATCCGACGGACATGGAGATCGGCCCTGACGGGGACCTGTACGTGGCGGACGGGACGCTGCACGCGGTGCTGCGATTCGACGGGAAGACGGGGAACGCGAAGGGGTATTTCGTGTCGCCCGGGTCGGGCGGGCTGGTCTCGCCGCGCGGGCTGACGTTCTCGCCGAACGGGGATCTGTATGTCTCGGGGACGAGCGGGAAGACGGTGATGAGGTATGACGGTGGGACGGGGGCGTTTGTGAAGCAGGTCCTGGACGGAGGGAACGTGATCCCCGGGGAGATCACGATCGGTCCGGACGGGTTTGTGTATTACTACTGCATCACGTGCAAGGCGGTGAAGAAGGTCGATGAGTCTCTGGGGGAGATCGTCGCGATCCTGTGCAAGGGAGTGGACGGCCCGCAGAACGGGCGCGGGATGGCGTGGGGTCCGGACGGGAACATCTATCTGACGAGCGGGGTGAACCAGGACTCGGTGAAGAAGTATGACGGGGTGACGGGGGACTTCATCGGGGTGTTCGCGACGGGGGGGATGAACGAGCCGTGGGATGTGGAGTTTGCGGGGGACGGGAGGATGTACGTCGCGAGCGGGGCGGGTGGGAACGTGATGGTGTTCGACGCGATGACGGGGGTGAGCCTGGGCGAGTACGCGGGCTCGGGCGAGGGCGGGCTGACCGACCCGTCGAGCGTGGCGATCGGCCCGGTGGCGTGCTACGCCGATTGCGAGGACGACGGGGACCTGGACATCTTCGATTTCCTGTGTTTCCAGGGGCGATTCGCGACGGGCGATGCGTACGCGGACTGCGAGAAGGACGGGGACACGGACCTGTTCGACTATCTGTGCTTCCTGAACACGTACGCCTCCGGGTGCCCGTGACGGGGCGCTGAAGGGCGGGGGGTGAGGGCTCGGCGGAATGTATACTCCGCGTCGGAGGACCCTCGCGATGCGAACCCTGTGTCATGCCCGCGTGATCATGCTTGCGGCCGCGTCGCTCACGGGAGCGGTGCGAGGACAGTACAACCCGACGGGCGGAGAGTGGGGGAAGACGGACGGGCATGATCTGCGGGTGATGACGTTCAACATCCGAGACACGGTGTGTTCGAGCGCGAGCAAGGTGGAGGGGCAGAACGACTGGACGGCGCTGGCGCGGATCGTGGCGTCGCTGAGGCCGGACGTGCTGCTGCTGCAGGAGTGCGGGGACAACAGCGGGAACGGGACGGGCTCCGGGGTGGACACGGCGCCGAACCTTGCGACGACGTTCGAGTTGTTTCTGCGCGGGGGGACGGACCCGTTCAAGGGGAACGTCCCGGTGACGAGTTATGTGCAGAAGTATGCGCCGGGGTATGACCTTCCGTACGTGTTCGTGAGCGTGGTGAGCGACTCGTTCAACCGGAACGTGATCCTGAGCCGCTATCCGTTCGGGGACGTGAACGGCGACGGGAAGTCGCAGTACAGCGACCTGCCGATCCTGGCGGCGCACCTGTATGCGCCCGGGGGGACGGGAGGGATCCGGGGGATCCAGATCGCGGAGATCGACCTGCCGTGGCCGTACGCGGGTGACGTGGTGGTGCTGAATGCGCACCTGAGGTCGGGGTCGTCGGCGAGCGACAAGCTGGAGCGGATCAACGCTGCGAAGAACACGGCGTACCTGGTCGATCACCTGTTCAACGGGGCGGGGACGGGGACGCCTGATCCGTTCGAGAAGATCAAGGATGCGCCGGTGGTGACGGCGGTGCTCGGGGCGGGGACGCCGGTGATCATGGGCGGGGACTTCAACGAGGACGAGCAGACCAACGGCGTGAAGGGCCCGGCGGAGTGGATGGTGTTCGCGGAGACGGCGGGGGGGAGCGACGGGACGGACCGGGACCGAACGGACAGCGTGTACGACGATGCGAGGGAGCCGTTCTTCAACGGGCGGGCAACGATCGGGACGAGCAAGCTGGATTACGTGTGGTGGCAGGACTCGATCGCGGTTCGGCGGCACCAGTTCGTGTTCGATTCCGGGAAGGTCGTCCCGAGCACGTTTCTGCCGGCGGAGTGCGTGGGATTTGCGGGCGGGGGCTCGCTGGTGAGTTCGCTCGCGAGCGACCATCGCCCGGTGATCGTGGATTTCGTGCTGCCGCTGGGGGGATCGGCGCCGGGCGGGTTCGACATCGTGTCGCCCGCGGAGGGCGCGATGCACGTTGCGACGGCGCCGCCGCCGGTGTTGTCGTGGCAGGCGAGCGTGGGGGCGACGACGTACGACGTGGTCGTGGCAACGGACGCGGGTCTGACGGGGATCGTGCACACGGCGGGCGGGCTGACGGGAACGACGCACGCGCTTCCCGCGGGGGTGGTGGAGGGATGCGGGGCGTATTACTGGGGCGTGACGGCGGTGAATGCCGGGGGCTCGACGGCCGCGGGGACGTATCCGGCGTCGTTCACGACGGTTGTGCGGGCGGACATGGAGCAGGACGGGGACCTCGACATCTTTGATTTTCTGGAGTTCCAGAACCTGTACGGGCTCGAGGACGCGAGGGCGGACTTCGAGGGGGACGGGGACTGGGATGTCTTTGACTTCCTCGCGTTCCAGAACTCGTTCGCGACGGGCGGGTGCTGAGGGGAATGCTGGAGGCGGGAGCGGGCGATGAACGTGCGCTGGCTGCTGGGGAACTTCACGGATCCGCAGTACAACCTGTCGCGTCGGGACCAGTTCCGGCTGTCGAAGGTGGCGCATCGGGAGCACCTGTCGGCGTGGGCGCTGCTCGTTCGGATGGTGGTGATCGTGGTCCCGCCGCTGGCGGGGATGGGCATGGTGGGGCCCGCGCTGGAGGTGGTGGGGCTCGGGGGCTCGACGCCGGCACACACGTGGGCGCTGGGGATGATCGCGTTGGGGTGCTGGCCATGGAGCGCGTGGATGTTTCGTTCGCTGTATGCGGAGCCCGTGCGCCGGGCGATGCGAGCGGAGGGGTATGACGTGTGCATCGGGTGCGGGTACGGGCTGGGGGACCTTCCGGCGGAGGTGGCGTGCTGCCCGGAGTGCGGGCGAGGTCGGGAGCCCTCCTCGTCACGGAAATCCGGGCCGGGGCGAGCGAGCCCGACGCCATGAGGCCCGCGGGCGAGGTCCCCGGCCCGGTGCGCTGCGTGGCGTGCGGGTACGACCTTGTCGGGCTGGGGCTGGAAGGACGGTGCCCGGAGTGCGGGAAGGGCGTTCAGGCGAGCGTGCGGGCGTGCCCGCGATGCCCGGGCTCTGTCCTTGGGCGGGTGGAGTCCATGCGGGGGAGGTGCATGGGATGCGACGCGTGCGGGGGGCTGGGGTTCGAGAGGGGAGACCTTCGGCGGACGGTCGAGCCGATGAGCCGGGAGATCCGGCGGGCGATCGTGCGAGGCCCGGTCGAGTTGACGCACCAGCACGCGGCGGCATGTCGGCGGTGCGGCGTGCCGATGGCGCCGGCGCGGGTCGCGAGCGACATCCTGATCGATCGATGCCTGGGGTGCGGATTCGTGTGGGTCGATGCGGGTGAACTGGGGCATGTCGTGGAGTTCGCGGCGCGGCTGGTGCGTTCGAGCGGGGCGATCCCACGGGAGTTCGAGGAGTTGATGCATGATCCGGAGTCGCTGCGGAGAGCCGCGGCGGGCTCGGCGCGCGGGGCCTGGAGGGACGTGGGCGACCATCCGCTGACGTTGCTGGAACTGGTGTGCGTCGTTGTGGGTTCGCTGCTGCTGGGATGAGGGCGTCTACCCGCGGGAGCCGGGGCTGGCGGGCGGCGGCTTCCTGTACGACGTGATCCTGATTGTTTTCCAAGCGATCGGCCAGGCGCGGCGTTGCGCCTTACCCAGGCCCGTAAAACGAACCCGGTCTGGGAGATCACTTGACGTGAGAGCAACCTTCGGATAGCTTGCTTCGCATGTCCCTGCGATCATCGAAGACGTCTGCGGCACTGCGGCACTGCGGCACTGCGGCACTGCGGCACTGCGGCACTGCGGCACTGCGGCGTCGCTAGCGTTCGGAGACTCGGCGCCTACTCCGTCGGACTTGTCTTTCTCGGTGCGTCCGGGGCGAAGCTCGCCAATCCGATGCCAAGCATCGAGTTCATCAGTACGCTAGTCTCGACATCCTACTTGCAAGCCCGGGTTGCGGTCGCGGTCGTCTCGATTGGCGAGTTCGTTCTCGGCTGGATGCTGGTCTTGTCTTGGCCGTGTGCCAAGTCTGCCGCTGCATCTGCGCTCGTCGGGTTCTCGGCAGCACTTGGGGTCTCTCTCTGGCGGGGAGGCCCACCTTGCAGTTGTCTTGGAAGCGTCACGTCCCATGATGCCGGGTTGGTTCGCAACGGCCTGCTTCTCGCGTTGCTTGCGTTTGACCGTCGATCCACTGGAACAGGAGAGCCGAATGAGAGCGCGTGATCGAGTGATTGCGGCGTTTGCGGTGGTGGTCACCTCGACAGGACTGGCGTCGATCGCGATGGATGAGTTCGCGCCCGCATACAACGGCGCGCCCGACTCCGCCGGCGCCGGGCGCGTCAAGTGCAAGTATGACTGTCCGAATGGAACGGTCGAATACGGGCACTGCTACAACAATCAGACGTGCTGCGGATGGTACAACTGCACGAATGGCACGTCGCAGTTGGCTTGCTGCAGCTCCGGACAAACCTGTAAGAATGGACTACATTCGGATCCGCCTTCGCAGCCGGTGTGCGAGACCAATCCGTGAGGATCGCCACCGGTTGGCGACAGCCGACGCTCTTTCTGATTCGCGGTGTCGTGCCTTCGATGGCTCTCGCGGTCGGCGTAGTCCTTGGATGTCGAGGCCAGCCTGAGAGGTCCCGCGCCGTCATCCTGGCATCCTCAGAGGCTGGTGAGGCTGAGGCCCTGCACGTCGCATCGAGCCGACTGAGAGACCTCATCCGGTCGCAGTCATCAGCCTACTCGGGAGCGGAGGACCTCGCGGTGCTGGTTGAGGTCTTGGTGCCCGCGTGCCTGGGCGGCGATCCAACTGCCTATTGGGAACGACTGGCTGCAACTTCGGCCGTGGTGAACGTCGAGATGGCGCGCTCGCTCGCGGGCGATTGGCATCGGTGGGGCATCATCGATCGCGATCCAAAGACGCTGGACGACGAGAGCCTTCTCGCCTTGCTCTGGTCCGGCGCCCGGCGAGGAGGAATGGTAGTAGAAGAGATTGACATGGGTTCGATCGATCTCGGCAATCACCTGCGTCTGGCGATCGGTCGAGACGTGTGGGAGTACGCAGGGGCACGCGGACAGACCAGTATTTTTCTCCCGCCAGGTGGGTGGCCGGGTGCGGCCGTGTTGGACAGGATCGATGGGACGAACCGGGCGTGTTCGTTGAGTGTGCGAGTCAAGTTCGCCGACGGACGATGGGGTCGTGTTCGAGCCCACCTGTGGTACGATGAGATCGCCGGTCGCTGGTATCCGGTCTCTCTCGGCGTCGGAAGCGAACCAGACGCACAGTGGCCGTTTCCCCTTGTCTAGGCAGTGTCACCCCGAACCTCATCACCGCGCTCGGCGACGCGCGGCGTCGCGCCTTACCCCCGTCCGTCGCTCGACGAGCTCCGCCGCAACTCTTCGAGGGTTCGGTCGAGTTCCTTTTTGAGGCGTCGGACGCGGAGGAGGGACCGGACGCGGGTGACGAGTTCGAGTTTGTTGACGGGCTTGGTGAGGAAGTCGTCGGCGCCGCACTCGACGGCGCGTTCGACATCGCCGAGTTCGTTGAGGGCGGTGACCATGACGATGGGGATGTCGCGGGACTTGGGGTCGGACTTGATGCGCTGGCAGGCCTGGAAGCCGCTCATGCGGGGCATCATGACGTCGAGGAGGATGATGTCGGGGTGGGCTTCCTCGACGGCGCGGACGGCCTCGTGCCCGTCGGCGGCGGTGCGGATGGTGCAACCGAGGCCTTCGAGGTAGGCCTGGATGAGTTCGAGGTTCTGCTCGTTGTCGTCGACGATGAGGATCGTGGAGCCGCTCTCGCTGGTCAGGGTGGGGTCGGGCATGGGGTGGGATCCTCCGGAGCGCCTTGGGCGTGCTCGGGAGGAGTGTACGGGCTTCGCCCGTGGGCCTGCGAGTCGTATGCTGTAGGCCCATGAGCGAATCCCGGACGATCTACTTCAACAACGCGGCGACGACCTGGCCCAAGCCTGAGGAGGTGTACGCGGCGACGGACCGATGTTTCCGAGAGTTGACGAGCCCGATGCGATCGGCGCTGGGCGACCGGACGTTGCAGGCGTGCCGGGAGGAGGTGGCGGGATTCCTGGGGATCGGGGACCCGTCGCGGCTGGTGTTCACGCCGGGGTGCACGTACTCGCTGAACATGGCGATCCTGGGGCAGGACTATGCGCGAGGCGGGCGGCTGCTGATGAGTTCGGTGGAGCACCACGCGACCTCGCGTCCGATGCGGAAACTGGCGAGGGAGGGTGGGCACGAACTGCTTGTCGCGCCGTATCGCCCGGAGGAGCCGATCGACCTCGGGTATGTCGAGGCTGCGCTGAAGGGAGGGGATGTTCGGCTGGTCGCGTGCACGATGGCGAGCAACGTCACGGGGGACATCCTGCCGGCGAAGGAGGTGGTTCGGCTGGCGCGAGCGCACGGGGTGCCGTGCCTGGTTGATGCGGCGCAATCCGCGGGCGTGCTCGATGTGAACGTTGGGGAACTGGGAGCGGACCTGGTGAGTTTCGCGGGGCACAAGGGGCTGATGGGCCCGCCCGGGATCGGGATGCTGTATGCCGCGCCGCACGTCCGTCTGCGGGCGCTGGCGGAGGGTGGGACGGGGCAGGACTCGGGGAAGCACGAACTGTCGGGGAAGTTTCCGGGATCGTTCGAGGTGGGGACGCACAACCTGCCCGCGGTGGTGGGGTTGACGGCGGGGGTGCGCTGGCTCGAGCGGACGACGGTCGCGGCGGTTCGAGAGCACGAGCGAGGGCTGACCGAACGGCTGGTGCGCGGGCTGGAGGCGATCGAGGGCGTGAGGGTGCACGGGACGCGGCGGCCCGGTGGGCGGACATCGGTCGCGTCGCTGTCGTTCGAGCGGCATGACCCGAAGGCCCTCGCGGGCCGTCTGGCGAACGAGCACGGTGTGGTGACTCGGGCGGGGTATCACTGCGCCCCGCTGGCGCACGAGACGATCGGGACGCTGCCCGGGCCGGGGACGCTTCGGCTGAGCATGGGTTATTTCAACACGGCCGGGGAGGTGGATGAGGTGCTGGAGCGGCTTGCGTCGCTTGTGGGGTCGGGCGAGGGAGAGGCCCGGTAACCGCGGAAGATGTCGAAGGGATAGGGATCGGGTCGGGGAGAGGAAGAAGTGAGGGGAGTCGTCCTGGCTGGGGGTCAATGCGGGTCGTGTGCGAGCCGATTACCCGGGCATGACACGCGTCGCCCGCAACATGATGCCGTTGCCCGCTCCGACGAACCCCGGCCCTGAGAACCGTCGCAAGGGGCGGCTGAGGCCGAAGTTCCTGACGTGCAACCTCGGGACGGTGGCGGATCTGTCGGCCTCGGGGGTGCGGGTGGCGGCGAAGGGGAAGGTGCAGGTGAAGCCGGGTCAGGAGATCGTGCTGACGCTGAACACGCGGCATCGCCCGACGGCGATCAAGTCGTCGGTGGTGTGGGTGAAGGAGCAGAGCCACTGGCGGCACGAGATCGGGCTGAGGTTCGAGGAGATCACGCCGGAGATCCGCGCGACGCTGAACGCGGTGGCGCGGGAGTGCGCGAGCCAGTCGACGTTCCTGACGGGGGACGAGCCCGAGGCTCGTTGAGTGAAGGTCAGGCTCCTGCGGCGTCGCGTGCGGCGGCCCGGATGATGTCGGCGACGTGGTCGATCATGTCGGAAGAGACATCGAGGTGGGTGACGGCGCGGACGCGTCTGGGCCCGTTGGGCAGGACGAGGACGCCCTGGGCGGCGAGTCTGGCGCAGAAGTCGTGGGGCGTGCCGAGGTCATCGGCGAGGTCGATCATGACCATGTTGGTTTCGCAGGCGGCGGGATCGACGGCGAGGCCCGGGGCATCGGCGAGGCGATCGGCGAGGCGGCGCGCGTTGGCGTGGTCGTCGGCGAGGCGGTCGCGGTGATTGGCGAGGGCGTGGAGGGCGGCGGCGGCGAGGATGCCGGACTGCCGCATCGTGCCGCCGAACATCTTTCGGAAGCGATTGACGCGAGCGATGGTGTCGCGTGTGCCGGCGACGGCAGAGCCGGCCGGGGTGCCGAGGCCCTTGGAAAAGCAGCAGGAGACGGTGTCGAAGGGTGCGGCGAAGGCGGCGACGTCGATTCCGGTGGCGGCGGAGGCGTTCCAGAGTCGAGCGCCGTCGAGGTGGCAGCGGAGGGAGTGGGCGCGGGCGCGTGAGGTGACGCGGTTGATGCGGTCGAGGCCCCAGATGGTCCCGCCGCCGCGGTTGTGGGTGTTCTCGATGACGACGAGGCGGCTGGCGGGGTAACTGACGCTTTTGCCGCGGACCATGGAGTCGAGATCGGCGGCTTCGAAGAGTCCGCGATCGCCGCGGATGAGGCGGGTGGAGCATCCGCAGGCGCCGGCGAAGCCGCCGGTCTCGTAGAAGTAGACATGGCTCTCTTCGTGGAGGATGAGTTCGTCGCCGGGCTCGGTCTGGGCGCGAATGGCGGTGAGGTTGGCCATGGTTCCGGTGGGGACGAAGCAGGCGGCTTCCTTGCCCAAGAGGCGAGCGACCTCGTCCTGGAGACGGAGGACGGTGGGGTCGTCGCCCAGGACATCGTCGCCGACTTCGGCGAGGGTCATGGCCTTGAGCATGGCGGGGGTGGGGCGTGTGACGGTGTCGCTGCGCAGGTCGATCCGCATCGGGGGCCTCCTGGGGGGAGGAGTGTAGACGGGTGCCGAATTGACACCGGGGGGTGCGGGGTGGTGCCAGAGGCGGCACGGAAGGAGGGGGTGGGGCCGGGGGAGGCGTCGCCTGGTCGTGGCACGCGGCTTGCAATCCGTGTGGGCGTGCAAGCCAGCACCAGAAGGAGGTTGACATGAACATGGTCCGATGCCGCGTTGCGCCTGAGTATCCGTCGGTTGTCGATCGTGTGTTCGACTCGTTCTTCAACGAGGCGTTTGTCGGGGAGCCGACGGGCGTCCCGGCGGCGCGGACGCTCGCGCTGGACGTGTCCGAGACGGAGAAAGAGGTGATCGTGCGGGCGTCGCTCCCGGGCTTCAAGAAGGAAGAGGTGAGCGTGGAGTTGCACGAGGGTGTGCTGACGATCCGAGCCGAGCGAGCGGAGACGGTGGAGACGGCCGAGGAACACTATCACCGTCGGGAGCGTCGGGCGGGCGTGCTGTTCAGGCGGCTTGCGTTGCCGGAGAACCTGAACGACGGGGCGATCCAGGCGGACCTTTCGGACGGCGTGCTGACGCTTCGGCTGGCCAAGAGCGAGCGTGAGCAACCGCGGAAGATCGCGATCCGGTAGGGCGCCGGGACAACCAACGTGTCGAGGGCAGGGGGGAACCGCTACGGGACGAGCGGGCCCCCCGCCTTCGCGTGAGGGGGTCACCATCGCGCGCGGACGAAGGCCCAGAGGCGTTCCATGGCGGCGTGGTCGAGCCTGGCGAGGCCTTCGCGGTCGAGTCCGGAGCCCTCGCCGTCGGGGGAGAGTTCGACGATTCGTTCGATGATCCGTTCGCGTTCGCCGGGCTGGGCTTCGCGGAGGACGTGCCAGAGGGTGAGGGCGTCGCGGGTGCGTGCGATCGCGAGGAGGGAGTCGAGGGCGCCGGGCTGGTTGCGTTCGTAGTCGAGGATGGCATCGGCGAACTCGTGGGAAGCATCGGCGAACCTCGGGAGTCCCGGCCCGCGGACGCGATCGACGGCGCAGAGGCTGCCGGAGGGGACGCGGGCGATGCGGTCGTCGCGGACGAGTTCGACCCAACCGAGGGAGACGCGGAGGAGGGCATCGCCGCGCTCGTCGACGTCGAGGATGTAGGCGCAGCCCATGTCGATGGCGGTGGCGCCAGGGGTCTCGACGAAGAAGAGCCTTGGCGGGGCGACGATGAAGGCGTCGAGGGACCCGCGTTCGAGTTCGATGCGTTGTTCGTCGGGGGCGGAGGCGATGAGGCGGACGCGCGAGCCCGGGGAGAACTCGAGACGTCCGAGTCGAGGGACATCGGCCCTGGCGGCCGAGCCCCCGACATCGAGCCAGTCGCCGAGTTTCCAAGGGGAATCGCCCGAGGCGGTGCGGACCATCCACGACGGGACGGGGTCGCGCGGGGGAGAGAGGAGGAAGGCGAGGGCAAGGCCCGCGGCGAGGAGGCCCATGCCGGCGGCGCCGAGTTTGCGGGCGTGGATGCGGGCGAGGGAGGGGGGCGCCGGGGGCGGGCGGAGGGTGGAGAGCGAGGACTCGAGTCCGGAGAGGAAGGGGTCCGGCTCGGAGGAGGCGGGGTTCCACAGCGGGTCGTTGGCGGGATCGAGTTCGTTGGGGGTCATCGCTCCACTCCCATCTTCAGTCGAAGCAGTTCCATGCCGCGGTGGAGGTTCACACGGACCGAACCCGGGGTCATGCCAAGGAGGGCGGCGATCCTTGGGCCGGGCATCGAGTGGACCAATCGGAGGATCAAGGGTTCGGCGTAGGAGTCGGGCAGTTGGCGGAGGGCACGGAGCAGGGCTTCGAGGTCGGCGGGGTCTGAGGAGAGTGGTCCTTGGCGCGGCTCGGGGGCTTTCCTTGCGCGTCGCCTGGCCCGGTCGGTGGCGAGGTTGCGTGCGATCGTGGCGAGCCAGGGCCCGATGGGGTAGTCGCCTTGGGCATCGGGGCGAAGGGACCCGATCGAACGGATGGCGCGGACGAAGGTTTCCTGGACGAGGTCGTCGGCCTCGGATGCGGGCGCGCGGGCGAGGACGACGGCGTGAACGAGGGGCGCGAACTCGTGGTAGAGGCGCGTCAGCCCCTGGCGGTCCCAGGGGCCGACGCGCCGCACGAACCCCGGGCGAGCGTCCTCGGAGGGCGCGGCCACGTGCAGGCTAGCGGCGAGCGGAGGCGTCACGCGTGTAGTCTCCCACGCTCAGGTTGTATCGGGCAAGGTGCTGGTCGATGGTCTTGCGGAGGGGCTCGTCGGACTCGGAGCCCGCGATGGCGTTGTTCATGTGCCTGGCGTGGAGGTCCTTGCGCTCGGGGCGAGCGCCGGGCTGGACGGTGAGCGCGAGGGCGAAGTCGATGACGGCGTCGTCGGGAGCGAGGGTCTCGGCCCTGGTCAGCCAGGCGTAGCCCCAGGCCCCTTCGGCGACGCCCGGGGCGAACCCGAGCACCTGGGAGTACTGGTGGGCCGCGGCGAAGAACCCTGCGTCGAACCATGCGTTCGCGGAGGGGGTGCCTGCGGCCTCGGCGTCGAGGGCGGCGGCCATGAGGAGGGACATGAGTTCACGCCCTTCATCGTGGCGATCCATGGAGGCGATGGCGACGGCGCGGAGGATGGCGAGGCGTTCGAGGGTGCCCTCGGACTTCTTGAGGGCCTTGACGGCGGTCTCCGCGAGTTTGGAGTCGGGCTTGAAGGTGCCGACCTGGACGGCGACGGCATCGCAGAGGATGGGAGGACCGGCGAGTTCGGCGGAGGTCGCGAGAAGGACGGCCATCGAAGCGATCAACATGGCTGGGACTCCTGTGCGGGTGATTCCGCAAGGTCCAAGACGCGGCGAGGGGAGGAGTGTTAGCGTGAAATGGCGAGGACGGGACGGGCGGGCGGCGTTCGACCTGGGTGTCGATGGCGGACGGGTGTCTAGAATGGGGCGTCGGTATCCGATTGCAACCGGGGTGGGTGAAGGGCGTAAGCCCAAGGTCTCAACAGGCACGATCCACAAGTTCTGGAGGTGAGTCGATGGTCCGGAATCTCGATCGTTTGGGTGTTGTTTGCATCGCTGGTGTTCTGGCGATTGTGGGGACGGTGCAGGCGCAGGTTGTGGATGCACCCGGGCCGGTTCAGCCGCTGACGCCTCGGCCCGCGGCGGTGATTCCGGAGGATGCGCCGAAGTTGGTGTTTGAGCGGACGATCCACGATTTCGGTCGGGTGCATGACGTGGAGGACATGAAGGCGACGTTCAAGTTCCGGAACGCGGGGAAGACGACACTGGTGATGGAGAAGCCGAAGGCGAAGTGCGGGTGCACGGTGCCGGACCTGGAGAAACTGGAGTGGGCGCCTGGCGAGGAGGGGGAGTTGACGGTGATCTTCCACCCGCAGGGGAAGCACGGCCCGCAGAGCCAGCCGATCACGATCACGTCGAACGACCCGGCGGAACCGGCGCGGAACATTTTCGTGGAGGCGGTGGTCCGTCATCTCGTGCACGTGGATCCGCCGCTGCTGCAGTTCGGGCCTGTGGGCAAGGGGGAGAGCAAGTCGATGGTGGTTCGGGTGAGCGGGTCGAACGAGGGCTTCAAGGCGTGGTACGCGACGGCGAACAACCGTGAGCGGTTCTCGGCGAAGGTCCTGACGACGAGCGAGACGGTGGTGGACGGCGAGACGATGTTCACGAGCGAGGTGGAGGTGACGGTCAAGGCGGGGGACACGCTGGGCGAGTTGGGCGGGGACCTGACGATCCGGACGAACGAGCCGCTGCAGCGACTGTCGGCGGTGAAGATGACGGCGACGGTCGTGGGCGACCTTCGGGTGGTACCGGAGAAGTTGTCGCTGGGGATGCTGATGACGTCCTCGTCGTTTGAGCGGGTGATCAAGGTGACGAGCCGCAACGGGAAGGCGTTTGAGATCGTCGGGGTTCGTGGGAACTCGAACCTTCCCGAAGCGTTGACGTTCGACATTGTCCCGGTTGATCCAGCGAAGAAGGACGCGTATGAGATCGTGATGAAGGGGAAGACGCCGGACGGGGCGTTGCCCGCGCGCGGGGTGATCCTGATCACGACGAACGTTCCGGACCAGCGAGAGATCAGGGTGGCGTTCTACGGAGTGGTTCAGGCGGAGGGTTCGCCTGCCGGGACGATCCCGGAGGGGTTCGAGACCGGCGATGAGGATACGCGAGCCGGTGGCGGGGGCGGTTGATCGTGCCGTCGCTGATGGTCAAGGTCGGGGTGCTGCTGGGCGCCTCGTGCGCGATCGGGCTCGGGCATGCGCTGATCCACGATCCGATCAAACTGCGTCCGGACCAGCCAGCGGGGAAGCCGCGGGAAGCGGGCGGGCCCAAGCCTGTCCCGTTTGACACGGCGCTTCAGGAGACGATCAACCGGATGGCCGAGGAGCCGGGGGAAGTGACGGCGGCACCCGGAGAGACGCCCGGCGTGGGCGAGGGGCCGGGGCCGGTGCCATCGGTGGCGCCCCCGCGGGCGACGGGCCCGAAGGCGCCGGCGATCGATCCTGCGACGCTGGGGGTGGAGATCAACCTGTCGCAGGCGAGGTGGATCTATGAGCACGAGGTGCGCAAGGGCCAGGCGCAGTTCCTGGATGCGCGCCCGGCGAACGAGTATCTGGCGGGGCACGTGACGAACTCGATGCACGTGATCCCCGGCAACTTCCGGAACGGGATCCCGCAGAAGGTGAAGGATTTTCTTGATCCATCGCAGCGGATCGTGGTGTATTGCAGCGGCGGGGACTGCGACGCATCGCACCAGGTCGCGACGTTCATGAGCGCGGCGGGGTTTGATCGCGTGCATATCTTTGTGGACGGGTTCGATGCGTGGGCCGGGGCGCACCCCGGCGACGTTCAGAAGGGCCCCGACCCGTTCGAGGGGTGAACCCGTGAACCGAGCCCAGTTCTCAGCCGGAGGGATCGCGACGGCCCGGCTGATCATGGCGGCGTTTTTTTTCCTTGCCGGGACGGGGAAGTTGTCGAATCCCCAGTTTTTCGCGATGAGCGTGCTGGAGTTCAAGCTGCTGCCCGTGGGTGAGATCGGGGACCGGCTGGCGATCGGGGCGACGTTCGTGCTGCCGTGGTGCGAGATCCTGTGCGCGGTGCTGCTGTACCTGGGGCTGTGGACGAGGGCGGCGGCGATGCTGACGTTTCTGCTGCTCGGGGGGTTCACGGGCGCGCTGGTCTCGGTGATCGTGCGCGGGCTGAACATCTCGTGCGGGTGCTTCGGGGATGTTGAACTGTTCTGCGGGGACAAGGTGACGTGGTGCAACGTGGTGCGGAACGGGGTGTTCCTGGGGCTGACGGCGATCCCGCTGTTTGCGGGAAGCGGGGGGCTGGGGCTCGACGCGCTGGGCAAGGCGCGTGGGACGGCTGGCCAAGGAGAAGAGACGGGCGTATAGTCAGGCTCACACCCGTCGCCTGGGGGGGAGTCTCCCCCGGGCCACAGACCAGGACGGAGCACCATGAGCCGATTCACGCGTTTCGGGCAGCCCACGAAGGTCCGCGTTCTCAAGAAGACGGGGACGGGCGTGGAGTATGTTGACTACAAGGATGTCGACAACCTTCGCCGGCTGATGAGCCCGAACGGGAAGATCTACGGTCGGAAGCGGCTGGAGAGTTCGGCCCGGGAGCAGCGGCTGATCGCGCAGGCGATCAAGCGTGCGCGGCACATGGCGCTGCTGCCCTACACGTCCGCGACGCTCTGAGCACCATGAAGGCGGTCGCCGATGCCCGGGCCTTGGCCGCGCTGGGTGGTGCTGTGGCGTCCGCGCCGATCGGGGAGAGGTACCAGGTCGCGTCGGACCTGCTGTGGGAGGCGCTGCGCGGCGTCTCGTGGGTCGGGTTCTATTCGAAGGCGGCCACGGGAGACGAGATGATCCTGGTCGCGCGCCGGGACAAGCCGGCGTGTTCGCCGATCGGGCTGCACGGGATCTGCGGGCTGGGGTGGCGGGAGCGTCGTGGCGTGGTGGTGCGCGACGTCGGGGTGCTGGGCGCGCACTACATCGCGTGCGACCCTCGAGACCGCTCGGAGGTCGTGGTGCCGCTGCTGGGGGCGGATGGGACGTGCTCGGGGGTGCTGGACGTGGACAGCCACGAGGCCGGGGCGTTCGACCTCGAGGATGCGTGGGCGCTGGGCGGGTTCCTGGCGGCGGCGGGGCTTTCGCGTCCGATGGAAGCGGCACGCGGGGTGATCGTCATCTGAGGACGGGGGGAAGGCCGGCGGCGGCGCGGTCGCGGTCGATGTCGGCGTGGACGGCGGCCTTGACCCTTGCGAGGTGCGGGCGCGGGTCGACGGCGTCGATGATGCGTTGTCGGGAGGGCGGGTCGGGGGCGGCGGCGTGTGCGGCGGCGGCCTGGTCGCAGTCCTTGAGGAACTGCTGGAGCATGGACTCGATCTCGCGTTCGAGGCGGGACTGGTAGAAGGCGACGGGGACGAAGCCGGGGATCAGGCCGGTGTGGGGATCGGGCGTGACGGCGGCGCGGAGCCAGGCGGCACGGTCGTTGAATCGCTCGGAGGGCATGGGGGGGACGAGGAAGACGCCCGAGCGCGCGGGGTCGGGGACGCCTTCGGTGCGGGTGAACTCGTCGGAGGCGAGGACGGCGAGGGAGGCGGGGGGCGCGACGCGGAGGACGTTCCAGTACTCGCGGGCCTGATCGGCGTGGGCGAGCCAGCGGTGCATGGCCCAGCCGGTCTGCTTGTCGCGGGCGTGGACGCTCATGGCGCGGGTGACGCACCCGCAGACGATGGCGCGGACGCGACCGCGCGGAGCGGGCGCGACGGCGAAGTCGAGGGCGGGGTTCTGGAGTTCGAGTGAGGGGACGAGCCAGGAGCCGCCCAGGAGCATGGCGGTGCGGCCATCGGCGAAGCGGGCCTCGGGCCCGGTGCCCTGCTCCTTCCCGAAGGAGGGCTTCCAGGCGCGGTCCTCGGTGATGAGGGCGCGCATGAAGGCGAGGGCTTCGATCCCGGCGGGGGAATCGATGAGGGTGGTGAGCTGGTCGTCGGTCCAGAGGACCCCGCCGGCCTGGGCGAAGAAGTTGATGAAGGGCCAGGCCCAGATGGTGGTGTCGAGGCCCTGGACGATGACCTGGCCGCGCGGGTCGTGGGAGGCGAGTCGTCGTGCGGCCTCGCGGAGCGTGGACCATGTCCAGTCGTGGTCGGGGTAGGGGATGGGGTCGAGGGGGTTGGCGGCGTTGTGGGCGTCGAAGATCGCCTTGTTGTAGAAGAGCCCGAACTGGGCGCTGTCTTCGGGGAGGGCGTAGAGGGAGCCGTCGATGCGGAGGGCATCGAGGAGCATGGGAGGGATGTCGGCGAGGTCTTCGGGGAGGAGGCCGGAGGCGGGGTCGTCGAGGTAGGGGTCGAGGCGTTCAAGCATTCCCCTTCGGACCATGGAGTGGTACTCGGTGATGGGGAGGCGCATGACCTCGGGCCCCCAGCCACGGGCGTGCCAGGCGTTGTACTTCATGGCGACGTCGGAGTAACGCTGGTAGTCGACGCGGACGCCAGGGTTGGTACGTTCGAACCCACGTGCCCAGCGGTCTTCGAAGAGGCGGTCCTCGAAGGGCATGCCCCAGACGGTGTAGGCGATCGTGCTGGAGTGCGAGGCGACGGGAGCGAACCAACGCGGGGAGACGACGACGAGGGTGGTGCCGAGGGCGATCGCGAAGAGGACGGTGAGCGTGGCACGCACGGGGCTACTCCTTGAGTCCTGAGGCGGCGATGCCTCGGACGAAGGCTCGCTGGGCGAGGAAGAAGACGAGGATGATGGGGAGGACGAGGATGGTGGCGGCGGCCATCATGACGGGCCAGGACTGGATGTAACGACCAGCGGCGAGGTCGGCGACGGCGAGGGGGAGGGTCTTGACGCGTTCGGAATCGGTGATGATGAGGGGCCAGAAGAAGTTGTTCCAGGCGTTCATGAAGGTGAAGATGGAGAGGGCGGCGATGCCCGGGGCGACGATGGGGCGAGCGACGACCCAGACGAGGTCGAGTTCGGACATGCCGTCGATGCGTCCGGCGTCGAGGAGGGCGTCGGGGACGGCGGCCATGGCCTGCCGCATGTAGAAGACGCCGAACCCGCTGGCGAGGAAGGGGACGATGAGCCCGCGGAGGGAATCGGTGTAGGCGAGGGCGTCGGCGAGGACGTAGGCGAAGATGAAGAAGACCTGAGCGGGGAGCATCATCGTGGCGAGGGTGAGGGCGAACAAGGCGCGTCGGCCGGCGAAGCGGAGTTTGGCGAAGGCGTATCCGGCGAGGGCGTTGTGGGAGACGGCGAGGAGGGTCGTGGCGAGGGCGACGATGAGGGTGTTGACGTAGAAGCGACCGAGTTCCGCCTGCGAGAAGGCGTCGGCGTAGTTGCTCCAGACGGGGCGGTCGGGCAGGAGCGTGCCCCAGGAGACGATGCGGGTCGCCTCGTCGCGGGTCTTGAGGGAGGTGAGGACCATCCAGAGGAAGGGGAGGGCCATGGAGAGGGCGAGGAGATAGACCGCGGCGTGGGCGAGGAGTCGCCAGTGGAGCGGGGGTGGGCGCAGGGCGCTCATGCGGCCCCCCCACCCGCGGAGGCGCGTCGGCGGAAGAGGAGTTGGGCGGCGGTGGCGAGGGCGGTGAGGGCGAAGATGACGCCACCGATGGCGGCGGCATAGCCGAGTTCGCCGCGGATGAACTCGCGATAGACGAGGAGGTTGAGGACGGAGGTGTGGTCGGTCTCCTGCTGGCCCGTGAGGACGAAGACGAGTTCGAAGACCTGGAGGGCGGAGATGGTCTGGGTGACGAGGAGGAAGGTGGTCATGGGCGCGACGGCGGGCCAGGTGACGGAGCGGATGGTGCGAGAGCGGGTGGCGCCGTCGAGGGCGGCGGCCTCGTAGAGGCTGGGGCTGACGTTGCCGAGGGCGGCGAGGTAGAGGACGAGGCAGAACCCGATGTTGCGCCAGATGGAGACGACGATGATCGAGGCGAGGGCCCAGTATCCCTCGTGGAGCCAGTCCGGCGGGGTGGCGACGCCTCGGACGGCCCAGGAGAGGACGCCGGCCTGTGCGTCGAGGATCCAACGCCAGACGAAGCCGACGGCGGCGAGGGAGACGATCGTGGGCATGAAGAGGAGCGTTCGGGCGATGGCGCGTCCGCGGAACCATCGGGCGTGGACGGCGACGGCGACGAGGAACGCTGCGGCGACGGTGACGGGCACGGACGCGACGACGAAGACGACGGTGTTGAGGGTGGCCCAGGCGAAGGCCGGGTCGGCGGAGAGGAGGAGGCGATATTGTCGGAGGCCGACGAAGACGGGAGCGTGGCGACCGCCGTCCCACTCGAAGAAACTGAGCGAGAGCCCGAGCAGGGTGGGCAGAAGCACGAAGGCCGCCAGCACGGCCAGCGGGAAGGCGACCATCCCGAGTGCGCTCCGATCCTTCACGGGGAGAGCCTAACGAGTCATCGTGGGAGGCGTTCGTTGATGGAGGGGAGCGGGTCGACGGGGGCGGCGCCGCGGCGATAGAAGAACGCCGTGCTGGCGATGTCGTCGGTGAGGGGCTGGTATTTCACGGCGGGCCACCACCCGAGGGCCTGGACGGTGACTCGGAGGTCGGAGGCGAAGCGGATGGGATCGGGGAGGTGCCAGCGGTAGAGGCCGTGGGAGGGGATTCGAGGTCCGGTCCTGGGGTCGGAGTCGCAGACGATCTGGGGATAGCCGAGGAAGGGCGTGGAGAAGAGTGTGGGGGTGAGGTCGCGGGCGTGGTCCATGACGAAGCCCCAGGCGCCGCCGAAGTAGTCCTCGGTTCCGGTGCCGCAGATGGTGGGAGCATCGAGGGGATCGGCGTCGATGAAGAACTTGACTTCGCCCTCGCCCCACCAGCCGTTGGAGAGTTGGTTCCAGACGAGGTAGGTACCGACGTAGTGGCCGTGGCCGCGGACGCGGTCGAGGATGACGTGCTCGGGGCGGTCGCGGGAGGTGAGGGAGCGTCGCCAGGCGGCGTGGAGGTAGCCCTCGTCGTCGACGACGTCCTGCTCGGCGTAGGTGATCTGGTAGAAGAACTCGTTGATGGCCTCGGGCCCGTCGTTGGTGACCTCGATGCGCAGGTGCTTTCGGAAGGGCATGGGCCAGTAGGAGTTCATGCCTCCCTTGGGGTTCACGGCGATGGGGAAGGAGTTGACGAGGGCGGCCCCGTTGATCCCGTTGGCGAAGAAATCCCCGAGGGGGACGCAGACGGAGGGCTCGCTGGAACCGTCGTAGAAGATGCGGAGGGTGATCCACCGCTGGACCCCATGGAGGACGGTGATCCAGATGTGCTGGACGACGCCGGGGCCGGCGACATCGGCGAGGGTGAAGGTCCGCCCTGGGGTGAAGTTCTTGAGGCAGGCGCGGCACTTCCAGCCTTTGCCGAGTTCGCGGGCCGCGGTCGAGGTGTGTTCGTCGCCGCCCTGCTCGGGAGGGAGGGCCTGGGCCCCGCCACCTTTGGCGCCGGTGGGGTTTTCTGCGGAGAGGGAGCGTGTACGGGCGTTGGTGATGCGGGAGAGGTCGGTGAAGAACGGGGAGGGCATGCGTGGTCTCCTTGTGGCGCGGTAGGGTATCCGGGGCGTCGGGGTGCAACCGGACGTGTCCGGTGCCCAAGAACCAGGTTCGAGGAGGCTCTGCATGAAGCCGACGATTGTTGCCGCCCTCGTGGGCGTGATGTTGGTTCTCTCGGCGTGCACGATGGCGAGGTTCGAGGCGAGCCGGACGGCGTCGATCGCCGCGCCGGAGTCTCCGGGAATCGACGCGAGCACGCGGAACGGTGGCGTGAAGATCTCGCAGGCCGACATCGACCGAGTCGAGGTGGTGGCCGAGATCCGGACGCGTTCGGAGGCGAGGCTGGAGGCATTCCGGATCGAGATGACCGAGGCTGACGGTGTGGTGACGATCCGCGCGGTGCCGCCGGGGGGCACGTGGCGGTCGGGGGACGCCTGCTCGCTGGACATCCGCACGCCGCGGACGTCGGGCGTTCGAGTGGAGACGACCAACGGTGGGGTGATGCTGCTCGGGCTGTCGGGCGAGGCCGAGGTGCAGACGACGAACGGGGGCGTTCGGGTTCGCGGCCACAGCGGGCGGGTCGTGGTGGAGACGACGAACGGGGGCATCTCGCTGGACGGCGTCGGGGGGGGCGAGGTGACGGCGACGTCGACGAACGGTCGCATCGACGCGGTGCTGGACGAGGCGGTACCGTTCGCGCTTCGGACGACGAACGGGTCGATCACGGTGCTGGTCCCGAAGGGGTACGCGGGGCGACTAAAAATGCGCACGACGAACGGGGTCATCGCGTACAAGTCGCTGTCGCCGCTGGGAGCGAGGATGGACCTCGCGGACCGGACGCGGCACAGCGTCGAGGTGACGGTCGGGTCCGGTGGCGGCGACTGCGTCGCGCAGACGACGAACGGCAACATCTCGGTCGACCCGCGCTGAACGCGCGGGCGATCATCCTCGTGCGTGCGCGACCCAGAAGACGGGGCGGATGGGGCCCGAGAGGACACGGCTTGCGCGGCGCTGCCTGGCGAGGAACTCTCGCAGGAGGCGGCGGCGATCGGGCCGGGCGTTCGCGATCGACGCCGCGTTCCGGGCCAGTCTTCGGAGGAGCGACTCGTTGAGTCGTCGAGATCGAGAGGGCGTCCAGACGATCTCGCGGCGGATCGACGCGACCGATTCGAGGACGGCGCGTGCTTCTTCGAGGCTGGGCACCCCGTGGCGGCAGTCGGCCGAGACGGCGACGGCGTCGTCGATGACCACGACGGCGCCTGGGCGGACGAGGCGCGGGATCCACCCGGCCACATCCTCGACGGGCGCGATGCCGAGGAAGAGTGCGGCGTCGAACCTTTGGCGAGGTTTCCAGCGGCGTGCATCGGCGCGGACGAACTCGACGAGGTCGGCGACGCCACGGCGTGCGGCGAGCGCTTCGGCGCTCGTGAGGAAGACGGGGAGGGCATCGATCCCTACCACGGTGCAGCGCAGGCGGCGGGCAACCTCCACCGCGGCGGCTCCCTTCCCGCAACCGACGTCGAGGACCCGGTCGCGTTCGCCGACGGCTTCCCTCGCGAGGAGGCCGGCGACCATGCGCGGGGAGCCGCCCAGCGAGTCGATCCCTGCGAAGAGCGCATCGAAGCACGGAAGCAGGCGAGGGTCGGCATCGACCGAGGCGGCGGCACGGGCGAGGAGGGTGCGTGCGGCGTGGGCTCGCGTCATGTCGGGCAGCATCGCGGGTTCGTCGTGTTCCTGCGCGGGGGCGGCCACGACCAAAGGCCGAACGTGAAGTTGTGACGGCAACCTGAATCGTGAACGTCCTAATGATCATCCAAGCACGGTCGTCCCCCAAGGCCAGAGGAGACGCGATGAAGACCCCGTTTTTTGCGGTCCTCGTACTGACGGCGCTCGGGCTCATCGGCGCGCCATCGACGGCGCGGGCGCAGACGGAAGAACTGTCGCACGCGCGGTCGCTCTCGCGTGCGTTCAACGCCGTTGCGCGACGGCTGGAGCCGTCGGTTGTCCACATCACGAGCCTTGCGCGGGTGCAGGCGTTGTCGCGGGATCGATATGGTCGGATCTTCCGCGACGGGCAGGATGTGCCACGGGGTCTGGGCTCGGGGTTTGTGGTGCGAGAGGACGGGCACATCCTGACGAACCTTCACGTGGTCGCCGGGGCGAGCGCCCTTCGAGTGCGTCTGTCGGACGGTCGGGAGTTCGACGCGAGCGTCGTCGCGGCGGACCCCGGGACGGACCTGGCGGTGGTGCGGGTCCCTGCGCAGGGTCTGGTGCCGGTGGAGTTCGGTGACTCGGACGAGATGCAGGTGGGCGACTGGGTACTGGCGATCGGGAGCCCGCTGGGCTTTGACAACACGGTGACGGCGGGGATCGTGAGCGCGAAGGGGAGGAGGGGGTTGTCGGCGACGGGCGCGGAGCGGTATGAGGATTTCATCCAGACCGATGCGTCGATCAACCCGGGCAACTCCGGCGGGCCGCTGGTAAATCTCGACGGCCAGGTGGTCGGGGTGAACAACCAGATCGCGACGCGAGGCGGGGACGGGTCGATCGGGCTGGGGTTCGCGATCCCGTCGAACATGGCGAGAGCGGTGGCGGAGTCGCTGATCTCTCGTGGGAAGATCCAGCGGGGCTATCTCGGGCTGACGATGTCGGACCTGGCGCCGGAGGCGGCGCGACTGCTGGCGATCGAACCTGGCGAGGGGGCGGTCGTTCAGGAGGTGGTGGCCGGGAGCCCGGCGGCCCGAGCGGGGCTGCGCCCGGGGGACGTGATCGTTCGCTTTGATCGGCGTCCGGTGCAGGGGCAGAACCGGCTTCGCAACGCGATTGCGCTGTCGCCACCGGGGAAGACGATCGAGATCGACGTGATCCGTGAGGGGAAGTCCAGGACGGTGCAGGTGGAGTTGGGGGATCGCGACGCCGCGGCGCGGCTGGCGACGGGCGAGACGCGTCTTGAACGGTTCGGGCTGGTGGTGAGGCCGCTGACGCCCCAGTTGGCGCAACAACTGGGCGTGCGTGGGGTGGAGGGTGTGGTCGCGGTGGAGGTCGAGGGCTCATCGCCGGCGGCGGAGGCGAACCTGAGGAGCGGGGACATCATCGTTGCGGCGGACCGGCGGCTGGTGACGACGCCGGAAGAACTCGCGCAGGTGCTGGAGCAGCCTGGGGCATCGGTGGTTCGGCTGAACGTGATCCGGGAGGGGCTCAAGGCGTACACGGACATCCGTGCGCGGTGAGCGGTCGGGGTTATTCCCCGACCGGGAGGAGGGTGTCACCCGCGGGGAAGAGCGAGGAGGGGTCGAAGCGAGCGATCCACAACTGGCTGGAGGGTCGCGTCTCGCCCTGGGCGAGGGGACCGCGCTGGGCGGTCCACATCATGAGCGACCCGTCGGGGCTGAACGCGGGGAGGACATCGGCGCCCGGGGCGTTGGTCACGCGGACGCGTCGGCGCGCGTCGACGGGGAGATCGGGGCGGGTCTCGATGGCGAAGACCTCGTAGTTCATGTGTCCGAGTTCGCTCGTGGCGTAGACGACGAAGGAACCGGAGGGGTGCCAGAAGGGGCACCAGTTGACGTGGGGGTTGTCGGTGAGGGGGATCTCACGCCGGACCCCGGTCGCGATGTCGTCCGCGTGGGAGAGTTCCGCCATGAACAACTGGAGGTGGTTGTCCCCACGGCGATCGGAGCGGTAGACGATCCAGGAGGCATCGGGGGAGAAGAAGGGCCCGCCGTCGTAGCCGTCGGCGGTGATGAGGGGATGGTGCGTGCCGCGTTCGACATCAAAGACCCAGAGGTCGGCATCGGCGCGATCGGCGCGATCGGGGCGGACGCCCGCGTAGAGGATCTGCCGGGCGTCGGGGGAGAAGGAGCACTCGGCGTCGTACTCGTCGCGGGCGAAGACCGTGGAGAGCTCGATCCCTTCGTCGCCGCTCGCGCGCCCGACGAGGGCCGGCACGCGAGCCTGGACGATCTCCATCTCCTTGGGGAACATCCAAGTGTAGCGATCGCGGCTGATGTTGAAGCCCGAGCGCTGCTCATCGGCGGGGCGGGAGAGGGTCGAGCCAAAGATGACCACGTCGGGCCTGGAAGGATGGAACCACCCGCAGGTGTTCGCGGAACCCTCGGGGCTCACGCGGATGGGGGGCTCGATGCCGGTGATGGCACCGGCGGCATCGCGGGTGAGTTTCGCGACGTACATGGCGTAGAAGGGGTCGGGCTCGGCGTCCTGGTCGGGGACGGGCACGGCCTGGAAGATGATCCACGTGGCGTCGGCGTTGAAGTAGGCCTCGCCCGCCTTGACGAACTGATCCCGAGAGGTGAGCTGGATGTGCCCGGTGAGGACCGGGGCCTCGTCGGGCGTCGCGGCGGTGGGCGTTGCTCCGCAGAGGCCCACCAAGAGCAGGATGGTCGTCGCTTGCATCGCGTTCTCCGGGCCTGCCGCGCGGGCGCCGGCTCTGTGAGGCGTCCTGATCCGGCGCGGCGTCGTATGGTAGCCCCGTGATCGCTGATCCCCGGATCATCCACGAGTGCGATCGGCTTGTCGTCGTGGACAAGCCAGCGGGGCTCCTCGCGGTCCCGGGACGGGTGGTGTCGGACTCGGTTCCGGAGCGGCTGGCCCGGCTGCTTGCACGGTCTGTGCACGTCGTCCATCGCCTGGACATGGAGACATCGGGGCTGATGGTGGTTGCGCTGGATGCCGAGGCGCAGCGAGCACTGAGCGTCCAGTTCGAGCGGCGTGAAGTTGCGAAGGGGTATGTCGCGATCGTGGAGGGCCGGGTGGCATCGGACGAGGGGGAGATCGATCTTCCGATGCGGGCCGACCTCGAGCGTCGGCCGCTGCAGGTTGTGGACTTTGAGCGGGGGCGAGCCGCGCTGACGCGATGGCGAGTGCTGTCGGGCGAGCGCGGTGGGCGGACGCGTGTGGCGCTGGAGCCCGTGACGGGCCGGACGCACCAGTTGAGGGTCCACGCGGCCACGCCGCGCGAGGTTCTGTTCGCGGGCGAGCGGCGCGCGGGGGGGCTGGGGAGCGCGATCGTGGGGGACTCGCTGTACGGGGCGCGAGGGGAGCGGCTGCTGCTCCATGCGGCAACGCTGGGGTTGCGGGTGCCCGGGGAGGGGACGATGCGCACGTTCCGGTCGGGGGTGCCGTTCTGAACACGCCGGACCCTGCGGGCGGTATCCTTCGCGCATGCTCACGCTCGAGTTCGCGAACTGTCTGAGTGATCGAGTCGGCCCGCACGGGATTGATCCGTCGCGTCTGGACCCATCGGGCCCGGCCGCCAAGGGTGTCGCGGCGTTGACGAGGCGGCTGGAGGCGACGCGCAACACGGGTTGGGAGCGATGGCGCGGGTTGGCGTTCGCGCCATTGCGGACGGACCACCTGTCGCAGGTTCGGAGCGTGGCGGAGCGCTGCCGGGGGAAGTTCGAGAACCTTGTCGTGCTGGGGATCGGGGGTTCGGCGCTGGGCAACATTGCGCTTCAGGGCGCGCTGAACCCGCCCACATACAACCTGCTCCCGCCGGCGGGCCCGGGGCCGAACCGTGCGGGACCACGGCTGTTCGTGGTTGACAACGTTGATCCGGCGTACTTCGGCGCGATCCTGCGGTATTGCGAGTCGGCGGGTGGGCTGCAGCGAACGCTGTTCAACGTGATCTCCAAGTCGGGGGAGACGGCGGAGACGGCCGCGCAGTTCATGGTGATCCGGGATCGTCTGCGCGCGGTGCTGGGCCCGGGGTTCGCGTCGAACATCGTGGCGATCACGGACCCTGCGAAGGGGACGATGCGGAAGATCTGCGATGACGCCGGGTTCACGACGCTGCCGGTCCCGGAGGGTGTCGGCGGGCGGTTCAGCGTGCTCTCGCCGGTGGGGCTGTTTTCCGCCGCGATGACGGGGATCGACCTCGACGCGTTGCTGGACGGAGCGGCGGCGATGGACGGGGCGTGTTCGTCGCCTGATCTGCTGAGGAACCCGGCGGCGATGCTGGCGTGGCTGCTGGTCGAGCTCGGGCAGACGAAGGGGAAAGTGAACCACGTGATGATGCCGTACGCGAACTCGCTGTATCTGCTCGCGGACTGGTTCCGTCAGTTGTGGGCGGAGTCGCTGGGGAAGCGAACCGATGTGACGGGGGAGACGGTGTATGCGGGCTTCACGCCGATCAAGGCGCTGGGGACGACGGACCAGCACTCGCAGGTTCAACTGTATCGTGAAGGCCCGAACGACAAGGCGTTTTGCCTGGTCGAGGTTGCGGAGTTCAACGGGCACGACCTGCACATCCCTTCGGGGCTGGGGGTGGAGGCGATCCGGTACCTGGAGGGGAAGTCGATGGCGGGGCTGCTGAACGCGGAGAAACGTGCGACGGAGTTCGCGCTGGTGGAGTCGCAGCGTCCGAACCTGACGATCCGGTTCCCGCGAGTGGATGCGTTCCACGTCGGGCAGTTCATCGCGCTGTGGGAGGTGGCGACGGCGTACGCGGGGCTGATGCTCAACATCGACGCGTACGACCAGCCGGCGGTGGAGACGGGGAAGATCGCGACGTTCGGGCTGATGGGGCGTGCGGGCTACGAGAAGCACCGGACGGACGTGGACCGGGTGCTCGGACCTTCGAGGTGGGTCATCACGGGCCCGTGACGGGTCAGGCAGGGCGTCCGAGGGCGCGGTCAAGGTCGATGCGCGTGCCCTGGGTGTCGACGGGCGTGCGTTGGGCCGTTCGGGCGAGGTGTTCGAGGACCATGCGGAAGTCGAGCGGGACGGGCGCGGTGAACTCCATCGGCTCGGCGGTGATCGGGTGGGCGAACCCGAGGAGGCCGGCGTGGAGGGCCTGGCGTGCGAGGGAGGCGCCCGGGTCGTAGTCGAAGGCTCGCCCGGCGTACATGTCATCGCCGACGATGGGCCAGCCAAGGTGGGAGAGGTGGACGCGGATCTGGTGGGTTCGCCCGGTGCGGAGTTCGAGTTCGACGAGGGTGAAGTCCTGATCGCCGACGGGGCGAGCGTGGTCGCGGAAGCGCTCGCGGACGCGGAAGAGGGTGATGGCGTGGCGTCCGAGGTCGTCGTGGCGGACGACGTATTTCTCGCGGTAGCCCTTCACTCGGGAGGGGTGGGGCCCGATGGGGAGTTCGACGAGGTCGGCGTCGGGCTCGACGCGTCCCTGGACGAGGGCGAGGTAGCGTTTTTCGACGCGTCGTCGCTCGAACTGGTGGGCGAGTTTCCAGTGCGCCTCGTCGGACTTGGCGAAGACGATGCACCCAGTGGTGCCCCGGTCGAGGCGGTGGACGACGCCGGGTCGGGCATCCTCGGTCCCGACGCTGGAGAGCGAGCCGCCCGAGCGGTGGCGGAAATGGAAGGCGAGGGCGTTGACCATGGTGCCGGAGAGTTCGGATCTGGCAGGGTGGACGATGATTCCCGGGCGTTTGTTGAGGACGATGAGGTGTGCATCCTCGAAGAGGACGTCGAGGGGGATGTCCTCTGGGGTGAGCCCGGAGGGCGGCGGGGGGGGGAGGATGACCTCGATCTCGTCGCCCGCGCGCAGCATGGTCGAGGGCTTGCAGACCTTGCCATTGACGAGCACGCCGCCCTGGAACTCGCCGGCGATGAGCCGCTGGAGCTGGGTGCGGCTCATGAAGGTGATTCGGCTGGCGAGGTAGCGATCGAGGCGCGACTTCAGGTCTCGTCTGAGGGAGAAGGTGACGCGAGGGAGGTCGGGCTCGCCATCCCCGTCGCGGGTGAGGAGTTCGCCGAGGCGAGCGACGGCCTCGCGATCGACCTTGCCTCCCGGGAGGATGAGCCCGCCTGTGGATTCGATGCGTTCTTCCGGGGGAGTCGTCCCGGTCATGGCGTGCCGGCGGGCGGATCGACTTCGCCCGCCTGCGGGAGGACGGGCTCCGGGAGCGTCGCGAGTGAATCGATCCTGCTCTGGGCGATGCGTGCGTGGACGCTGATGCCTGCGGCTTCGGCGATGCCCTTGGCGAGGTCGTAGCGTCGGCGGGCCGTTTCGAGGTCGCCGCGGCACTCCGCGACGGCGGCGAGCCCGAAGGACGCGCCCAGGGCGTGGAGGGCCATGGCCTTGTCGGACTGGGTGCGGGAGAGGACGGACTGGTAGAGGGATTCGCACTCGCGGAGATAGCCGTCGCGCTCGTCGGGCGAGAGGAGGTCCTCCGGCGGGATGACGCCAAGCCCGGGCGTGCGTCCGACCTTGGTGCCCCTGCGGAGGCTTTCGAGATAGATATCGGCGGCGGCGAGCCTGGCCATGTGCGAGACGGCGCGGATGCCGTCGAACTCGTCGGCGACCCGTCGGAGCGAATCGGGGCTGGGGTTGGGCCCCTGCGAGGCGGCGGCGAGTTCCGCGAAGGCGCGGTTGACCTTGGCGACCTTGGCTTCCTGCATCTTCTGCCAGCCCATGTAGCCAAGCAGGAGGACGGCGGCGACGACGAGGATCGGGGTGCTCCACTTGCGGAGCCAGTCGATGAAGGCGGTGTTGAGTTGGGACTCGACGAGCCCTGCACCCTCGCGGATCTGTCGTTGACGATCGTCCATAGGTAAGGTCCCCGGCGGAAAGGGATTCTAGGTCGGCTCCCCGGCCCAGAATCGCCAGGGGCGTGGGTCCGAGAGGGCGTCGACGGGGAGGAGGGCCCGGCGCACCAGGCGAGCGACGTCGTGGGCACTCTCGGGCTCCACCCGGAGGCTGACCGCGAGGTCCACGCACGAGCGAGTCGGACCGAGGTCGCTCCGGAGCCCGAGGCGAAGCACCCGCGCGGCGGGCGCACGCGAAGCCGGGGGCTCAGGCGGGCTGGCGCCGGCGTCGCCGCAGAGCACGAGGAGGTCGGCCTGCGGGATGAGCCTGTCGGAGAGTTCGGCCGCGAGCCGCTCGATCGGATCCGGGTCGTGTCGAGTACCGGGCGTATCGACGAGGCGGACGGCGAGGCCGTCGACGATCGCCAGTGCTCCGACGTGGTCCCTGGTGGTCCCGGGCTCGGGGGAGACGATGGCGACCTCACGTCGGCAGAGGGCGTTGACGAGCGTGGACTTGCCGATGTTTGCGGGTCCGAGCACGAGGACAAGCGGGGGGAGGAGGAGGCGGTGGCGGGAGGCATCGAGGGCGGGATCTGAAGCCGCGCCCGGGCCACGCCATCGAGCGGGCTGGAGGAGGAGGAGGTCGACGGCGAGCGGGCTGGGGGCCTGGGCGAGAGCGAGCAGCATGCGTGCCTCGACGTCGTCGCAGGCTTCGGGATAGGTCGAGAGGGGATTCGCGTGGGATCGGTGCTGAACCCCCGCACGAACGAGCGCGTCGAGGAGCCGCCGGAGGTTCATCTCGCCGGCGTGCGGCATGAGGAGGACGGCGTCGCTGGTCCAGCGAGCGATGAGCCCGCGGTCGCCGCCTGGGAGGGTGCGAAGTTTCACTTCACCCGTGGCGACTGGCGCGAGGCCCAGACGCGCGAGGGTGCGATCGGGGTCGGGCGAGAGTTCAATGATGGAGACGCCGCCGGTCGAGCCCACTGGGGAGAGGACCCGAAAGAGGCTCATTCCTCGGGCTCATCGAGGAACTTCCGGAACGCGGCGTGGACGCCCAAGAGGGTGAGGGTGGGAACGATGTGCTCGATGAGGTCGTCGCCCTCGAAGAGGGAAGCGGCGTCGCCTCCGGTGGCGATCACCTGGGGGTAGGCCTCGTAGAAGGCCGCGTAGCGGTCGATCATGAGGTGGGCGAGCCCCTGGATGGCGGCTTCGGCGCCGAGGAGCATGGCATCCCTGGTGTTGCGCCCGAACGGCACGTCGCGGGGAGGTGCGGCGGGCTCGATGAGTGGAAGGGCCGCGGCGTGTTCGTGCATGGCCCGGAGCATGGTGGAGAGCCCTGGCGAGATCACCCCGCCGTGGAAGACGCCTTCGCCGTCGATGAAGTCGGCGGTGAGGCAGGTCCCGGCATCGATGACGACGCAGGCCTGCTTGACGCGGTCGAACGCGGCGAGGGCGTTGAGGAGGCGGTCGTGGCCGACGACCAAGGGCTCGTCGACGGAGACGGTAACGGGGATGGGGATGTCGCGACCGACGCGCAGGACGTTGGTCGATCTCTTCAGGCGTTCGAAGATGGGGTCCGAAGCGCGTGGGTTGACCGAAGCGATCGCGATGGCGGCGGATCCGCCGGCCCTGGCCAGAGCCTCGGCGACGAGGTCGTCTGCCTGAGCGAGGGGGTACGCCGCCGGCTCGTGCAGGTCTCCGGCGACGAAGGTCGCGAGGCGAGCGCGGGAGTTGCCAACGGAGATCGCGACGAGATCGTGCATTCGCGTCCGAGTCTAGGAGGGACCCATTCCGTGCGCGCCGCGGGGCGTGAGACTACAGTGAGCGCCCATGGGGCGATGCGAAGCCGACCCGACCATTGATCGGAAGGAGATCGCGGGATTCAAGTTCCCGCTCGGGGTCTATCCCATCGAGGAGATGACCCCCCGGGCGGGCTACAGCGTGGAGTTCGAACCAGCCGACGGGGATGACGACGGCGAAGACTGGGAAGAGTGGCCCGACCGCTACATGCTGGACATCGCGATCTCGGCGGATCGGATCGAGGCGTTGTGCAGGAGCCTGTTCGGGATGCTTCCGGGGCGTGTGTATCCCATCCTCGACATCCTGGGAGTGGATGCGTTCCGGGAGGTTGACCCGTACGTGGCCTATGACCGGATCGGGCTGGACCGATTCACGGATTCCGTTCGGCGATACCGCGCGATGCTGTTCGAGGACGGGCTGTGCGGCTTCGGCGCGATGAGCGAGGATCCGTTTTTTTATGTGTTCATCGACGAGCACAAGATGGTGACGGTCCGAGTGGAGCCGGAGCGTAAGGAGCAGGTCGAGCGGATCCTTCACGCGTTTGACCTGGAGCCGGTGGATACCCCGGCCGGCGCGGATGCTTCGGCCCATGAGCACCGCGGGGTGGTCCACGCGCCGGAGGACCGTCGCGAACTGATGACGCCTGAGGAGATCATCGAGGCCTTGCGGGATGACTGGGACCTGGTGCTGAACATCGACCCCGAACGGAATCTTGACGACGACGGGAATGACCTTGGGGTGACCTCGTGGCGCTGCCTGGTCCGAGGGCTGGGCGAGGGAGAGAAGGGATGGCGATACCTTGAGGTCCTGCTCCATGCGGGGTGCCTCCGGGAGGCGGAAGAACTGAGCCTGAAGGCCATCGAAGATGCCGGGGAGAAGCGAGAGATCACGTGGGATGACATCGTCGTGGTTTCGACGGACCGGGTGCTTCCCAAGGACTTTGTGACGCTGGTCGGCAAGGGGAAGGCGGCCAAGGTCGCCCGGACCACGGAACCCGGGATCGTGCTGGCCCGCCCGATCGAGTGAGGGGGTGGGGCGGGGCCAGGAGGGCGTGGGGGTGGGTTGTTGAAAAGTGGTGGGCGGGTCGGCAGTTGCGTTTGCCGGGGCGGGCGAGTATCTTCCCGAGCAGCCCCAGGGATCGGGGGCGATAGGCGGAGGCGGCCCGGGGCGTGCCCCGAGGATGAAGGCCGAGCGAACCCCGCCGGGACTCCCCGCGTCGCCAAGGCGAGCGCGGGGTCGAACGCGACCCGTTCGAACCATGGAGACAGGCATGCGTCAGAATCTCAAGAAGGCTTCTCGTCCCCTCGCCCTTGCCGCGATTGTCCTTTCCGCGTGCGGGCAAGCCCAGGCCGCGGGGACGTGGGACGGTCTGGCGGACGGCCCGACGTGCGCGGAATCGTGCGTGACGTCTCGTGAGGCGATGACGCTCGCGGTGGAGTTCGCCGCGTCGGGTCGGCTGGTCGAGGCGCGAGAGATTCTCCGCGACCTGGCGACGACGGATCGGTGGGGCAAGTTGACATCCGATGAGCATGAGCGGGTGATTCTGCAACTCGGGAGCGTGAACCGTCGCCTGGACCAGGCCCACCCCGTAGCGGTGAGCCTGTCGAAGGCTGAACTCTCGCTGGCGCGCGGGGAGCTTGGGGCGAGCGAGTTGCAGGCGAAGGCCTGCCTGGCGCACGAGAAGGCGACGCCCGCCCACCGCGAGCAGGCGGAGGTCATTCTTTCGACGATCGAGACGCGTCGCTCCGAACTGCTGCCGCGGGTTCCCGGCCTGATCGAGCAGGCGAGGGGCGATTTCGACGCCGGTCGGTATGCGGAGGCGAAGAGTTCGCTGGGGATCCTGTCGCGTTCGGGGGTGGAGTTGACGCCTTCGCAGCGAGCGAGCGTGGAGTCGTATTCATCGCGGCTGGTCGATCTCGAGCGGGCGCAGGGCGTGACGTTCCGGACGATCGCGACGGCGGGTGTTCTCCAGCCCGGTGCGGTGCGGCGGCAGGACAACCAGCCGGCTGGTGATCCGCCGCCCGCGGTGGAGTTGCCCGGCGATCAGCCCGGTCAGCAGCCCGACCTGATCGAGCAGGCGCGGCGTGTGCAGGCGCAGGCGATGCTGAGCGATGCGAACCGGGCGTTCGACGAGAAGCGGATGAACGAGGCGCTGAACCTGTATCACCAGCTCTCGACGACGTACCGCGGGTATCTGACGGCCCCGCAACTGGACCAGGTTGCTTCGCGGATGGCCGAGGCGCGTGCGATGGTCGGTGGTCCCGGTGGCGAGGTGAACCTGATCGACAAGATCATCGAGATCAACACGCTGAAGCGGCAGGCCGCGCAGGCGGAGTTCAACACGGAGTTGGAGTTGGCGTCGACGGCGCTTCGGACGGGGGATCCGGATCGAGCGAACGAGCACGTCGCGAAGGCGAGGTTGAACCTTTCGAGCGCCCGCGAGGTGTTCAGCGAGACGGAACTGCAGACGCTGACGCGTCGGGCCGACGACCTGAGCGCGCAGATCTCTCGGCGTCGGCTGGAGATCCTGACGGAGCAGGCGAACCAGCAGCAGACGATGCAGAAGCGGCTGGCGGAGGACGCGGAGAAGATGCGTCAGTCCGAGCGGGAGGCGCGGATCAACGAGCTCCTCGACCGCGCGCGGGCGTACCAGCGCGAGATGCGGTACACGGAGGCTCTGCAGGCGATCGACCAGTTGCTCTTCTATGACCCGATCAGCCCCGCGGGGCTGCTTCTGCGCGACGTGCTGACTGACACGAAGCTGTACTACGAGTACAACCTGATCCAGCAGAGGAAGAACACGGCGTATTCGCTGAGCAGTCTGGAGAACCAGGAGGCGTCGGTCCCGGCGTACGGCATCGTGCAGTATCCCCCGGACTGGCCGACGATCTCGTTCAAGCGAGGCGAGCCGATCCACTTCGCGGAATCGCCCGAGAACCGGCGCGTGCTGGGCGAGCTGGACAACAAGCGGCTCCAGAGCGTGGCGTTTGACGGGAACCCGTTCTCTGACGTCGTGGCGTTCATCGCGCAGGTGAGCCAGTTGAACATCGACGTTGACTGGGACGCGCTGGACCGGATCGGGGTGTCTCGCGAGGATCCGATCTCGCTGAGCCTGACCAACGTCCCGCTGCGCGTCGTGCTCGACCGGGTGATGGAGAAGGCGACGGACGATCCGCTGAACAAGGCCGACTGGGCCGTGAGCGACGGGGTGATCATGATCGCCTCGGACGAGGCGCTGCGGCGGAACACGGTGCTGGTGATCTACGACATCCGGGACCTTCTGATCGACATCCCGGACTATGACCAGGTCCCGCAGATCGACCTGCAATCGGTGCTGCAGAGCGGGCAGGGCGGGGGCAGCGGTCAGAGCCCCTTCCGCGACAACCAGCAGGACCTGAACGACCAGGACCGGAGGTCGCTGCAGGAGCGGACGGACGAGATCATCGACATCATCATCGAGCAGATCGATCCGGACGGGTGGCGTGACCGAGGGGGCGAGACCGGGTTCATCCAGCGCCTGGGCGGCAACCTGATCATCCGGAACACGGCCAAGAACCACCGGGAGATCGCGGGGCTGCTGTCGAAACTCCGGCAGATCCGGAACATGCAGATCAACGTCGAGACCCGGTTCCTGCTCGTGAATCAGGACTTCTTCGAGCGGATCGGGATCGACGTGGATGTGTACCTGAACTCGAACAACAACCAGGTTCGGTTCGCGAGGGATGTCAACGGCGGCGGCGTGCCGACGGTGCAGCCGAGCGACTTCTTCGACGGTGGGCGTCCGCGGCGTTCGATCACGTCTCCGCAGTTGGGCCCTGTGCAGGGGCAGGAACTGCAGGGGGTGTCGCAGAGCGTGGTGAACCCGCAGTCGTGGTCCCCGATCGGGATCCAGCAGGGGCACTTCGACCTTTCGGGGACGATCGCGCCGTCGTCGGACTGGGCGGGGCTCATCTTGGGCGCGGCGCCCGCGATGGGCATCGGCGGGCAGTTCCTGGACGACATCCAGGTGGACTTCCTGCTGCAGGCGACGCAGGCGGATCGGCGTTCGGTGAGCCTGCAGGCCCCGCGGCTGACGTTCACGAACGGGCAGACGGCGAACATCTACGTGGCGTCGCAGACGGCGTTCGTCTCGGACCTGACGCCGGTCGTGGGTGATTCGGCGGTCGGGTTTGACCCGGACGTGGACGTGGTGACCGAGGGTGTGACGCTGCTGGTGGAGGGCACGGTCTCGGCGGATCGGCGGTATGTGACGCTGAACATCGACGCGGCGGTGAGCCGCCTCGACGGGTTCGGCCGCGAGCCGGTGGTGGCGATCGCGGGCGGGCAGTTGGTGAACTCGGCGGCGGTGCAGTCGTTCATCCAGACGCCCCAGGTGACGGTCAGCCGGGTGCAGACGACGGTGACGGCCCCGGACCAGGGGACGATCCTTCTGGGCGGGCAGCGTCTGATCACGGAGTTCGAGGTGGAGACGGGCGTGCCGGTGCTGTCGAAGATGCCGATCATCAACCGGTTCTTCACCAACCGTATCGAGAGCAAGGAAGAGCAGACGCTGCTGATCCTGGTCAAGCCGACGGTCCTCATCCAGAACGAGGAGGAGGAGAGGGCGTTCCCGGGGCTGGCCGAGTCGCTGCGGGCGGGCCTGGGCGGCTGAACCCCGCCGGCTGAGCGAGTCTTGATCCGCGCGGGCCCCATCGCGGGCCCGTGCGTTCTTTTGCGGCGGCGGCTATGCTTCCCCCCGCGTCCGTGCCCGTTCGGGTCCGGCGCTCTCGATTCGTCAGGAGGTTTCCATGTCGAGCGAAGGTTCGCGCCTCAGGATCCGCACCGACGCCGGTGTCCACCACGTCGGGTTCATCGACCGCAACATCCTCGACGAGGCCAACATCCAACTGATCGGCGAGGAACTCGCCGCGCTCATCGATTCCACGGCATCACCGAAGATCCTGATCTCGTTCGCGGGGGTTGACCATCTCTCGTCCGCCGCCCTGGGTACGCTGATCACGGTGAACAACAAGGTGCGGCGGCAGGGCGGGCAACTGCGCCTGGCGGAGATCGACCCGCAGATCTACGAGGTCTTTGTCATCACGAAGCTCAACCGGCTCTTTGAGATCCACGAGACCAGCGACGCCGCCGCCAAGAGTTTTCACTGACCCTCGGGGTGCGATGTCCAACCCCCCGGCCAACCGCCAGCAGACGCTCACCGGCGATCGCGCCGGCATCGATGCCCTGACGGCGGGAATCCTGGATGAACTCTCGCGGAGGGCGTATCCGGAGGCGTCGAAGTTCGCGGTCCGCCTGGCCCTTGAGGAGGCCATCTCGAACGCGTGCCGGCACGGGCACAAGGGCCGCCCTGAACCGGTGGTCGTGCGCTGGAGCGTGACTGACGACGAGGTCGAGATCGCGGTCGAGGACCGGGGCCCGGGCTTCGACCCCTCGGCGATCGCGGACCCGACGCTGGACGAGAATCTCGAGGTTCCCCAGGGGCGCGGGATCATGCTGATGCGGGCGTACATGGCATCGGTGCGCTACAACGACCGTGGCAACATCGTCACCATGACCTACCGCCGGCCCTCGGCCCGCGGGTGAGGACAGCGCAGCGATCGTGGTGTGGCGGCGTCCCCTGGGCGTGCAAGGGATGCGGAGTCGCGCCTAGAGTTCGGCGCCATAGTGGAATGATTCTAAGTTTCAGGATCTATGTGTCCGGTATTTGGTCGCGATGCAGGTGAGGAGGCTTGTCCGATGAAGTTCCCGATCTACATGGATCATGCCGCGACGACGCCTTGCGATCCGCGCGTGGTGGAGGCGATGCTGCCGTGCTTCACGCGGGTCTATGGGAACCCTGGAAGCCGGAACCACCGGTTCGGGTGGGAGGCAGAGGAGCTGGTGGACCGGGCGCGTGGGCATGTGGCGGCGCTGATCGGCGCGGACGAGAAGGAGGTGATCTTCACCTCCGGCGCGACGGAGTCGAACAACCTGGCGATCCGCGGCGCGGCGCAGATGTATGAGCGTGCGGCGGCGGGATCGGGCAAGCCTCGCGGGCACATCATCTCGTCGATCATCGAGCACAAGGCGGTGCTCGATCCGTGCAAGCGGCTCGCGAAGGAGGGGTTTGAGGTCACGTTCCTCGAGCCCGCGCGGGACGGGATCACGACCCGCGCGATGGTCGAGTCGGCCCTTCGAGACGACACGATCCTGGTCACGATCATGGCGGCCAACAACGAGATCGGGACGATCAACGAGATCGAGGGGATCGGGGCGTTGTGCAAGGCGCGGGGTGTTCTGTTCCACTCGGACGGCACGCAGGCGTTCGGGAAGATCCCGCTGGATGTGGAGAAGGCGGGGGTGGACCTGATGAGTTTCTCTGGGCACAAGGTCTACGGGCCCAAGGGCGTCGGGGGGCTGTACGTGCGTCGGAGGAAGCCGCGGGTGAGGCTGACGCCGCTGGTTGACGGCGGGGGGCAGGAGCGCGGGTTCCGCTCGGGGACGCTGAACGTTCCCGGGATCGTGGGGCTGGGGAAGGCGGCGGAGATCGCGAGGGAGGAGATGGCGAGTGACGGGGAGCGGCTGCTGGAACTGAGGCGGCACCTTGAGCGAGAGGTGACGCGGGATCTGGACACGGTGCAGGTCAACGGGCATCCGGAGCGGAGGCTGCCGCAGATCACGAACATCTCGTTCGGGTTCGTGGAGGGCGAGTCGCTGATGATGGCGGTGAAGGAGATCGCGGTCTCGAGCGGGTCGGCGTGCACGAGCGCTTCGCTCGAGCCCAGTTACGTGCTCAAGGGTCTCGGGGTGGGGGATGACCTGGCGCATTCGAGCCTGCGGCTCTCGCTGGGGCGGTGGACGACGCGGGAGGAGGTCGAGTATGCGGCGGGGGCGATCGTGAAGGCGGTGAGGAAACTGCGGGAACTGAGCCCGCTCTATGACATGCACAAGGAAGGGATCGACCTGAGCAAGGTTGTTTGGGCGCAGCACTAGCAAACGGTCGAACATTCGGACGGATGTCCGAGGGGTGAACCATGGCCTACGGCGACAAGATCATCGATCACTACGAGCACCCGAGGAACGTCGGGAACTTCGGGACGCAGAACGAGGTCAAGCAGCGGCGCGACATCGGCGTCGGACTCGTGGGCGCGCCCGAGTGCGGCGACGTGATGCAACTCCAGATCAAGGTCGGCGAATCGGGCGTGATCGAGGACGCCCGGTTCAAGTGCTTCGGATGCGGCTCGGCGATCGCGTCGAGTTCGCTGGCGACCGAGTGGCTCAAGGGGCGGACGCTCGATGAGGGGCTCGCGATCAGGAACACCGAGATCGTGGAGGAACTGAGCCTGCCCCCGGTGAAGATCCACTGCTCCGTGCTGGCCGAGGACGCCATCCGGGCCGCGATCAACGACTACAAGGCGAAGAACGGCCTTCCCGTGCAGGAGCGGACGGCGGCCGAGGCGCACTGAGGGCGTTTTCCGGACCTTCCCGCGTCCAACCTGGGCCTGGCCGATCCTCCTCGGGCGATCCGCGGGACATGCCGATGCGTACTACGCTTGGTGAGACGAAGGAGACGATCATGTCGAGCACACAGGAACAGACCAACTCGATCCTGCTCTCGGAGACGGCCGCCAAGGAGATCCGCGACATCATCCGCGACCAGGAACTCGACGTGGAGAAGGTCCGCCTGCGCGTCGGGGTGAAGGGGGGCGGGTGCTCGGGCTTTTCGTATGTGCTCGATCTGACGGAGCATCAGAAGGAGCACGACGAGGTCTTTGAGCAGCACGGGGTCAAGATCATCTGCGACCCCAAGAGCCTGCTGTATCTGAGCGGGACCACGATCGACTTCAAGGATGAGGTGATGGGGCGCGGGTTCGTCTTCCAGAACCCCAACGCTTCGACGAGTTGCGGGTGCGGGTCGAGTTTCTCCGTCTGATCGGCGCGACCCAGGCCATACAACCGGTGCCGCGAGCCCTATCGCAAGCCTAACTCGCTTTCCCTGTCTGACTTTGCGCTTGTGAGGAAGGACGTTGAACGGTATGCTTGGGTGGTCCTCGTGGGAGGGGACGCGCGCGGGCTCGGTGTGGGCGTGGCCCGCGGGTGCGCGTCTCCGTGCTCTGTCGCTGGGTTCGATGAGTACTGGGACGGTTGCATGAGTCAGGCCTCGACGCCTCTGGAAACATCTCATGGCTACGCCCCGCCCGTCGTGACGCAGTTCAGCGTCTTTCTCGACAACCGCGTCGGCAAACTGCACGATCTTGTGGAGGCGTTCGACGGTTCGCCCGCGAAGATCTGCGCCCTGAGCATCCACGACGCGAGCGACTATGCCGTGGTCCGGCTCATCACGAGCGCCTCGGCGGTGGCCCGGCACATCCTGCGTCAGAACGGGCGGCCCTTTGCCGAGACCGATCTTCTCGTGGTGGAACTCTCGAAGGGGCACACGCTCGCGAGCCTGTGCCTGAGCCTTCTGGCGGCGGAACTGAACATCCGTTTCGCCTATCCGCTGATGATCCGTCCGAACGGGACGCCGACGATCGCGATTGCGATTGACGACGCTACGCTGGCGGGTCAGATCCTGCGCCGGAAGAACTTCCGGCTGTTCGGCGAGGCCGACCTCCCCGGCCCGAACTGAGGGCCATGGCCGAGACCACGACAAGATCGGACGCCCGCCTGCGTCTTGCCCGCGCCGCCGCGGTCTCGCTCGGGCTGATCGCGATGCTGGTCTATCTTGGCGTGCGAGGGCTGAAGGGGCTGCGGAATCCCTATGCGGATTTCTATGACTTCTTCCACGCCGCGGCCGCTTTTCGTGCCGGCACGGACCTGTACACCTCGGGCGACAACGGGTACATCTACCCCCCGCTGCTGGCGTTTCTGCTGCAGCCGCTGACCGCGCTAGGGGAGCGGGGCGCGGGCGTCGCGTGGATTGCGCTCATGCTGGCGGGGACGGCGCTGGCGGCGGTGCTCGCCGCGGGGACGTCGGTGCGGACGCTGGCGCCGGAGGATCCACGAGCGCGCGACTGGACGAGCCGGCTTGCGCCGGGGGTTCTGGCCCTGCTCGTGCTGCTGACGACGTTCAAGCGGGAGTTTGACTGGGCGAACTGCAACGTGCTCGTCATCCTTTCGCTGGTGCTTGCGGCGGCGTGGATGGAACGAAGGGCCTTCCTGGCCGGGTTCCTGCTGGGCTTCGCGGTGCACATCAAGTATCTGCCGATCGTGTTCCTGCCCTATTTGCTGGTGCGCCGGCGATGGGGGGCCGCCGGTGGGATGGTCGCCGGGCTGGTCGCGTTCGCGCTGCTGCCCGCGGCGGGCTCCGGGTGGGGCGGCAATCTCCACGACCTGGGGGTGGCGCACCGGGGGATGGCCGCGATGCTGGGGGTCGAGGTCGAAGGGCCGGCGGCCAACGTGGTCCCGATCGAGGCCGAGTACAGCATGTCGTGGACGAGTTCGTGCGTGAGGATGGCGATCGCGCTGGGCGTCGATCGCACGTGGGCGTTCGTTGCGGCGGCTGGTGGCGCGGTGGTGATGGCGGCGGCGGCGTGGGGCGTGTATGCCCTGGCTCGAGAGCCGTTCTGGCGTGGCGGAGCGCGAACGGGCGCGCGGGGGAGGGTCGTCGTTCACCTGGAACTCGCGGGGCTCGTCGTCGCGATGCTCCTCTTCGGCCCGCAGACGCTGCTGCGACACCTGAACATGCTTCTTCCGGTGGTCGTGTGCGCGCTGGCGCTGGCGCTGTTCGGGGCCGGGCGGGGCGTGCGGGCGATCGCCTGGCTCGCGATCGGGCTTCTTGTGCTGGGAGCGGTGCACATGCCCGCGCCGGACCTGTGGCGGGAGACCGTGACGGCGTGGCGGGCGTATGGGGGGATATCCGTCTCGATCGGCGTCTTCTATCTGCTGATCCTGCACGCGGGCCTGCGCCATGCGCGGGCGCTCGACCGGGCGGCTATTTCAGCCCCTTCATCATCCCCTTCCGACGGGTGTGCTCGTAGCGGCTGAGGCTCGCCTCGATGATGGCGTGGGCCGCCTCGGCGGGCATGATCTCGTCCACGGCGACGTCTTTCCCTTCCAGTTGCTTGTAGTCCTCGAAGAAGCGTTTGAGCATCTTGAAGATGTGCCGGGGGAAGTCGCTGGCCTTGAGGAAATCCGAGTAGATCGGGTCCTGCATGAGGACGGCGATGATCTTGTGGTCGGGGTCGCCGTGGTCGATCATCGTCATCAAGCCGACGGCGCGGGCCTGGCAGATGGTGAGTGGTGGGATGTCCTCGGTGCAGTAGACGAGGACGTCGAGCGGGTCGTCGTCCTCGGCGAGGGTCTGGGGGATGAACCCGTAGTTGGCGGGGTAGAAGACCGCGGAGGAGAGGACGCGGTCGAGCATCAGCATCCCCGTCGACTTGTCGAGTTCGTACTTGAGGTTCGAGCCCCTGGGGATCTCGATCACGGCCCGGAAGCAGTAGGGAAGTTCCTGCCCCTCGATGCCCGGGGTCACGTCGTGCCACGCATGGATCATGGGCGGAGGATAGCAGCCGATCCCGAATGTCGAGACGGTGAGACGCCAAGTGCGTCCTTGGCGTGCACGGATGGGATGACGCGGCTGCTCCGGAACGGAAGGCCATTGACCGCGGCAGAGGGTCGCGTCGGTTGACCCGAGTTGACCGGTGTGCATCAGGCTTGGGGCGGGATCCGGCCCGTCACTGCTTGCCTTGCCCGGTGTTGATCTCGTGCCCGTTCACGTCGATGCCACGGACGCCACCGCGCGTCCAGCGGTAGTAGCCCCGGGCCTGCTCGGGACTCACGCCGGAGTACGGCGGATCTTCCCAGACATCGGGCGAGTAGGTGTAGTGCATCGGCTCACCGGAGGTGGGCTGCTGGGGGTGCCACCCATCGTTGCCGAACTCGTGCCCGGCCCGGACCTCGGACGAGTTGTCACGGATGATCACCGAACCGTCGAAGTGGAGGAGGGGTTGGCGGCAGTAGACGTTCCCGAAGAAGACGTGCTTCTTGCCGAAGTGTCGCTGCTGCATGTCGTGGAGGTGGACGTTCTGCGCCGGGTAGAGGACATCCGCGAGTTTGATGTCACCCATTCGGGCATTGCCCGGGACGCCGTAGAAGTTGTGTGCTCCGGCCTGGAAGATGCGTTTCGAGAGGACCTGTGGGGCGGTCGAGAGGACGTTCTGGAAGTAGTCGTAGGCCTTTGAGCCCGGCATGTAACTGGAGGAGTAGGGCCATCGTTTGCCGGCGTTCGTCCCGGGCGGATTGCTTGTCGAGGCAGGATGGATGAGCCCCTTGTCAAAGTCGAGGGGGCTGCTGGCCCACGCCCGGCGGTGCCTGTCTTCCGGGCAGGCGACCATGTCCTCCGGCAGCCGGGACTGGAGGTAGTCCTGCAGGACGAGGTGGCTGTAGTAGACGTGAGGGATCCATCCGCCCACCAGCCCTGCCGCGAGGATGTCCTCCCGGTCGGCCCGGCGCCTAAGGATGTCGATGGCCTGACTCGCCGCGGCGTCGAGGTCGGTCGTGTGCGTGTTGAGGTCGGCCCATTTCGAGTAGTCCCTTCCACCACGCCACGTGAACGTCCAGATCCGGTCCTGGAACTCCGACGTGTACGACTGGGTCGCGATGCCCAGTTGCTTGTAGTTCGAGATGCAGACGCTCATCCGCGCCGCCTTGCGGGCCTCGCCCAGTGCGGGCAGCAGGATCCCGATCAGCAGCGCGATGATCGCGATCACCACGAGCAGTTCGATGAGCGTGAACGCGGCGGCTCGGCGTCCCATGGTGCTTCTCCATCTTGGCCCGGCATTCGACTTGGGCCGCGAACGCGGCCTCGAACCGGGCGCGCCCAGCCTACCTCCGTCTGCCGCACAAGTCCAGACCCTCCCCCCCCCACTTTCATCCCCCCCACCCCCCCACAACCACCACCACATGCTTGCTCCCCTACCCCGACACCCCCTTCCCCTTCCCCTCAGACCACGCCCGAGACCACAACCGCCACCCCCGCCGCCGACGCCAGCACCACGATCGAGAGGACGACGAGCATCCGCCGGCGGCGTTCCTCGCGGTCGGCCGACTCGCGGGTAGCGATGTCGTCGCCGGGCTTGACCGAATCGGAGAGGCGAGCGAGGGCGAGGGCGAGTTCGGCATCCTGCCCGAGCGCCTGTTCCGCCACCGACAGGTGCAGCCGCACTGCAGTCCTTGAGCAATCCATGGATTTGGCAACGGCGAGTTCGTCGAGGCCATCGAGGCGGGTGAGGATCCAAGCCTCTCGAGGCTGGGGGGGGAGGGAGAGCAGCCTGGCGTGGGCCGTCGCATCGGGGGTGGAGGCGTCGGGCCTTGGCCTGATGCGTCTGGCGTCGAGGATGACGAGGCGGTCAAGATGCGCGGCGTCGAGGGTGTCGGCGTTGGATCGGCGTCGGAGGATGGATGCGGCCATTGCCACGGCGCGATCGTGGTCGCCGGTCAGGAGGAAGGCGAGGCGGGCGATTCGTCGGCGGAAGGCCTCGTGCCTGGAGAGGGTCATCGCGCCCGCATCTGGGGATAGATGATGATGCGGTCGTGGACGACCAGCCCGATGTCGTCGAGGCCGTCGCCGGTGAGGTCTCGGACGATGGCGGCGGAGGGTTCGAGTTGCCTGGACTGGCCGCCGGAGAAGAGCCTCGACTCGAAGACCTCGAACTCGGTCGCGAGGTGGAGTTTGCGGGTCCGGGAGAAGGTGAAGACCTGGAGCATCTGCTGCCCGGCGTCGAGGACGACGGCATCGGTGAATCCGTCGGCGTTGACGTCGCCGACCTCCATCTCGTGCTCGCGTCGCCCCTCGACATCCGACCGGTAGGAGGCGAAGGCGGAGAGCGAGGCGCCGCCCCCGCCCAGGCGGATGACGGCGAACCCGTCGTCGGCGAGGCAGGCGAGGGTCCCTCGCTCGTCGCCTGCGAAGCGACCGGAGGTGACGCTGGTGGCGGTGAACCCGAGCAGGCGTGTGGAGGCCAGGGGCTCCCAACCCGAGGGTCCGCGTCTGAAGACGAGGAGTTGGCGGTTGGCGACGTCCGCCGCGACGATCGCCGGCGCGCCGTCGATCTCGAAGGCGGCGATCGCTCCGAGTTTCGCGCCGGCATCGCGGACGTTGACCTGCTCGACGACCCTCCACCCGCGGACGGGGTCGTAGGCGCACGCGCGCACGAAGTTCTGGTCCGCGACGAGGAGTTCCTCGAACCCGTCCCCGTCGATGTCCATGTTGGTCGTGTTCTCGGGTCCGGCGGCCTGCACGAGCCCGAACTGCCCCATCTGCTTCGAGGTCAGGACCTGCGAGGGTTCCGGAGAGCCGGAGCCCTTTGCGTCTGATCTCACCAGGATGAGGGGCTCGTTGGGCGTCAGGAGGAGCAGGTCGGAATGGCCGTCGCGATCCGCATCGAACTCGAGGATGTTCTTGGGGGGTTTCTCCACGCCCTCGAGGAGGATCGAGGTCGCCGTTGTCGCCGAGGGATCCGACCCGGGCGCCGCCCGGTGGAGTTCGAGGGTCATCGTGCGCCGGTCGCGGACGACGACGACGAGGGTCGGTGTCTCGCCGATGACGACGTGACGCATCGCGACCGGCCCGGCGCCGGGGGTGGCGAGGGTGATGGGCCTCGGGAACTCGAACCTTCGCTGGCCGGGGTTGAACGAACTGACGCCGACGGCCTTCTCGTCTTCGGACATGACGAAGAGGGCGGCGCGCTGGCCGGCCCATCCGCCCATGGCGAGCATGGTGGGGTTCTTGAACGTGGGAGATGGCGTCGCGGCCCCGAGCCCGTCCTCCCGGTCCTGGCGGAAGACGAGCACCTGGTTGCCCTTGGGGTCGGCGGCCAGGACATCGCTGAGCCCGTCGCCGTCGAGATCGCCGGTGACAACCGCGCGGTCTTTGGCCGCGGGTCCGGGATAGGAGAACACCTCGGTCTGCACCTCGCCCAGGCTGGTCGTCCCGGATCGTTCGATGAAGTCGTAGAAGATGATTCGGCGAGACGCGCGCTCGATCACGCCGATCGACGCGGCCTGTCGCCCGGGGAACCGCACGGGCTGGACCTCGGCCAGGCCGGGCATCTCGAAGGGTTTCTCCCCCGCGAGGAGGCCGACCTTGCGGTCCTGGTGGGAAGGATCCTGCTTCTGGACCCAAAGCCGGATGGGCGCGAGGGCATCTGGGGCGACGGCGAGGAGGTCCTGGAGGGCATCCCCGTTGAAATCCTCGGCGAAGACCGCCGCGTAGTTCCCTGGGCCGCCGAGGGCCTCGGGCTCGGACAGCACCCCACGGGGGTCGATCCGGACGATCGAAACGGCGCCTTCGACGATGACGACAAGTTCGGCGGTGGGCGTTCCCACGACGTCGGCGAGGATCATCGCCGCGGGCCTGGCGGTGAGCCCTCGGACGCGACGCCGCGAATGGACGACGAACTTGGAAGGCGTCTCCTGGGCGAGGACGACGAGTTCCTGGGGCTCGCTGCCCGCGTAGATGATGTCCACCTTACCGTCGGCGTTCGCGTCCGTGGCGAGGAGCGCGCCGATCGCGTGCGAGACAGGGACGCGTTCGGAGTCGTACCACTCGTTGGGGGGGAGTTCGTTCGCGCGTGCCGCCCGCTGCTGTTCTTCGGGCGTCCGCGGCTTGTCGCGGAGGTAAAAGATCTCGATACGGCTCCTCGCGTTGTCCACGACGGCGAGGTCGGGCCTGCCGTCCCCGTTGAAATCGGCGGTGATCGCCGGTCCGCACCCGGGACCGACCACGACGATGCGGTGGGGTTCGAACCCGAAGAAGGAGGCGATCGGATCCGTTGGCTGCGCGTCGGCGGCGGCGGCGATGACCGTGACGAGGGCTGGGGTGATGTTCCGCATGGGTTCTCCTTGGTCGGGCCGCTACACTCTAACCCGCGTCCCGCGTCGCGACCCCGCCCAGGAGGCCCGCCCGATGTGGATTCTTGCGTTTGTCGTGTCGGCCCAGGCCTACGTTGCCGGCGACCCTCCGGATGTGGTCGTTCTGGATGACGGCCGACGGCTCACCGCGCCGATCCTGAAGGAAACGGACGACACCCTGTGGCTCGACATGGGCTTCACGGTGCTCGAGGTCCCGCGATCGAGGGTGGAATCGATCGACCGCGCCGCGGGCGAGGCCGCGACGGTGACCCGTCAGGACGATCTGTTCCGGGTGGCCGTCAACCTTCCCGATCGCAACCCGAAGGACCTGGCGAAGCGATTCGGCTCGGCGGTGATCATGGTCTCGACGCCTTCGGGGCTGGGGTCGGGGTTCATCATCCATCCTGACGGGTACGCGATCACCAACGCCCACGTCATCCAGAAGGAAACGCGGCTGAAGGCCACGGTGTATGAGCAGGGCGAACTGGATTTTCGGAAGGTGATCATCGACGATGTCGAGATCATCGCCGTCAACCACCATGTCGATCTCGCGCTGATCAAGATCCCGCAGAAGGACGGGAAGCCGTTCCCGTTCGTGTATCTCCAGGACACGGAGCAGTTGGCCGCCGGGCAGGACGTCTTCGCGATCGGAAATCCCCTCGGGCTGGAGCGGACGCTCTCCCGCGGCGTGGTCTCGACGACGCAGCGCAACTTCGAGGGCCTGACGTACATCCAGACCGACACGCAGATCAACCCCGGGAACTCCGGCGGCCCGCTCTTCAACCTCAAGGGGGAGGTGATCGGCGTCACCAACATGGGCATCCCGATGGGCGAGGGCCTCAACTTCGCCATCCCCATGCGGTACGTGCGTGATTTCATCCGCAACCGCGAGGCGTTCGCGTACGACAAGGAGAACCCCAACTCGGGGCACATCTATCACCAGCCGCCGACGCGGCTTCGTGACGGGACGCCGGCCCTGCTCGAGGACGAATCCGGACGATGAACCACCCCGCGCGCACGCCCTGCGGCGCGCCAGGAGAACTCCATGCTGACCCTGCTGGTCGTGGCCTCGTTGGCCTCGGATCCCATCGACATCGCTGAACTCGCGCCGAAGAACTCCGAGATGGTGATCCGGGTGCCCAGCGCGGACGCCCTTGTGCGGGCGGCCCGGGGCGGGACCCTCGACGCCTTCTGGACGCAGGCGAGCCTCAAGACGTGGGCCGGTCATTACGCGTGGCAGTCGATCGTCGGCGTGATGCCCACACTCGAGGGACAGGACCTGACGTTCGAGGACCTCGTCTGGCCAGCCGGGCACGCCGGCCTTGCGGTCTTCCCGATGCCCAAGGACCCTGACGCCCCACCTCCGGACCCCGACGACTTCTTCGCATCGATGAACGGGCGTTCCATGGGCTTCCTGCTGAGCGCCGAGTACGCCGACCGATTCGAGGACTTCGACGACCTGACGACGTCGCTGATCGACCGCTGGCAGGACGAGGGCCTCATCACGGTGGAGGAGGACGAGCACGAGGGCGTTGCCTATCGCCACCTGATCCCCGTCATCGAGGCCATCGAGGGCGAGGAAGAGATGCCGGCCTGGTTCGATCCGCCGGGCTTCTTCGGAGACTACGACTCGATCCTCATCGCGGAGATCGACGGGGTCGTGCTGATCAGCAACCATCTTCCGGCGCTCGAGCACGCGATCGATGCCATGCAGGGGCGTGAGATCGATTCGGTGTCGGACATCGACGCGTACCACTCGACCCTCGCCCAGCACCCCGCCGGCTCGTCTCTCCAGGTCGTCGGCCTGCTCACGCCTGAGGCCGTGACCGACCTCTCCCAGGGCTTCGCGTTCTTCCTGCCCGTTGACCTGACCACGATGTTCGACGCGCTCGGGCTCTCGGCGGTCAAGGCGTATTCGCTCGCGCTGCACGTGGGCGGAGACGGCGTCGCGGAGGCGACGCTCGGCGTGCTCGCGCCGGAGAAGGTCGGCCTGCTCGGGCTCGTCTCGACCGGTGCGCCGTTCGAGCCGCCCGCGTTCGTGGGGCCTGACACCGCCGGCTTCTGGCAGGTCAACGTCGCGTTCGTGAAGATCCCCGACCTTCTCCTCCGCGTTGTTGAGGGACTCCCCGAGGACGAACGTGCCGTGGCCCAGCCCGCGGTGCGGGATGCGCTCAACTTCATCCGTCCGGTCACGGACGAACTCGGGCCGCAGGTGTACATCATCTCGGGCATCGATCTCCCCCACTCCGCCTCGAGCGCCCACACGACGCTCGCGGCCCGCCTGGCCGACGATCTCCCGCTTCATAACGTGCTGACGACCTTCGGTGAGTCGATCGGGCTGAAGGCGCGTGACTTCAACGGCAACACCATCTTTTCGCCGGCCGAGGAGGGCATGGGCCCGAGCATCGGGCTGGGGTTCGGGCACGTGTTCCTGGGCAACGACAAGGGCGTGGAGCGCCTCATGCGGAACGCCGGGGACGCCGCCGGCGCCAAACTCTCCGGGGAACGGGGCTTCATCGACGCGACCCGTCCGCTGCGGCCCTCTCCGGTGATCGCCGGGTTCAGGGACTTCCGTCAGGCGATCACACGGACCGCGTGGGAGAACGCCAACTACGGCGAGATGATGTACGAGTTGTACTACGGCACGGTCGAGATCCCCGACTTCGAGCCCCCGCCTCGCGAGGAGACCATCCGCGAGTTCAACGACTCCAGGCCCGAGCACCAGAAGCACTTTCCCGACCCGCGCGAGTTCCTCGGCGTGGCGGGCGATCAGGTGTTCGAGGTCATGCCCACGCCGGACGGCTTCCGGGGGCGTCTGCTCGTGCACAAGCCCCGGCAGTGACCCCACGGGCGCGGCGCGTCACTCCCATTCGATGGTCGCCGGGGGTTTCGACGAGATGTCGTAGACGACACGGTTGACGCCGCGAACCTCGTTGATGATCCTCGACGAGATCGTGGCCAGGACATCGAAGGGGATGCGTGCCCAGTCGGCCGTCATGAAGTCCTGGGTTTCGACCGCGCGGATGGCCGCGACGGACTCGTACGTGCGTCCATCACCCATCACGCCGACCGAGCGGATGGGCAGGAGCACGGCGAACACCTGGCTGGTCGAGCGATAGAGGTTCCTCGCGATGATCTCTTCGAGGAGGATCTCGTCGCAATCACGGAGGATGGTCAATCTCTCGTGCGTCACTTCTCCGAGCACGCGGACGGCGAGCCCCGGCCCCGGGAACGGGTGGCGCCAGACGATCTGGTCGGGCAGCCCGAGCACCTGCCCGAGGGCCCTGACCTCATCCTTGAAGAGTTCCCTGAGGGGTTCGAGGAGTTCGAACCCGAGGTTCTCGGGGAGGCCGCCGACGTTGTGGTGCAGTTTGATCCCCGCGCTCTGCCCGGCGTGCCCGTGTCCTGATTCGATCACGTCCGGATAGAGCGTGCCCTGGGCGAGGAACCGAGCCCCGCCGATGGACCTGGCCGCCTCGCGGAAGACCTCGACGAAGCGATGACCGATCCGTCGGCGTTTCTCCTGGGGGTCGGTGACGCCGGCGAGGTCGCCCAGGAACTCCCTGGAGGCATCCACGACGCGCAGGTCGATCCTGAAGTGGTCGCGGAAGGTCGTCTCGACCAGTTCGCGCTCGTTCTTGCGGAGCAGCCCCGTGTCGACAAAGACGCACGTCAACTGCTTTCCGATCGCCCGGTGGATGAGCGCGGCGGCGACGGATGAATCCACGCCCCCGGAGAGCCCGCACACCACCCGGGCGTCGCCCACTCGTTCCTTGACACGCTGGGCGGCACTGCCTGCGAAGTCCGACATCCGCCACGAACCCGAGCACTTGCAGACTTCGTAAAGGAAGTTCTGGAGCAGGTCCACGCCGTGAGGCGTGTGCGTCACTTCCGGGTGGAACTGGACGCCGAAGAATGTCCGCCCGTGGCGTCGGAGGCGGACGGCGGCAACCGGGCAGGAGGGGGTGGAGGCGATGACCTCCGCGCCTGCGTTCTGGAGATCCGCGACGTGATCCCCGTGGGACATCCAGACGGTCGTCTTCTCGGGAATCGCGGAGAAGAGGTCGGAGCGGTCGGTGACGGTGAGGGTGGCCCGGCCGAACTCTCGTCTCGATCCGGGCTCGACGCTCGCGCCGAGGATCTGGCAGGCGAGTTGGTGCCCGTAGCAGATCCCGAGGACGGGCACACCGAGGTCAAGGATGCCCGGGTCGCACCTTGGCGCGCCCTGGTCGTAGACGCTCGACGGGCCGCCCGAGAGGATGATCCCCTTGGGCTTCATCGCGGCGAGTTCCGCCGCGGGAATGGTCGGCTTGACCAGGAGCGAGAAGGCCCCGGCCTCGCGCACGCGTCTGGCGATGAGTTGTGCGGTCTGCGACCCGAAGTCAAGGATCGGGATGACCTCTTGGTGGGGGAGCGGGCTGGTCATTCGGGGATGCCTCCGACCGTGCGGGAAGCACGAACCATAGGGGAGGAGCCAACCCCTCGCCTCTGCTGGCCGATACAGTCTCCGGAATGGGGCGTTCCTCGCTCATCGCGGCGTTCATCCTCGGAACGGCCGGGGGCTGCGCCTCTCCGCCTCAGGGGTTCGACTCCCCGGAGCCGGCGTCGAGGCTTCGTGCGATTACGCAAGCCGCCCGGGAACGAGACGCCCGCGCGATCCCCGACCTGATCCGGGCGTTGGAGTCGGACGACCCGGCCGTGCGGCTCTTTGCCATTCGGGCGCTGGAACGCGTGACGGGGGAGACCCGCGGGTACGATCATGCGGCGCCGGAGTCGAGGCGCCGGGAAGCGGTCGACCGTTGGGCGGCATGGCACGGGTCACGCGAGGGCGTCGAATGAACCCACAGATCCGCCTCGAACTCCGGAGCAATCCCCTGCTGCTCTGCGGCGTTCGGGAACTCCTCGCCTGCGTGGCCGCCCGACTCGGGTTTCCGGATGACGCCTGCACGCAGATCAAACTCGCGACTGACGAGGCCCTCTGTAACGTCATCCGACACGGGTACGACAAGCAGCCCGATCGGCCCATCTGGGTCACCGTTCATTGGGACGGCCAGCCCGACGCCCGCGGGACGGGCGCCCTCCGGATCGTCATCGAGGACGAGGCACGCCAAGTCGATCCCGAGACCATCCGCGGGCGTGACCTCGACGACATCCGTCCCGGAGGCCTCGGCGTCCACATCATCCGGCAGGTCATGGACGAGGTCACCTACGAGCGACGCGACGGCCAGGGCATGCGACTCACCATGGTCAAACGCATCAACGGTCACGCCACGGAACCCGCGAAAGGCCAGCATGGCTGAACTCGAACTCACCGAATCCGTCCACGGCTCCGACGTCGTCCTTGCACCGCGGGGCGACATCGACCTCAGCCGATCGCCGGACCTCCGCTCCTCCCTGCGACGGATCCAGGATTCTCGCGCGCCCAAGCGTCTGATCGTCGATCTCTCCGGAGTCTCGTACATGGACTCCTCGGGCGTCGCGACCCTTGTGGAAGCCCTCCAGACCGCGCGGAAGCGCAACAGCCAGGTGATCCTGTGCGGGCTCGAACCTCGGGTTCGTTCGATCTTCGAGATCGCCCGGCTCGACACCGTCTTCACGATCACCGGCAGCGTCAAGGACGCCCTCGGGGGCTGAGCCATGTCCAACCCACGCTGGCTTGCCCCGATCGACGCCCTCGGCGGCGCCGCCCTCGCGCTGGTCGCCCACGTCGGCGGGGTCGCCCTGCTCCTCGCACGGGCGACGGGGATCCTCCTGGCCGTCTTCACGGGCAGGGGACGGGTGGGCAAGCACGCCGTCGTTTCCCAGGTCGTGCGAGTCGGGGTGCGTTCCGTCGGGATCGTCGCGCTTGTCAGCGGGTCGGTCGGGCTGATCCTCTCCCTGCAACTCGCGCCGCCCCTGGATGAGTTCGGCCAGCGGGACGCGATCCCCAGCATCGTCGGCGTGGCGATGCTCCGTGAACTGGGGCCGCTCATCGCGGCGATTGTGCTGACGGGTTTCGCCGGGGCGGCGATTGCCGCGGAGATCGGGACGATGGTCGTGGGCGAAGAGATCGAGGCGCTCGAGGCGCACGCGCTCGACCCGGTACGGTTTCTTGTCGTCCCGCGGATCCTTGCCGGCGTGATCGCGATGGCCTGCCTCGCGGTGCTCGCGGACGTGGTCTCGGTCGCGGCGTCGCTCGTCATCTGCATGGTGGCCCTGGGAGTTCCGCCCGAGACCTTCCTGGACAACCTGCTGCGTCAGGCGAAGACGGTCGATTTCGTCACCGGCATCTGCAAGGGCGCGGTGTTCGGTCTCCTGATCGGCGCGATCGCCTGCGCCAACGGGCTGCGTGTCGCCGGCGGGGCCGCGGGCGTCGGGCGTGCGACGACCTCGACCGTGGTGCAGTGCGTGGTCTCGATCATCCTCGCCGACCTGATCTTCACGAGCCTCTTCTTCGCGCTCGGGCTGGTTTGAAGCCTGGCGTAGACTTTGCCATGCCCGCCTCCATCGCCGATGCCATGCGCGCCGCCTCGGGCCTCCTCTCGATCATCGCCGGCGATACGGCCATCCTCTCGACGCTTGAACGCATCGCGGATGCGCTTGCGGCGGCCCTCCAGCGCGGGGGGAAGGTCATCGCCTGCGGCAACGGCGGGTCGCTCTGCGATGCCTCGCACTTCGTCGAGGAACTCACCGGCCGCTTCCGAGCCGACCGCCCAGCCCTGGCCGCGATCGCCCTCAACGACCCTGGTCACCTGACGTGCGTCGCCAATGACTACGGGTTTGACGAGGTCTTTTCCCGCGGGGTTCGCGCCCTGGGCGCGCCGGGGGACATCCTCCTGGTTCTGTCTACCAGCGGGAACTCGGAGAACATCCTCCGGGCGATCCACGCCGCGCGAGAGCGCGGGATGGACGTTGTGTCGCTCCTGGGCCGCCGCGGAGGCCGCTGCCTCGGGCTCGCGTCGTTCGAGGTCGTCATTCCGGATGGGCCCAACGGCGAGGGCACCACGTCCGATCGCATCCAGGAGATCCACATGCTCATGCTCCACGCGATCGTCGAAGGCATCGAGGGCCGCCTCTTCCGCACGGACGTGCGCCCATGACAACGGAACGCCCCTCACTTCTCGGCTGGCTGCGCAAGTCTTCCGACCCCCTGATCACCTTCTACGCGAGCGTTCCCGAGCCCAAGGCCGTGCCTCCGCCTCCACCACCCCCCGCCGCGCCAGCGGACATCATGCCCGGCGACGGAGCCCTTGCCGATGCGCCCCCGGCCCCGTTCTCTGATCCGCGGCTCGGGCCTGATCGCCAACTCATCCTCAAGCCCCCGGAGCCGCAGGACGAGCGCGTGATGGCCTTCTATCGCGCCCTGACCGACCGCAAGGGCGAGGGGAAAACGAAGTACGGGACGAAGAAGCTCGAGGAGCTCGAGGCTCCGGGCTCCACCCTCGTCCGCATCGCCTTCGACCCGAAGCATGAGAAAGTCGCGGGGATGGGCCTGGAGTGGATCGCCCGGTCCATCCTCACGGACCTCCTTTCGGCAACGGAGATCGTCCTGGGCGTCGCCGACTATGTCGGTGCGGTTGTCCCGCGCCCGGAACCCGAGGAACCCCTCCAGATCGTCATCACCCAGCGCGATCAGGCCCGCGACCCGCAGGCCACGGCCCCGCTCCGCGAGAACCGGAACCTGTGAAGCGGCGTGAACGGGTCGGCTTGTGCTTGCGGCGCAGGCGCGGGCTGAGCGTCGAGCCTGCGAGTTACCCACACCCTTGGAAATACAACTGCTGGAAGCAGAGGAAGTCGAAGACATCCCAGTCGCCGTCCTGCTCGCAGTCGGCGTAGGACGTCTGGTTGAAGAACTCCTGCTGGAAGCAGAGGACATCGAAGATGTCGAGGTCGTCGTCGCGCTCGCAATCCGCGGCACACGCAACAGACAGCGCGGCTGGTGCGCTCGCCACATCCTCGCACTCGTTGGACATCACGCACCGGTAGCGGCCTGCCGCGGCGAGGTCCACGGATGAGAGCGCCAAGCTCGGCGTCTTTGCGCCCGAGACGAGCGTCTGAGAGCCCGCGAGGCAGAGGCTCCCCACGCCGTCGGCCAGGTCGCACCACCCACCGCTCGCCGATTCGAACTGCCACTGGTGGGTGACGTCGTACCCGCTCGCGGGAGTGATGTGAAACTCGGCTTCTCCCCCGGGCTCGATCGTGCCGGAGTCCTGCGGGTGCTTCGCGAACCAGGGGACGGGTCGATCGGTCCAGCGCGCGAGGAAGGGCGAGGGCTCACTGCCGGCGGCCATGAACTCGCCCGCGACGATGAGTTCGCCGTTGAACTCGGCGAGCGAGCGGACGTCGCCGTTGAGCCCGAGCCCGAGCGGCAGCCACTCGGTGCCGTTCCACCGGGCGATCTTGGATGCCGAGACGCCGCCGATGGAAGTGAATCTTCCCGCGGCGATGAGCTCGCCGCGATAGGTTCCCAGGGTGTACACGGAGCCCCCAATCGTCGGGGGCCCAAGTGGGATCCAGTCCGAGCCGGTCCACCGCCAGACGCCGGCACTGCCGCGGTATAGTGTGCCGTCGAGCTCGGTGAGGGCGAAGGTGATGCTGGTGCTCTGCATCGAGAACCAAGCCGAGCCGTCGAACCGGGCGGTGCCGACGTAGGAGACGTCGAAGGCCCCACCGACGATGAGATCGCCCTTAAATTCGCGCACCGCCCACAGCGGGAGCGGGTACTGGAAACCGCTGGTCGTGAACTTGCCCAACTGGCCCCATTGGCCCGACGCCGCGCGCCAATAGAGGAAAGCAGTGGAGAAGTATCCGAAGGTGCCCACCGCAATTGAGCCGTTGTAGACCCCAACGCACAATGGAGTGGTGGACCCGAACACCGACGTTCCGATCGGTGTCCAGGCTGTTCCGTCCCAGAGGGCGGCGCCAGCCAGTGGGTCATTTCGCCACATATCGCCGACGGCCACGATGTTCTGGTCCCATCGGGTCATGGCGTACACAGAGCTGTCCAGGTTGTCGCCCATAGGCGACCAGGTGGCACCATCCCACGAGGCGGCTCTCGTCGCGGGGCCGCTGGGGGTCGACAAGAACGATCCCGCGGCGTAGAGGGTCGGCCCGTCGGCGACGAGCGCGTACACGCCGCTGTCGAACCCGGGCTCGCCGGAGAGCCACTGCGGATCGCAACCGGTCTGGGCGCGGGCGCTCTGGGCTGCGAGCAACGCAAACGACGCGGCGGCGACCCCGATCGGGGCGATCGCCCATCGAGGCTTCTCTCGGCTGGTCATGTCAGAGGCTCCCGTGTGAAGGCACAGGACTCAACCACGGCAGCGGACTGGGGCGACTCGCTCATCGCCCGGATGGGCGATGCACAACCATAGCCCACCGACCCCGGGGACGGGCTCGGGACGCGCGATGCGACAACGGCACCCGGGCGCGTGCCCGGCTCGTAGAATGAGCCTCAGCGCCCCACACAGGGGCAGGAGGCGTCGCATGGCGTACTACACCAGGCTGGGGCTCATCCCCCGGAAGCGGCACGTGCAGTTCCGGCGGCCCGACGGGTGCCTCTATTCGGAGGAACTCTTCGGGACCGAGGGGTTCACCGGGCCGACGAGCACGATGTACCACATCCACCCGCCCACGCAGGTCTACGGGTGGAAGCCCCTGTATTCCACGGCCGTCGAGTATGTCGAGCGAGAGATCATGCGGATGCGGCACGTGAAGTCTGCGCCGATGCCGCCGCGGGGTGACTTCGTGACGGGCCGCGTCGTGCTCTTCGGGAACGCCGACTGCGAGATGGCGGTGTGCAATCCCGCCGAGCAGATGGGATACCACTTCAAGAATGCGCAAGGGGACGAGTGCCTGTTCATCCACTACGGGTCGGGCGTCTGCCACACGATGCTCGGGACGATCCGCTTCGGGCCGCGGGACTACGTGGTCATTCCCAAGGGGGTGATCTACACGGTGGTGTGGGATGTGAGGCGGAATGGTCCCGACGGCACGCCCGCCGATGGTGGCCCGGCGGTCGAGTCCATGCCCTTTGGCAAGGTGCTGCTCATCGAGACGACGAACGGGAGTCACATCGGCCCGCCGCCGCGGTATGTCAGCAAGCAGACGAGCCAGTTTCTCGAGCACGCGCCTTATTGCGAGCGCGATCTTCGACTGCCCGAGTTGCCGATGACGTGGGACGAGAAGGGGGACTTCCCGGTGCGGATCAAGGCGCGGGATCTCGTCCACGAGTATGTCTATCACTATCACCCGCTGGACGTGGTGGGGTGGGATGGATGCTATTACCCGTACGCCTTCAACGCGGACGATTTCAGCCCCATCACCGGCAAGCTGCACATGCCGCCGCCGATCCATCAGACGTTCGAGGCGCACAACTTTGTCATCTGCACCTTCGCGCCGCGGATGCTCGACTATCACCCGCAGAGCATCAAGGTTCCTTACAATCACTCGAACCTCGACAGCGACGAGGTATTGTATTATGTCGACGGGAACTTCGGAAGCCGCAAGGGCATCGAGATCGGGAGCCTGACGCTTCACCCGCAGGGCATCCCCCACGGCCCGCACCCGGGGACGATCGAGGCGAGCCTGGCGGCGACGCACACGCAGGAACTCGCGGTGATGTGCGACACGTTCCGCCCGCTCTTCCCGACGAAGGCGGCGCTCGACCTGGACGACGCGAACTATCCCAGGAGTTGGCAAGGGGAGCACTTCCCCGGGCTGGCGTCGGGGAAGATGCATCTCAACGGAGCGACGGTGCCATCGGCGAGCGCGGCGGCGTTCCCGCACGAGGTGCGGCCGGTGGACGTGATCCGGGCCGACCCGACCGGGCAGGTTCTCCCCGCGCCCGGCGGGAACGGGCCAGGCCCAGCCGTGCCGGAAGCAAAGACAACTTCCGCGAACGTCTGGGCGCCATGAGGGGAAGCGGCGGCGATCACACGCCGAGAGCGTGACCAGGTGAGGCGGGCGAACACGCCGTGCGGGGCGGGTTCGTCGCATGCTCGAGTCCGCCTGCAAGCCCGGGGTGCTCAAGCCCGAGCAGCCGAGGAAGATGGGCGTCGCATGGATCCAGATGATGGCCTGCCTCGCCCATTCAGGCTCGTTCTGCACCGTATGCTCGGAGCGGTGCCCGGTGCCGGATGCGATCGAGGTCGTGGCGGGCCGACCCGCGATCCGTGCGGACGTGTGCACGGGCTGCGGAGTGTGTGCGAGCGTTTGCCCGGCACCGACGAATGCGATCGTCGTCATGCCGCTCGCCGACCGACCGACGGCTGATGCACCGCCGAAGGCCCCCTGACGTCGGCATGGTTCGTCCGGATGATTAGGGTCAGCGGCTCAAGATCGAAAACCCCTAGTTTCCTAGAGGCTTTCTTCAAGCGAGGCGGACGGGACTCGAACGCGCAACCACCGGATCGACTGGCACATCGAGGGGTCCGAAGACCCGCTCGTGGGGCTCTAAAAACCGCGTTCCTGACACCGCCAGGGCCGCTTTGTATTCGCCAGTGGGCGAACAGTTCAGGACCAGTTCCGGCCCGGTCAGCGCGCAATGGAGCGCGCAATGAGTTGCCACCTGACGAGCCCGACCAGTCGCAGTGCCGTCGGTCTTCAGAGCCCGCGTCCAACTCACGAGCCTAGCGGCATCAACGTCGAGCCGCGGACCGGCTTCCTTCCGTCGTCGAGTCCACCCCTGTCTGGTAAGCCGCTCCGCGAACCGCCCTTGACCCGGGGCGTGTCCCACAACCTCGTATACTCGCTCGCGGAGAACGCGTTCTGGCTCCGGTTCTGTTGGACCGGACTTCGAAGCACGCACGTTTCCGTTCCGGCTGGGCAGGGCGATGACTACTCATCCAACGACCGACCTCTCAGATGAGGAGTTCTCGCAGTGTGAGCCGCTGACCACGCGCCTCCGTGGCCTCGTGCGCAGCTATCCCTCACGCGTCAGACGCCGTACGTCCGGGCTTCCGCCCGGCGCAGTCTCCGCGACTCGTGTCGCGATTTCCGGGGGCAGGAACCAGAGGCTCCCCCGTACCCGCCGGCGACAACGCTGTACCTGTTCGGCTCCGTCTCCGGATGCACTGACCGGCAAGCCCTTGCGGGCCTCTCATGGTTGAACTTTTCGCCGCCCGAGATTTGCTCGGGACGCCGGGGCCGATGCCTCATGCTTCCGCGAAGGCGGGACGCTGACGGCACAGATGGCGATGATCGCCCGCTATAATCGGGCTGGCGATGGAGTCCGCCACCCACTAGGGAAACCGGACGCGCGGGCGTGCCTGATGGCTCCTACTCACCCCGACCGAAAGGAAGGGCGGTAGGAGCGCAGCGCATGGCCGAATCAGGATTCCTCAAACCGCTTCTCGTGTTCGTCGGTTCCGGTGCCGGGGGCTTGCTCCGATACTGGTGGGGCGAGGTGGTACAGAACTGGTGGGGGTCGACGTTCCCGCTCGGCACACTCGTCATCAATGTCTCGGGCTGTCTGGCGATGGGATTCCTCGCAACGGTCTGGACCGGCCCAATGCTCATTCGCGAGGAGCACCGATTCGCCGTGCTCATCGGCGTTCTCGGGGGGGTACACCACGTTCTCATCGTTCGGGCGAGAGACATTGGCCCTCATCCACGATGGGGAGTGGTGGCGAGCGAGCGGATACGTTCTCGGGAGCGTCGCCCTAAGCCTTCTGGCAGTCTGGGTCGGCGCGGCCCTTGCCAGCAAACTCTCCGGAACGGGTGCCCCATGAGCGATGGATTGAAGCACGGCGTCTTCCGCACGCCGGAAGCGGCACAACGTCTGACCGCCTACATTGGCGAATCCGACATGTGGCAAGATCAACCGCTCGACGAAGCGATCGTGTTAGAACTCGGGAGTTGCACCTTTCCGGAGCAACCGTGCTGCGCGGGCCGATGGGCTTCGGGGCCGACAGCCAGATTCACACCGCGAAGATACTCCGCCTGTCCGAAGGCTTGCCCATCGTGGTTGAGGCGGTGGACACTGCCGCAAAGGTGGCAACTTTGATCCCTCAACTCGAACAGACGGTGAAAGGTGGGCTTGTCACGATCGTAGACGTTGGCGTGTTGATCTACAGCCCATCGGAGAAGACACCATGACGACAGCCGATGCCACCCCGCCAGTCGTTGACGCTCCGAAGCGCCTCCCGCGCTCCGTGGTGCTTTTGGGTTGGGTGTCATTCCTCGCCGACGTGTCGAGCGAGATGGTCTACCCGCTCATCCCGATGTTCGTGGTCGGCGTGCTCGGGGCGTCGGCAACCACGCTCGGAATCATCGAAGGCGCGGCGGCGCTCATCGTCGCGTTCGTGACCGCGTGGGCGGGATTCCGAAGCGACCGACACCGGCGGCGCGTCCCATACGTTCGCATCGGCTACGGGCTGCCCGTGGTCGGAAAGACACTCATGGCGTTGGCCTTCGCGTGGCCGATGGTGCTCGCCGGCCGACTCATTGACCGGCTCGGCAAGGGGCTGCGCACCAGTCCACGCGATGCGTTGATAGCAGACGCCGCCGGGCCGACGATTCGGGGCCGTGCCTTTGGGTTCCATCGTGCGATGGATACGGCGGGCGCGATGGTGGGCGTGCTCCTGGCGGCGGGTTTGCTCTGGTGGTTCACCGGCTCCCCGACCAAAGTTGAATCGACAACCCCGGCGCATGACGCTGGGTGGGCGTTCCGCATGGTGTTCGGAATCTCTGCCGCGCTCGGCTTGTTGTCTCTGGCCATCACCTTCATGGTTCGTGAGGCGGAGCATCCCGCCGAAGCCGCGAACACCCCGAGAATTGAACACGTCGGACGGCTGGGCTTGCCCGCCGCGTACTGGCAAACGGTCGCTCTCATGCTGGTGTTCTCTCTCGCCAACTCCAGCGATGCGTTCCTGTTGCTGCGCGCCCGTGATGTAGGCCTGTCACCGTGGGCGGTCGTGCTCGCCTACGCCCTCTTCAACCTCACATATACCGTGGTGTCCTACCCGGCTGGCGTGGTGAGTGACCGGCTCGGACGCTGGCGGGTCATCGCCGTTGGATGGACGATCTACGCGGCGGTCTACGCGGGCTTCGCGTTCACCGGGGCGTCGGGCGTGTGGCCCTTGCTCGCCCTCTACGGCGTCTACATGGCGCTGACGGATGGAATAGGCAAGGCGCTGGTAGCGGACCACGCCCCGCCAGAGAAGCGGGGTACGGCGCTGGGTATCTACTACATGGCGAGCGGGCTGGTGACCTTGCTTGCGAGCATGGTGGCCGGAGTGCTTTGGGATCGGGTCGGGCCATCAGTCACGTTCGGCGTTGGGGCTGTGGTCGCGGCGTTGGCGGTCGTACTCGTGCCGATCCTCCGGCCACGGCGGATGTAGCCACCGTGTAGCCACAAAAGAAAACGGCCCATAAAGGGCCGTTTCAAGCGAGGCGGACGGGACTCGAACCCGCAACCACCGGATCGACAGACAGACGGTATAAACGTCACGGCTTCTCTGGCAAAGTGTGGAAACAAGCGGAGAATGGCTGGAAAATAGGCCGTTTTTCAGCGATATTCATGGTGTGGCCCCGAACCTTCGGGAGCCTTCCAGCGTTCTCCAGTAGTGAGTTTGTGACCCCGCTGTGACCCACCATGCCCATGAACACCACCACCAACCACCACGCCCGTACCGGCTCCGCCCCGAAGCATGAGAAGCCGCTGACGACCGATGCCGACGTGGGCGAACTGCCGCGCCCGCGCAAGGGACGCCGCGATTACCACGTCAAAGACACGCCCGGCCTGATGGTCCGCGTGTCCCCCTCCAGCGTGTTGTTCATCGTCCGCAAGCGCGGCCCCCGCGCTGACGAAGGGCCGGGACAGATTCACAAGGTGGTGGTTGGGCAGTTCCCCGCGATGAGCCTGGAGACGGCGAAGCGCGAAGCGAACCGGATCGTCGGCCTGATCCGGCAGGGTTCCGATCCGAAGCGCCCCGACACCGGCGCGTACACCCTGGGCAAAGCGTGGGAATGGATGCGGCAGAATCGCCCGCTGAAACCCTCCACCCTGCGCGACTACAGAGACCGCTGGAAGCGCCACCTGATCGCCCACGAACGAACGCTGATGAGCGCAATCACTCCCGAGTGGGTCAAGGCGCGGATGAACGATGCGCAGGACAAGGCGGAGAAGGGCGACGGCGTTGTAGACGCCAACCGTCTTCGCTCCCTGCTGGGCAGTATCTGTACCGAGTGGTGCAAGTTGAACCCCGGCACGATGCACCCGGTGCGCACGGTCAGCAAGGCCCGCAAGCCCGATGGTTCGACCCCGGCCCCGCGCACGAACAAACTGACGGTGGAACAGGCCCGCGCCTACGTCCGCGCCCTGGAGCGATACGCCGCTGGTGAAGGGGTTGAACGCAAGATCGAAGATAGCGACTACCACAAGGCCCAGCGGCGGAGCATGGCGGATTATCTGATGCTGAACATGCGCGTCGGCCTTCGCAAGTCCAACGGCATCGGCCTTCGCTGGGTCTGGATCGACCTGGACGCCGCAACGATCACGGTACCCGCGTCAGAGACAAAGACGAAGCGGGCATACACCGTTGATGTTCCGCCCCCGGTGGTTGCGATGTTGAAGCGCCGTCACGATGATGCCGAGCGCCATCCGGTCTTCGTATTCCCCAACCGTCGTCACCCCGACAGGCCCATGAACTCGCCCGGCAAGGCGCACGAAGCCGTGTTGAAGTTGGCCGGGTTGCCCGATGATGCCGTAACGATCCACGACATGCGCCGCACCCTGGGCAGCACCATGATTGCGAACGGTGCCGACGTGTCCGAAGTCCGCGAGCAACTTGGACACGCCAACATCGCCACTACGTCTATCTACTTGAACTTGAAGGGCGAAAGCACCGTGAAGAAGTCCCTGGAGCGCGCATCCGCTGCCTTCGACGGTGAAGATGCGAAGTCCGCGCCGAAGAAGGAAGGGGAAGCGGCATGAGCAAGCCCAGACGAACAGCCCAGCGACGCGAAGCCGACGAACTGCGCGCCGAAGGCTTCGGCGTGCGGTCGATGGACGTGGTGAAGTTCCCTGGGCGTCCGACGTTCGATCCGACTTCGGATGCGCCGGTGGTGGTCGGCGTCCGCGATCCCGCGAAGTTCAGCCGTGACATTGCAGCGCTCGCCCAGACCGACGCGGCCACGCGCCGATTCGCGGCACAGCACGGACACCTGGGCAGCGTCCGCAGCCCCGCCTTCCTTGCAGCCCTGTCCGCCTGGGTCCGAGAAAGACTCACGGCAGGCTTCGACGTGCCGGATTCTGTGGAGTGGCAGCAGCGATCATCTATGTAGCGACTTGACATCGCATCCGATGGTGTGATTATCTAAGTAGTCAGTTGATATAGAGCGTTCAGCGCGGTATTCTCTGGTTGTAGACATTCTGTTCAGGCGGACCCCCGACCGGCTTCAACCGTGCGGGCGGGCCATAGAAAACGGTGTCCAGCGGTTCCGACCGCTTGCACGGCCTCTCTGGGTGACTGGTTCAACGAACCGGGCACCGGGAGGCCGCTTTTGTTTCTGGCCCCGTGTGAACTCCACGCCAAGCCGACAGCGCCAGCCGGTGCCCAGAAAGGGCATTGACGATGGCACGTCTGGTTGATGAATCGAAGGCCCCTGGGGGCGCGGCAGACCTTGCCGAAGCGCAGCGCCGGATTGCGGCGCGCGGCGGTGACGCCGTTCTTACCACGCGGCACGTCGCTGCCCTGCTGGGCAAGGCCGTGGCGACCGTGCGCGATTGGCGGACCACGCGCACCGGCCCGCGCTACATCAGGCGCGGCAGCGTGTCCTATCTCTGGGCTGACGTTCAGGCATGGATGAACGGTGGCGCGGTGACGCCCGGAGGTGCCCAATGAGTATCGACGGTCGATTCATCGGCGTTGCCGAAGCCTCCGAGCGTTTGAGCGTGGCCGAACTGACAGTGCGCCGGTGGATTGAGGCTGGCCGCGTGCCGTACACGCGCATCGGGGACCGGGTGCTGATCCCGCTGCGGTGGTTCGCCAAGTTGGAAGCCGCTGCGCTGGCGGAAGTTCAGCAGCAGCCGACTTCTGAAGGCGGTGCCCAATGAGCGGGACGCCGAAGTTGCCCAACACCTTCGCGGATGGCTACAACGCCAGTCGCGCCGTCGTTGCAATGTCGCGCATCGCCCAGAGGATCGGCTGCCTGGGCGCGGACTTCCCGCGCATCCAAAGCGTGTACGGCCTTGCGGTGAAGGCGCGTCGCGTGCTGGTTGACCACTGGCAGGACCACTACACGGGCGGGTTCGTCGGCCACGATGAACGCACGGTGGCCGCGATCATGGACGGCGGGCCGACCAATCCCATCATCCAATCGCAAGTGCTGTACGCGGCGCGCGATGAATGGCACCTTCACTTCGGGGACTTGAACCGTCGATTCAGGCACGATCATCCCGTGCGCCGCAGCGTTGATGCCGTCAGCAAAGCGATGGCGCGGATTGCCAAGCGGCTGCCGCTGGCGGTCGGGGATCATCTTTCCTGCCACAGCGTGAACATGCCCACCACCATCTACACCGATGGCCCGGTGCTGAGCGTGAATCAGACCTGGGACGAAGGCGCTTACGTCTACGAAGTCCTGGACAAGCGGCGCGGCGTTGTCACGGTTCGATTGGGGGTGGGTCAGTGACGCCATCCGACTACTGGGCAACACCGTACCCGCAACCGCTGCCGCTGGGTTCGTATGGCGCGCACGGTGTGGCGTTCCTGCGCCGCCTGCGCCCGGATGGTCCGTGGTCCATCACAGCGATATGGCCCGAGCGTGAAGAGAATCGGCCCACGCCGACGAAGACCTACGGCGATGCCGATGCGTGCGCCGCTGCCATCGACAGCGCAAACACCACCGGATGGAACGTCTACTACTCCCTCAATCCGACGCGCGGACCAATCACGAAGAAGGCTGAGAAGGCGGACATTCTCGCCGTGGAGTTCTTTCACGTCGATATTGACGTGCCCGCCGCGCCTGCGGATGCAACGCCCGAGCAACGCGCCGAACACGTCGCCCGTGAGAAGGCGAACATTCTGCGCCGCCTGACCGACGAACTGCCCGAAGGTGTGCCGACGCCGACGTTCATCATCGACAGCGGGGGCGGATTCCAAGCGCTGTGGCGGTTGCGCACGCGGATCATGCTTGCGCCCGCTGATGCCACGCTGGAAGAGAAGAAGGCCGCGTGCGTCGAAGTGGAGCGGCACAACCGCTGGTTGGAAGAGAAGTTTGATGCCGACAACTGCCACAATGTGGACCGCGTGTTGAGGCTGCCCGGCACCACGAATCACCCTGACAAGAAGAAGCGTGCGAAGGGCCGCGTACCCACGATGGCCCTGCTGGTGAAGCATGATCCCGATGCCGTGTACGAACCCGATCAGTTCGGCAAGGCACCGCCGAAGTCCGCTGCGGGTTCGCACCGTGCCGCGTCCGCGTCTACCGACGCCGCGCCCGATGCCGATTCCGACGCGAGCGCGGATCAACTGCCCACCGACGAACTGCGCCGTGTGGCCCGTGACGGCATGGACAAGGCGAAGCCGTCACGTTGGCACAAGGATGGCATCCTTGACCGCAGCCGTGCCGTTCACTGGTGGTTGTGTGAGTGCATCCGCCACGATGTTCAGCAGGCCACGGCCATCGGCATCCTGACGAACAAGGCCCACCGTATCGCGGACAGCATCCCCGACGAGCAAACCGCCCGCGTCCAGTGGGACAAAGCCGCCGCGAAGGTGGGCGAGAAGGCCGGGAGCAAGGCGGGCGACAAGTCCGCGCCCAGCGGTAGCATCGTGCTGGCGGACGGCCATTTGAACGATGCCATCCGCGAAACCGAAGCGGCTCTGGTGGAACAGCCCATCTTCGACCGTGGCGGAGAACTGGTGCGCCCGATCCGCTCCGGCAGCCTGGAGCGCAAGCCCGACGAAGACGGCGTGCGGCGCGACGATGCCGCGATCATCCTGCGCCCAGTGAACGCGAACTGGTTGGTTCAGCGCATGGAAGCGACGGACAAGTTCGTCCGGCGCGACCGCAACGGCAACTTCGTGAAGACGACTCCGCCGCTGACTCTGGCTTCGCACCTGCTGAGCCGCGCGGGTGAATGGCCGTGGCGTCGCCTGTTGGCGCTCGTGAACGCGCCGGCCTTCCTTGCGGACGGTTCGGTGTTGCAGACGCCCGGCTACCACGAAGCCAGCGGCCTGCTGTATGACCCGCTGGGCATGGGGTTCGCACCGATCCCGGACGAACCGTCGCAGGCCGACGCGATTGCGGCGCTGGCGGAGTATCACCCCATCTATGAGAAGGGCGACTTCGTATCGACCGATGCCGAAGCCGAACGTGGTGCGAAGTGGCACCAGACAGCGGCGTTCGCGGCCATCCTGCAAGCGCACCTGAGCGGCCTTGCTCGCCCGGCGCTGCCGACTTCGCCGGGGCTGATTGTCACCGCGCCGTATGCGGGCAGCGCCAAGTCCAAGTTTGCCGAGTGCATCGCGGTTGGGAACACCGGGCGCGGTCAGGCTGCCATCACCTTCGGCTCAAACATCGAAGAGTTCAACAAACTGCTGTACGTCGTCATTCGTGAGTCTGACCCGTGGGTGTGGATCGACAATGTAAGCGTTCCCCTGGGCGGCAGCGATCCGCTGTGCCAAGCCCTGACGAACGGACTGGTTCAATGCCGCATCCTGGGCGTGTCCGAGCGCATGACCGTCCGCAACACTGCGGGCATCGTCGCCACCGGCATCAACGTGGCGGTGAAAGGCGACTTGACGCGGCGCGTGGTGGTCTGCAACTTGGACCCCGGATGCGAGAAGCCGGAGGATCGGAAGTTCGACTTTGACCCTGTGACGCGGGCAAAGGAACTATGGCCGCGTCTGGTGGTGGCCGGGCTGACCGCGCTGCGGGCCTACGCCGTCGCCGGATACCCGCTGCCAGAGCGCGGCTTGAAGCCGCTGGGTTCATTCGAGGATTGGACCCGCATTATCCGGGGCTGCCTTGTGTGGTGCGGCTACGCCGATCCCGCAGCAACGCGGTTGGAACTGGACGCCGACGATCCGGCGCGTACCGCCGAACTGGACCTGCTGCGGGTGTGGCACGATGCCGTTGGGGATCGTCCGCTGTCCGTCGCCGACATTGGCAAGCGCGGGCACGAAGACGACCTGTGCCGGGCGATGGTGGAGTTCTCCGGCCTTCCGGTGTTCAACGCCAAGTCCATTGGGCGTCGGCTGCTGAGCCTGCGGAACCGCATCGTCGCCGGGCTGGTGCTGCGGCGCGTCGGGAATCAGAACCATGAGAAGGTCAGCCACTGGAAGGTTGACCGCGTGGGCGGACAGCAGCCGCTTCCGTGGCCGGACTACGGCGAAGACGCGGGCGACAAGGCGGTGACGCCATGAGTGAGACACTCACCCCATGCGGGGTTTGCGGGATTAGACGGGTTTGCGCCAGCCCTACGGCACCCCCCTCACTGATTCTGAAAAAACGAATCGACCTGACCCAGGTTGTAATAAACCCCGCAAATCCCGCAAACCCCGCAGCGGCCATCATCGGCTCCGCCAAGCCTGGGCGTGGGGATGCCGCGAACCGCGCATCTGACCCCATTGACCTTCGCCCGCCCGATAACGTGTCTGGTAGGTGTCTGGGGTGCCGCGCCACGGCCAACCGCCGGATGAATGATCCGCTGGCTCACGATAGCCGTCCTGTAACGTCAGCCCTGGAACGCCAGCAGCCGCGTTCCTATCGCACCCACGCGGTTCTCGGCCCGATGCTGGGTCACAGAGGGGTCACAAGCCAGCGCCGTTGCTCTGGAGCAACACGGCTATCGGACGACCACCGCCGACCCGCAGGTTCTCGGTCCCCGATGTTACCGGACCACCAATCACCGACCGAACCTGTTATGGGACCGGGTGGGGGAAAAAACACCGAACTCGTTATCGGTACCACCCCTCCAGCCCCACGGCGGGCAGCATTTCGACCAGTTCGGCTTGTTAGGTTTTAGTTCATATCAATCACCATGAGCACTCAACCACCCATCGACGTTCCCGCCACTGATCCCGCCTGGGCGCTGCCTTCGGCTGAATCACTCGGCTCGCCTGTTTCCGCGTCATGCTTCGCTCGGCTGCTGACCGCAGCAAAGGCGCACGGGATGCCCGGCGTCTGGGCGACCTGGGCGGAGTTCCACTTCACCTACGAACCCACGCCCAGCACCGGCGAGCCGCGCAAACGCCCTGCGCGGCGGAAGACGTTGCGGGACTTCTTTATCAAGCGCCCAGACCTTCACGCGCTGATTGAAGACGCCGCGAACAAGCGGCGGGATCGGCTGCTGAACGAACTGGAGAATGAGATTGTCGCCATCGCATCGGGGCCGGGTGATATCACGCGCGACTTCGGAAAGAACGGACAAGTGACGCGGGTTCGTACCGACGTTCGCAACAAACTACGCGCGATCGAAACTCTGTTGAAGAGTCTGGACCCCGATCAGTACGGCGACCGGAAGCGCGTGGAGGTTGACGGCAGAATCGACCATCGCCACGCGCACGCCCACTTGATTGCCGACACCGGCAGCGGATACCGCGTGGACTTCGAGAGCATGGAGCAAGCGCTGTCCCTGGAGGAGCGCCGCGAGTTCATGCTGATGCTGGATCGGATCGAAGCGTGCCGTGTGAATCGACAAGGCCACCGGCCTTCTCTCCCCGCTGGGCAGAACGGAGAACCGCAATGAGCAACCGTACTCGAATGAACTTCCTGGGCTTGAAACTTCGCAACGGCCTTCCGCTGTCGCCGTCTGAACAAGCCGAGTGGAACAGCGGTGCCACTTGGCGCGACCGGCTCCCGCTGCTAGCCGCCCAACTTCGGGCTGGCGCAACACTCTCGCCCGAAGATCAAGCCTACTGGGACCGCGAAGCGCACGCGACCGACAAGGTTGCGGCGGGACTTCAACTGACTCCAGAGGAACAGGCGGTGACGGATCGCGCTAAAGACTCCGTTGTGTTTCGTCGTGGCGACATGCTCTGGGTCGAGGACAAGAACGCACCGAAGACGATTGACGACTGGCAGCGGCTGGCCGACCGCGAACGCGACGAAGGCGGATGGATTCCGCGCGTGACTGATAAGTGATACACGAAGATGGTTGTGAATATCAGTTGTCGAGGACACACCATGAGCGCTAGTCTTGAAAATGAGATGGAAACGCACGATCAACTTGCTGAACGTCTGGTCGGTTCAGACCTGATCGCGCCGCGCGTCCAGCGCGCCATCCTCTCTGCCTTTCAGCAGGCCGGGGCTGATCGGGTTCAACCAAAGCACTTCATCAGCGCCGCGAAGGAACACCGCGCGGCGGTTCGCGTGGTCGCTGCGGGCTGCGGCTGGTTGCGATGCCTCCATTGTGCCGAGTGGCGCGATATCGGCGCGGAACCATGCGAAGACCTGTCCGCGTGTCCCTGCTGCCTGGAGGTAGAAGACGATTCGGTATTCGCGGCGTTCGCGCTGTACGTCTACAGCGGCGGACCCGTCACGGCCAGCATCGCCCTGCCTCAATCGGTTTGTGACCTGATCGAACGGTATCGGCAATCAGCCGACCGCCCGGACCCCTCTATCCGGGCAGAGTCCCGCCGAGTCATCGAAAGGTGACTCATCGGCGGTTTTCGTTCCATGATCCCGGCTGCTGATCGACGTTGGCAGTCGGGGTTCCTCTGGTCCCCGCGTCCGGCATGACGCGGGGATGGGCTGGCGGCGTGAAAGTGTCGTCAGCGCCATTCACCCCACCGGATCGGGGTCGTATTGCTCCGTCGTGGGACTGTCTCTCACGGCGGGGTTTCCAGCCCGGTATTCGTTTCACTGGGCTTCGCACCCACCGTTTGCGTTTGGATCATCAACATGGAACAGATTGATACTCGCCTCCCGTCCGTTGACCCGATGTTGGCCGATGAGATTGCGCCGGAGTTCGTGATTGACGCGAACGAAGCCGGACCTGTCCATCATGCCGCGTTCTCCGCTGGGCGCAACGCGCTGGCTTCGCTCTATTCGTCCGGGATGGCGATGGCGCAGGCCGAAAAGGACATCAAGGCCGCTGGCATGGGCAACGATCAGACCACGGCTGACCGGCTGCGCCGCGCTGCCACGGCCAAGATGAACGCCGCGAGCAAGGCCGTTGCTGACGCGCTCGCTGGCCTGGACGCGCACACCGATCAGATTCAGGCCGGGATTGACGATGCCATCGGCATCCCGAACACCCGCGCCGACCTGACCGAAGCGGGGCGCGCGTCGGACGTGCGGGCGTTCCTTCGCTCCCTGGGCAAGACCGAGCGGGCCGAAACGATCCGCCGGGCAATCGTCGTAGAGAAGGACCGAGCGTTTGCCGCCGCGATCCTGAGCGCCAGCCCCTACGCCAGCGGCATCAGCGCGAAGGACGTGGAGTTTGTCCGCGCCGACAGTGAACAAGCCTTCTCCGGTGACGCCATGCGGCTGCGGGATTCCATCCGCAAGATGCGCGGCATTGTGGTCACGGCTGGCGGAGTGATTGAAAAGCGGTTCGGCCCGTTGACCGGCTTCGGCGGCTCCCGCGCCGCTGCCGCCCAGCGCAGCCTTGCAGCGCTGGAGAACGGGGGTGCGCAGTGAGTGACACACTCGAAAAGTCCCTGGAGGCTGCCCGCGCCGACGCGAAGAAGGCGCAGGACACCTTGTCCACCTTTCGCCGCACCATCGCCGAGCGAATCGGCCTGTCGCCCGACGCCAGCGCCGATGAGGTGACGAATCACCTGGGCACGCGGCTGACCGACGTTGACGGCCAAGTGACCGCGAAGACGGCCAGCATCGTTGCCGAGCGTGACGCGGCCATTGCCGACGCCGCGAAGGTGAAGACGGATCGTGCCGTCGAGCGTGTTGATTCGGCGATCAGCGCAGCGCTGGCGAAGTCCACCATGATTCAGGCGAACACGCCCGACGCGATGAACCTGCTGCGCGGGCTGTTCCACGTTGACGACAAGGGCCGCGTGGTCACGAAGGGCGCGGACACCGGCGAACCGGCGGGCGTCACGCCCGAACAGTTCGTGGCCGCACGCCTGGGCGCGCTTCGCGGACATTGGTTCCCCGGCAACGTGTCGGGTGGGGCACGCTCCAGCGGCAACTTCACGGGTGGGCTGGCGGGCGACACATCATGCTTCGATCCGCGCAGCCCGAACTACAACATCACGCGCCAATATCAACTGGAGGTAACGCACGGTTCCGCCTGGGCCGACGCCGCGCGAGCGAAGTACCGTGGGGGTGGGCGATGAGCGGCACCATCATGGATCAAGTCCCCGCGTATGAGCGGGTTCGTATCGCGCTGGGCGAACTGGTGATTGACCACGGCACGGGCAGGCCCGCCGGAATGATGCTGCCGCTGGAACGGCACCTGCTGGCCGAACTGAATGGCCTCTGGGCTGATCGAAGCCGACTGCCACAATGCACGGCCCACGAACTGGCCGAAGCAATGTCGGGCCGGATGGAACGCGAGGGCGCGCCGCCCGAGATTGTGGAGCGGTTCAGGGCGAAGTTCTGGGATCAGCACGGGACGCCGAAGGGATAAGGAACGTCAATGGGCTTTCTTGCGGAGCATGAGTCCGAACCCGCCATTCGCATAGGGGGTTCGTATCACTTCCCATTGATCGTCCGACCATTCACCTTTGTTGGCGACGGCTTCGGCGAACGCTACGGGCGGCGCTGTTGGGTGCATCAAGATTTGGGCCGATTGCGAGAACTGCAACAGCATCGCGGCTTCGTGTTGCCCTGGTTGGTAGAACTCGGCTTCCAGTTCGACGCGCTGAACGGTGGAGGTGTTGCCGGATTCCAAGAGGCACGACACTTCATTCTGCCCGAAGTGGCGACGAAGAACGGCGTTCCAGACACCATCCACTTTCGACTTGTGCCAACCTTCGCCTTCAACGGTGAGTCCGCACTGAGTGCCGCCAAAGTCTGCGGTTTGAGAGAGGATCGTTACCAGTTTGAAGGGGTAGGTCTGATCGTCGCTTGGGGAGTACCGGGGCGTTCCCGTTCTCGGCGTCGATGTTGCCTGGGCAGGAGTGTTCGCGTTCGCCGTGCGCGGTTTGGCCTTGCTCGCAATGGCCCCGATCACGCTGAAGCCCATCACCAGCACAAAGCACAGGCCGATGAGACGGAGCAGACTGGAGCCACGTTTCGCGGGTGCTCCGCACTTGGGGCAGGCTTTCGCCCGGCGGCTGATCGACGTGTCGCAATCCTTGCACTTAGTCAACGCCATAGCCGCTCTCCAGTTGAAGGGGGACCGACAACCATCGGTCAGTTACCGGCGCTCCTTGAAGTCGTTTCGGGGATGCGTCGATGATCCCTACGCGATGCCGAACCCGCTGCTGAATCCGAGCGATGCCCTTATCGCGTTTGCCCGTTCGGTCTACCTGGAGGAACGCGAGGGGGACAGCGTACTGCCCGCCGAGCCGGACCCAGACCGTTGCACCGTCGAAGGCGAGCGGATCACGCTCCGCGATGAGGACGGGGACACTCTGGCCGCGTTCGAGTTTAGCCCCAAGCGGAAGCGTTCATCGGACCATGAGTTCTACCCCATCGGGCAGAACACGCCCGTGTTCATTCGGTCGATCAGGGGGAGTTTGTGACCCACCTGTGACCCACCAATAGAAAAGGCCCTATAAAAAGGGCCTTTCTAAGCGAGGCGGACGGGACTCGAACCCGCAACCACCGGATCGACAGTCCGGTACTCTAACCAATTGAGCTACCGCCCCGACAATCTCCTAACTCCTGATCGTCTCCCTCCCCCCGATGATCTCCTTGCTTCTGCATTCACGGCTCGCTCCGCCTTGTCCCGGATCACTCCCCGGTCATCTTCTCGCGCGTCAGATTCGTTTGCTTCAGCCTCCATCGAGGCGGGCGTCCCTGGTTCGTCCTGATCGGCCTTCCAATCCGCTTGCCGCGGCGTGTGTGTCGCTCACATCTTCCTTCGCTCGGGCCCTCGATCACGCCCCGGATCTTTCCATTCTCTGGCCTGGCTTCGCCCGCACGGGCCGCGGACATCTCGGTCAATCTCGGCGGGATCTCGGCCCCGCAAGCCGGGTTCTGCCCTGGTTGCCGGATGCGGCTTCGATCGGGCGCCCCAATTGGGCAGGCGGACCGGCCAAGCCGCGAGAGGAAATGTACCCCCGCGCGGGCACCAGTCAAGTCCCCTTCGCCAGGGTGGCTTCCCGTTCGGTGTGGCCCGTGTGCCCGGGGGTTAGGGGGCGACCTCAAGATGACGACCGCGGACGGGCGAGGCCCGAAAGCCGTGGGTTGACCGTGGGCCGCGGGGATCGGCGGGAAGCAACGGTCACGGCTTGACGACGAACATCCCCGTGGCATTGACGACAAAGATCGCACCCTCGACCTGCGCGACCGTGCCGACCACGACGACTTCGCTCAACTCCTTCACGCCACCCTGACCCTTGACGCGGGTCTTCATCGGCAGGCCGGCGAGATCGAGCACCTGGACGGTCATGGAGTGCTTCGCGATGTCCGACTTGCTCTCGCAGCAATAATCCCAGGGAGTCGTGCACTTGTCGTCCGGGTTGTCCGAGCACGCCGGAAGCCCATCGCCCACGAGCGTGAGGACCGCGCGCCCCTCGACGAACGGCTTCTTCCCTCCGCCGATCCTGCCGCGCACGGCGATGGTGTCGCCTGGTTTGACCTCGCCGCTCGTCGCGCCGGCCTTCGCCTCCTCGACGGTGCGCGCCTGGGCGGGAAGGGCGGCGAGGAAGAACCCGGACGGGAGGCTCTCGTCGACCACGCCCGAGACCTGCTGGCGCTCCTTGCACGCGCCCAGGCCAAGACCAAGCATCAGACTCGCACCAATCACGATCGCACGCATGATGGACTCCTTTCAGAATGACCGGAGGGACTCCGGAATGGACAATCGAAGGCACCGCCACGCCGGCGGGAGCGCGCCGACCACGCCCAGGATGATGCCGCCACCGAGCGCCACGCCGATCGCGACCTCGTCGACGCGCAGCCCGAACACGCCCATGGAGAAGCGTACCGAGGCCCCATCGAGCAGGGCCAGGCCAGCCGCGCACGCAGCAAGTGCTCCGGCGCTCGTCGCGATGAGCGATTCCTGAACAAGGCTGGCGACGATCGCGAGGGGGCGGAACCCGATCGCGCGCAGCGTGCCGAGTTCACGGACACGGGAAGCAAACGCGGCGTGCATGGTGGTGAGCCCGCCCATCAGCCCGCCCAGCGCGATCAGCCCCGCCGTCGCCCACACCATCGCGCGAACCGGGGCGAAGAAGCCCGCGAGCCTCGCGTAGTACTCTCGCTCGGGCATCGCCGCGAGTTCGAGATCGAGCCTCGTCTTGGCAAACGCCTCGATGTCGTCCGCCGAAACCCCGGGTTCGAGCGTGACGACGACGCATGAGTCGGTCTCTCGCTGCATCGCGGCCTTGAGGTCGTTCAGCGACGTCCAGACCTCCGCGTCCGTCACGGTTCCCGGCGCGGTGAATCGCCCGACGATCGCCCAGTCGCGATCATCGAGCCTCAGCACGCGGCCGATCGCGAGGTCCGCGTCCGTCGCTCCCAGCCTCGTGGCCACGCCGGCCCCGACCATGAGTTCGTCGCGGCCCGATTGAGGCAGCCGCCCCTCGGTCACGCGGACGTGATCGTGGACGAGCATCGCCGCGGGCGTCACGCCCCTCACGAGGACGAGCGCGCTCGCGCCCGAAGCGGCTTCCAGCGGGAGCTGGACGTGGACCTCGGTCGAGACATAGAGCTCGCCGGCGCGAGCGCGGAGGCCACGGACCGACCCGGCAAGGATGCCCGCCGTCCTCGGCGCGATCTCGCTCCGCTCGACGGAGTCCTCGCTCCCCGCGCCCAGGACCATGACGTTCTCGGCGCGTCCCGTCGCACGGATCGACGCTTCCATCCCCTGGACGAACGCGCTCGCCGCGAGCACGAGAACGACGACGAGGGCGCTCCCCCCGATCGAGAGCACCAGGCGGGCGCGCGATCGCCCGAGGTTGCGCGCCGCGTATTCGACCGGAAGCCTCCCCATCACGCCCTCCTATACCGCCCTGAAACACGACGCGATCTCTCGCCGCCCCGCCTGCCACGCCGGGAAGAGCCCCGCCGCCACTCCCACCGCCGCCGAGATCGCCGCCGCGGTCAGGAAGATCGAGGGATCGGCCCGGACCTCGATGCTCAGCCCCTCCGCGAACATCGCCATGTTGCCCCGTTCGAGCACCAGCCACGCCGCGAGGGACCCGATCGCTCCGCCCGCGACGCTCAGCACCAGGCTCTCGGCGACGATCAGTCTCGCGATCAGCCCCGGCCTGAACCCCAGCGTCTGCAGCACCGCGTGCTCGCGGATGCGATCCTGCACGCTCAGCACGATCGAGTTCGCCACCAGGCCCAGCACCGCCGCCAGGCACCCGAGCCCCAGCCATCGCGTGAACGAGACGATCTCGACGAGGTCCGCCCCGGCCTGTGCGATGAACGCCTTCTCCGGCCTCGTGTGCGTGGGCTCGCGCTCGGAAGCGAACTCGTCGTCGATCGCGCGTGCCACCGCTTCCAGCCGGCCCGGGTCGTCCACCCTCACGTTGAACTGCGTCACCACGCCCAGGCCGCCACGCGAAGAGGCTCGCTGGAGGAACGCCAGCCGGACAAACGCCACATTCGCGTCCTGCGCCTCCTCGGATCGGACGATCCCCGCGACGACCACGCGTACGCCGGCGGCGTCGAACGCGTCTCCCACGCGCAACCCGCGACGCTTGGCCAGGGCCTCGCCCAGCACCGCGGCGTCGCTCCGCGCCTTCCACTCGGGCAGCCCCCCGCCTGCGAACGTCCACGCGCGCGAGACCTCGTCCATCAGGTCCTCCGGCACACCACGGAACGTCACCACGTCCAGGCTCGCGCCGCAGTTGTTCACGATGACCTGCATGGGAACGACCGATGCGACCCCCGGGATCCGCTCGATCCGCTCCCCGTACCACTCAGGGAGCCGGCTCGTCGCCGGGCAGAACCGGTTCTCACGATAGACGACCAGCACGACCTCGTCGCCCCGTGCCCGGGTCGCGCGTTCGACCGCGATCTGCATCGCCCGCACCCCGACGAAGAGGAACATCGCGACGACCACCCCCGCGATCGTCAGCGCGCTCCGCGTCCGGTGCCTCCACACCTGTTTCAGCACGACCGGGAAAAGCCTCGGCGCGATCATGCCGCGTCCTCCATGGCCAGCCGCCCTTTCTCCAGGTGCAGCCGCCGGTGCGCGAACCCCGCGCACCACGCGTCGTGCGTCACCATGACCAGCGTCCGGCCCTCCTCGCGCACAAGCCCCGTCAGGAGGTCCATGATCGTCGCCGCCGACACCCGATCGAGGTCGCCCGTCGGCTCGTCCGCGACAAGGATCGTCGGATCCGTCACGATGGCTCGCGCAATCGCGACCCTCTGCTCCTGCCCGCCAGAGAGTTGCCTCGGGAAGTGGTCGTGCCGATCCTTCAGCCCCACCCGCTCCAGCGCGCGGGCGACCCTCCGGTGACGCTCTCCCCGGCCCATCTTCCGCAGCAGCAGGGGCAACTCCACGTTCTCGTACGCCGACAGCACGGGCACGAGGTTGTACAACTGAAAGACATAGCCAACATGCTCCGCACGCCATCTCGCAAGCCTCGACCGCCCCAATCCAAGGAGGTCCTGGCCTTCCACGCGCAACGTCCCCGACGTCGCGCGGTCAATCCCCGCGATCAGGTTCAGCAGCGTCGTCTTCCCGCTCCCCGAAGGGCCCATGAGCGCGACGAACTCGCCACGCTCGACGCCCATGTCCAACGACTCCAGCGGGGTCACCGTCCCCGTGCCCTTTCGATAGGTCTTGGTCAACTTCTCGCACTCGATCAGCGCCATCACGCGCCTCCTCTCTCGTCGAGATCCTCGCCCGTGATGCGGACTCGCCTTCCCTCGCTCGCGACGCCGCCCACGATCACGCGGTCCCCCGCGCGCAAGCCCGACACCACCTCCACAAGCCCCTCGCCCGCGTCGGCGCCCAGCGTCACCTCCCGCCGCACCGCCCGGGCGCCCGATCGAGCCGAGACCTCGACGACCAGCACGCTCGCCCGAGACCCGTTCCGTTCGCGCACGGCCCCGACCGAGACCACGACCACGCCCGCCCCGGCACTCCCGGACCCCGCCCCCCCCACTCCCTCCGGCCCCTCCGAACCCAGGAACCTCACCCGGACCAGCATCTCGGGTCGAAGCCTTCCGCTCGCGTCCTCGATCTCGACCTTGTACTGCACCGTGTTTCGCTGAAGGTCCGCCTCGTGGACGCCCCGCGTCACACGCCCGCGCCATACCTTCGACGGATCGGCCTCGCTCCGCACCTCCGCCTCCATCCCCTCATGAACCTTCGTCGCATCCGAGAGCGGCACGTCGGCACGAACCTGCAGCCTCGACGGGTCGTAGAGCCGCACCACCACCCGATCGCCCATGAGATTCGAGCCGGGCTCGACGATGCCCGACAACACCACCCCCCCGGTCGCGGCACGCACGCTCGTCCGGTCAAGCCGCAACCGTGCCCTTGACTGCTCCACGACCGCCGATGCGACCCGCGCGCCGACGCTCGCCACCCGCGCCCTCGCCGCGTCGGCTTCCGTCTCCATCGTCACCAGCCGATACCGAAGCCGCGCGACCTCCGCCTCGGTGAACCCGCCCGTCTCCACCAGCGGTTCCTTCCTCGCGAGTTCGTCCCGGACCTCCTCCAGTCTTGACCGCGCAACCCGTGCCTCCGCCTCGGCCAGCGACACCATCGCCCGCGCCTCGGCGACGATCGCCTCCGCCTGTGCGACATCCAGGCGGGCATCGTCGTCGATCAGCCGCGCCACGACCTGCCCGGGCTCGACACGTTCACCCTCCAGCACGAGCGACTCCTTCACCACGCCGTCCGTCAGCGCAGTGACTCGGATGGGATAGGGCGAAGCCTCCACCCACCCGGGCGCCTGCGCCACCACGCCCGCCTGCACGCCCCGCGTCGCCACGGCCCGGGTAAAGACCGGCGTCACCACCACATCCGCCGCGGGGATGAGCGACTCCCGCGCCGAATAAACCAGCAGCCCCGCCGCGCTCCCGATGAGCACGCCCGGCAGCGCGACACGCGTCCACCACTTCCTCGAAGGCATCGGGATGTCGCTCATGGCGATTCCTCTCCTGGGCCCACAAGTTCTTCCAGCCTCACCAGTGCCGATCGCAGTTCCAACCTCGCTCCCGCCGCTTCGATCGCGGCCTCGCGGAGCCCCTCGATGGTCTCGAGCAGCATCGCGGGATCCACTTCTCCCGTCCGGGCAACCTCCACCGCATCACGTCGGCGGCGTTCCGCCAGCGGCTTCACCTCCTCTTCCACGATCCTCGCCCGCTCGCGTGCCCGCTCCGCTCGAACTCGCGCGAGCGCCCACTCCCCCGCCAGCGCCTCCCATGCCCCCGACACCGCCTCCGCCGCCGCATGCCGGACGGCTTCCGCGCGTGCGATCCCTCCTCGATTCGCGTTGAAGACCGGCACCGGCAACGCCACCCCGAGCCTGACCCGCCGACCGCCGTCCTGCCGCCCCGCGCCCGCCCCAACCTCGATGTCCGGGTACTGCATCCGCACCTCGTACGCCAGTTCCTCCTCTGCCACGCGGTGCTCCGCGAGCGCCACACGCAGCGACGGATGCCCCTCGAACCCACCCAACGTGCGCTCACTCATCCACCCGCCGGGCTTCAACTCGATCCCCGCCTCCGGCGGCATCCCCATCGCGCGGAGCACACCAAGCCGCGCCTCATCGCACATGAGCGCCTCCCTCGCCCGCTCCGACCGCGCGATCGAATAGGCCAACCGATACAGGTCCGTCTCCAGTCGCTTGCCCTCCCCCGCGCGCTCCCGGCCTTCCAGGATGCCCACGAGCGCGGCCAGATCGCCAAGCGCGTCGTCGAGGGCACGCGCCCGCTCCTCCGACGCTTCCCACGCCGCCCACGCCTTCCTCACCTCCATCCGCTTTTCCCACTCCATCGCCTCGACCCGCTGCAGTTCCAGCGCGTGCCTGGCGTCCGCCGTCCGCTTGAGCGCCCCGAGCCTGCCGGACACCGGCAGCGTGACCTCCGCCGACAGCATCGCTTCCCATGCCGCGCCCCCTTCGAGCATCCTCATGAGATCCAGCCCGAGCATCGGGTCTGTCCACAAGCCCGCGTGCAAGGCGTTCACTCGTTCGATCCCCGCGCGCGCCCGCGCCGCCCGAAGGTCCGGATGAAACACCAGCGCCAGCCCCTCGGCCCGTGCGCGGTCGATCCCTCCACCGACCTCGATCCGCTCCGCCCGGCTCGCGTAGTCTCGCTCGAACGCACCAACATCCACCGGCGCAGGGTGATAGGCGCGGCATCCGCCCAGACACGCCAACGCTCCGATGATCACCAGCCTCCGCTTCATGGCTCGCTTCCCGCGCCGCCCCACGGCGACACCACCCACTTCGTAGAGTGCGTCCGGTACCCGCGCGCGGACTTCCCCCGCACGCACGACCAGCGGCAAGCGAACGGCTCAGTTCCTCAACTTGATGCGGTCAAGTCCCACGGCGCGAAGCACCAGGGGCGGCGGTCCCGGCGGCGGCATCGGCCGAAGGCTCGGTGACCTTCCGATGGATCCCCACGCCTCCGACGACATCACCTGCATCACGTCAGCCGACACGAGCGCAGGAGCGGCAGGCTCCGGCGACGGAAGCGTCAAGCAGCACGCGCAACTCGCATCGGGTCGGCACCCTGGCTCCTGCTCCGAGCCCGAGTCCGTGCTCGAGTCCTCATCACAGCAGCAGGACACCGCAACGGAGGGCCCACAGCCGTCCGTCAGGCAGATCGCTGCCCTCGCGGGAATGATCGCCAGCGCAACCTGCGCCGCGAGCGCGATCACCACGATCCAGGGTGAGCGGACCATCACACCATCATATCGGTCCGATGGCCCCTGTTCTTCCGACCCCCCACTCCTCGAGACGGGTCACTTCACCTTGATCAACTCGATCTCGAAGACCAGCGTCGCCCGCGGCGGGATGGTCGGAGGTGAGCCTCGCTCCCCATATCCCAACTGGTAGGGAATGGTCAGTGTCCGCTTCCCGCCCTCCTTCATCCCTGGGATCCCCTCCTGCCAGCCCGCGATGAGGTTCCCGAGCGGGAACTCGATGGGCTTGCCCCGCTTGTAACTCGAATCGAACTCGGTGCCGTTCTCCAGGCAGCCCCGATAATGCACCGTGACCTTCGCACCACGGGGGCACTCCTTCCCCGTTCCCACCACCGTATCCTCGACCTTCAAGCCGCCCGGGAGTTCCGGCATGCATGCCTCCTTGGATTGGACCCGGAGCGTATCACCCCCGCACGGGGTACGATGTCCGCGGAGGCCCCTCTCATGAGCGACCAGCGCGCCACCCGCGTGATCCTCGGCATCGTCCTTGCCGCCGCCGCCATCGGCATCATTGCCCTGCTCGCCAGGAACGGCGGTGGGAAGGCACCGACCGACCCCGAGAAGCCCGCCACGCCACCCCTGGCGACCGACACCCCGCCGTCCCCGATCGTCGACATCGACCCCCCCGAGGCTGCGGATCCCGTCCGCGCCATCCTCAACGCCGCCGCTCTTCCGACCAGCGACGAACTCCGGGCCCTCCTCCGGAACAACGCCGATGCGCGGGCCAAGACCGCCGATGGACGGACCGCGATCCTCGCCGCCGCCGAGACCGGCGCCGCCGCTTCCGTCGAACTGCTCCTCATCCACGGCGCATCGGCAGACGATGCCGACATCGACGGCGTCACGCCCATGATCGCTGCGATCCGGGGCCCGGGCCCGGAGCGTGTCGAGAAACTCCTCATCCTCCTCAACGCCGGCGCCACCCCGGACCGCGCCGATGTCATGGGGCGGACCCCCTTGCACCACGCGTGTGCGCGCGCCGACGACGATGGCGTCATCGTCCTCCTCGCGGACGCGGGTGTCGACCTCGATGCACGAGACGACCAGGGGCGCACCCCGCTAATGCTCGCCGCCCTCCGGGCCGACGCCGACGCCGCGCTGCTCCTCCTCAGCCGTGGCGCCGACGCCGCCATCGCTCTGCCCGATGGTCGGGCCGCGGCGGACCTCGCTCTGGAGGGCGGGCATGACCGGCTCGCGCAGGCCTTGCGCGAGGCCTCCTCTCGCTGACAAGTCCGCGTCGCGGTTATCCGCTGCATCCTCCACCGGCCCTCCGCCGATCCGTCCGATACGATGTCGAGCGTGAACACCGACCCCACCATTCCTTTCCACATTTCCCGCACCTACGGCGTGACCCCGATCGCGCGGGTTCGCCCGATGCCCGCGGCCGATGCCGCCAGGCTCGAACCCGACGCCTTCCGGCTCGAACCCGATCCCAAGACCCCCACTCCCGTCTCCCGCCTCGTCGCAGGCGTCGTTCCGGGCGGGATCGAGTTCGACGGCTCAACCCCCCGGCCCTCAGGCAACTCTCTCCCGTTCTATCGACACCCCGCGGACCAGCACGCGGCGGCGACGAACCTCGCGACCGGCCGCCTGGTGGATGTCACCGGGTAGCCGTACGCTTCCGAGGTGCCGACCCTCCCCCACCCGTCGCCGCTCGCCCGCCACTGGGCCCTCGATCCGGGCGTGGTCTTCCTCAACCACGGCTCGTTCGGCGCCTGCCCCACGCGCGTCCTCGCGTTCCAGGCCGACCTCCGGGCACGCCTCGAGCGCGAGCCCGTCCGGTTCTTCGTCGAGTCGCACGATGCGCGGCTCGATGAGTCGCGTGCCGAACTCGCTCGCTTCGTCCGGGCCGCGACCGAGGACCTCGTCTTCGTCACCAACGCGACGACGGGTGTCGCGACGGCGCTCGCCGCGCTCGAGCCCCGCCTCCGCCCGGGCGATGAACTCCTGGCGCCCACCCACGAATACCCGGCCTGCCTGAACAACCTTCGTCGGACCGCCGCGAGGACGGGTGCCGTTCCCGTTGCCGTCCCCCTCCCGTTCCCCTTGGCGGGCGAGCGTGCGATCGTCGAAGCGGTCATGGCCGGCGTCACGCCCCGGACGCGCGTCGCGCTCCTCAGCCACGTCGCCGCCCCGACGGCCTTGTGCCTCCCGCTCCGACGGATCGTTCCCGAACTCGAATCGCGCGGGATCGCCACGATCGTCGACGGCGCGCACGCCCCCGGGCAGGTGGCCGGCCTCGATGTCCCCGCGCTGGGCGCCTCCTTCTACACCGCCAACGCGCACAAATGGCTCTGCACGCCCAAGGGTTCGGCGTTCCTCTGGGTCAGGAGGGACCTCCACCCCGTCGTCCGCCCCCTTGTTCTTTCCAATCATGCCGAGACCACACGCCCAGGCCGCTCGAGGCTCCACACCGAGTTCGACTATGTCGGCACCGCCGACCCCACCGCGTGGATGAGCGTCGGCGAAGGCCTTCGCACGATGGCGTCGCTCGTGCCCGGCGGATGGGACGAACTGCTCGTCCGCAACCACACGCTGGCCTGCGCGGCCCGGACGATCCTGCACGCGGCCCTGGGCACGCCGGACGAATGCCCCGCGGACATGCTGGCGTCGATGGCTTCGGTCGTCCTCCCGCCCCGTCCGCCCGGCGAGGCGCGTCCGACGCGCTACCACGATCCACTGCAGGATGCCCTGCTCGATCGATGGCACATCCAGGTGCCCGTCTGGGGCGTGCCGGAGACGACCACGCGGATCCTGCGCATCAGCGCGCAGGCGTACAACTCCCGTGAGCAATACGTCTACCTCGCCGGCGCTCTCTCCGAGGAACTCGCCCGCGAGCGCTCCGCCGCGAGATAGCCGGCTTGCCCCCGCGTTCAACGGCGTGCGAGGGCCGGGTCGTTCCTTCGTTTCGCGCGCGCGAACGAGCCAAGCACCGCATCGCCCAGCAGCGGGACCGCCGTGAGCAGGGCAATCCCCAGGCGCGAGGGGGTGCTCGTCCAGACCTCTGTCCGCGGGCGTCGCAGCGCCCGCAACACCGACCGGGCCACTCGCTCGGATGACTGGACAAGCCCCATGGGTGTCTCGCGCCGGCGCTCCGGCCTGGACCCGATGCGGTCGACGGACTCGCCGAACTCCGTCCGCGTCTTGATCGGGTGGACGGTCGAGACGTGCACGCCCAGGTGCGAAACCTCGTGCGCGAGGGCCCGGCCCAGCACGCTCTGGGCGGCCTTGGTCGCGCAGTACGCGCCGTAGTAAGGCACGCCGATCTTCCCGATCGCGCTCGAGCAGATGAGCACGTGCCCTCGCCCCGCCGCGAGCATGGCGTCCAGGGCGGGGCGGATCGTCGAGATCGTGCCGAAGAAGTTGGTCTCGAAGACGTCGCGGATCGCGGCGTCGGTCGTCGCGGCGAACGCCGCATCCCCGCCGTAGCCCGCGTTGGCGAAGCAGGCGTAGACCTCCCCGAACGCGCGCGCGCACGCGTCGGTGAGGCGAGCGCCGAGGTCGGGGTCGCGGACATCACCGGGAACGGCGAGGGCACGCCCGGGCCCCACGCGGCGCCCGATGTCGGCAAGGACATCGTCGAGGCGTTCGGGCCGACGGCCGTTGAGGACGACGCGCATCCCTTGCGCGGCACAGGCGAGGGCGGTCGCTCGGCCGATACCGGTGCCTGCCCCGGTGATGATGATGGTCTTGCCTTCAAGGTCGATCGGCATGGTCGGAGTCCTCGTCGGCAGATCGGGAGAGGAGCCAGCGCAGTTCCGAGAGGCGGAAGATCGCGGCGAGCGCGACGACGATCGCCAGGCCGACGCCGGTAGCGAGCGCGAGGGCGAACGCGTTGGAGCGCCAGGACGCCCCCGGGCCGGGCAGGAGCCAGACTCCAACGCCCATCACGACCGTGAGGGCGAGGATGCGCGCGCCCGCGCGGAGCGTGCCGGGATCGAGCACGCGAATCGACAGGCGCGCGCGCGCAAGGTGGAGGAGCGCGGCGGTCTGGGCGAGCGCGCAGAGGCTCGTCGACCAGGCAAGCCCCGCCTCGGAGAGGGGCCAGATGAGCGCAACATTCAGCACCAGATTCAGGCCCACCGCCGCGAGCGAGACCCGCATGGGCGTGCGGGTGTCGCCCCTGGCATAGAACGCGCGGGTCAGGGCCTGGTTGAGCGAGAAGGCCCAGACGCCGGGCGCATACCCCGCGAGGACGGCGGCGGAGCGAGCGACGGCATCGGCGTCGAAGCCCTTGGACCCACCGGAGAAGAGCGTGAAGGTCAGGGGTTCGCGGACGAGGAGGAGCCCGACGCTCGCGGGCAGCGCGATGAAGAAGGACAGGCGAAGGGCGTGGCGCAGGGTCTGCGCGAAGCGATCGGAGTCGGCGGCGTGGCGGGCCAGGGCGGGAAAGGCCGCGGTTGCGACGGCGATTCCGAAGACCCCGAGGGGGAACTGGTAGAGGCGCTGGGAGTAGGCAAGGACGGCGGTGGAAGATTTGTCGAGGGGGTAGGCGAAGGTCAGGAGCGTGGGCCCGACCCAGACCGGCCACATCGCGATGAGGGTGTCGAGGAGGGCGTTGATCTGGAGAGTGCCCGCGCCGACGACCGCGGGGAGGAAGCGTGCGATCATCCGGCGGGCGAGCGGGCGAGCGCCGGCGAACCCTCGCGACCATCGGACTCGACCGCGGAGGAGGAACACGAACCACGCGGCCTGCATGGCCCCGGCCAGGAGCGTCGCCGCGGAGACGACGAACGCGGGGACGATGAGGTCATCGGTGGGGCGAGCGAGGTAGAGGAGCCCGGCGAGGATGACGACGACGTTGAGGAGGATCGGGCCCGCCGCCGGGGCCGCGAAACGGTGGTGGACCTGGAGCATCCCCGCGAGGACCGCGGCGGCGCAGACGAGGGGCATGTAGGGGAGCGTGACCATGAGCAGGCGGAGGGAGAGGACGCGGTCGGGGTCGTCGGGCAGGGTGAGGAGGAGGATGAGGAGAACGAGTTCGCCAAGGAGGACGAGGGCTCCGGATGCGGCGAGGAGGAGCGCGAGCGTGAGCGAGGCAAAGCGAGAGGCGAGCGCCGGATCGGCGCGGTGGGCCGACGAATACTCCGGCAGGAAGGCGGCGGAGAGAGCGCCCTCGCCCAGGAGACGGCGGAAGAGGTTGGGGATGGCGAAGGCGGCGTTGAAGGCGGATCCGATCGCGGAAGCCCCGAAGACGCGGGCGGTCACGAGGTCGCGCCCCAGCCCGAAGAAACGTGAGAGGAGCGTGAGCGACGAGACGACCCGCACGTGCCCGGCGAGGCGGGTAGCGGCGGGCTCGTCGCGAGGAGGAGGAGGCGAGGCAGGCATGGGGGCGGGACGGTCTCCGGAGGGCGGACGCGCGGTCAGCGGGTCGCGCCGGCCCGCTTGCGGGTATATCGGCGAATGAGAAGCCAGGCGGCGAACGCCCCGAGCGTCGCACCGAGCAGGTTGGCGAGCAGGTCGTCGAGGCCGACGGTGCGGCGGAGGATGGGAACGCCCTGCGAGAGTTCGTCGAGCACGGCGTAGGCGAGCGAGACCGCGAGCGAGCGGGCGAGGTTCCGAGGCGTGCGGGGCGGGGCGAGGAGCCCGGAGGCGGTGAGGAGCGCGGCCCAGAGCCCGAACGCCGCGAGGTGGAGGACGAGGTCGGGGCGCTCGATAGGCCCTTCGATGGTCAGGGCGGGCCAGTGCGTCGCGATGAAGAGGACGAGGGCGTAGGCGAAGAACGCGGTGCGCCTGGCGCGCGCGGGCGGAAGCCTCACGCGGGGGGCTCCGTGGGGACGCGGGGCCCGGGGATGACGATCTCAGGGGGTTCGGGCTCGGCGGGAGCGTCGGCCGGCGGGTCGGAGAGGGGCCCTTCGGCATGGATGGGCGTGGCCTCGCCGCGAGACCAGGCCTCCCACTCTTCCACGAGCGTCAAGGCGAGTTGGCGGTAGTCCTGAGCGCCGGGGGCGAAGGGGGCGTATTCGAAGATGGTCTGCCCGAAGGAGGGGCTCTCGGCAAGTTTGATGTTCCGACGGATGGGCGGGCGATAGACGCGGGCGAGCCGCCACGGGGAGGCGCCCGAGCGGGACTCCTCGAAGAAGGCGTCGAGGTCGGCGACGACTTCCTGGGCGTGGGTGGCCTGGGCATCGTGCATGCAGAGGACGACGCCCGCGACCTGGAGGGCGGGGTTGAGGCCGGACGTGACGAGGCGGATGGTCTCGAGGAGTTTCCCGACGCCCTGGAGGGCGAGGAAGTGGGCCTGCATGGGGATGAGCACCTCGCCCGCGGCAGCGAGGGCGTTGATCGTCAGCAGCCCGAGCGAGGGCGGGCAATCGATGAGGACGAAGTCGGCGTCGCGAGCGACGACGGAGAGGACGCGGCCCAGGCGGTTCCGGCGGCCCGGGGCGGAGGCGAGTTCGGACTCGAGCCCCGCGAGGTCGGTCGTCGCGGGGAGCAGGTCGAGGCCGGGGCGGACGCCGACGACGACGCCCGCGGGGTCGTCATCGGGGTCGAGGAGGGCATCGTGGAGCGAGCGGGTGAGGGTGTCGGGATCGACGCCCAGGGAGAGGGTCGCGTGGGCCTGGGGGTCCATGTCCACGAGGAGCACGCGGCGGTCGAGCGACGCGAGTGCGGCGGCGAGATTGACCGCGGTGGTGGTCTTGCCGACGCCGCCCTTCTGGTTCATGAGCGCGATCACGCGGGGCATCGTGGGGAGTATATGGAAGCGGCGCCGAGCGGCCGGCCTACGGCCCGACGGGCGCGACCCACGTCCGCCAGTGCTGGAAGCCCGGGGTCGGGTCGCCGAGTTGGTCCATGACGAACTGCCCGTGCCCCCAGAACCGCCCGGGAACGACCGGATCGGCGTCGCAGCCGGAATGCACGCCCCAACTTTCGTTGAACTGCCACGGGTGCTCGCTCTCCTTGATCAACTGTTGGATCTCGAAGAGGCCGGTCGAGTGGTCCGTCCGGGCGATCCACATCGAGGGGGCGGCATCCGGGCTGCCGCGGGTGTAGGTGATGGCCGGGAGTCCCTGGGAATCCACACCGAGGCTCGGGAAGGCGGCGTGGATGTTGCCGCCGGGATCGATCGTTCCCCACGCGGCGAGGGTCGGCACGCAGGCCGGGCAGACCGGCCCCCAGCCGTTCATGGCGAACTTGTACCAGCGGATGATCGTGCGATCGCCGCCGACGGGACGGACGTGGTGCGTCGCCCAGAGGAAGCCGTCGCGGTAGACCGGCGGCGCCCAGAAGCGGGCGTTCGTGGTGGCGAGCGCGAACGCCCCAGGCCGCTGAGGAATCAGGCCGGGGATCCGATACTGGGCGGCCTCGGGGAGGATGAGCGCATAGTCCACCTTGACCGGATCCGATCCGCTCATGTCGATGTAACTCAGGTCGATCACCTGGAACGGGTTGAACTCGTGGTAGCGAGGCCGGATCATGTACTGGGGGACGCCGGCGTCGTTCGAGAGGTTGTTTGCCAGGGCGTCGTAGACGGCGCGCTCCTCGATGCCGGCGTGGGTCGGCTGCTGACCGATCGGGGGCTCGATGACCATCTTCGGCGCGGGGAGGGGGTCGCCGATCAGGAGCGGGGCCTTCGGGTAGATGAACGTGATGTTTCGGAACGTCCACGTCGGCCCCGAGGTCGGCGTGTGCTGAACGACGAAGCCGTTGACGTAGACCCACTCCTCATCGACCGCGATGTTCGTACTGTTCGTCTCCCACTTCAGGTCGAAGGGACCCCCCGGCGGGAAAGGAGGATCGGGAAGGTCGATGACATAAGAGAAGAGCCACGGGTCGAGCCCCCAGAAGACGCCCGCGTTCGAGACGGCCAGGGCGACCTGCCCTCGAAACTGGCTCGCCTGCGTCGAACTCGCGGCCGCCGCCATCCAGTAGCGGGGAGAAGCGCCGGGGAGATCGTAGAGAACCTCCGGAGAGCCGACGAGCGCGCCGAGGGGGGTCGGAAAGAGCCCCGGCGGCTGCCCCGGGTAGTTGCCGATCCGCCCGGAGGCGAGCAGGGCGCCTGCCTTCGTGTAGACGCGGATCTCCTGGTTCGACATCACGACGACCGCGTCCAGCCCGACCGCGATCTCCGGATTCGGCACGGCAAACCCCGGGACGCCCTGGATGGACTTGAAGCCTTGGAACGCGGCCTGCCCGAAGGATGCGGTCGAGGGAAAGAGGCAAAGGAAGGCGACAAGCCCCCTAACCCCACCCTTGCGCGACGCGGGTCGAAGGTGCATTGATGCCTCCCACGGGTTGGATTGCTGGCGGAGCCCCGATTCCGTCGTACACTAGGGGAAGATAACTCACGATCCGGATCGAGGCCAGCATGAGGGCGGGAGTTTCAACCATCGTTGGAATCATGGCCGCGTGCGGCGTGATGCCGGCGGTTCCTACCCTCGCCCAGTCGTTCATCAAGTATGACCTGCGCATCAAGCATGACGTGCTCTTGCCCGGGCAGGCACAGACCGTCGAAATCTGGGCTTCGTTCACGCCGTTTCCAAAGAAGGTCGCGCCGGACATCACCAGCATCGCGATGGGCCGGATCGAGTTCGATCTCACCAACGGGGGTGGATTCGAGAACGGAACAATCGACAACGTTGTGGGACAGAACCAGTTCTGGTCCAAACTCGGCGAACCCGACCCCGACGGCAGCCTTGTCCGCTGCGGCGCGTGGCAAGGGATTCAGTTGCCAGAGAACTTCATTCGAGACAACCCGATTCACGTCATCACGTTCGACTGGACGCCCAACCCCGGGTCCAAGCACGGCTGGGTACAACTCTCGACGGCGGAGCAGGCCGGATACTGGCGAGAAATCATCGCGTTCTTCGGCGTCGGCCACTGGCCGCAGTATGACTACTTCACCGTCGATGTCGTCCATCACGACACGGCCACGTGGCAGGTTCTCAGCGTCCCCGCGCCGGACTCGGCGGCGGCGATGATGGCTCTGGCCGGACTCGCGCGGGCGAGGCGCAGGGGTTGACGCCCCGTGGAGACCCTGCATGCGAACGAACGGGCTCGTCGCGAGCCAAGTGGGGCCTCGGATAGCGACCTCTGCGCTGCTTGCGGTCGGGTTGAACCTCACCGGGGCGGCACCGGTCCTCGCCCAGTCCTTCATCAAGTACGACCTGCGCATCAAGTATGACGTGCTCTTGCCCGGGCAGGCGCAGACCGTCGAAGTCTGGGCTTCGTTCACGCCCTTCAACAAGCAAGTCGCGCCCGGCGTGAAGAGCATGGTGATGGGCCGGATCGAGTTCGATCTCATCAACGAGGGTGGATTCGAAAACGGAACGATCGACAACGTCCAGGGACAGAGCGTGTTCTGGTCCAAACTCGGCGAACCCGACCCCGACGGCAGCCTTGTCCGCTGCGGCGCGTGGCAGGCGCCTCAGAATCCCTTGCTCTGGTACTGGGACAACCCCATCCATGTCATCTCGTTCGACTGGACGCCCAACCCCGGGCCCAAGCACGGCTGGGTGCAACTCTCGACGGCGGAGCAGGCCGGATACTGGCGAGAAATCATCGTCTATCTGGGCTCTGGTCACTGGCCGCCGGATGTCTACTGGACCGTCGATGTCGTCCACCACGACACGGCCACGTGGCAGGTTCTCAGCGTCCCCGCGCCGGGCTCGGCGGTGGCGATGATGGCCCTGGCCGGACTCGCTCGGGCGAGGCGCAGGGGTTGACGCGCCATGGAGACCCTGCATGCGAACGAACGGGCTCGTCGCGAGCCAAGTGGGGTCTCGAATTGCGACCTCTACGCTGCTCGCGATCGGGTTGAGTCTCGCCGGGGCGGCACCGGTCCTCGCCCAGTCGTTCATCAAGTATGACCTGCGCATCAAGCATGACGTGCTCTTGCCCGGGCAGGCGCAGACCGTCGAAGTCTGGGCTTCGTTCACACCGTTTCCAAAGAAAGTGGCGCCGGACATTACCAGCATTGCGATGGGCCGGATCGAGTTCGATCTCATCAACGAGGGTGGATTTGAGAACGGAACGATCGACAACGTCCAGGGACAGAGCGTGTTCTGGTCCAAACTCGGCGAACCCGACCCCGACGGCAGCCTTGTCCGCGGCGCCGCATGGCAGCCCGCCAACTTTCCAGAGAGTTACATTTACGACAACCCCATCCACGTCATCACGTTCGACTGGACGCCCAACCCCGAGCACAAGCACGGCTGGGTGCAACTCTCGACGGCGGAGCAGGCCGGATACTGGCGAGAAATCATCGCGTTCTTCGGCGTCGGCCACTGGCCGCAGTATGACTATTTCACCGTCGATGTCGTCCACCACGACACGGCCACGTGGCAGGTTCTCAGCGTCCCCGCGCCGGGCTCGGCGGCGGCGATGATGGCCCTGGCCGGACTCGCGCGGGCGAGGCGCAGGGGTTGACGCGCCGTCACGCGCGGAGCGGCGGCTTGGCCGCGTCCTGGGGAGGTGGTGGCGTCGGGGCGTCGGCACGGGTGGGGGCGTGGGCCTTGAGGGACTGGTCTTCGAGTTGCTTTCGACGGGCGGCCTTGATGGCGGCGACGGCGATGAAGGACGCGAAGAGGAGGGCGACGACGTAGGTGATTCGTGCGCGGCCGAGGCTCATGGCGACGCCGAGGAGGGCGAACCCGCACCCGATGGCGTAGAGCGAGAGGACGGCGAGTTTGACGCCCAGCGCCCGCTTGAACATGTGGTGGAGGTGCTGGTCGTCGGCATCGGAGATGCTCTTGCCGGCGAGTTTGCGGCGGATGATGGCGAGGGTGGTGTCGATGATGGGGATGGCGTAGATGAAGAGGCCGGCGAAGACGAGGGGTGTCTTTCCGGTGTCGCCCAGGGTGAGGATGATGACGACGGTGGAATAGCCCAGGAGGAGCGACCCGGCGTCGCCCAGGAAGATGGAGGCGGGGTTGAAGTTGTGGGGGAGGAACCCGAGACAGGCGCCAAGGAGGGCGAGGCAGAGCACGAGGCGCTGGGCGTCGCGCGGGCCGTCGTCGTGCGCGGCGAGGGTGAGAGCGATGACGAGGAGCCCTGCGGTGGCGATGGCGGTGACGCCGGAGAGGAGGCCGTCGAGCCCGTCGATGAGGTTGGAGGCGTTGCAGGCGCCGATGACAAAGACGGCGATGATGGCGGTGCCGACCCAGTAGATGAGGTCGATGGTGATGGACTCCCCTCCGGCGAAGGGGACGGAGGTGGGGATCTGCATCACGTAGGTCAGGGCACGGTTGCCCAGGAGTTCGCCCAGGGTGGGAGAGAGGATCCCCTTGGCGACCTGGACACCGACCTTGTCCGCGGCGAGGGCGGCGGCGGCGATGAGTTGGCCGGCGATCTTGATGCGGGGCGAGATGCCGGTGACATCGTCGAGGAGCCCGACGAGCATGATGATCATCATGCCCAGGAGGATCGACGTGGGCACCCAGGGGTGGCTCTCCCCCAGGACCATGTGCTTGGTGTTGTGGTAATCGATGAGCCCGGGCTGGACGGCGGCGACGTAACTGTAGAGGATCCCGCCCATCAGACCGAGGAAGACCGCGACCCCGCCGAGGTAGGCGACGGGCAGGCGATGGACTTTTCGCGTCTCGTCCGGGCGATCGACGATGCCGTTGGCAATCGCGAGGCGGCGGAGGACGGGGGTGATGACGAGGGTGATGAGGAACGCGACGACGAAGACCCAGACGTAGCCGTGGAGGATTTCCAGGCTAGAAGGGTCGCCCGTGCGGACGCCGGCGAGAGACTCGAGCCGGGCGTGTTCCTCGGCGAGGTTGCGGATCTGTGTGCCCAGGTCCTCGATCCGGTCGCGGACGAGGGGGGGAACCTCGGGCGTGCGGATGGGTTCGAGGGGGCGGATCATGGGCGGGCTCCGCGGAGATGGTCCGCCACGTCGCGGATGGTGGTTTCGAGCGAGCGGCGGGGCTCGAAGCCCACGGCCTCTCGGATCCGGCGGAGATCGGGCTGGCGCCGGTGGAGGTCCTCGAATGTGCCGGGGGCGCCCGCGAAGGCCTCGGCGTAGGGGATGCGGTGGATGGTCGAGCGAGAGCCCAGCGTCCGGATGACAAGGTCGGCGAGATCGGCGATGGTGATGGGGCGATCGGACCCGACGTTGAAGACTCGTCCGTGGCAGGCATTGGTCGCGAGGAGGAGGGGCAGGACGCCGACGACATCCAGCACATGACCGAAGCAGCGGGACTGGGTCCCGTCGCCGTGGACGATGAGCGGTTCGCCGGAGAGTGCGGCGGCAACGAAGCGGGGGAGGACCATGCCGTAGGTCCCGACCTGCCTGGGACCAACGGTATTGAAGAAGCGAGCGATGACGCCGGGGAGGCCGTGCATGGCGTGGTAGGCGAGGGTGAGGTGCTCGTCGATGGCCTTGGAGCAGGCGTAGGACCAGCGAGGCACGGTGGTCGGGCCGTAGACGGCGTCGTCGTCCTCGGCGAAGGCCGCCTTGGTGGACTTGCCGTAGACCTCAGAACTGGAAGCGATGAGGGTGGCGGGGAAGGGTCGTCCGCGTGCGAGGAGGAAGCGGAAGAGGGCGGCGGTCTCTTCGACGTTGGTTTCGATGGAGGCGATGGGATCGCGGACAACCAGGGCGACGCCGACGGCGGCGGCGAGGTGATAGACCTCGTCGAAACGGATGGAGGGATCGAGGGCGGGGAGAGCGTCGCCGACGCGGGCGTGGAGGAAACGCAGGCGTGGGTGGTCGGGCAGGTTGGCGAGAGCGCCCGTCGAGAGGTCATCGATGACAGTGACGGCATCGCCCCTCGCGAGGAGGAGATCGACGAGGTGGGATCCGATGAAGCCCGCCCCGCCGGTGACGAGCGCGCACCGCGTCGTCCGGTGGCCCGGTGGGAGAGGCGCGGGTGTGGTCGGGCCGGGGGCGGTCACGTCGATCGTCTTGGGGGCTCAGTCGTTTTTGGTGTTGTGGTACTCGTGGGCGACCTTGAGGTTCCGTCGCATGTACCCGCCCGCGGTGGGGCGGACGGCGTTGACGACGACGCCGAGGAACTCGGCCTTGCTCTCGGAAAGTTCGTTGCGGATCCGAGCGACCATCCCGCGTTTCTCCTGGAACGCGCGGACGATGAGGGCGACGGCATCGCAGCGGGAGGCAAGGGCGAGGGCATCGCCGGCGACGATGGCCGGGGCGACGTCGATGAGCACGACGTCGTAGAGCCCGGAGGCCTTGGCGAGGAGGTCGGCCATCGCACTGCTGGCGAGCCGTTCGAAGGTCCGGTTGGCCGCGGAGCCCGCGGTGAGGATGTGGAGGTGGTCCGCCTCGGTCTCGCGGGCGGCGGATTCGAGGGAGGAATCGCCGGCGAGGATGTCGGCGAGGCCGGGGGAGTCCGAGAGGGCGAAGATGGAGTGGATGCGTGGCTTGCGGAAGTTCGCATCCACGAGCAGGACGCGCTGGTTGAGCGCGGCGAGCCCGAGCGCGAGGTTGGTCGCGACGGTCGTCGTGCCCGATCCGGGAAGGACGGAGGTGAGCAGGAGGGTTCGGTAGCCCCCGGTCTGGAGGCGCTTGGCGGTGGTGGCCCGGAGTTGGCGCACGCTCTCGGCGAGCACGCCGCGGGGCTGGTCTCGGAAGACGGTCTCGACGGTGCAGTCCCCGTCCTGGCTGACATCGGCGTGGGGGACCATTCCCAGGACGCGGGTCCGAGGGATGATGGCGACATCCGAGGGGCCCTTGATGCGCTGGTCGACAAGTTCGAAGAGGACGACGACGCCGACGACGAGCCCCAGGACCAGGGCCACGCCCGCGGGGACCATGAGGAAGATCTTCGGGAAGGTGACCTCGGTGGGGACCTTGGGCATCTCGATGACGGTGACGCGGATGCCCGCACCCGAGGCGATGACGGACTCGAGGGCCTTGAGCTGGTCCTCGGCCTGGACGAGCGACTGGGTGAGGCGAGTGATGTGGGTCTGGTGATCGGTGACCTGGACCTGGATCTGCGTGAGTTTGGCGGCGCGGGCCTTGGCCTCCTCGATGCGCTGGACGAGATCGGCCTCGGTCTTCTGCGCCTGGGCAAGCCCCTGGCGATAGGCCTCTTCGCGCGCATCGAACCGCTCGGTGAGGAGCCGCTCGCGGGTGCGGTCGATGAGCTGGCTGTGCCCGTTGATGCGTGATTCGAGCATCTGGACGTCGCGGTGCCCGGACCCGTAGCGTTCGCGGAGCGCGACGAGCGATGATTCGAGCGTGCCGCGCTCGCGCTTGAGGTTGACAAGGACGGGGTCGGCCTCGACCTCGGCGCGCATCGAGGCATCGAAGGTGATGCCCGCGGGAGACTCTCTCTGCTTGCGATACTCGTCGATGGCGACCATCGTGGCGCTGATGGTCCGGCGGATGTCGGTGACGGCGTTGATGGAAAGGGTCAGTTCGTGGAGGGCCTCGTTGAGCCGCTGGTCGAGCGAGTCGATCCCGCTGTCCTGGAGGAGGCGGTCGCGCTGGACCTGGACGTTGGCGATCTGGGACTTGTACCCGCGGATGCTCTCGGCGATCGCGGCCTGCTGGGCGTTGTTCTGGAGGTTGGCGCGGAAGGTGAAGTCCTTCTCGTACTCCTCGCGGATGACATTGACGAGCCCGGCCACGTCCTTCGCGTCGTACCACCAGGCGCTGAGGCGGATGAAGGCGGTGTCCGGGACGACGCGCGCGGAGACTCGTCCCACGAGGTCCTCGAGGCCTACGCCGGGATCGACTCGGAGGATCGTCTGCCCGTCCGGGGTGCGCGTGCGCTTGGAGAACTTCGTCGCCCACGACTTCGACTCGTTCATGAGTTTCGGGCTGTTGGCCGCCGCGCCCAGGATGCGCTCGGACATCATGTACTGGACTTCGGTGTTCATGAAGCGCTGGAGTTCGTCCTCAACGCCCGGGCCGGTCTGGGCGGACGTGACGCTCTCGGTGGCGGGCTGGACGGCGTAGGTGACGTAGGAGGAAAAGATCGGGAAGGAGTAGCGCAGCGCAAAGTGTGCGACGACCCCCACCACGACGCCGACCACCGTCGCGCCGATGAAGAGCGGGAGGTACTTGATCAGGAGTTTGACGGGATCGATCGTCGCGCCCCCGCCCGCGGGCTTGGGGGGGGGCGGCACGGAGGCCGCAGGACGGTTCGGGGTCACGGTGGTCATGGGGTTCGTTCCTTGCGGCCTCTTAGCGGATCCGGGCGGTCAGTTCGTCGAGTTCCTTGGAGAAGCGGGCCTCCAGATCGGGGGAGGAACGCAGGTGCTGCCTGGCTTGCTGGGCGAACTCCAGGGCACGGCGAGGGTCGCCCCGGAGGACCATCAGTTCTCCGAGGTGGATGGACACGAGTGCCTTATCGGCTGCCAGCGAACTCATCCTAAGAGCCCGGGTGAGCGTCTCCTCGGCGGCGTCGAGGTCGCCGCTCTCGCGGAGCACATACCCGAGCGTGTCGAGGATCCCGGGTGAGTTCGGGTTGAGGTCGGTGGCACGGCGGGCGAAGGGCAGGGCCTCCGAGGGGCGTTTGAGCTCCTTGGCGAGGACATACGCGAGGTTGTTATTGAGCTCCGCGCTGCCGGGATCCACTTCCAGGCCCCGGCGCATGGCGGTGGCGGCGTCCTCGAACCGGCCGAGTTCGTAGAGGATCACGCTCTGGAGGCGGTGGATGGCGACTCGGAGAACGGGTGAGCGGGCGCCCGCCTCGGCGGTTCGGAGGAGGTCCACGGCCTGCTCGCGGGTGGCGGGGTCGCTGGCGAGGATCTCCGCGCGAAAGAAGGTCGTCCACGTCTCAGGGCCGCGGGAGAGATCGACATTGGAGAGGAAGGCGTTGGCGTCCTTGGGGACGTGGTAGATCTCCCGGAGTTGCTTGAACCACTCCATGATCGACGTCGGTTCGGCGACGACGAGGTCGAAGGCACGGGCCGCGTCCGACCGGACATCGTCGGGGCGGTTCTGGAGGGCACGCAGCCTCGCACGACCCATGAGCAGCCCGGGGAACGCCTCGACCGAGAGGCGACGATCGGAGAGGAGGGCATCGGCCTTGGCGAGGGCGGGCGGCTGCTGCCTCAGGTACGCCGAGACCAGTCGCTGGGCGATCCCAGGATCCTTGACATCGATCCAGACGGGTTCGAGGAACTCGACCGCGCGAGCGGGAAGATTGCCGGCCATGAACGATTCGCCGATTCCGGCGCGGAGAAGGAGGTCGCTGGGTCGCTTGGCGACGGCGGACTTGGCAACGTCGACCGCCTCGCCCTCTCGGCCGCGGCGGATGAGTTCGAGGATCAGGTCCTGGCGGAGGTCGTCGAGAAGGGGGTTGGCCTCCAGCGTGGCGCGCAGGTCGCCGAGCCAGAGGTCGACGTTCCCGTTCTCCCGGTGGATGTCGGCGCGGGCGCGGATCGCCTGCCAGAAGTTCGGACGGATGCGCAAGGCCGTGTTCAGGTCCGCGATCGCGTCGGCACGGCGTTCGGGGTCGGCGGAGATGGTGCGGGCACGGCGGAAGAACGCGACGGGATCGTTGGGGAAGTTCGTGACCGCGCGCTCGAGAAGAGAGAGGGATCGGCGCGAATCATTCATGGTGTTGGCGGCCTCGGCGGCGAGGAGGATGAGCCCGAGGTCCGACATCGCCTTCTCGCCCATCGCGCGGATGACGGTATCGGCTTCCTCGGGTTTGCCGGCGCGGATGGTCGCTTCGATGTAACGCTTCGTGATCGAGAGGTCGGCATCGGCGGGGAGCCTGGCCTCGATGAGTTCGTGGTAGACGGCTCGGGCATCATCGAAGCGAGCGAGGCGGAAGAGCATGTCGCCCTTGAAAAGGTCCGCGGCCCGCGTGGTCGGGCTCTGGAACCGGCGGCCCTGGTCGATGGCAGCGAGCCCGACATCCGGGTCGCGGCGCTCGATCATGAACTGCCCGAAGGTCATGTAGGGCTCGGGAGTCATGGCCTCGTCGCCCACCTCCGCCCGCATCCGGACGATGTAACTGACGAAGATGTTGCGGGCGGCCTCGAGGTTGTTCTGGTCGGCGTGCCAGCGCGCGTCGAGGTAGGCCGCGTGGATCGAGTCCTTCGAAGACCGGACGCGATCGATGAGCGCCCGGGCGTCGTCCCATCGGCGCGCATCGGTGTAGAGCGTCGCGAGGGCGAGGACGTTGTCCGGGTCGTCCGGGTTGAGTCGGTGCATCTGCTCGCGGATCGAGATCGCGTAGTCGCGGTTGCCCGCACGGGCCTCGAGATCGAGCCACTGGTTGACGAAGCGGCGGTTCCCGCGTCCGAACTCCTGCGTGGAGCGTGCGACGTTCAGGGCGTCGTCGAAGAGCTCAAGTTTCGAGAGCATGTCGATGAAGATCATGGCCGTTTCGGTGTCGTCGGGCTGTCGCTTGAGGGCCTCGCGGAAACTCTGGATCGCGGCTGGCGTCCGACCGAGGTCGACCTGGATCGTCGCGAGGAGGCGGAGCAGCCTCGAGTTCGCGACCCCGCCGTCGACCGCCTGCTGGAGGAGCGTGGCGGCCTCGGCGTTTTTGCCCTGGGCGCTGAGGACCCGTGCGCGGAAGACGACGCCGCCCACACGATCGAGGTCGCGGCGGGCCGCGTCGTCGGCAAGGCGTTCGGCCGCGGGCATGTCCCTGGCCCGCAACGCCTCGACAAACATGAGTTCCGTCGTCGTGGGATTGGAGGGATCGAGGTCGTACGCCCGCCTGAGCGCATCGAGCGCGAGCGAGGGCTCGGCCTCGAACTTGCGATACTGGCGGTACCGCTCGACCAGTTTCTCCACCTCGGTCGCCTCCGCGGCATCGATGAGCGCGAGGGCCGCCTCGAGCGAAGTCGACGAGCGGAGGTACTTGAGCATCTCGGCGAAGCGTTCATTCCCCGGGTAGGCCGCCAGCCCCTTCTCCGCCTCGACGATGGCCTCGTCTATACGCTCCTGGGAGAAGAGGGCGGTCGCCAGGGCCTCGATGAGGCGCGGGTCGTTGGCGTGGAGCGCAAGGCCCTCGCGGAGCATGCCGATCGCGCCGATCGGGTCGGCCAAGGTCATCGCGTCGCCCATCATCCGCTTGCGGGCGTTGATGATGAGCTGCCGCACCGGGTCGTCGGACTGGACGAGGCCCATGATCGTCTGCAGTTCGAGGTACCTCGCCTGGAGTGCCTTGTTCTCCGGGTCGGCCTTGGCGACCGTTCCCATGAGGAGGAGGGCGCGATCCATCTTATTGAGTTTCACGCTGACCTCGGCGAGCGAGGCCATCGCCATCAGGTCGTTGGGACGACGCTGGAGGACGGCGGAGAACCGCTCCTCGGCGAGCCCGAACTGGTCGAGCAGGGCGGCGACTCGCCCCGCGAGCATCAGCCCCTCGACCTGGAGCGAGGGCGTGGTACTCGCGGAGACGGCGTTGAACTCGGTGAGCAGTTTCTGTGCGCCGAGGAGGTCGGCCTCGGCGAACCGGACCTTCGCGCCAAGGAGAAGGAGCAGCGCATCGCGTGCCGAGAGCCGCTTGGCCAGCGCATCCCGGTACTCACGGGCCTTGGCGACCGCGGCGGCGCGCTCGGCTCGGTCGGTCGTCCGCTCGCTCATCTGCAGCGCGAGGCTCGCCTGCATGAACAACGCGTGCGTGCGCCGATCGAAGCGCGTGACACCCTCGAGCGAGACCGGGCGGTCAGGCAGGTTCAGGATGCGCTGGTGCGTCTCGATCGCGCCCGCGTAGTCGCGCCGGTTCTCCATGATGTCGGCGCGAACGATCAGCAGGTCCGCGTCGTCGGGGTGGCGGGCGAGTTGCGCATCGGCCGCGTCGAGCATCAGTTCGTACGCCCGGTCGGGCGCGACGATCTGGCAGAGCGAACCAAACCGAGCAACCAGGGCGGCGTCGGACGCCGGCATCTGCTTGATCGCCTCCCCCAGGCCGAGGAGGTCGCCCTCCAGGCTGTTGGCCATGGCGCGCAGGCGGTTCATCTTCTCGATGTCCGTCAGCCTCGGGTCGATCGAGCGCTGCGTGACCTCGATCCTCAGCGCCAGCCGTCGCGCCAGACCCCACGCGTTCCCGGGGTTGGCCTCGAGGAACCGGTCGACGATGGCGGCGGCCTCGGCGCGGAAGGGCTCCGCCGCCGCGGGCGTGGCGCTCCGCTCGGCCTGCTGCGCCCGGACGAGGTGCCACTCCATGAGCGCACCCGAGGCGGCCTCGTCGTGCGGATCGGCGGTGGTCGCGGCGACGAGGTCCGCCTTCGCCTTCTCCACGAGCGAGGTTTCGACGACCGTCGTGTTCTTCATGATCTCGACGATCGGGATCCCGCGGTAGCGGCGCAGGCGTTGCCAGGACGGATCGCCCGGCTTGTCGGCCTCGTAGTAGCCCAGGTGGGCCTCCGCGTCCCTCATCAGGGTCTCCCACACCTCGCGGCTGAAGGGGGCATAGCGGAGTTGGCGAACGCGGAGATCGAAGAGCGTCGCCGTCGCGTCCACATCCGTCCGGAGCAGGTTGGCGATCGTTGGGAGGATGCCGCCGGCGTACATGCGGAAGTCGTCCCGGTACTCGGTTTCCGTCTGCGGGATCTTGCGCTCCATCGCGTCACGCCACTTAAGCAACCACTCGGCGTTGGACTGGTCCTTCGCGACGGCGCGGGAGTAGGAGTTCTCCGCCGCCGCGAAGTCGCCGGCTTCCATCGCCGCGTCCCCCGCCCGCACGTGCCTGGCTCCGGAGGTAAGGTGGATGAACGCGGCGGCCCCCGCCACGACCGCAAAGATCCCCGCCAGCGAGGCCGAGAGGATGATCGCGAACCGGATGTTCACACGCGACGCCATGGGTTCATTCCTTCGGGGGCCAGGCCCCCATCTCGACCTCCGCCCAGTCCGGGACGGCGAGCATGATCTCGCCCAGGAACTCGCCGAGGAAGTCGGCGGCGTCCTGGCAGAGTTCCTCGGCGGACCTGGCGGAGCGGCTTCCGAACTGGACCTTCAGGTAGTACGCGTACTCGTTCCGCAGGTCGAACGAGCGGAGGCGGACCTCGTTGGCTCCCGAGGCGGGTGAGCCGTTGGCGATGAAGAAGTAGCCCGCGAAGAGGCTTCCCTTGGACTGCCCGTCGAAGAACTCGGAGACGCGGAGCCTCAGTTCTCCGGGCTCGATGGTCGTCCCGTCGGGCGCCTGGCGCGGGGCCCGGATGAGGCCGACCGGCAGGCGGACCTCGCGTCCGGGGAACTCGGACTCGTTGGAGAGGCGGACGCGGTCGATGCGTCCGCGGAGGGTCGAGGGGAGGAGGTCGTCGTCACGGTCCTTCCGCCATGCGGAGCGGTCGAGCGGGATGGGCAGCGCGCCGTGGAGTTGGCGGATCTGCCATCCGGCGCCGGTCATGCATCGCTCGGGCACGTGCGGGACGGTGTCGATCTGGTTTGTGTAGTAGGCCGCATGGAAGTCGAGGTCGCCTGGGGTTCTGCCGTCGGCGCGCGGCTTGGCGCGGTAGTAGCGGGAGACGTAGTTCGTGGTGCCGAGTTGTTCCTCCACGTCGGCGGCCTCGATCATGTCCCTTCCGACCTGGATCCAGCCCGCGGTCTCTCGCGGGAGGGAGAGCAGCGAGGGTCGCTCACGCGAGTAGACCCCCTTCTTCTGGAGGTGGAGTTTCGCAACGCGGATGGCCGAGCCCAGCCCGAGCGAGCCCGCGACGAGCGCGAGCAGGGCGATGGAGAAGGCGAGGGTCCTGGCCGAGGGGGTCATGCTTCCTCCGCCACGAGCCGGGAGAGCGACCACCGCACGAGCATGAAGAGCATGAGCCCGGGGAGGAGCAGGAGCGTCCCGATGAGCGTGTGAGCCTGGCCGGTGGCGAGATCGGGGTTCACGAGCGTCGCCAGCCCCAGCACCGCCACGCGGACGACGTTGATGATCAGGGCGACGGGGAGGGCGAGCACCAGCAGCGCCACCCGCTGCCACCACCGCTCGGCGCTGAGCAGCGCGACCGCGCCGGCCAGCGCAAAGAACGCGACGACCATCCGGAGCCCCGAGCACGCCTCGGCCACATCGAGCGTGTGGGACGTCCCGTCAGTCTCGACGATCGTCAGCAGGTTCCCGACGACGTCGATGCTGTAGCCCGCGATCGGGCCGATGATCGTCAGGACCATCCACGCGCCTTGCGAGGCGATGAGTTTGAGGGGGAAGGTCAGTTCGGTCATCCACTGTTCGGAGATCGTGACCGCGAAGCCAAGGAAGGCGATGGGGAGGAAGGCGACCCGCATGACCCCCGGGCCTGCCAGCAGCAGGACGAGCCCGAAGAGGGAGAGGATCAGCGCGAAGCCCTGGAGCATGTGGTTGGGCACCCCGACGATGAAGAAGACGTAGCAGACCATCCCCAGAAGAAAGACGGGGAGCCCGTTCCAGAAGACGCTCGGCCGGGCCGCCGCGAGTTCGCCCTTGCGCCTCCACAACATGTAGAGGCTGATGGCCGGGATGAAGTAGGCATGCCCCCAGTCGTCGAGGTACTTGAAACTGAACTCGTGCTGGCGAAGAAACCACCTGGAGTAGAAGGCGAGGAAGGAGACGGCGATGGCCGCCGTCATCGCGAGCCCGATCGGGGTGAACACCCCAAGGATGCGGCCCCCCCCCACGCCCGTGGCGGACGGATGCGGGGCCCGGGCTGGCACGGTCGTGGACACGGTGATGCATTCCCAAGTCTGGGCGTAGTACGGATCCGACCGCCTCCGGTTCGGGGCGGGAAGCCTAGGTTTCACCCCCCGATGAGGCCAAGAGTTACTGGCCGATGCGATTGACGGGCGGAGGCCCGAAGACGTCGTTGCCGAAGTTCCGATCGAGCAGGAAGCCGAAGCCGTAACTCGCCCGAAGCCCGTTGCGGACCACGGCGAGCGGGTAGGCCCAGAAGTTCGTCCCGATGTTGATGATGTCATCGGGTTTGAGGTAGACGTCGGGGTGCGTCCGCTCCGCGATCGCCCGAAGGTCGAGCCTCACCGTCGCCTGACGATTAGGCCCGATGACCCGAGTCAGGTCCACACGGCTGGGGATCGCGGTCGGGCTGAGCCCGCCGGCGGCGATGATCGCCCGCTCGATGGTCAGCCGGCCTCCGGAGCGAGGAAGGTTGAAGACGCCCGGCCTGTTGACCTGCCCAGCGACGTAGACCTCGCCCTGCGTGGCGAAGGGGATGCGGATCAGGTCACCCGGGCGGACGACGATGTTCAACGTCGCATCCCCCGAGAGCAATCGTTTGGTCGGGACCCGGATGATGCGCTGCGTCACGAGTTGGCGGCGAGGATCGACCCCGGCTCCCGAGCCCGAATCCTGGCCCACGCGCACCCAGCGCCCATCGAGGTAAAGCCACGAGCCGCCGCCCGAGGGCGCGGTCGATTGGTCGAGGTTCACCACGGGGTCGCGCGAGGGCGGGTCCGTCGGCTGCGCCCCGGGCTGGGTCGAGCGAAGGACGGAAGGGCTTCCGCCTCCGGCGGGGGGCTTGGAAAGGTCGTCGATGATCTTGATGAGGTCGTCGCCGGCGGGCTCGGGCGTGCCCCCCCGGGGGGTGACGCCGCGGCGCATCTCCGGGCTCAGCGGGATCGTGCGGATGATGTAGATGTAGGGGAGCGAGTCGTCCACGCCGCCGGCCCCGGAAAGGGCCTGCAGCAGGCGGTAATCCGGCGCGGGGATGAAGTACGGCCCTGGCGCGGAAACAGCCCCGATGATGTTGTACGTCAGTTCTCGACGCGACGAGACCACGACCGAGACCAGCGGATCGCGGACGAGATCCTTCTCCTTCGCGGCGTCTTCGATCGAGCGCTTGGCCTCCTCGGCCGTGCTTCCGGCGACGAAGATCTCCCCGAGCTGGGGGATCTCGATGTATCCGCGCGCGTCGACGGCACGCTGCCAGAGGCTCGGCTGATTCTGGACCGGGATGTCGTAAACCGTGAGGTCGAGCACATCCCCGGGCCCGATACGGTAGTCGGCGATTTCGGGGATGAGGTCGTCGGCAGATGGCTCGGAATACTCGGCGAACTCCTCGGCGGGGTCCTCGATGACGTCGATGCGGTCGAGCACGGGCACGGACGCGGGAGTGTGCTCCCACCGGCCCAGGACACTCGGGTCCATGTACGAGTCCACTTCGCACCCTGCGAGGACGATCGCCCCCGCCGAGGCCAGCAGCGCACCTGCCCGAGTCAGTCGTTGAGTCACGTTCCCACTCCGTTCGGGTATGAGAGGTCTTGAGAGCCCATGGAACCTAGCGCCCGGGGGGCGGCTGTCAAACGATCGGTCATTACGCCGTCAAGATAGTCAAGTTCGTGTCACCATCGACCGGGAACGCTCGGGGGGTTAAACCCCCGACGGGATTTGCGCCCCTCGTCGCGCCTGATCTCTATGGATTATCGGTCCTCTACCGCACCGACGCCAGTCCCTATGATCGCGGGCGATGAACGAGGGCGACTCACGGACGCTGGCTCGCCACCCCAGGCCATTGGGCGGGGACCCGCTCCGGCGGGTGGATCCGCCCCTCCTGAGCCTGAAGATCCTCCACAATGAGCAGCCGGAACGCCTGACCCTCAAGCGCAAGCCGGCGTGGCTTCGCGCCAAGATGCCCGGGGGGGAGGGATACCAGCGGCTGCGGGGTATCCTGCACGAGCACCGCCTGCACACGGTCTGCGAGGAGGCCGGCTGCCCCAACATGGGCGAGTGCTGGAGCCGGGGCGTCGCCACGATCATGATCCTCGGGGACACCTGCACGCGGGCGTGCGGATTCTGCAACGTCAAGACCGGGCGACCGCCCACGCTCGACCGCGACGAGCCCAGGCGCGTCGCGGAGAGCCTGCGGCTGATGCACGAGCACGCGCGGCTGAAGCACATCGTCATCACGAGCGTCAACCGGGATGAACTCGCCGACGGAGGGGCAGGAATCTGGGCCGAGACGATCGTTCGGGCGCGTGAGGCGTGCCCTGGGATGTCGATCGAGGTGCTGATCCCGGACTTCGAGGGGAACTGGGCCGCGCTCCAGATGGTGATCGACGCCGGGCCGCACATCATCAACCACAATCTCGAGACGGTTCGACGGATGTACCCGGCGGTTCGACCGAGCGCGAAGTTCGACCGCTCGTTGGAGTTGCTGCGAAGGGTGAAGGAGCAGGGTGGAGTCGCCAAGACGGGGATCATGGTGGGGATCGGCGAGCGTGACGCCGAGGTGCTCGCCCTGATGGACGAGGTTCAGTCGGCGACCCGCGCGGGCGGGAGCGGGTGCGACATCCTGACGATCGGGCAGTACCTCCAGCCGACGCGGAACCATCTGCCGATCGACCGGTGGGTGACGCCGGAGAAGTTCGACGACTACAAGGCGGCGGCCCTGTCGCGCGGGTTCAAGGTGGTGGAGAGCGGCCCGCTGGTGCGGAGCAGTTACCACGCGGACCACCAGGCGGATGTGCTGACGGAGGTCGGACGCGGCTGAGGGGCTGACCGGCACATCCAGTTACGCAGCCCGGAGATCTGATGCGTGGCAAGCACCCGGCTTGTCCGGTCTTCACACGAACATTCAACGAGAGTTCGTTGAGACGGCAGGTCGTGGCATTGAACACCGGTGGCCGCATCAATAGACTGGGCACGGAGCCCAGCCATGTCCACCGTGACATCCACGCGAGATGCCTACCGCCTACGCGCCCACGAGATCTGGGGCGGGAACGAGGCGGGGGAGGAGCGCGTCACGGTCTTCGGGTTCGAGGGATGGGTCTCCGCCGTGCCCCACGAGGGGGACAAGGGCGGGGATCTCCGCTTTGTCTCGACGTGCGCGGGCGGGCAGATCGTGCGGTTCACGCTGGCGGACATCGCGGGCCACGGGGAGGCGGCGTCGGACTGGGCGATCCGCCTCCGCGGGCTCATCCGCAAGCACATCAACACGCCGAACCCGGCGAAGTTCGCGCGGGCGCTGAACTGGGAGTTTTCCCGCGTGGCCGAGGCGGGGGGGTTTGCGACGGCGATCATCGTGACGTACTTCGCTCCGACGGATCACCTGGTCGTGTGCAACGCGGGCCATCCGAGGCCTCTGCTCCGTCGTGCGGCGTCGGGGTCGTGGGAACTGTTCGACGAGGGGAGCGCGGGCCTTCTTCCCGTGGACCGGGCGAAGGAGACGGGGGTCTCGAACCTCCCGCTGGGCATCGTGGCGCCGACCACGTACCCGATGTTTGCCACCCGGCTCGACCCGGGGGACATCGTCGTGGCGTATACGGACGCGCTCATCGAAGCCGCCGACGCGGAGGGTCGTGCGCTGGGCGAGCGCGGGCTGCTCGAGATCGCGAGCGCGCAGGGCCCCGGCGATCCGGAGGTGATCGGGCGGGCGATCCTGGGCGAGGTCCGCGCCCGGCGAGGCGGCGAGGCGCTCGACGATGACGCGACGCTGCTTGTGCTCCGTCACACCGCGACGGACCCCCCGAGCGGCCCGTTCGCCAAGATCCAGGCGCTGGGGCGCCTCGTGGGGCTCTTCCAGTAACAGAGGCTCGCGGGGGGGTAGGATCTCTCGTGCCGCGGCTCGGGGCCGTGGACCAGGAAGGAGGCCCGGCATGTTCCGCTCGGTGCTGCTGTCGCTCGTGCTGGTGGGGCTGTGCGGGTGTTCGATCCCCTCGCTCCATTCGATCGTGTCGCCGGAGGTGGTCGTGGACGATCCCGGGCTGGAAGGCCTGTGGGCCGACGATGACGGCGAACTCGTCGTTCGGGTCGGCCGGGCGGACAAGGGCCGCTTCGAGGTCACGGTCGTCTCGATGCCCGACGACGCTCGCAAGACCGCCGCGCCCATCAGCCTCGACGCGACCCTGGTGAAACTGGGCGAGACGACCTTCGCGGACCTAGTCCTCAACAAGGAGGAACGCCAGCAGGCGGCCCAGAAGCACCATTCGATGGTCGTCCGCACGCACCAGTTCATCAAGGTGGCGCGAATCGGCGACACCTTGAGGATCTGGTCGCTCGACTATGAGCACGTACGGGATCGCCTCCTCGACGGGACCATCCCACTCGCACACGCCAGGCTCGATGAGTCCGAGGGCGGCCCGGATCTCGTGCTGACGGCCCCGACCGACGACCTCCAGGCGTTCCTTCGCAGCCATGCCGATTCGCCCAAGGTCTGGACAGGGCCCGCGACGCTCAAGCGGCGGAAGTGATGCGTGAACGGCGCGCGCGGGTGTCGCGTTCAGAACCCCGCCCATTCGCGCAGGATGGACCCGAGGTCATCCGGTACGCGCATTACGCTGAGCCTCGGCTGGCGAACCAGCGCAAACTCGGCGAACCGCTTGTCCCCCTTGATCCGGGCGAGCGTGATCGGCACCTTGAGCGCCCGGAGAGGAGCGACGTCCACCACCGGAAGCCTGGCCTCGCCGCGCGCGTTGAGCGATGGGTCGGAGGGATCGGGGAACGGGTCGCTCGTCAGGACGGCGAGGCCCACGATCGCCCTCTCATCGCCTGTGTGATAGATCCACGCCTCATCCCCCTTCCGAGCGGAGCGCAGGGCGAGGAGCGCCGCCGCGTTGGAGACCCCGTCCCATCGCGCGTTCTTGGCGCGAACGAGGTCCGCGAAGGCGTAGTCGCCGGGCTCGGTCTTGAGAAGGAGCATCGGGTGAGTCTACCGCCTCCCGGGGCTCGCGCGAGTCACGCCGTGGGCTCGACGTGCATCGACCACCATGCGTCGAGCGATTCGCCGGGCCCAAGAACCACCACGCCTGTTCCCTGCACGCCCCGCTCACGAAGGTTGAAGCCATCGTTGACCATCGTGACCGGCTCGACGCAGACGCCATCGGGATCACCGGTGTAGATCACCGCGTGGGCGAGGCTGGGTGAGGCGCGCATGCCGAGGCGAACGCGGCTGGCGGGCCACTCCAGCGAGGCGCCGTCGAGCGAGCCGGCGAAGACATCGTCGAGGGGGAAGGAGCCGATCTCGCACCCGGCTCGGATCGCGGCACAGACCTCGTCGTCGGCCGCGGGCCCCGTCGGGATCATGCCCTTCGCGGGGTATCGGCCGAGCAGGTTCGCCCGCAATCGGACGGACTCGGCGTCCTTCCACAACCTGCGTCGAAAGAACGGATGGAACCCGAGCCCGGCGGGCATGGGAGCGCCTGCGAGGTTGGTGACTTCGAGGCGAGCCGAGAGATCTCTGTGGCCGAGCGCATAGCGTGCGCGAGCGCGGAAGGCCCAGGGGAAACCGTCGTCGACGACGATCTCCAGCCTTGCCGATGATGGCGAGCGATCGAGAAGCCGCCACTGGCGATCCTTGACGAGCCCATGGATGGCGGTCGAATCGGGCCAGTCCGGCCGCAGGCTGCGCTCGACCCCGGCGAAGGTGAATCGTCCGGCGGGCACGCGGTTGGACCAAGGGGCAAGGAGATAGGACGCGAGGTGATTGAACCAGGCGGTGCCGGGTGGCGCCGACCGAAGGAGCGGGTACAACCGATCGTCCGGGCCGTGGATCTCGAGCGACCTCCACCCCGCGCCAAGCGCCGGGTCGATGTCGAGGCGGAACGTCGAGGATTCCAGGCAGATCACGCGGGCTGGGCCCTCACCGCGGTGTCATGGGCGGGTTGATGGGCCCGATCGAACAGCGCGGTTCAGCAGGGTTCCAACGTGAACGACTCGACCGGCTGGGCTTCGCTGTGTCCCTCGTCCGAAGCATCGGGCTTGTCGGCGTCCTCGCACGCGCTCTCATCGCAGTCGGCTGTGTCGTCGCAGCAGGCGGTCTCGCCCTCGCAGCACGCGGCCTCGACGACTTCATCGCAGGCAGAGGGGCAGAGATCGCAGGCTTTCTCGGAATCACCAGCCGGGTTGATGGCCGCGGCGGGCATGACCTTGGCCTTGCCGCCGAACATTGCGGCGATGGGGCAGGGACCGCAGCCGCCGCAGGAGCCGCTGAGGTACGAATAACCCGCGACGCCGACGGCACTGAGGAGGGCGACGGCGGCGATGGGAGCGATCCAGGTGACTCCGGCGTTCTTCATGGGGACCTCCTTGGCGGGAGATTCTACCACCTGAAGGAATGATCGGCTGCACGGGGGGCGGGGGTTCAGGCGCGTCCCGGGGTGGCCGATAAGGGCGACGCTCACCACCCGTGAAGGAGGGGCGTCCATGGCACAGCGAACGAACCCGGGGTCCACGCCTCGAACCCCCTCCCCGGGGGAGGACGTGCTGCGCGTGATCGGGGAGGTCGAGTCGCAGTTGGCGAACCTGCGCAAGGTCCACACCGAGCACCAGAGTCGGAAAGAGGAACTCGACGCTCGCGATGAGGCGATCAAGGCCCGCGAGGCAGAGGTTGCGCGAGCCCTGGCCGATGCCGAGGCGAAGCGTACGGCCACCGAGCAGGAGCATCAGCGCGCGCACAAGGCGATCGACGAGCGGATGCGCGGGCTCGAGTCGCGAGAGAAGCAGGTCGAGCGTGACCGCGCCGGGCTCGAGCGGACGGACGCGGAGCTCAAGGCCCGCGAGCAGGACCTCTCAACGAAACTTGAACGCGTCAAGGCCTGGGAGGCCGAGGCCCCGAAGGTGGAGGCGAGGATCGCCGAACTCGAGCAGGGGCTGCGCGATCTCACTCAGCGCGGCGAACGGGCGAGCGACGAGGCAAGGCGCGAGGCCGAGGCGGTGGCGACGCGGCACCGGGAGGAACTCGAGGCACGCGACGCGATCATCTCCGAGCAGGCGCAGGAGATCAACGACCACCGGGAGAAACTCGCCGTTGCCAAGACCAAACTGCAGGAAGTCTCCGAGGCGCTGCGCGAACGGATGGCACTGGCGCTGGGCGCGAGCGACGCCGACGACCTGAGGCAGGAACTCACGCAGCGGGAGGAGGCCTGGTCGAAGGAACGGGCGAGGCTCGAATCGAGGATCACGGAACTGTCGTCGGCGAAGCCGACCGCGGGCCCCGAGCGGGCCGCCCTCGCCCAGGCCGAGCAGGTCGTCACCGGGTTGAACCGCGAGATCGAACACGTCCGCGGGAGGCTGGCGTCGATGGAGCGAGAGAACGCGGCGCTCTCGACGAGGCTGCTGGAATACGAGCGGGGCGGCAAGCCGCGCAAGGGCGCTCCCGGCGCGCCCGACCGGATCCGCCGGCGACAGGAGCGGCTGGCGCTCGCGCGCCGGCTTGTCCGCGAGCAGCACGAGAAACTGACACAGGCGGGCGAACTCATCCACCAGCGTGCGGAGGAATGCTCGAAGATCCTCGCCCAGCGGGCGGAGCTCGCGCAGGCCCACCAGGCGATCGTCGCCATGCGGCGCGCGGTCGAGGCGAGAGTCGCCCGGGGCAAGAGCGCGGCGATCATCTTTTATTCGGTGCTCACCGTCGCGCTCATCGGGGGGATCAGCTGGGCGATCGCGGACCGCATCGCTCCCGCGACGTACATCTCCCGGGCCACGCTCAGCGCCGAGACGCGCGGACGGGCGCTCGCCGAGGGCGAACTCGAAGAGTGGCAGCGGTTCCACGAGTCGCTCGTGAAGGACCCGCAGTTCGTCGATCAGGCCTCCGAGCACATGAAGCGCCGGGGGCTCGCTTCGCTCTCAACGCCAGGCGCGCTCAAGGCCCGCATGGACGCCGATCTCATTGCCAGTTCGGGCTCACCCGGTGAACTCGTCCTCGAGTGGCGCGGACCAGGCGCCGGCCGGTCCGCACGCGAACTCGACACCCTCGCCACGTCGCTCGCTTCTCGCGCCAACGGGTCGCGTGCCCGGCGCGTGGACGGGGCCTCCACCATCGTCTCCACTCAGGCCGTGCCTATCGGCGAGCCCATCATGGACCAGAGGCCCCTCTACGCAGGCGTGATCGCGATCTTCGGCTCGTTCGGGACCATCGCCGTGGGATGGCTGGTCTGGAAGCGTCTCTCGCGGGCCCAGCAGCGCTTCGAGCACGAGGCGCACCTCGAGCATGCGCTCGATGCCTCGAACTGGCCCGGCGCGGGCAGCGCCTGATCGCGAACCCTCAGCGAGACGTCGCGAGCACCGGCGTGCCGTACCCTCCGTCGGACTTCGACGGGAGGATCGCCAGCCGCGGGACCAGGCCCGCCGCAAGGCTCACGTCCTTGGCGAGCAGCGTCCCCTGCGAATCGAAACTGGAAAGCACCTCGACGATGTTCCCGGCCTCATCGATGACCGCGAGGTGGTAGCGCTCGCTGGCGGGCGTCCCGTCGGCCTTGGCCGGCAGGGCGTGGCAGAAGAGCTTGGCGCGGTCCCACTCCGGGTTGACGAGCAACGAGGCCTTGCCCTGGAACCCGGTGCTCGCCGGGGAGAAGACCACGCGTTCGGTCTCGGGGTCGAAGAGAGTGTCGTAGACGTAGGCCGAGCCGTAGGTCGAGACGAGCTGGCTGACGAGCGCATCGCTGGCGACACGCTCGTGGAGGGACTGGTACTGCGTCGTGAGATGGACGAAGAGGACGCCCAGCACGGTCGCCGCGGTCGCGAACCCGAGCGCGGCGGCACGCCAGAGGCGCGAGACACGCCGGCCCCGAGGGGGGACCGGATCTTCGCGGCCCGCGGCGTGAGCGACGGCGGATTCCACGCCGTAAGCCCGTTCGACCGACGCGATCACACGCGAGCGCAGGCCCGAAGAGGCCGCGACGTCGGGCAGGTCATCGGCCATGGCGCGAGCCACGCGGGCCTGCTCGCGACGGACCTGGGCCTGCACGGCCGGGGGCGCTTCGGCGAAGGAGCGCTCGAAGGCTTCTCGCTCGGAGTCATCGAGCAGCCCCAACACATCGAGCTGGGCCAGTTCGAACAGTTCCTGAATGCTCATACGCGATCCTCACTCACACGCTCACGCAGCCTCACCAACGCCCGGCTCAATGCCGACTTGATCGTTCCGATCGGGGTGTCGAGTTCCTCGCCGATCTGCCTGAGGGTTTGCCCGCCCAGGTACGCGCGGAGGACCACGGTCCGCTGCAACTCGGGCAGCGCGGCGATCCGTCCCAGCAGCGTTCCCAGCCTCTCATCCTGCTCCATCCGGGAGAGCGACGCCTCGACCTGCGAGCCGCCCTGCGATTCATCAAGTGAAGCGGCCTTGATCCGAGCCTGCGTCCGGCGGAGTTTGTCGACGAGGTGGCGTCTGGAGATGAGCATCACCCACGTCACAAGGGCCGCTCGTTTGGGGTCGTATCGCTTGGCCGTGCGCCACAGGCGAACGAAGATCTCCTGGACGGCATCTTCGGCCTCGGCCCTCGTGGGCATCGACTGGTACGCCATCCGAAACACGAGCGACCCGAATCGGTCGTACAACTCGCCGACCGCACCGGGATCGTTGATCGAGACCCGACGCATCAGGTCCAGATCCTCATCGGCTTGTCCTTGAGTACGACGCATGGCAGGATTCGGCCCTCGCGCACACCGTTCGTAACGAGCGCGTCAACGCACAGTTGCAGTGTACCGAACCATTCGCAGGCCATGCACGCACGGATCCATGGCGAAAGAATCCGCCACTGCCGAACAGGAACCGTGCGCAGTTCCCGCTCACCCTCCCCGCGCATTTCCCCCAGTCTACTCTTGCATTGAGCCGGACACTTCGGATATCTTGGACCCTGTTGAAACCGGGCTGGCTGTCCGGACATCAAGGGGGAAGAGGATGCGACCGAGAACAAGGTCGGTCCTTCCACGCGAGGGGTGACCTTTGCGATTGAAGAGGCAGAGAACTCCGCAGCGCCAACGGCGTGGCTTCACGCTTCTCGATCTCCTCGTCTCCATTGCCGTCATCATCGTCCTCATCGGGCTCCTCCTGCCCGCGCTGGGGTCGGCGCGTGAGACCGCGAATCGCGTGGTCTGCCGTTCGAACGTCCGCCAGATCGGGCTCGGGCTCTTCATGTATGCCGATTCCCATCAGGATTTTCTCCCCCACAGTGTCTACGCCCATCCCTGGGGCGCACGGGCTGCCGCGGCTCCGCAGGAGATGATGCACCTCCGCCTTCCAGCCTCTGAGTCCATGGGGCTCTCCCACCACTGGGATGGGCTCGGTGTGCTCTACAGCCAGGGCTACCTCCCCACTCCCAAGATCTTCTACTGCCCTTCGTACCACGGTTCGCATACCTTCGACGCATACACGGAAGCCTGGCTCGAGCCCGCGGGCGCCATCGTCGGGAACTTCCACTACCGCGAGTTCGGGCCCAAACCCAAACGCATCACCCTCATCCCGCCCACCTCCGCCCTGCTTGCTGACGGCCTTCGCACCGCGCAGGACTTCAGCCACGTCGACGGGTCCAACCTCTTCCGCGCCGACCTCTCCGTCGAGTGGTTTGCGGATGCCAACGGCTCGTTCCTGACCGCGCTCGCCTTCAACGAGGAGGGCGTGGACTCGGGCAAGATCAAGGCCGCATGGATGAAGTTGGACACCGACGCCACGAAGTAATCCCGGCTACGCTTCTCCTTCACGCATCCCGACCCACGGGCCGGGCGTGCCATCGGAGAGTCCATTCCCATGACCAAGCCACTCGTCGCGTTTCTGGCCCTTGCTCTCTCGCCCTTGGCCGTCTTTGCCCAGTTGACCCCGGATCGGACGTACTACGGCGTGCGACGTGCCGTCCCCATGACGATCGCGGTGCCCGCCAGGGCCGTGGGAGATGTGTCGGTGGCGCTGCTCTCTCCCAAGGACGCGTCGGTGATCCAGAGCGCCCCGGCGAGCGCGGGGAGCGTGGATCTTCAGTCACTCTTCCCCAATCTTTGGGCGACCCCAACCCTTTCGTATGCCCAACTCATGGTGGGTGAGGAGAAGGTCGGACCCGCCGTCGTCCTCCAGCCTCTGGTCAATCCGCCCTATGCCCGGCTGAAGTCATCCACGGGCCAGGTGACCACCGATCCTCGAGCCGGAAGGATCGCGTGGGATTCCGAGGGCACGGCGTTCTCCGGATTCCGCGCGTGGACCGATCGGCACGTCGTCTTCGAGACCTCGTTGGGCGAGATCGAGTTCCGCATGAGGCCCGAGCACGCGCCCAACTCCTGCTGGAACTTCATGCAGTTGGCCGCAGGCGGCTTCTACACCGACATCCAGTTCCACCGGATCCTCGCCAAGCACCCCTCGGGCGAACCGTTCGTCATCCAGGTCGGAGACCCGACCGGGACAGGCGAGGGTGGTCCGGGCTACGCCTTCGACCTTGAACGTTCGACGATGGAGCATGACTTCGGCGTGCTGTCGATGGCGCGGTCGTCCGAGCCGAACTCCAACGGATCGCAGATCTTCGTGTGCATGAGCCGCCCTGCCACCCGGCACCTCGACGGGAACTACACCGCCTTCGGCGAGACCGTCAGGGGCGTCGAGACGCTGATGGCCCTGATCTCGGTGCCCACGGACGAAAACGGCCGGCCGGCGGACCCGCCGGTGCTTCGTTCCGCCCGGCTCGTCGATGCGCCGCCCTGGGGCACCGGCCCCGCGAGGGCGACCAAGCCACCCGCGTCCGACCCGGGGCGCTGAATCAGAACTCGAAGCGGACGTCCACCCCCACGAAGACCTGAGAGTTGATCTCCGTCGATGCGACCTCGACGCCCGCGGCGTTGTGGACATCGATCTCCGACGACTGGAGGCCCGCGCGCCCGCGCACCGAGAACCGCTCGCTCACGTGCCAGGCCGCCCCGAGCGAGTACTCCACCCCCAGGTGAGAAGCAGCCCCGCCCGGCAACGGCCCGTCATCGTCGAGAACGAAGTCGTGGAAGAACGAGCGCACCTGCGCGAAGAATGAATACTCCGCACTGGGGGAGTAGGTCACCCGCGCCCCGGGCACCCCCGCGTTGCTCACCGACCAATGCTCGTCGATGTGCCACTGCACGACAAACGCCGGGACGATCAGCGGGTCGTCCTCCGCCAGACGGGAACGGACGTAGACCCCGCCCCCGACGACAACCCTGGGCCCGGCGTTGTAGAGCGCGAGCACCTTCGCGCCCCCGCCGAGAGAATCCTCGAACTCCGCGTCGGGCTCCATCCCCGAGAAGGCATCGAGCCCGAAGAGGAAGGTCCACTCATCCGAGGCGTAGATCGTGGCCTCGACGCCGATGCGCGTTTCCATCACCGCGTCCCAGGGGTCGGCCGCCCCGGCGATGAGCGCCGAGTTTTTAAAGTCGTAGTACGACCAGACCTGGCCGGCGTAGACATCGAGATCCAGCCTCGGGGCAGCGGGGATCACGACCCCGACGACGTAGGACGCCCGCGTCACCCCCATGTCGCCTGCGACGTCGCGCAGGCGACGCTCGAACGCGTGCTCGACGCCCACCCGTGCATAGGGACGGATGGGCTCGGAGACCTGAAGTTCCTCCGCGGCAGGTTCCGGCTGCGAGACGACGGCCTCGGGCGGGCTCGCTTCTCCACCCTCCTGCCCACGCGCCGCACCACCCGCCACGAGAAGAATGCCCAACGCCGCGTGTGCCGCCCTTTGCATGCCTGCTGCTCCCTGCCGGGCTCGACCCCGGCCCGCGAGTATAGCGATGACTAACAATCCGGTCGATCCAGATCAGACCCGAAGATCGGCGATTCGCCCCGCGAGGATGGAAGAGTCGGTCGTCTACTGCTGGGCCGTCAACTGGAGGATTCGGCGTTCGAGTCGTTCGCAGGGCCCGAAGTGGGACTCGAAGAGCGACCGCTGCTCCTCTGGGGAACGCCGACCCGTCGGGCCGTCCCTCAAGGCGAGCATGTATCTTGCCAGGGCCTCTCGCTCATAGCGGTACAGCGTGCAGAACAGGACGTGGGCCTGGGCGTACATCCCCTCCACGGCGGCCCCGTCGTGCGTCTCGGCCTCTCGCATGACTACGAAGTCGCGGAGGGGAATGAGTTCATCCCTGGCGACTCGTGCCGCGAAGGCCCTTTCTCGCCCTGGATTGGCGTGCTCGGGCCCGAACGCCGCACGTGGATCGGAGGTCTCGAAACTCGTCGCGAGGCCCTCGCTGAGCCAGAAGGGTGAATCGCGGAGGACGGACTGGGCACCCATGTTGAAGGACAGGAGATGGACCGCTTCGTGGATCGTTTTCGCGGTGGCCGAGTCCGTCGCGTGCCGACGGACGCGTCGGCGTTCCTCCACGATCTGCCTGGAGAGCCTCTGGGCCGAGGCCTCCAGGCGGTCCGCGTGCTCCTCGCGGCCGTCGCGTCGAGCATCTGCGGCGGTCGTGAAGGTCCGGGCGGCCTCGGCCTCGTACCGGTCGAGCAACCCGAACGCCTCGATCACGTCGGGCGAACTCGAGTCGTCATAGAACACGATGCGGTTCGCGTCCGTCGCGTAGTACCCCGAGACCCATCTCGGTTCCACCCCGTCGAGCATGCCGGCGAACATCCGGAACTCATCGTGGCTCCGGAAGAGGACGCACACGAGCGGCTCGGTCGGCTCGGTGAGGGGGATCCCGAGCCTGGACATCACGCGCTGGAACTGATGCCTTGTGCGTTCGAGCATCGCGCCTCGCTCGCGCGTCCACGACGGATCGCCGTCCGAGAGGATGACGAACGTGCCGGTCCGATACTCTCGAAACTTGGGCGGGAGCGCGCCGCGGGCCTGCGCAAACGCCCCCGCCGCGGGCCCGTCTCCGCGCGCCGAACTTGGCGGATAGGCCCACGCGGCCACCGTCGTGGTCAGCAGGAGCGCCAGGATCAGCCGGATCCCTCGCCGATCGTTCCGATTCGTCTCCATCCGGAACGGGAGATCGTCCCACGCGGGGATTCGCATCACCGGCGCGGGGATGGCGGGGGCCGAAGGGACGCCGGTCATGCCGGATGGGAGGGCAGAGGGTGTGATCGGGCCTGGGCTCTCGGACGCCCCCCGTGCCCTGCTCAGGCGCTCGCGATCAGCCCAAACCTCATCCGGACGCGGCGTTCGAGCACGGCGAAGACGAAACGATCCGCCGCCATGCCCACGGCAACCATGACGATCATCACGGCGACGACACGGGCGACATCGTTGAACTCGCGGCCTACGCCGAGTTCGAACCCGAGGCCGCGGTTCTGGACGAGAAGGATCAGTTCGGCGCCCATCAGCGACCGCCACGCGAACGAGAACCCTTGGCGCAGCGTTCCGGCCAGGGCCGGGAAACTGGAAGGAAGCAGGACATCGCGGTAGAGCCTGACGCGACGGGCGCCGAGCATCAGCCCGGCCGTGCGATAGATCGGCGGCACCGTCCTCATCCCATCGCGGAGGGCGATCGCGATGGCGAAGAAACTGCCCATCACCAGCACGAAGAGGATGCCACGCTCGTCGATGCCGAGCACGAGCACCGCCAGCGGCACCCAGCAGACGCTCGGGAGCGTCTGCAACCCGAGGAACGCCGGACCCAGCAGCGCATCGACGAACGCGAAACGCCACATCGCGAGGCCGAAGCCCATGCCGAGGGCGAGCGCGACGATGAATCCGATCATCAGCCGCACGCCGCTGATGGGCAGGGCGGTGGCCAGCGGAGAGGAAAGAACGCTCTCCTTCTCGACGGCGTCGAACATCTCGCTCTGCCACGGCCAACCCGGGTGCAGCGGTTCACCGAAGTAGGTGGGTTGGTTGAGCATCGTGAGCAGCGCATCCAGGACGTGGCTCGGCGCGGGGAAGATCCACGGCGCCCAGCCGATGACGCGGTATCCCGCCTCGGCGAGGGCGAGGAACGCGAGCCAGACACCCACGACGGCGAGCGTCCTAGAGACGCGCTTCGACTTCGGCGTTGACACGGTCCACCTCGTGCTGGATCTCGGTACGGATGATGTGGCCGATGGCCGCGAGTTCGGCGCTTTCGGCGGGCCTTGGGTGACGCAGCGGCACGGCGACCTCGCGCCGGATCCGCCCGGGATGCGCGTTCAGAACGATGATCCGGTCGGCAAGGCGAACCGCCTCGCCCACAGAATGCGTGACGAAGAGGATCGTCTTTCTCGTCCTCGCCCAGATCTCCTGCAACTGGGCGTGGAGCAGCGTCCGGGTCTGCGCGTCGAGCGCGGCGAAGGGCTCGTCCATCAGGAGGACCGCCGGATCCACCACGAGCGCCCGCGCGATCGCCACACGCTGACGCATCCCGCCCGACAACTGGTGCGGGAGTTTCTCCGATGCCTTCGCGAGGTTCACCATCCTCAAGGCCTCATGAGCCCGATCGCGGCGTTCGTCCCTCGGCACGCCGGCCATCTTGAGCCCGAACTCGACGTTCTTCGCCGCCGTCAGCCATGGGAACAGGCCGTGGTCCTGGAAGACCATGGCCCGGTCGGGGCCCGGCGCGACGATGGGCCGCCCGTCGATCTCCGCCGAACCCGAGTCGGTCGAGGTCATGCCCGCGACGATGTTCAGCAGCGTGCTCTTCCCACAGCCGCTTGGACCGACGACAACGACGAACTCGCCGGGGGCGCACGTGAGCGTGATGTCCTCGAGCGCGAGCACCGTCGAGCCGGTAAACCGCTTGCTGATCGATCGCAACGAGAGGTGCCCGAGCGTGCGATCGGGCGTCCCCGTGCCTGTCAAGGGGGTTTCTGCCATGGCCGGCTTACCGAGGGCTGCCGGCGGGGGTCGGCTCGGCGTCGCGCACCCGGTCGAGGATGGTCGTATCGACCAGCGACTCCACCTGGGGGACCCCACGGGCATGGCCCAGGTCCTTCGACCACTGCGCGAACGTCTTGAGTGACTCCGGCAACGGCATGTCCGTGAACTTCACGCGTCCAATGGCGTCGGCGATGATCTCTTCCGAGAGTTTCTTGCCCGTCAGGCCGTCGATCGCCGAGACGAGATTCGGGACGTGGGCCTGCGGGTCATCCTGAAGACGCTTGGTCCACGAGGTGTGAACGCCCAGCATTTGCTCCACCGTCCGCGGGTGCTCGTCGAGGAACTTCTTCGAGACCACGACAAGGGTGAGCGTGAACTGGCCGTCGGGCCAGAGGTCCTTCTCTTCCGCGATGATCGTTCCGCCGGCCTCCGCCACCAGGCGGGCGCCCCAGGGCTCGACGGCCCACGCCGCGTCGATCTCCCCGCGCGCCATCATGGCCACCTGCTCGGCGTTGGGGATGGGCATGACGTTGTTCGCGTTGGCCTGGCCGAGGACCTTGGTGAGGTAGTGTCGAGCGGAGGAATCCTGCGTGTTGCCCAGCTGGGGGGTGGCGATCCGCTTTCCCTTGAGGTCTTCTAGTTTCTCGATCCCGGAGCGCGGGGCGGCGACGATCACCACGCCGTTGGCCGCCGCACCGGCAATGACGCGGATGGCCTGCCCGCGGCTCTGGAGGTGGGCGTTGAGCGCGGGCGTCGGTCCGACGTACCCGATGTCGATCTCGCCGGCGAACAGGGCCTCGATCAACGACGGACCGGCGTTGAAGGTCTTGGTGGTAAGCCTGGAGGGCGCGATGGCCGCCTCGAACTCGCCCGATGCGACGCCGAGAACGCCCTGCGCATGGGTCACGTTCGCAAAGTATCCGATTCGGACTTCCTTCGGCGGTGCCGTCGCCTGCGCGCTGGCTGCGAACGTCGGGACAAGAGTCCCGGCGACCGCGGCGATGGGGGCGAGGAGATTCCTCAGCAAGGCACGAGCCATCGATCTTCCTTTCATGGATGGTCCGCGGAGCGGGGCCGCCGTCGAAGGGCGTAGAGCAACTACTCGCGATGCTCCCTATCGGTTCGAATCACCGTGCGATTTTGCCCTGGCGCGACGAACGAAAGTCCGACGATGTCGGATAACGGAAACCGACCCAACGTCGATCGCGTGCCGGGCGAAGGCCCCGTTGTGCCGTTCATTCGGCCCGGGCTCGGGGGCGTGGCGGCGTGTGCCCTACACTTGGCTCGACCACTGGCGGACACACCCCAGGGGGCGGTAGCTCAGTTGGTAGAGCGCCAGCTTTGCAAGCTGGATGTCGGGAGTTCGAGTCTCCTCCGCTCCATTGACGATGTCTTCGCGCCGCACGCGGTTCGTCCCACCATGTCATCCAACCCCAACACCCCGACCATCCTCTCGAGCATCCTCGGGGGGGGGTCGTTGCCCGGGCCCGTCGGGCGCATCGGGAACTACCGCATCCTCTCGATGCTCGGGGAGGGCGGGTTCGGGATCGTCTATCTCGCCGAGCAGACCGAGCCCGTCCGCCGACGCGTCGCCCTGAAGATCATCAAACTCGGGATGGACACGGCCCAGGTCGTCGCCCGCTTCGACGCGGAGCGCCAGGCGCTGGCGCTGATGGACCACCCGAACGTCGCCAAGGTCCTCGACGCGGGAGCGACCGAACAGGGCCGTCCCTACTTCGTGATGGAGTATGTCCCGGGCGAGCCGCTGCTTTCGTACTGCGACAAGGCCCGGCTCGCGACGCGAGATCGCGTCGAGTTGTTCGCCCTTGTCTGCGATGCCGTCCAGCACGCCCACCACAAGGGCATCGTCCATCGAGACCTGAAGCCCTCGAACGTGCTTGTCGAACTCGTCGACGGGCGGCCGACGCCCAAGGTCATCGACTTCGGGATCTCGAAGGCCATCAACCAGCCGCTCACGCAGCGGACGATCTTTACCGAGGTCGGGCAGATGGTCGGGACGCCCGAGTACATGAGCCCCGAGCAGGCCGAGATGACCGGGCTCAACGTCGACACCCGCACCGACATCTACTCTCTTGGCGTGATGCTCTACGAGGCCCTCACCGGCTCACTCCCCTTCGATTCCGAAACGCTCCGAAGCGTGGGGCTCGTCGAGGTCCACCGCATCATCCGCGAGGTCGATCCTCCCCTCCCCAGCGCTCGTGCCCACGCCCAGCGCCAGACCGTCACCTTCGCCCGCCTCCGACGCGCCGAGCCCGCCACCCTCGTGCGTCAACTCCGGGGTGACCTCGACTGGATCACCATGCGAGCGATGGAGAAGGACCGCACGCGCCGCTATCCCTCGGCCTCGGAGTTCGCGGAGGACCTCCGCCGGTTCCTCCGCGATGAGCCCGTTGCCGCCTGTCCACCAAGCGCCGTCTACGTCCTCTCGAAGTTCGTCCGCCGCCACCGCACGTTTGTTCGCGCGGCGTCGGTGGCCGGGCTCGCGGTTGTCCTGGGCGTCGCGGCGATCGCCTACGCCGCCGTCACCAGCACCAGGGCCCGCGATGCGATGCAGCGCGCGCTCGAGAGTTTCCAGGCCGCCCAGGCACTGTTCATCGCGCCCATCGAGCAGGCCCGCCCCGAGATCGCCCGAGGGCGAGACCCCACGCTCCGGGAGTTCCTCGCCTCCGCTCGCGCCAACCTCCCCGCGAGATCGAGCGATCCCCTCGTCCTCGCCGCCATGCAGGACTCCTTGGGAACGACCTTTCTCGCACTGGGCGAGCCCGGCGAGGCACGCCCCCTGCTCCGTGAGGCGCTCGACACCCGCCGTCGCCTCCTCGGTGTGGACCACCCCCAGACCCTCGTCTCCGCCCACCGCTGGGCCGCGTTCCTCGATGCCTCGGGCGATCTCGCCGCGGCCGAGTCGCTCGCGACCGAGACCCACACGAACCGATCGCGCGTCCTGGGCCCGCGCCACCGCGACACGCTCAACTCCGCGGACCTCCTCGCCTCGATCCTCCACCACCGCGCCCTCGTCGCCCGCGACGAAGCCGAGCGACTCGCCCTTTTCGGGCGGGCCAGGCTCCTCCACGAACGCACGCGCAACGACCGCGAGCAGGCCTTCGGGCCCGACGACGCCGACTCGCTCGATTCCCGCAACAACCTCGCCGCCGTCTACACCTCGCTGGGAAGCCCCGCCTCGGCCCACGCCGAAGCCGCCGCTGTCCACTCTCACGCTGCCGCGGCCTGGGGTCCCGACCACCCCAAGGCCATCAACGCCGCGTACAACCTCGGGCTCGCGGAGTGGGCGCTCGCCGCCTCCGACCACCGTGTCCTTCCCTCCGATTCCCGATGGACCGTCGCGATGGATCGAGTTCGCTCGGCATCGCAGGCCTATGCCCGGGTGCTCGGGCCGGATCACGAGTGGACCCTCGATGCCCGCGCCCGGCTCGCCTCGATGCTCGCCGATCCGATCTCCGACCTCTGCGACCCTGCCTCGGGCGTGCGGATGCTCGACGAGGTCATCGCCGCCCATCGCAGGGCCGACCCCGCCCACCCCGCGTGTGTTGACGCGGTGGTGCTGGCGAGTTCCCTCCGTGCGCGGCTTGGCCAGGCCGACCTCGCGAGGCAGGACCTCGATCTCGCCCTCTCACTCCTCGAACGACGCCGCGTGCCCGCGACCGATGCCCGCGTGCGAAGCGTGCGCGACGCCCTCGACGCCCTCGGGGGCACCCCTTGATCGCACGAGGCGAGGTCACCGGATGACCGCGACGACCTCGCAGCGCGCCCATGCCTTTGCCGTCGTCACCATCGTCATGACGCTCATCGGCTGGTCGAGCGTGCCCCTCTTCCTCAAGCACTTCTCCCATGCCATCGACCCATGGACGAGCAACGGGTGGCGCTACGGGATGAGTGCGCTGCTCTGGTCGCCCGTGCTCGTCTGGGGACTCTACCGTCGCTCCCTGCCCACGGGCGTCTGGCGCGCCGCGATCCTTCCCTCCGCCCTCAACATCGTCTCGCAGGTCCTCTTCTGCTGGACGTTTTACAAGATCGATCCCGGCCTGGCCACCTTCGGGCTTCGGTCGAACATCGTCTTCGCCACCATCGGTGCCGCGGTCCTCTTCGCCCCCGAGCGGGTCCTGGTCCGAACCCCAGGCTTCATCGTCGGCATCCTTATGGTCGTGCTGGGCACCTTCGGGACCATGGTCCTGGGCGACGGGCTGCCCCGGGGCGCCACCCTCCTGGGCGTGGTCATGGCTGTCTCCTCCGGCGCGGGCTTCGCGGCCTATGCCCTCGCCGTCCGAAGTTGCATGGCCGGCGTCAACGCGATCATCTCCTTCGCGGTCATCAGCCTCTACACCGCGCTGGGCATGGTCGTGCTCATGCTCGCGCTGGGTGACGGGCACGGCGTCGGCGCGCTCGCCCTGCTCGACGAGCCCTCTCGCTTCGCGGGCGTCCCGCTCCCGATGGGGCAGTTCGGCTTGCTGCTCCTCAGCGCCATCATCGGGATCGCCCTGGGGCACGTCTTCTACTACTACTCGATCAGCCGGCTCGGGGTCGCCGCCAGCGCGGGGGTCGTCCAGTTACAGCCTTTCCTGGTCTCCGTCGCGTCGTGGTTCCTCTTCCGGGAAACGCTCTCGATCCCACAATGGGCGAGCGGGTCGATCGCCGTGCTCGGCGCCATCGCCATCCTCGTCGTCCAGTCGAGGAGCCGCCGCGCGCCTGTCCGCACGCCCACCCCGGCGGAGGACAAGCCCTGACCTCGCCTACCACCGCGCCCAGGTCTTGCGGAACTCCTCCTCCGTCCCGACCAGTTCCACGTGCCCGTCGGCGAACCCGACCCACAACCCTCCGCGCGGCCATGCCTTGAACCCCTCATGCATCACGGCCACCGAGGGCGACTTTCGCACCTGCTCGGGCGTCGGACGCCGGTAGACGATCTCGCCTCCCTCGTGCCGCTTCGTGACGGTCGCCTCCGCCCCGAGCATGCCCAACTCGATGAGTTTCGAGAGGTTCTCAGGCCACTGTTCCCGGTTGTCCGCCGCGTAGATGTTGCAGCCCATGAGTGCGGCGCGGATCGTCGAAGCGACCACCATCAGCCTCGCCGTCTCGCGCGCCGCCTGCAGCGCCTCGGCGACGCACACCGACGCGGCCCGGGCTCCGTCGGCATCGAGCGCGAGCACGACCGCGTCCGCCTCGGGCTTGATCGACACACGCCCGATGAGGTCCCTGAACGACGGGATGCGTCCCTCCTTCTCCACCTCCGCCGCCGCCCCCGCAAGCGAAAGGCGGACAAGGTCGGCGAATGCCTGCGCCGCCGCGGGATCCTTCGACTGCACGCGGACCCGCGCCTTGCCGTCGGGCGGGAGCGACACCGAACCACCCGCCCACACGAGCCCGTCGGTCAGCCTCGATGTCGGACCGCCGCCCATCATCCCCGGCAGGACGGGCGCGAGCTCCGCCAGGGCCCGCCTTGCGAACTCGCTCGGGAGCACCACCACGCTCGCGTCGCCTTCCCCCCCGGCCTTGAGCGCCGCCGCCACCCGAGCCACCCGGGCGGAGTCGGGCTCGCCCGCGGGGTCGTCGAGCCCCGCGATGACCGCATCGCCCGCGACCCTCGGGTCCAGGTTCGCGATTCCCTTCATGATCCCCGCGGCGTCCGCGCCGGCGTGCAGCGGGACGACGATCCCGACCGGGCCTCGCTCGTCCATCCGGATCGAGGCCAGCACGATCATCTCCCGTGCTCCGGCGCTGCGCATCGAACGGAGCCAGCCGACCCACTCGTCGCGGACCTCGCCGACCGCCTCTCCCGCCCCGGCTTTGCTCGACTTCACGGCATCGAGGAATGTTCCGAGGTCGAGGCGTTCGAGATCCACGTGCACCGCGGCCAGGCTCGACTCATCCATGTGCCGCGCGATCCGCCCCGCATCGGGAGGGCCGGCGAACACGCTCGATGAGATCGCCACGCACGCAGCCGCCGATCGTAACTGTCGCATCGCTGTTCTCCTGGCGCCGCTTCAGCGCGGTTTGTTGACGAGCCTGATCCGGAGTTCCAGGGGCGGCCTGCGGCTTCCCGTGAGGCCCGGGCCCGTGATGACCGCCTCGTTCCCCTCCACGCGATAGTCAAACGCCTCTCCCGTCATCGGGTTGATGGGCACGGGCACGACCCGCACCGAGTCAAGCCGCGCCGGGAGCGAGCCCGTCGCGTGGGCATGCATGCGGATCGCCTCGACGACCCGCAGCCCGGCGAGGTGCCGCTGCTGCATCGCCCCGGTCTCGAGCGCCCGCCCCAGCGCGGGAAGGAGCAGCGAGAACGGGAATCCTTCACGGCGCGCCATCGCCTGGCTGAACCCCGCCTCCGACGCCGCCATCCCCGCCATCGCTTCGTGCGTGGGGAGCCCGTACCACTTGAACAAGTCGTCACGCATCTCCATGTAGCGCACGAGCGTGTATCGCATCGAGACGTACGACACCGGGTACGCATCGATCTCCGCGTCCGTCAGCCCCTGCGCCTTGAGTTGCGCCTTGGCCTTGGGATACGAGGCGATCGTCGAGGCCGCGAGGTTCCAACCCGACTCGGCCGCGCCCGATTGCGGATCGCTCACCAGCGTCCGCAGCCTGCGCTCGAGTTCGCGGACAACGCCCTCGGCCTCGTGGGGCTTCACGCGCCCGTCGATGATCCGCCCCAGTTCCGGCATCTCCAGGTCGACAAAGTGCCGTTCGAATCGCATCGCCCGCCTCATGTCCACCGGTGCGGGGCCCAGGTCCACCAGCGCCCAGTAGAGGTTCGGCGCGCCCGGCTGCTGGATGAGTTCCTGCATCCGCTCGATCGCCACCTGCACCACGGCCATGCCGACCAGGGCCTGGATCAGCGTCGTCCCCTCCCCCACGTCCGTCCCCATCCGAACGAGCAGGGCGATCATGTCCACCGCGCCGTCGAAGTCGCCCGCCGCGATCCGCTCCCGTGCTTTGACCCCGAGCACCCGCGCCAGGAGACGGACCTGCCCCAGTTCGGGGATCGTCACCGCGATCCCGTCGCTCACGATCACCTGCCAGTCACAGTGCCGCGCTCGCTCCGCCCGCCTCAGGTTCTCCAGCGGCGCGGTGATCGCGCGGTCGATCGCCTCCCTCGCCTCGGGCGTCCGCAGGTTCTCGAGCGGCGCCGCGAGGCGATCCATCAGCGCCGTCTCCTCCTCGTCCGTCATCGAGAGCGAGAACGCCGCACGCATGTACTCCACCGCCGCGTTCCCCTCATGCCCCCGCGCCGGGACCCGCAGAAACTCGTAGCGAAGCGCGGGGCTCGTCGCCGGCGCGGCCTCGACCGTGAGCGTCTGCCCCCGCGCCGTCCCGCATGCCAGGCCTGCCGCCACCAACACCAAGGCGATCGTCCGCATCATGACCGTCCTCCTGAGAGAATGCCCCACCCGCCCACGCTCGTGACCGGGGCTACACGCGGGACGCCCAGGTAGTACTCCACGCGCTCCTCGCCCGCCGGGCGAACCCTGACCGGCGTCAACGCCCCTTCGACACCCCTCGTTCGGCCCGCGCCCGACGCCATCGGAACAGAGCGCCGTGCGTCGAAACCGTCCGCGCCCCCGGGCAGGGCGTCCCAGACCTGGACCCCTGCCGAGCCCGCGAGCATGATCAACATCACCCCGCACGCCGCCTTCCAGCGCCGGGCCCGGGAGGTGCCCGAGGCCGCTCCGGCGCGGAACGCGACCGTCTCGATCCCGACGCGCATCGGCGCCGGTGTCACACGGGCGAGCCTCTGCTCGACCGACCGTTCCGTGTTGTTCATGTCGTCCTGCATGCGTCCTCCATCGAGCGCCCCGCCTGCGCGAGCGCCTCGCGATATCTCCTGTGGGTGGTCGCCGTCGAGAGGCCCAGCACCCGCCCCGCCTGCTCCAGCGTCAGCCCGCCCCAGACCCGAAGGATGAGCACCTCACGCTCCTCTCCGGGGAGCGAGCGCAACATCTGCTCGACCCGCCGGGCCTCCTCATCACCGGGGCGCCCCGGAGAAAAGCACGGGTCGGCATCCGACCGAACCTGCCGACGCTTCCGCCTGCCCCGGTCCAGCGCCAGGCGTCTGACGACCGTGTAGAGCCACGCCCTGGGGTCGGTCGGCTCGGGCTTGGCGGTCATCAGCCTCACGAACGCCTCCTGCACAAGGTCTTCCGCCTCGGACCGCTCCACGCGGGCTCGCGCAAAGAGCACCAGGACGGCCGCGTGGGCCGAGAACAACTCTCCCAGTCGCTCGGGGTCGAGGTGCCGCATGGTCATCCATCCCTATGGACGATCTCGGGCCGCTTCGTTCTCACAAACCGCGCCGATCGAGCGCGCGCCCGCGACGACTCCACCTTCCTCCATAGGCCGCTGCTCCCGCGGCGGCCCAAGGGAGGCCGACCATGACCGCTCCACCCCTTCGTCCGTGCTTCACCGCCCTGGCGTGCGCATGGGTGTCGATGGAGTTCCTCTCCCTCGCGATCCTCCCCCTTCTGATGATGGATCAGCCGCCCGGCGAGGCCGTGGTCTTCCTTGCCGGCGTCATGCTCGCCGCGACGGCGGCGTGGGCCCTTGTCGGCGGGATCATCCTCCACCGCGCATGGCGAGCGATCCAGCCCCACGGCGGAACGGTGACGCCCGGGCTGGCCGTCGGGCTGATGGCCGTCCCCGGCTTCAACCTCGTCTGGCAGTTTCGGGCGTTCGTCGGGTTTGCGCGGGAGTTCAACGCGATCTCGGCCCGACTGTCGCTGCCCGTGCGTCCGATCCCGGATCGTCTTCTCCGGTCCTATGCCATCTCGAATCTCGCGGCGCTGCCGCTCATGTTCGTCCCCGGGCTTGCCCAGGTTGCCGGGGTGGCGGCGTGCGTGCTCGGGCTGCTGAGCGTTCGGGCGGTCGTCGAGGGTGTCGCGATGCTGGAGGCGTACGAATCCGAGGGAACCGGGATCGATGGCGCCGGTCTTCCCCTTGCCGCGTGAGACTCCCCTCCCGGATCCGCGGGCGTGCCCGGGCGCGCCCGCGATCCGTCGGTTCACCGCTCGATCCGCGTCGCCCCCCCCATGTAGGCCCGGAGCGGCGGGGGGATGGTCACGGTCCCGTCGGGCTCCTGCCAGATCTCGAGGATCGGGATGAGCAGCCGGGGGCTCGCCGCGACGGTGTTGTTGAGCGAGTGGCAGAAGACCGTCTCCCCTTTGCCGCTTTCACCCCCGGGACGATAGCGCAAGTTGAGCCTGCGGCACTGGAAGTCGTACAGGCGTGACGCGGAGTGCGTCTCGCCCCAGCCCCCCGTGGGCTTCCCATCGCTCGCCGAGACCTCGCCGCGTCCGGGCATCCAGCACTCGACATCCACCATGTCGGCATTCTTGACGCCCAGGTCGCCGGTGCAGCACTGGAGCAGGCGATAGGGGAGTTCGAGGCTCTGGAGGAACGTCTCGACGTAGCCCAGCATGACCTTGTGCCACTGGCGGCTCTCGCCCTCGTCCGCGCGGCAGATCACCACCTGCTCGACCTTATCGAACTGGTGGATGCGATAGAGCCCGGCGGTGTCCTTTCCAGCGGCCCCGGCCTCGCGCCGGAAGCAGGTGCTGACCGTCACGTATTTCAGCGGCAGGTCGTCGGCGTCGAGGATCTCGTCCTGATGCAAGCCCATCAGCCCAACCTCGCCCGTGCCCGTGAGGAACAAGTCCTGACCTCCGCCTCGAAGGGCCTCGGCAACCTGGTAGGCCTGCTCGCGTCCGGCGGGGAAGAAGCCTGTGCCTTCCATCGCTTCCTCACGAACGAGGACGGGCACGGAGACGGGCGTGAACCCGTTGGCCTCGACCATGACATCCATCGCGTAGCGGAGGACGGCCTGGTGGAGGCGCATCCCGTCGCCGGTGAGGATGTAGCTCCGCGTTCCAGCCATCTTCACGCCCCGCTCGAAACTTACGAGGCCGAGGTCCCGGGCGAGTTCGAGGTGGGTCCTGGGCGCAAACCCGCGGTTCTGCTGGAAGGTGCTCCGGGGGTTGAACCCCGGGGGGCACCAGCGGCGGATCTCGACGTTGTCGTCACTCCCCATGCCTACGGGGACATCCGGGTCGGGCGGGAGGGGGACCTGGAGGAGGAGCGTGCGGAGTTCGGGCTCGATCTCCGCGAGGCGGGCGTCGAGGTCCTGGATGGAAGCCTTGAGTCTGGAGGGCCCGGCGCGGAGTTCGTCGAGTTCTCGCTGGAGGGCGTCACGCTCGCCCTCGGGGGCCTTCTTGAGAGCGCCGGCGAGTTGTCCCAGCCGCGGGCCGGACTCCTTCTCCATCGTCTTCTGACGTGCGCGGAGGTCCTGCTGCTCGCTCATCAGCGAACGACGGAGGGAGTCGAGCGCGAGGATCCGGTCGAAGTCCACCGCCACGCCCTTGGCCGCCGCCCCGGCCCGGAACCGCGCGGGTTCCTCGCGCAATCTCTTCAGGTCGATCATGGGGGCAAGTCTACGCGCTGGCAGGGCGTGCCGAATCCACTACCATGTGACCGATGGAGCCCCGCGCGTGAGCCAGTTGCGACTTGTACCCGTCGGCTACGAGGCCGACACCATCGTCCTGAAGGGGCAGTCGGTCTCGATCGGGCGGAATCCCGACAACACGATCCGTGTGAACACCGACCAGGCGAGCCGGTACCACTGCGTGATCGAGCCCGCACCCGCGGAATCGACGGATCCTGCGGCCTCGCAAGCGTATCGGGTGCGGGACCTGGGCTCACGCAACGGGACCAAGGTCAACAACATCCGTGTGAACGAGTGGCGTCTCTCGCCGGGGGACACGATCCGGATCGGGGGACGGGAGTTCACGATCGAGTCCTCGGGCTCCTCGATCGTCGAGGAGGAGGAGCCGGCCCGGAAACCCTCGGAGAAGGCGCGGGGGCGCGGGTGGCGAGGGTTGCGAGAGGAACTGACCAAGTCGGCCGAGCCTGACTGGGCGAGGGAGATGCGGATCCTGATGGCGGGGCTGCCGCCCAAGGATGCGGAACCCGAGGGCGTCTCGCTGATGGACGCCTCGGGGAACCCCTCGACGGTCCTCGACGCCGCGGAGTCGGGCGAGGCCGACGGCGCCCGCGCGGTGAAACTGATGATCCAGGCGGCGTCGAAGTCCCGGGCGACGGACATCCATGTCGAGCCCAAGGTCGAGCGTCATCACGTCCGGATGCGGGTGGACGGGGAGATGCTCCCGATCGTGGACCTGCCGCTGCAGGTGGGGACGCTCGTGGCGGGGCTCATCAAGACGGCGTGCCAGATGCACCAGACGCACAAGGAGGCGGTGCAGGAGGGGAACTTCTCGGCGAAGTTCCCGGATCGGCGGGTGGACTTCCGCGTCTCGTTCACGCCGAGCGTGCACGGGCAGAAACTCGTGCTGCGGGTGCTCGACGAGCGGTACATCCCCAAGTCTCTGGCCGAGATCGGGATGGCGCCGTACATGTACCAGAGGGTCCGGCGGGTGTGCGAGCAGGACCACGGGCTGCTGCTCGTGTGCGGGCCGACCGGATCGGGCAAGACGACGACGCTCTACAACGTGATGCGTGAGATCGACCGGCGGACCTCCAACGTCATCACGATCGAAGACCCGGTCGAGTACCGAGTCGAGGGGGTTACGCAGATCCCCATCGACGAGCAGCGGGGCAACGACTTCCACTCGCTCCTGCGTTCCGTCCTTCGACAGGACCCCGATGTGATCCTGGTGGGCGAGATCCGGGACGAGGAGACGGCCAAGACGGCGATGCAGGCTTCCATGACCGGGCACGTCGTGCTCTCCACCATCCACGCCAAGGACACCATCGCCGCGGTCTTCCGTCTGCTCGATCTGAAGGTCGAGCCGTATCTCGTCGCCAACTCCCTCGACCTGGTGCTTGCGCAGCGGCTCGTGCGGGTGCTCTGCGACACGTGCAAGCGCCCGGTGCCGGTCTCGCCCGCGCAGGCGACCCGGATGGGGAGGTTCCTCGCCGGGAAAAGTTCGATCTTCACGGCGACGGGGTGCGCGAAGTGCCTCCGGACGGGGTATCGCGGGCGCAAGGCGATCTTCGAGCTCCTCGACGTCACCAACGACCTGCGCGACGTGATCCTGACCGAGCCGACCGTCGCCGCGATCCGTCGGGTGATCGAACTGGCCCACTTCACGACGCTCGTGCAATCGGGGTGGAAACTGGTGGCCGACGCGGAGACCTCTCTGGAGGAGATCGACCAGGTGGCAGGGCAGGGGTAGGAGGTCACTCCCCGGCGGGCGATCCGCCCTTGCGCGGGTCGCAGGCGGCGTCCCACCCTTTTCCCGATCGGCGGATGAGTTGCACGTCTGAACCCGAGGTCTCCGGCATGATGTGGTGACCGCGTGCCGCGAGCGACTCACGAGCCTCCGCTCCGATCCCGTCTTCGACGCGAAGGACGTCGGGTCTCCACTGGTGGTGGAACCGGGGCGAGGCGACGGCGTCGAGCGCTCCCGCATCATCGACCAGCACCGCGAGGATCGCCTGGAGCGTTCCCGTGATGATCCTCGGCCCGCCCGAGGCCCCGGCGACGATCTCCACACGCCCGTGCGCGTCGAGGACGATGGTCGGGGACATGCTCGAGAGCGGGGCCTTGCGGGGTGCCGGGAGGTTGCGATCGGACTGGACGAGGCCGAAGGCGTTGGGGCGGCCGCGGCGCGTGGTGAAGTCGTCCATCTCGTTGTTGAGGACGAAGCCAAACTCCTCGACCGCGACGAGCGACCCGAAGGCGAGGTTGATGGTCTCGGTGCAAGCGACGGCGTTGCCCCATCGGTCGACGACGCTCAGGTGGCTCGTCCCGCCGTCGTCGGGCGGGGGCACGTGCGTGCCGTAGCGATCGGGCGGGAGCGTTCGCTCGGGATCGAACGCCTCGGCCCGTTCGCGGAGCGACGCTCGGGAGAGGATTTCGCCCCAGGGGACATCGACAAAGAGCGAATCACCCAGCCAGGCGGCGCGGTCCGCGAAGGCGTGCTTGGTCGCCTCGGCGATGCGGTGGATGCGGGCCGCGCTCCCTCGTTCGCCGAGGATGCGCAGGGCCGCGGCCCGTCGGAGGTCGGGACGGGGCTCGTCGAACTCATCGGCTTGCCACGACGCGCCGATGTCGGCTTCGAGGATCCCCAGGACCTGCGAAAGGGCGATCCCCCCGCTGGAGGGCGGGGGCATGGAGAGCACCTTTCGGCCCATGAACTCGGTCGTGATCGGGGGAGTGATGAGGACGAGTGGCGCGGCGAGGTCGGCCTCGGACATCGCCGAGCCGTGACGCCGAGCCGCGAGCAGGATCGCGCGGGCGATCTCGCCGGTGTGGAAGGCATCCGAGCCTTGCTCGGCGATCAATCGCAGGGCCCTCGCCTGCTCGGGGAGGGCGATCCTGTCGCCCTCGCGCAGGGTGCCCTCGCGCAGGAATCGCGACCAGACAAAGGGATAGACGTCCTTGCGTCCCGGCTCGGCGTCGAACCACTTTGCGAGATCTCGCGCGGTCGAAACATCGTGCGCATCGGCGGTGAAGCCCTCCTCGGCGAGGCGGATCGCCGGTGCGAGGACAACCTCCCGCGGCATGGTGCCGAAAGCCTCCAGCGCGCGAAGGAGGCCTGCAACCGTGCCGGGAACGGCGAGGCTCTTGCCGCCACGGACCGAGGCGTCGTCCGGGAGCGACACGTAATAGTCGGCGTCGATGGCAGCGGGAGCCCGCTCGCGATAGCAGATCGCCGCCTCGACCCGCCCGAGGGTCGGGTGGTCGGGCATGAAGACGACCATGAACCCGCCTCCCCCGATCCCGCACGAGCCCGGGCGGACAACCGAGAGGGCGAAGGAGGAGGCCACGGCGGCATCGATCGCGTTCCCACCGGCGGCCAGGATCTCTGCCCCGGCCCGGGAGGCGAGGGGATGATCAGCCGCGACGGCTTCCTGCTGGAAGAACCCGGCCTGTGCCATCGCCTGGACGCTGGGAAGGAGGATGCCGATCAACCACCTGACGATGGCCCGATTCGAGGCGGGAATCATGGTGCGGATCGTAACCGAAGCGCGGTCGGCCGCGTGGCCGACCGATGGAGGACCGTCCGATCACGTGTTGATTGCAGCGGCGAGGAGGGGGACGAGCGTTGACCGGGACAGCGGGCATCTGGTCTAATGGGGGTTGGCCCGGGGGGCCGATCCCGCAGGCGGGCGTTGGAAGAGGAGTTCGCGGTGAAGAAATACATCCTCGGCGTGCTGTCGGTGGCTCTGGCGTCCGTGTCGGCGGCGCAGGATCGCTTCGACGGCCATCGCGTGGTCCGGGTCGAAGTCCCTGACTCTCGCACGCTCATGACGGTGCTCGCGCTGACGGATGACGTCTGGACGCACGAGGCCGGGCCCGGCCCGCTGGACGTGAGGCTGGAGCCCGATGCCTTCGCACAGCTTGTCGCGCTCGGGCTTCCCCATCGGGTGCTCATCGACGACCTGCAGGTGCTGATCGACGAGGAGCGGGCGAGGCTCGCGGCGGCGCCTCACGGCGACGCGGGCTGGTTCGATGACTTCAAGAACAACGCCGCCATCATCGCGAAACTCGAGGAGTTCGCGGCGACTCACCCCGATCTCTGCCAGTTGTCGGTGGTGGGGCAGTCGCTCGAGTCGCGTCCGATGTACGCCCTCCGGGTCACGGGGCCGGGCAACAGCGAGGACAGGCCGGTCATCTTCATCCACGGGTGCCAGCACGCGCGAGAGTGGATCAGCCCGATGACGGTCATGTTCTACATCGAGCAGTTGCTCGGCGGCTATGGGTCGGACCCGAACGTGGCGGCGATCCTGGACAACGTCGAGTTCCTTTTCGTTCCGATGTCGAACCCCGATGGGTATCAATGGACGTGGGACGTCAACCGCATGTGGCGCAAGAACCGGCGCGTCAGCGGGGGCAACTGCTTCGGCGTCGACATCAATCGCAACTGGGGGTTCCAGTGGGGCAACAACAACGGGTCCAGCGGCGACCCGTGCTCGGACATCTACCGGGGCACGGCCCCGTTCTCCGAGCCCGAGACGCAGGTCCTCCGCGACTTCATCCTTCCCTACAAGGACCGGCTCGCCGTCCACATCGACGTCCATAGTTACGGGCAACTCGTGATCTATCCGTGGGGCTACACCACCGACCCCGTCCCGGAGCCCGACAAGTCCACGTTCGATCTGCTCTCGGGCATCATGGTCGATTCGATCTTCGAGACGCACGGGAAGGTCTACACCCCCGGGCAGGGCTCGATCGTGCTCTACATCGTCAGCGGAGGCTCGCGCGACTGGACGTACGGCGAACTGGGCGCCCTCGGATGGACGATCGAACTGCGTGACACCGGACAGACGGGGTTCATTCTCCCGCCCGAGCAGATCGTGCCGACGGGGGAGGAGTTCACCGCCGCGATCCACGACCTCGCGACCTGGATCAAGGACCATCCGTTCGCGTTCCATGCGTCGCCACCCGCGGTGGTGGCGACACAGACGGCGACGGTGTTCGGGGTGTCGGTGCAGGTGATCGGGAACGGACCGCTGCCGGGGTCGGAGACGCTGCGGTGG
>JAANMY010000021.1_pt1 | contig 159241 bp, 140 predicted proteins | sample 7279691 | NCBI WGS metagenome assembly JAANMY01 (sample SAMN14094543, study PRJNA606508) | bioreactor metagenome | isolation source: A lab-scale SPAN reactor treating ammonium-rich wastewater day 388 | place: Ireland: Galway | collected 2018-02-07
GGGAAGCCGCGGGTCGAGGAGGCCAAGGCGGAGTCGGGGCGGAACGGAGAGGTGGAGCACGAGGAGCGAGAGGACGCGGGGACGGTGGTGGGGAATATGAGCGCGTCGGCGGCAGGGGTCTCGGCGGCGCCGGGTCGTGCGCTGGCGACGCCGGCGGTTCGGCGGCTGGCGAGGGACCTCGGGGTGGAGATCGATCGCGTGGGGGGGACGGGGATCGGGGGGCGGGTGCTGGAGAAGGATGTTCGGGCGGCGGCGGGCGGGGGGGTGTCGGCGGGTGCTGCGGCGGCACCGGCGAGGCCCGCGGCGCGAGAGGCGCCCGCGAGGCCGGCCCCGCGCGCGGAGGAGCGAGCGGCGACGCCCGCGGGCGAGGCGTCGCGGATCCCGTTCCGCGGGGTGAGGCGGACGATCGCGAACCGGTTGCGTCAGAGCGCGGACCGCGCGGTGCACTTCAACGTGATGGACGAGGCGGATGTCTCGGCGCTGGACGCGTTGAGGCGGAAGTTGGCGGCGGCGTCGGGGGAGAAGGTGTCGTTTCTGCCGTTCGTGGCATCGGCGTTGTGCCGGGTGCTCTCGTCGGCGGAGTTCCGGTCGATGAACGCGACGGTGGACGAGAGGCCGGAGGAGGAGTCGTACGAGGCGTCGATCGTTCAGCACCGAGCGGTGCACCTGGGGATCGCGACGGACACGGACTCGGGGCTGATGGTCCCGGTGATCCGGGATGCGGATGCGATGGGGGTGCTGGAGGTGGCGCGTGAGATCGCATCGATCGCGTCGTCGGCGCGGGATCGGTCGATCGGTCGGGAGCGGCTGGCGGGCTCGACGTTCACGATCAGCAACGTGGGGAGCCACGCGGGGCGGTTCGCGACGCCGATCATCAACTATCCGGAGGTGGGGATCCTTGCGGTGGGGAGGGCGCGTCAGGCGCCGGTGGTTCGAGGGGGCGGGCTGTTCGTGGGGATGCTGCTGCCGTTGAGCCTGGCGTGCGACCACCGGGTGGTGGACGGCGCGACGGCGGCGCTGGCGTTGGCGCGAGTGATCGAGTTGCTGCAGGACCCGGAGCAGTTGCTGGGGCCGGCGCGGCGGTGAGGGGACGAGCGGAGCGCCGACGAAAGAGGGGCATAGGGGGTGGTGCGCGCCGACGATTCAGGGGCGAGGTGGTGAGTCGTGCTCGATGCGTTCGAGGCCGATGAACACGATGTCTTTGGCGGGCGCGGGGGTGGTCTCGCCTGCGGGGGTGAAGGTGGCGCGGCGGACGGTGCCGAGGAGGACGGCGAAGTTGTCGGGGCGGTCGGCGTGAGCGGTGACGAGGCGGTTCTGACGGGTGAGGTCGAGGAGGATGGCGAGGGGATGGGCGGCGGAGGCGGGGATGGCGGGGAGGTCGGACCGATCGGTCCCGGCCCAGGCGCGGGCGCGTGAGGCGCCGAAGCGATCGGCTCCCCATCGAGCGGCGAGGGCATCGACATCGTGGTTGCCGGTCCAGGCGAGGAGGGCGCCGGCATCGTGCGGCGCGCCGGCATCGTCGAGCCATCGGGCGTCGGTGGCGTCGCCGCGGAGGGCGTCGAGGCCCTGGGCGCGGGCGAGTTCGACGCGGGGGAGGCTGGAATCGATGATGCGTGAGTTGACGCCGAGGGAACGGAGGAGGGTGGCGAGGGAGAGGCTGAGGGGGTGGGCGCCGATGAGGACGAGGGTTCCGCCCTCGCCGCCGCGGATGCGGAGGAGGAGCGAGAGGAGCGGGGCACCGAGGCAGGCGAAGAGGACGCTGCCGGCGATGACGGTGAACATGACGAGGTCGAGGCGTTGGGCGGCGTGGGTGAGGGGGTGGTCGGGGGGGAGTGCGGGGATGAGTTCGCCGGCGGCGAGTGTGGCGACGGAGAGGGCGACGATGCCACGGGGCGCGAAGAGGGCGATGAAGGTACGTTCGCGGAGGTTGAGGGAGGACCCCCATGCGGCGAGGGCGACGCCGAGGGGGCGGACGAGGAAGAGGAGGGCGAGGACGAAGGCGGCGTCGCCCCGGGTGAGGGTCCGGATGCGGTCGATGTCGAAGCGAGAGGCGAGGAGGATGAAGAGGGTTCCGACGAGGAGGGTGGCGAGGAGTTCCTTGAAGGCGCGCATCTCGGTGGCGCCGAGGATTCGCGCGCGGGCCATGACGACGCCGGTGAGGGTGACGGCGGCGAGTCCGGCCTCTGGGGCGAGGGCCTCGCCCGCGCCGACGCTGCCCATGCAGAAGCCGACGCCGATGAGGTTGAGGATCTGAGGATCGGTGCGTTGACGTCGGCCGAGCGTGCGGAGGAGGAGGAAGCCGAAGAGGCCGAGGACGGCGCCGATGGCGGCGCCCCCGAGGAGGGGGATGAAGAAACGGCCCGCGGCGGCCTGGGCGAGGGCGGGGTCGAAGCCGGAGTGGAGGGAGAGGCGGACGACTTCGAGGGTGGCGACGGTGGCGAGGACGCCGATGGGATCGATGAGGATGGCCTCGGCGGAGAGGACGGTCTTGACGCGTGCGGAGACATCGAGCCTTCGGATGATGGGCTGGACGACGGTGGGTCCGGTGACGATGAGGGTGGCGCCGAGGAGGATGGCGACGGGCCAGGGGAAGTCGAGGAAGAGGTGAGCGGCGAGGGAGGTGAAGATCCAGGTGGCGGCGGTGCCGACGGTGAGGAGCCCCCAGACGGCGCGGGGGGCGCGGGCGAGGTCCTCTCGTGTGAGGTGGAGGGCGCCCTCGAAGATGAGGAGGCCGATGGCGGCGGTGATGAAGCCTTTGAGGGCGGGCCCGAGGGAGTCGCCGTCGATGAGGCCGACGCCGGAGACGCCGAGGGCGATCCCCGCGGCGAGGAGGGGGAGGAGGGCGGGGATGCGGAGGCGACGGCAGGAGGCGGAGAGGATGGCGCTGACGCCGAGGGCGAGGGCGATGGATTGGGGAGAGAGGTCGGCCATGACGCGCCCCTGACGGCGGGCGCAGAACGCCCGGGGCGGATGCTAGCCGGTGGCGGGGGAGGGGCGTGCGATCAGGGGTATTCCTGTCGGGTGGGGCGGATCATGGCGTCGTTGACGTGGACGCCTGGGGGGCGTGAGACGATGAACTCGACGAGGTCGGCGAGGTCGGCGGGTTCGAGGACGGGAGAGATGGAGTCCATGAACTTGCCGAAGCTTGCGAGGTCGTAACCGGCGGCGTCCTGGAACTCGCTCCGGACGATGCCGGGCTCGAGGAGGGAGACTCGGACGCCGCGCGGGCCGACGAGTCTGCGGAGGGATTCGGCGAGCATGTGGAGGGCGGCCTTGGTGGAGCCGTAGAAGGAGGAGAAGGGTGAGAGGTTGGTTCCGACGGTGGAACCGAGGACGACGATGTCGCGGGGGCGGTCGGGCCAGTCGCGAGGGGGAGCGGGAGGGACGGGGGTTCCGGCGAGGACGGGGAGGGGCCCGACCATGCGCTCGGCGGCGGCGCGCATGAGTCGAGCGGCGGCGAGGAGGTTGACGCGGAGGATGTCCTCCCATCGCGAGGGATCGCTGTCGAGGATGCTGCCTCGGAGCCCGCGGCCGGCGTTGACGACGACGAGGTCGGCCTCGCGGGAACCGGAGCCGAAGGTGTCGCGAGCGGTGTCGAGCATCGAACGGATGGTGTCGGGATCGGCGGCATCGCCCGGGACGGCGGCGGCGTCCTCGGGTCCGAGTTCACGAACGAGGTCGTGGAGGCGCTGGGCGCGTCGGGCGTTGAGGACGCAGGCGGCGCCGCGGTCGACGAATCGTCTGGCGAGGGCCTCGCCGATGCCGGCGCTGGCGCCGGAGACAACGGCGATACGCCCCTTGAGGGGGAAGTCGGGCATGCCCGGATGGTAGCGAGGGGAGGTAGACTCCCGGCGTGTTCGGGTCGCACCTGTCCATCGCGGGGTCGATGTGCAACGCACTTCGCGAGGGGGAGGCTCTGGGGCTGGACACGGTGCAGGTGTTCACGAAGAACCAGCAGCAGTGGAAGTCTCCGGCGCTGTCGGAGGAGGCGGTCTCGGCGTGGAGGGCGGAGGTCGCGCGACTGGGATGGGAGGGACGGATCGTGTCGCACGCGTCGTACCTGGCGAACCTGGCTTCGCCGGACGGGGCGTTGTGGGAAAAGTCTGTGGAGATGATGGTGGAGGAGGTCTCGCGGTGCGAGGCGCTGGGGATCTCGTACCTGGTCCACCATCCGGGATCGACGACGGGGGGGGAGCGTGGCGCGGGGATCGAGGCGATCGCGAGGGCGTACCGGGAGATCCTCGGGCGATTCCCGGAGGGTCGGACGGTGCTGTGCCTGGAGAACACGACGGGATCGGGGAGCCACCTGGGGAGGGAGTTCGAGGAGTTGGCTCGGCTGCGGGGGCGGATCGTGGAGATGACGGGGAGCGCGGATCGCGTGGGGTTCTGTTTCGACACGTGCCACGCGCACGCGGGGGGGTATGACCTGTCGTCGAGGTCGAAGGCGGAGGGGGTGCTGGAGGCGTTTGATCGGGTGTGCGGGGTGTCGAACCTGCGCGTGGTGCACCTGAACGATTCGAAGGGGAAGTTGGGGAGCAAGTTGGATCGTCACGAGCACATCGGGGATGGGGAGTTGACGCCCGGGACGTTGAAGGATTCGGGGTTCGCTGGGGTGGTGAATCGGCAGGAGTTGCGCGACGTGCCGATGATTCTGGAGACGCCGAAGGGAACCTCCGAAGACGGGAAGTCGTACGACGCGGTCAACCTGTCGCGGCTCCGTCGCTTGATGGATCGCCCGGGACGGTCGATACCATCAGGCTCTCGCGGGCGGGCGTCCCGCGGGTAACCCATCGGAAGGCCCCATGACCAAGCGACTGATCGTTCTCATCGGACTTGCGTTGCTGGGCTCGTGCGCGTCGTCCGGGCCGGAGGGGATGGAGGAGGGCGGCGGGGCGGCGCGGGCGCGGAGCGCGGAAGAGACGATGGTGCTTGGGGAGGACCTGCTGCGCGCGGGGCAGTGGGAGGAAGCGCGGCTGGAGTTCGAGCAGGCGATCGCGATCAACCCGAACCTGACGGCGGCGTGGATCGGGCTGGGGAGGGTGGATCGAGAGATGGGTGAGGCGGCGCGGGCCGAGCGGAGTTATGCGCGTGCGGTGGAACTGAGCCCTGAGAACTTCGACGCGAGGTACGGCCAGGCGTTCATGCTGCACCTTCTGGACCGGCTGCACGAGGCGGTGAGGGGGTATCTGGAGGCGTTGCGACTGAGGGAAGATGATTTCGACGCGAATCTGAACCTGGCGACGGCGTATCTGCAGTTGGGGGAGGCGTCGGCGGGGCTGGCGTACGCAGAGCGAGCGGTGCGAGTCGCGCCCGAGAGCGGGCCGGCGCGGGTGAACCTTGGGGTGACGTACGCCGCGCTGGGGAGGCACGAGGATGCGGTGACGGAGTATCAGCAGGCGGCGGAGTTGATGGACCTGACGCCTGAGTTGCTGCTGAACCTGGCGGACAGCCTGGGGAAGACGGGGCGGTTCGAGGAGATGGTGGGGGTGGCGGAGCAGATGGTGATGATGCACCCGTCGGCGCTGGGGTATGAGCGTCTGGGGGCGGGGCTGTTCAGCCTGAGGAAGTACGACGAGGCGCTGGGGGCGTTCGAGCAGGCGCTGGAGTTGGATTCGGGGCATTACCCGGCGTGGAACGGCGTGGGGGTGTCGTACCTGAACCGGTACCTGTGGTCGAACAAGAAGGACAAGGGGTCGCTGGATCGCGCGGTCGACGCGTTGCGGCGATCGATCCGGATCGAGCGTCGGCAGCCGAAGGTGCTCGAGTGGCTGAGCCGGTACGGATGAGGCGAGGTCAGCGGAGTTGGGGGTCGAGGGGGGTGTCGATGAGGCGGTTGGTGTAGTTGCTGATGGCCTTGGCGGCGACGCCGGCGACGACGTCGAGGGCGTTGGCGCGGGAGAAACCGGCGGCGAGGAAGGCGTCGAGTTCGGCGCGGGTGACATCGCCCCGGGCGGCGGCGACGCGGGTGGTGAAGACACGGAGGGCTTCGAGGCGTGGGTCGTCGATGGGGCGGCTCTCGGCGGCGGCGCGGATGGCGGCGGGGTCGAGCCCGAGCATGTTGATCGAGACGGAGGCGTGGGCGGGGGCGCAGTAGGAGCAGTCGTGGGCGCGGCTGGCGGCGATCATGACGATCTGCTTCTCGAGGGTGGAGAAAGAGGACTTCTCGAAGGCGGTGGCGATAGCGACGTAGGCCTCGAGCGCGGCGGGGGACTCGGCGAGCCCTGCGACGAGGTTCGGGACGAAGCCGAACCCGGTCTCGAAGCCGAGGAGGGTTGACTTGGAGCCCTCCGGGGCGGAGGCGATGGTGTGGAGGGTGAAGCCCATGGGGGTGGTGGGCGGGGCGTCGGGCTGCGCGGCGAGGGTGAGGGGGGCGAGGAGGGCGGCGAGGAGGAACTGGTGGCGCGGCATGCGGGGTCTCCGTGGGGTGCGTGCGATCGGGTGGGATGATTCGTGGGGCGGGGAGGTTACGCGGGGGTTGCCTGTTTCACCTGTATCATTGGGTGATGCTGGTTCTTGCGGTCATCCAGGGCCCTGACAAGGGGAAGAAGTTCGAGTTGCCGGACCACGAGCCCCAACTCGTGGGGCGGTCGAGCGAGGCGTTGCCGATCTCGGACAACACGATGTCGCGTCGGCACGCGGAACTGACGCCCGACGACGGGGCGTGGTACATCCGGGACCTGAAGAGCCAGAACGGGACGTACGTGAACGGGGTGAGGATCGCGGAGCGGATGCGGCTGAACCCCGGGGACCAGATCCGAGCGGGGGCGACGCTGCTGGTGTTCGGGCAGACGGAGGCGCGGGACCCGGACGTGGTGCGGGTGCTCAAGCCGGGGCAGATCGACACGTCGGTCGAGCACACGATGGCGAGCAACGAGGACTCGGTGCTGATGGCGGAGCCGGAGCCGCGGGCGGCGGCGGTGGACCACCTGCGGGTGATCTATCGGCTGACGACGCTGCTGACGCAGACGCTGGACCGGAACGAGTTGCTTCGCGGGGTGATGGACCTGGTGTTCAACGAGTTTGAGCCCGAGCGCGGGTTCATCATGATGCGCGGGGAGGCGCCGGACACGCCGATCCGCCCGGTGGTGGTGAAGTACTCGAGGCCGCCGCGGGACCGGGAGGATGCGCAGTTCAACGTGAGCCGGACGATCCTGCAGCACGCGCTGAAGGAGAGCGAGGGGGTGCTGTCGAGCAACGCGATGGCGGACCCGAGGTTCGCGGCGGGGGATTCGGTGCAGCAGTTCCACATCCGGTCGGCGGTGTGCTCGCCGATCCGGTTCCGGGACCGGACGTACGGGGCGATCTACATCGACTCGACGATCGCGAACTACACGTTCACGAGCGAGCAGTTGGCGCTGCTCAACGCGATCGGACAGCACACGGGGCTGGCGCTGGCGAACGCGGAGTTGTACGGGGAGAAGCTGCAGTCGGAGCGACTGGCGGCGATCGGTCAGACGGTGGCGAGCCTGTCGCACTCGATCAAGAACATCCTCCAGGGTCTGAGGGGCGGGGCGGACGTGGTGGAGATGGGGCTGCGGAAGGACGACCTGAAGATCGCCAAGGGCGGGTGGGCGATCCTGAAGCGGAACCTGGACCGGATCATGAGCCTGACGCTGAACATGCTGGCGTTCTCGGCGCAGCGGCAGATCGAGGTGGAGTTGACGCGGGTGGGGCAGTTGCTCGACGAGTGCGCGCAGTTGCTCGAGGACATGTGCCGGAGCAAGCAGGCGGCGCTGATCGTGGACGTGGACCCGGAGATGCCCCCTGTGCCGCTGGATCCGCACCTGATGCACCAGGCGCTGATGAACCTGCTGACCAACGCGGTGGAGGCGGTGGAGCCGATCAAGGGGGCGGTGACGGTGCGGGGGATCTATCACCAGCGGGGGATGGAGGGGTTCCCGCCCGGGCCGGTGGCGGAGATCGCGGTGATCGACAACGGGCCGGGGATCCCGCGGGCGCGGCAGGGGTGGGTGTTCGAGCCGTTCCACTCGACGAAGGGGACGCGCGGGACGGGGCTCGGGCTGGCGGTGGTGCACCGGGTGATCCAGGAGCACCGAGGGACGATCGTGGTGGAATCGGCGGAGGGGCGCGGGGCGACGTTCCGCGTGCTGCTGCCTGCGGACCCTGGAGGGAAGATCGACCCTGCGGAAACGGCCAAGCCCGGCGGGCTGGACGTGCCGGGGTTGTGAGTGGGGACGGGAGTCAGGGGGCGAGTTTGTCGGCGAGGAGGGAGGGGACCTGGTCGATGGCGATGCGTTCCTGGCGGCCGGTGTCGCGGTCGCGGAGGGTGACGGTCTGGTGGGTGAGGGTCTCGCCGTCGATGGTGAGGCAGAAGGGGCAGCCGGCCTCGTCCATCCTGGCGTAGCGTTTGCCGATGGACTGCTTGGCGTCGAGTTCGATGAGGCCGGAGTGCCCGAAGCGTTTGAAGAGGTCGGCGTGGAGGCGCTGGGCGACCTCGGGCATGCCGTCCTTGTTGACGAGGGGGAAGACGGCGGCCTTGATGGGGGCGATGCGCGGGTGGAGGCGGAGGAGTTCCGGGCTGGGGCGTGAGTCGTCGAGGGTGTAGGCCTCGCAGAGGAGGGCGAGGGCGCCGCGGTCGAGGCCTGCGGCGGGCTCGATCACATGGGGGATGTAGCGGGCGCGCTTGGCGATCTCCTCTTTCGCCACGCCCTTGGCCTGGAGTTCGACCTGGAGTTCCTGGTCGAAGTAGTCGAGTTTGATGCCGGAGTGTTCCTGGTGCTGGGAGAGGTCGAAGGACCCTCGATGGGCGATGCCTTCGAGTTCGCCGAAGCCGGGGTCGGTGAAGGGGAAGCGGTATTCGACATCGCTGCCGGCGAAGGCGTAGTGGGCGAGGTCCTTCTTGGGGGTGTCGTAGAGGCGGAGGTTCTCGCCGGCGAGGCCGAGGGATTCCCACCAGTCCATGCGGAACGCTCGCCAGAACGCGAACCACTCCATGGACTGGTCGGGATGGCAGAAGAACTCGAGTTCGGCCTGCTCGAACTCGCGCGAGCGGAAGGTGAAGTTGCGTGGGGTGACCTCGTTGCGGAACGACGTGCCGGTGTTCCCGATGCCGAAGGGGAGTTTCACGCGGGTCGTGTCGACGACGTTCTTGAACTGGGCGAAGATGCCCTGGGCGGTCTCGGGGCGGAGGTAGGCGACATCGTCGTCGGTCGCGGTCGCGCCGACATAGGTTTTGAACATAAGATTGAACTGTCGGGGCTCGGTGAGGGTTCCGACTTTATCGGCATCGGGCCCGAGCACCTTCGGGAAGGATGCGGGAGGGATGGAAGTGAGGGGGACGACGACGGCCTGGCCGAAGGCCTTCTCGGCTTTCTTGAGTTGCTTGGCCTCGCTGGGCGAGCCTTGGATGAACGCGAAGAGGGGCTTGTCGCCGGGATCTCCGGAGGCGGGGACGAAGACGCTGACGTGATCGAAGCGGTAGCGGTTCTTGGTCTCGCGGCAGTCGACCATCGGGTCGTTGAACCCGCCGACGTGGCCGGAGGCGACCCAGGTCTTCGGGTGCTGGATGATGCGGGTTTCGAGGGGGACGCAGCGGACGCGATCGCCGTCGGGGCCTTGTCGACCCCAGCAGGGGTTGAGGATCATGTCCTGCCACCAGGCGTCCCGGAGGTTCTTTTTCAGTTGCGCGCCCAGCGGCCCGTAGTCCCAGAAGCCGTTGATCCCGCCGTAGATCTCGGAGGCCTGGTAGACGAACCCACGGCGTTTGCAGAGGGCCATGATGGCGTCCATGGACTTGGGCATGGGTGGGGGCTCCGGTGGGGGGCGAGTATAGGTGGAGGGGAAGGGTGGAAGGCGATGAGGTGCGGTCGGGGTTCGGGGAGGTGAGCGGGCCAAAAAAGAGCGGACGGCACGTGTCGGATTGGGGCGAACGTGCCGTCCGTCGAGTGGGGTGAGGTCGGAGGAAGAGAGGGGAGGGGCTTGCGGATCGGCGCGCCGGGTTGGAGGGGGCAGGCGAAGGGGGTTCACGAGAGGGGGAGGGCGCAATACACTGGCATGGTTCGCGCGGTCCTGGGAAGGCGGGCGGCGCGTGGAGAGCAACTATGTCTGCAACGATCCTCGACCCTGGCTCGATCCGGAACATCGCCCTGACGGGGAACGCGGGGGTGGGGAAGACGACGCTGGTGGAGCGGTTGCTGTACGCGTCGGGGGTGGTGAAGAGGATGGGGACGGTCGAGGAAGGGAACACGGTGTCGGACTGGACGGAGGAGTCGAAGAAGCAGAAGCACACGCTGGCGCCGAGTTTCGTGCACTTCGACCACGAGGGGCACCACGTGAACGTGGTGGACACGCCCGGGCTGGCGGATTTTCTGGGCTTTGCGCTGTCGGTGGTGTCGGCGGTGGAGACGGTGGCGGTGGTGGTGGACGCGGCGCGAGGGGTGGAGCCGGTGACTCGGCGGATCATGAACGCGGCGGGTGAGCGGAAGATCCCGCGGATGCTGATCGTGAACAAGATCGACAGCCCGGAGGCGGATCTCGGTTCGTTGTACGCGCAGTTGCGCGAGGCGTTCGGGAACGAGTGCGTGGCGATCAACCTTCCGGCGGCCGGGCGGTCGGCGGTGGTGAACGTGTTCGACGAGGATCATGCGAGCGAGGGGGAGACCGAGTTCTCGTCGATCGAGGAGGCGCACACGAAGGTGGTGGAGCAGGTGGTGGAGGTGGACGAGGGGCTGATGGAGCAATACCTGGAGGGAGGGGCGGGAGGGCTTGATAAGGAGAAGGTGCACGACGCGTTTGAGCAGGCCCTGCGGGAGGGGCACCTGGTTCCGGTGTGCTTCGTGTCGGCGAAGACGGGGGCGGGCGCGGCGGAGTTGCTGCACGTGTTCGCGAGCCTGTGCCCGAGCCCGACGGAGGGGAACCCGCCGGCGCTGGTGAAGGTGAAGGACGGGGGGAACGAGGAGGCGTACGCGGTGACCCCGGACGCGGGCAAGCCGGTGGTGGCGCACTTCTTCCGGACGACGGCGGACCCGTTCGTGGGGAAGCTGGGGGTGTTCCGTGTGCACCAGGGGACGGTGAAGGCGAAGACGGAGTTGTACATCGGGGAGTCGAGGAAGGCGGTACGGATCGGGCACATGTTCCGGCTCCAGGGGAAGGAGCACGTGGAGGTGCACGAGGTCGGTCCCGGGGACATCGCGGCGGTGTCGAAGATCGACGAGGTGAAGTACGACGCGGTGCTGCACGCGTCGGGGGGAGAGACGGTGAGGCTCGTCCCGGTGCCGCTGCCCCGGCCGATGTTCGGCCTGGCGGTGGAGCTGAAGAACCACGCGGACGAGACGAAGTTCAGCGCGGCGTATCACAAGTTGGAGGAGGAAGATCCGTGCCTGAAGGTGGACCGGATCGCGGCGACGAAGCAGACGGTGCTGAGGGGGCTAGGGGAGTTGCACCTGAGGGTGGTGCTGGAGAAACTGAAGGGTCAGTTCGGGATCGAGGTGACGACGTCGACGCCCAAGACGGCGTACAAGGAGACGATCACGACGCGGGCGGAGGGCCACCACCGTCACAAGAAGCAGACGGGCGGGGCGGGGCAGTTCGGTGAGGTGTATCTGACGGTGGAGCCGCTGCCGACGGACCATCCGACGGGCTTTGAGTTCGAGAGCGCGGTGGTGGGGGGGACGGTGCCGCGGCAGTACTGGCCAGCGGTGGAGAAGGGGGTGAGGCAGGTGTTGTCGGACGGCGCGATCGCGGGGTATCCGATCTCCGGGGTCAAGGTGGTGCTGACGGACGGGAAGTATCACGACGTGGACAGCAAGGAAGTGGCGTTCGTGACGGCGGGCCGGAAGGCGTTCATCGACGCGGTGCAGAAGGCGAAGCCTCGGTTGCTGGAGCCGTTCGTGTCGGTGGAGGTGACGGTCCCGAGCCGGTACATGGGTGACCTTGCGGGGCACATGTCGACGAAGCGAGGCCGCGTGCAGGAGACGCTGATGGCGGGGTCGGACACGTGCATCGTGAAGGCGATCGCGCCGCTGGCGGAGTTGCACAACTACTCGAACGAGTTGAAGAGCCTGACGGGGGGGACGGGGTCGTACGCGATGGAGTACAGCCACGACGAGCACGTGCCTTCGCCGATCCAGGCGGCGGTGGTGGCGGCCTACAAGCCGAAGGCGGAGGAGGAGTGATCGAGCGGTGCGGGGGGGAAGGGACGAGAGGGGGCGGGAGTTTTCGTCGGGTGGGGGGCGGTGTAACGCCGGGGTAACTTGGGGGTAGGATGGGCCCGGGAGGGGAACGGCGGATGAGCCGATGTCGTATCCTTGCCGGACGCGCGTGCCGGAGGAAGTCGCCGGTCGCGAGTGAAGGAGCCGAGCCATGGCGTCGAGCGGCGTGAGTTGGGGGATCGAGATTGGTGCGGGGGGGATCAAGGCGATCCAGTTGGAGTCGAGCGGGAGCGGGCTGAACGTCCTGGATTTCGCGGTGATCCCGCACAAGAAGCCGCTGAGTTCGCCGGACACGAACCCCGACGATGTTCTGCGGGTGACGCTTGGGCAGTTGATGAGCCAGGTGGACCTGTCGGGGTCGACGGTGGCGGTGTCGGTGCCTGGGCACTCGGCCTTTGCGCGGTTTGCGAAGCTGCCGCCAGTGGAGGCGAAGAAGGTCCCGGACATCGTGAAGTTCGAGGCGGTGCAGCAGATCCCGTTCCCGATCGAGGAGGTGGAGTGGGATTATCAGACGTTCGTGAGCCCGGACTCGCCGGATATTGAGGTCGGGATCTTCGCGATCAAGAGATCGTGGATCCGAGAGCGGCTGGCGCTGTACGCGGACGTGAGCCTGGTTCCGGACATCGTGACGCTGTCGCCCGTGGCGGCGTACAACGCGATGGCGTACGACCTCGGGTTCACGGAGCAGACGCCCGGGACGATCGTGCTGGACATCGGGACGACGTCGACGGACCTGATCGTGGCGGAGGCGGGGCGGGTGTGGATCCGGACGTTCCCGATCGGGGGCCACCACTTCACGGAGGCGCTGGTGGGGGCGTTCAAGTTGACGTATCCGAAGGCGGAGAAACTGAAGCGAGAGGCGGAGGAGAGCAAGCACGCGCGGCACGTCTTCCAGGCGATGCGGCCGGTGTTCAGCGACCTGACGCAGGACGTTCAGAGGTCGATCGGGTATTACCAGTCGCTGCACAAGGACGCGAATCTTCAGCGGCTGATCGGGGTGGGATCGACGTTCAAGCTGCCCGGGCTGCGGAAGTATCTGAAGCAGCAGCTGGGGATGAACGTGTACAGGGTGGAGCAGTTCAAGCGTCTGGCGATGGAGGGGGCGAGGTCGGCGGAGCTTCAGGACGAGAGCGTGGCGCTGATGACGGCGTACGGCCTGGCGCTGCAGGGGCTGGGGCTGTCGGCGTTGAACGCGAACCTGATGCCGGGCGGGACGATCCGCGAGGCGATGTGGCGGAAGAAGGTCAAGTGGTTCGGGGTGGCGGCGGGCGTGGCGGCGGCGGCGGGGGTGTCGATGTTCATCCGGCCGTTCCTCGACGCGCAGGCGGTTGCGGCGGCGCCGCGAGACCCGGTGATCGACAACGTGATCAGCGACCTGAAGAACCTGAAGGCGAAGGCGATGGAGATGGGCGTGACGGGCGGGGGTCAGCGGGACCTGACGCCGGCGAACCTGGTCGCGTTGTTGAACGACCGGGACATCTATGCGCACATGATGGCGGACCTGCGGGAGATGTTCGCGCACGCGAACGAGAAGGGGGATCGGTCCGCGGCGACGGTGCTGCCGGGGGAACCGGCGCTGGTGCTGGAGAGTTACACGACGGACTATCTGAGGCCGGTGGTGGCGGCGGCGGATCCGTTCGGCGGGGGCGGGGATACGTTCATGCCGCCGTCGTCGGGGCGGGGCGGGGTTTCGGGCGGGGACTTCGGCGTGCCGATGCCGATGGGAGGCGGTTCGAGCCGGGGGGGGATCTCGAAGCACACGGACAAGCCTCGGATCCTGGTCTCGGCGGTGGTGACGACCACGCAGCCAGACGCGTCGAGGTTCATGATCTCGACGGTGGAGGAGTGGTTGAGGAAGAGCGGGAAGCGGGCCGGGGTGCCGTACGAGATCGTGATCTCTCGCGAGCCTTGGGAGTCGATCGGGACGCAGGTAGGAAGCCGGGGCGGAGAAGGGTCGCCATCGTCGGTTCCGACGGACGGCCGGAGCGGCCGCGCGAGCGCGACGGGGGACCTGTTGGAGCATCTCCGGTCGCCCGGTGAAGAGGTGCAGGTGACGGGCGGGTCGGGCGCGACTCCGTTCAGAGGTCAGAGTGGTCCCGCGGCTCGCGCCCGGGAGGCGGATCTGGAGAAGTTGGCGCCGTTGCCCGGCGCACCGCCGATGCCCGAGGGCTTGAAGCGTGAGCGGTTCCGGGTGACGTGGGAAGTGGTGCTGAAAACGGATGCGGGTCAGGGGGGTGGGCAATGAGCGGGGCGATGGGCTGGATCAAGGCGAACCTGCCGATCGTGGGGATGTCGGCGGCGATCGTGGTGGTGCTTCCGGCGGCGTGGGTGGGGAGCAAGATGTGGAACACGTCGATCCGCAAGGCGCAGGAGGTGCGAGCGGACAAGGACCTGAGCCAGTTGAAGACGGCGAACGTGGCGTACCGGGTGGATCCGGTGGTCCCGGATGCGCCGCCGATCGAGTGGTCCGGGCCGCCGAACCCGAGGATCACGGAGTTCTTCGCGAAAACGAAGGAGGAGATGGAGGGTGAGGCGAAGGTGGTGGCGGAGTCGGCGCAGCGGACGAACCGCGGGGACCACCGACCGCTGATCGAAGGGCTGTTCCCGACGCCGACGGGGTCGTCGCTGGACGTGAAGAACAAGGCGATCGACATGGCCCGGATGATCGTCCCGAGCGGGGATCCGGCGAATCCGACGGCGTACGAGCGTCTGCTGAAGGAGATCGGGGCGGGGGGCCCGCCGGAGGCCTCCGTGGTGGCGCAGGTGGTGTCGGACCTGGTCGAGAGCGAGCGGATGCGGATCCAGGCGGAGCGGGGGTCGCCGACGCTGACGGCGGATGAGCAGAAGCAGTTGACCGAGAAACTGATCGCGAGGCGGATCGGGGAGTATCAGAGGCGGGCGCAGGAGGTGAGCGTCTACGCGGACATCTCGATCTTCCCGCCGCCCAAGAAGGGGATGTGGACGGGGATCCCCACGCGCGAGCCAGATCGTCCGGCGGAGGTGGAGAAACTCTTTGAGTGGCAGTTCGACTACTGGACGTTCCGGGAGGTTCTGCGGGCTGTGACGGCGGCGAACGTGGACGCGGAGGGGGAGCGTCTGTCGGCGTCGGAAGCGCCGGTGAAGCGCATCATGACGGTGAACGTGCAGCAGTTGCCGATCTATGCGGAGAACGCGCTGCGGCTTAGCGCGGGGGATGACCTGACGCCTTACTCGCCCGGGGAGATGATCCCGGCGGACTACACGGAGTCGTTCACGGGCCGGAGGAGCCGGGCGAAGAACCACCTGTATGACGTGCGGATGGCGCAGGTCGGGCTGGTGGTGTCGTCGTCGCGAGTGAAGGACGTCGTGGAGGCGATGCAGCGGTCGAACTTCGTGACGGTGACGGACGTGGACCTTCGGGCGATCGATCCGTGGTCGCACCTGAGGGACGGGTACTACTACGGCACGGAGCACGTGGTGGAGGCGACGGTCACGCTGGAGACGGTGTGGCTCCGGAGCTGGACGACGGGGTTGATGCCGGGGATCGTGCGGTATGCGCTGGGGATGGATGTTCCGGTCGAGGCTGGTGGGGAAGACGACGACCGGTGAACCCGGGCGCTCGATCAGCGGAGGTGAACGATGAAACTCAAGGGAATCAACCCGGTCGAGCAGCACGCGGAGAAGATCGTGCTGGCGCTGGTGAGCGTGGTGTTCCTGGGTGTGCTGGCGATGCAGTTCCTCCACCAACCCAACCGGGTGAAGGTGGGCACGGCGGTGGTGCCTCCGGACCAGGCGTTCGCGGAGGTGGAGAAGCAGGCGAACTCGATCCGTGGTCGGATCACGGATCCGGACGTGGAGTTGCCGGAGGTGAAGGCGATCTCGATCGCGTCGGAGTTTGAGGCGAAGATCAAGGGGCCGCAGGTGGTCAGGCCTGGGACGGGCCCGGTGTCGTTCGGGGCGGCGATCCGGTTCGACGGGGACACGTCGGGGGCGGTGCGTGGCGGGGCGGGCACGCAGGTGGCGGAGGTTCGCGTGCCTGCGCCGACGGGGGTGGCGGCGGCGTCGTACATGGCGACGCTGGACCCGATGGAATGGATCTTCAACGAAGGGCTTCGCGCGCATCTGCCGAAGGAACAGCCGTTCGACAAGGCGTTTACATCAGTCGAGTGCGTGTTTGACGGGACGGCGCTTCGCCGGGCGTTGACGGAGGATCCGGACGGGGCGGGGCCGGTCCGGCCGGTGCCGATCAACTGGTGGAACGACAAGTTCGCGATCCTGGCGCTGGAACTCGAGCGTGAGGAGCGGATGTCGGACGGGTCGTGGGGGAACTCGACGGTGGTCTCCGGTCTGCCCGGGCGGCTGGAGGTGGCCTCGTGGGTGAAGACCGACTCGTCGCTCGGTGTGGAGCAGGCGGCGTTCGAGGCGCTGCGGGCGAGCGAGGCGCACCAGAGGCCGGAGTTTTATTCGCTGATCGCCGGGTCGGAGTGGGTTCCGCCCACGGAGATCGCGGCGGGTGAGGCGATGAAGGGGATGGACCCCGCGGTGGCGACGCGGATCCAGCGGCTCAGGACGCTGGATCGTCGATTGTCGGACAACCGCAAGGCGCTCGATGCGCTGGGGTCGGGGCCTGCGCAACGGTCTCCGGGCGATCGAGCGCCTGGGAGCGGGAGGATGGTCGAGGGCGGAGCGCCGACGAACGATCGGGATGCGCGTCGTCGAGAGTCGTTGACCAAGGCGCGGGACTCGATGCTCCGCGACCGGACACGGATCGAGACGGAGCTGGCGAACCTGGGCTACACGCCCGAGGGGCAGGCGACACGGACGGAGGGCGGGGCCGCGCCTGCTCGTCGTGTGCCGTTCCTTGAGGATGGCGCGGTTCGGCTGTGGGCGCACGACGTGACGGTGGAGGCGGGGAAGACGTACCGGTATCGCACGCGTGTGATGCTGAACAACCCGGCATTCGGCCGGGGGGCGTCGCTGGTGCCGGAGCAGAAGACGATGGCGGAGGAGCGGATCCTTCGCGGAGCGTCGTCGGGGTGGTCCGCGCCCGTGAAGGTGGATGATCCGGTGTACTACTTCGTGGTCTCGGCGAGCGAGCGGGATTCCATCGGCGGGGCTCGGGCGACGGCGGAGGTGTATCGGTTCTATTACGGGCACTGGCGCCGCGGGGCGGCGAATGTCGAGCCTGGCGATGTGCTGGTCGCGGAGGCGGACCTGCCCGACGGGCTGGTGATCTTCGACCTGGCGCGTCTGGAGAAGGGGGAGAGGCCGCCGGAACTCGCGCCCCCGCCGGGCGATCTTGTTCCGCAGCCTGAGCCTGCGCCCGGGCGCGGCGTTCCCGGCGAGGAAACGATCATCATTCCGGCGCCGGGGAGCCCGAGGGACCCAAGGACGCCGGCTCCGGCTCCCGCCGCTCCGTCGACGCCGACGGCACCGCAGGACCTGGTGGGCACGCCGGTTGGGAAGAAGGTCTCGGTGATGCTTCAGGCGATCTTGCTCGATGTGGCGAGGACGCCCGGTGCGGCGCGAGGGGTTCGTGACGGGGGCGTTCAGGCGGTGGTGAGGACGCCGACGGGCGCGATCGAGGTGCGAACGCCGGAGACGGACCGCCGGAGCGAGGTGTATCAGCGGGTGTCGAGTTCGGCGAAGGAGGGGGAGCGTCAGGTTCTTGGTCTGTTTGGGAGTGGATCGGAAGCGGGCCCGCCCGCGTTGAGGCCTGGCGAGCAGCCGGGCCGTCGAGATCGTGAGGAGGAGGAAGGCGGCGGGGGCGGTGGAGGATGAAAAGCGAGTGGGAGGCGGCTTGACTCGAAAGCGTGGTGGGCTATAGTCCCCTCACGCTTCGGCGAACCCGAGGCACGGAACAGGGGCTCACTCTGTTCCGCTCCACAACGGATTGATCCGCGGCGGAGTCCGCTCTTTGGCAATCGGATGAGGCTGGAATGTCGGCTCCGAACGTTCGGGCGCGGTTCGATGGACCGTGTCCGAGGGGCGTTCGGAGCCAGCTGTGCGAAGTTGAACCGAGACGTAGAGCGCAACTGAGTAATAGAAAAGGCTTGTGGCTGAAAGGCCAAGCGGTCGGCGGGACGAACGAGGGCAAGGGCCCGAGGGAGTCGCGGCGTCTGGTTGGTGCGATCAGGCCATAAGGGCACACGGTGGATGTCTTGGCGTCGAGAGGCGATGAAGGACGCGGGAACCTGCGAAAAGCCCAGGGGAGCTGGTAACCAAGCCGAGATCCTGGGATGTCCGAATGGGGCAACCCACCCGCAAGGGTACCGAACTCTGAATGCATAGGGGTTCGGAGCGAACGCGGAGAACTGAAACATCTAAGTATCCGCAGGAAAGGAAAGCAACAGCGACTCCGTGAGTAGCGGCGAGCGAAAGCGGATCAGCCGGTGGAAGCACGAACGCGCTGGAATGCGCGGCCAGAGAAGGTGAAAGCCCTGTAGTCGGAAGCCGGTCAGCCCAAGAGTAGACTCGGGCTCGTGGAACCCGGGTTGAAGATGGGGGGACCACCCTCCAAGGCTAAGTACTACTCGACGACCGATAGCGAATCAGTAAGGCGACTGAAAGATGAAAAGGACCGCGACGAGCGGTGTGAAAGAGTACCTGAAACCGTGTGCCTACAAGCGGTCGGAGCCCTTCGGGGTGACGGCGTGCTTTTTGCATAATGAGCCGGCGAGTTAGTCTGCACGGCGAGCCTAAGGCCCAACGGGCCGGAGGCGGAGCGAAAGCGAGTCTGAATAGGGCGATGAGTCGTGCGGGCTAGACGCGAAACCTTGTGATCTACCGTTGGCCAGACTGAAGGGCGGGTAACACCGCCTGGAGGGTCGAACGGGTGACCGTTGAAAAGGTCTCCGATGAGCTGACGGGAGGACTCAAAGTGTAATCAAACTGGGAGATAGCTCGTTCTCTCCGAAATAACTTTAGGGTTAGCCTCAGGGTTCAAGCCACGGGGGTAGAGCGACTGGATCAGGGCAGGGGCCTAACCGGCTACCTCTCTGAACCAAACTCCGAATACCGTGGCTGTAGTCCTGGGAGATAGACGGCGAGTGACAATATCCGTCGTCAAAAGGAGAACAATCCAGATCGCCAGCTAAGGCCCCTAATTTCCGCTGAGTTCGAAAGGAAGTCAGGTTGCGGTGACAGCCAGGATGTTGGCTTAGAAGCAGCCATCATTTAAAGAGTGCGTAATAGCTCACTGGTCGAGGAACCTGGCGCCGATAATGATCGGGAATAAGCGGGAAGCCGAAGCTGCGGGCTCGAAAGAGCGGTAGGAGAGCGTTCCTGTCAGCGGTGAAGCGGTCCGGGAACGGTCCGTGGAGCGTCAGGAAGTGCATATGCCGGCTTAAGTAACGATCAAACAGGTGAGAATCCTGTTCGCCGAATGCCCAAGGATTCCTGGGGAAGGTAAATCCGCCCAGGGTTAGCCGGGACCTAAGGCGAGGCCGAAAGGCGTAGTCGATGGACAGCAGGTCAATATTCCTGCGCTCCCGTGGAGATCAAGCCGCGGTTCGAATCCCTTAGATCGGCGGGACTGTCAGATGTCCAGGCCCTTGTGGCCGATGCCGGTGGCGGGGGTTACTAGAAAAGCCGCGGTGGCGAAGCGGGACCCGTACCAAAACTGACACAGGTGGGCGTGGTGAATAACCTCAGGCGCTCGAGAGAACGGTCGTGAAGGAACTAGGCAAGTTAACCCCGTACGTTCGCAAGAAGGGGGGCCTCCTTCCGCGAGGAAGAGGCCGCAGAGAAAAGGATCTGGGAACTGTTTATCAAAAACACAGCACTGTGCCAACACGCAAGTGGAAGTATACAGTGTGACGCTTGCCCAATGCCGGAATGTCAAGGAAGGGGGTCAGCGCAAGCGAAGCTCTCGACCGAAGCACCGGTCAATGGCGGCCGTAACTATGACGGTCCTAAGGTAGCGAAGTTCCTTGTCGGGTAAGTTCCGACGCGCATGAATAGCGTAATCACTGGATCCCTGTCTCCACGACCGACTCGGTGAAATAGAAGTGGCGGTGAAGATACCGCCTACCCGCAGCAAGACGGAAAGACCCCGTGGACCTTTACTGCAGGCTCGTATTGGTCACGAGCATAGACTGCGTAGCATAGGTGGGAGGCTTCGAAGCCCTTGTTCCGGCTTGGGCTGAGCCGCAATGTGAAATACCACCCTGTTTACGTTTGTGGCCTAACCTCGTGTCCCGTGAATCCGGGCGAGGGACCGTGCGTGTCGGGCAGTTTGACTGGGGCGGTCTCCTCCCAAAGTGTAACGGAGGAGCGCAATGGTCGGTTCAGCACGGATGGAAACCGTGCCGAGAGTGCAAGAGCATAAGCCGGCTTTACTGCGAGACCGACGGGTCGAGCAGTCACGAAAGTGGGCTCTAGTGATCCTGCGGTTGCGTGTGGAAGCGCCGTAGCTCAACGGATAAAAGGTACCCCGGGGATAACAGGCTGATCGCGCCCGAGCGTCCATAGCGGCGGCGCGGTTTGGCACCTCGATGTCGGCCCATCGCATCCTGGGGCTGAAGGCGGTCCCAAGGGTCCGGCTGTTCGCCGGTTAAAGCGGTACGCGAGCTGGGTTCAGACCGGCGTGAGCCAGGTCGGTCCCTATCTGCTGCGGGCGTTCCAGATTTGAGAGGAGTCAACCCTAGTACGAGAGGACTGGGTTGGACGAACCCCTGGTGATCCAGTTGCAGCGCTAGCTGCACCGCTGGGTAGCTACGTTCGGCAGGGATAACTGCTGAAAGCATCTAAGCAGGAAGCCCCCCTCAAGACAAGATCTGGTTGCGCAAGCGAGAGACCCCCGGTAGACCACCGGGTTGATAGGCCGTGCGTGCAAGGTCAGAAATGACCTCAGCGGAACGGTACTAACGGTCGAAGGTCTGGTCGCACCAACCATAGGCCGCGGCTCTTCCGTGTCGGGCAACCCCCGGCCCGGAACCCGCGCTCAGGACAACTCTGCGTCGTTCAACACCACGCAGCCCAAGACATTCCAGCCCCACGCTCTGCCCCACCGGGCAGGGCATGGTTTGTCGGTGACCATAGGTCAGGGGCAACACCTGTTCCCATCCCGAACACAGCAGTTAAGCCCTGGCCGCCGATGATACTGCATCGCGGGAAAGTAGGTCATCGCCGACGCTCGACCCCGTCCGGGTAAACCCGGGCGGGGTCTTTCATTTTTGCCTTCCATCCGGGACCGCGACCGCAACTTCTAGAGATCTCGTTCAGTGTTCGATCGCCGCGGCCGGCTGGTGCCGCCCGAGCGGGTCCGCACCGTCGTCATGCCCCCGGCCGTGGCGATTGAGCCGGGGGCTTGATCGGGCGGGCTCCGATGGTGCCGGCCAGGCAGGAGGCAGAGAGAACGTTCAGCCGCACCCGTTGGCGAAGAGGCCCTGGAAGCAGAGGTAATCGAAGAGGTCCCAGTCGCCGTCGTTTTCGCAGTCGGCGTAGGCGGTCTGGTTGGTGAACTCGTTGAGGAAGCAGAGGTAATCGAAGATATCGAGATCGCCGTCGCCTTCGCAGTCGGCGTAGCAGGCGTTGCAGGAGACGCCGTTGAAGGATCCGGGCGTGCCCCACTCGCCGGCGAGGGAGGCGAAGGACCCGTAGGCATCGCCGGACTTGGAGAGTTCCCAGGCGTAGACATCGTTGAGGCCGAAGGATTCGCGGCAGGTCTGCCCGCTGGCGTTCTGGGTGCGGATCGATCCGGGGAAGGTCTGATCGCCGTACTCGAGTTTGTCGGTGAGGTTGCCGCTGGCGTCGTAGAGGTTGATGGTGTCGTTGCGGGCGAAGTTGTTGCCGGTGAGGACTCCGAGCCCGCCGAGGACCTTGACAGAGGGAGCGAGCGCCCAGGCGGTGCGGAAGGCGGCGGCGGTGGCCTCGGTGACGACGACGGACTCGCCCGGCTGGACGACGCCGAGCGGAGAGAGGTCGAAGGCGCCGGGTGTGGCGTGGTCGTCGTCCATGCTCCAGCCGGCGAGGTCGATGGGAGCGGGGGACATGTTGGTGAACTCGATGAACTCGCCGCTGGGCCCGGAATACATCCACTCGGAGACGCGCAAGCCGCCGACGCCGAGGGTGTATTGGAGGGTCCGGGGATCCCACTCGGTCCGGCGGGGGAGGAAAGCGACGGAGGCGAAGGCATTGGAAGCGCGGGCGGCGACGTAATACGAGATGCGCTGGCCCGCCTTGGCGGCGACGGGGAGGAGGACGGAATACTCGTCGTTGCCGACGGAGGGCATGGGGAGGCGCGTGTAGCCCTGGGTGGGGGACTCGCGGTAGTAGAGATCGACGCCGGCGATGGGGCTGCCCGCGGGGGAGACGGAGGCGGTGATCCAGACGGGATCGGCAGGATCGGGGGAGGCGTTGGAGGCGTCCACCCAATGGATGGTCGGGCCCGCGGCGTTCAGTTCCGCGATGGTGCCGAGGAAGGAGGCTCGCTGGTCGACGAACTGCTTGAGGCCGATGATGTTGCCGCCGGCGAGCCCGGGATAGGGCATGTTGACGGTCTGGGTGAAGTTGTTCTGGAAGAGGGTGTAGGAATAGAGCTTCTTGGTGTCGGCCTGAACGGCGGCATCGATGAGGTTGCGGAGGGCGGTGAACTCGGGCTCGAAGTAGGCCCAGGTCAGGTCCTCCCGCGTGGTGCGGTAGTGGGCCATGTAGCGCTGGCGGAGTTCGGCGTTGGCCAGACCGCGGCTGAGGACGGGCTTGTTGGAGGCGGTGAAGTTGCGGGTGATGGACCAGGTCGTCTGTGTAAAGGTCTCGTTGGCGTCGGTCTGGAGGAGGTACATCCGACCGTCGGCGGGGTCGGTGTAGGTCATGAAGTCCGCGCCCTTGTTGATGTAACTGTCGTCGTCGGTCAGGAGATTCTCGAGGACGACGGACCAGATGGAAGGATCGACGGCAAAGACGTTGTCGACGCTCGACCAGGTGGCGGAGGGGGTGTTGGTGACGGCGTTGCAGACGGCGATGAGCGAGGCGAGGGGGTCGGAGAGCCCGCCGTCGTTCTTGATCTCGTACCCGCTGTAGCCGGTGGGCCCTGGGCCGTTGTAGGTGAGCCCCGGTCCGTTGGGGTTGTTGGCACACTTGATGCGGAGCCCGTCGGTGTCGGGGAAGGTGGCGCTGAGCATGGTCTTGTCGAACTGCTGGACGTTGACGTAGACGCCCCAGTTCTGGCCGTTGAGGGAGACGGTGACGTGGTTGGCGCGGGGGTTGGGGATGAAGCGCGCGACGAAGTTGTTGTAGACGACCTCTCGGCAGAAGGTGGGGTCACGCCACCCGTTGTTGAGGTTGAGAGACTTGTAGCCCATCAGGGTCTGGTCGGGGTCGACGTAGTCGAGCTCGACGTTGAGAGAGAACTTCTCGGAGCCGAAGGGGAGGCCGATGTAGGAGGTATTGCCGCGGATGCGAACCCCGACGTTGGGGTAGGTGACGCCCTCGACGGTGACGTCGGCGAGGATGTTCGTCTGGGACTGGTAGTTCTGCTTGAGGAGGGTGAGCCAGTTGGCGGCGTGGAACTGGAAGGCGATGTTGCGGAGGACCGTGGTGTCGTAGAGGTCCTGGGCGAGGCCCGTGCAGGTGATCGACAGGGCCGCCAACGCTGCAAACAAGCGCCTCATGGTTGGATCCTCTCTATCCTTGCGGCCTGCCCGGTCGTATCTCGGGCGGCCACGGGGCACGATGGTGAACGCACACGTCGGCCCATCCTTGCAGATTCCGTGAAGAATGCAAGGGTCGTTCGTGAAGGACTTCACGTCGGAGGCCACTCCGGAGCGAACGCGGCTACGTGGGGGGGCGGGTCTCAGCACCCCGCGGCGAACTTGCTCTGGAAGCAGAGGAAGTCGAAGACATCCCAGTCGCCGTCCTCTTCGCAATCACCGAACGGCGTGAGGGCGGCCCACTCGCTCTGGAAGCAGAGGAAGTCGAAGACGTCGAGGTCGCCGTCCTGCTCGCAGTCGGCGGGGCAGGCGGGCGCTTCGATCCACATCACCGCGAATGTCTTGCCCGTGATCTTCTCGACCGCGCTCCCGACGACGTACGTCACGCCGTCCTCGTGCCAGATTCCGTTGGCATAGGACTCGGCGATGGTGGAAGGGAGAAACCCGTGAAGGTCCTCCCACGAGGCGGCCGAGCCCTTCCACCGCCCGGCGTGCCAGGCGCCGTCGATCTGGGCGGCCCCGACCTGCTCACCATCGTTGCAGTCGTAGGCATACGACCTGAAGGCCACGGCGGGATGGAGGTTGACCCAGGATGCCGCGGAGCCTGTCCAGAGGCTCGCAGAACGGGTCAGTCCTCCGACGTCGAACCAGCCGACCTGCTCGCCATCGGCGACGGCGTAGCACTCGCTGGCCGGGCCGAACTTCCCGCCCGGGCTGAGCATGATGGCCGAGGCGGCGGTTCCGGTCCAGAGGTAGGCGCGTGGCGAGCCGGTCCCGGCGTCCGCCCAGCCGACCTGCTGGGTGCCGTCGGTGTCGCGCAAGGCGGAGGTGATCGAGTCGGCAGGATGGACGTCGCTGAACGAGGCCGCCGTGCCGTGCCAGATCGCGGCGTGGTTGTCGCCCAAGACGCGGACGTAGCCGACCTGCTGATCCCCGTGGATGCCGTTGGCCTCGGACACCTGTCCTGAGGCTGGGTGAAGGTTGACCCACGAGGCCTTGGTGCCGGACCACATGGCCGCGCTGTGCACGCCATCGACCACGGCCCATCCGGCCTGCTTGCCCTCATCGACCGCGAGAGCCCTCGAAGTGCTCGCGCCATCAGGATGAAGATCAACGACCGAACTCGCGGTCCCGGTCCACAGGCAGGCGAGCCCGCCGAACCCGAGGAACCCGACCTGTTGCCCGCCCTCAACGGCTTGAGCGGATGCGCCGGTCGCGGAGGCGGGGTTGAGGATCGTGACGCTCCACTGGGCCGAGGCCGAGCCGGCGCCGGCGAGCATGGCCGCGATGATGAGACGGTCGAAGCGACGGTGAACGTTGGTGTGCATGGCTCCGGACTCCCTCGTGCCCGTGGCGGGCAAGCCTCAGGGGCAGGCCACCGTCGCTGCGTCGCGAACCGGGGCATCCCATGGGAGGGTCAACGGAGCCGGGACTCGGGACTCACGCGCCGAGACGAGATCGGCAACGAGATTCGGCTTCTTGGACGCGGCATGAGGGCCGGTAACACGAGACGAACGCGTAGAGGCTGGTGGCTCGGGTCCGGAGAGGCTCAGTCGCACCCGTTGGCGAACTGGCCCTGGAAGCAGAGGAAGTCGAAGACATCCCAGTCGCCGTCGTTCTCGCAGTCGGCGTAGGGAGACGATGCCGCGAACTCGTTGAGGAAGCAGAGGTAGTCGAAGATGTCGAGGTCGCCATCGTTCTCGCAGTCGGGGTAACAGCCGGAGCCCGAGCCCATGACGTTGGAGAAGAGTTGCCCGAACTCCGGGTCGGAGACCTGGTCGGCCCCGCAGGTGGAGAGGAACGAATAGACCCGACCTGCTCCCCAAGACCACCCGACGAGCCCCGCGGCATCGATGGAAGTGCTCGTGGTGTAGTACGTCGTTGCGCCGGGCTTCGCTACCGTGTGGGTCTCCGTGCCGGCGAAGGACGTGAGGGGGAAATCGAAGACGGGGGGAAGGCCGGCGTTGATCTCCGCGTCGGGCGTCACCTGCGAGTACGCCGTGAAGAACTGGAAGTCGTAGGTGAAACTGTGCTCGGCGGGCATGATCGTCGCCAGGGTGTCGAACCAGCCCCCGGCGTAGGTGTAGTACGTGGTCCACTCGCTGGTCACCAGCCGGCCTCCTGAGGAGACCCAGTCGATAAGTTGCTGCTGCCCGGCCAAGGGCATCGCTCCGGCGGTCCAGGAGTAGTTGCACTGGAGGTAGACGGTGTCGAAGCCCGCGAGGTTGGCCGAGCCGTCGAACTCGTAGTGGGCAAGGCCGATCGTCACCGTGTGGCCACGCGAGGTGAGGGCGAGGGAGGCGGCGGAATCCGTAAAGCTGTCGCCGCTGGACATGAGATAAACGCTGGCGGCGTTCGCGGACGACGCGAGGGCGACGACGAAGGGGGCGCATGTTCGTAGGTTCATGATCTCTCCCTGGGATGGCAGTGACCGAGGCGCGCGTGGCGGAAAGGCATCGGCGCGGCACGGTCTCCTGGCCCGTGGGGCCACCGCAGCGCCTCGGCATCAGGCTAACCGGAGGGACAAGGTCGGGTCAAGGGTTTTGACTGGGTTCAAGGACCGCCAGTTGTGTGTTTGCACCTGACCAGCGGAATTGAGGATGATCCGGTCTCCATCTCGCTCACGGCAAGAAAAAGGCCCGCGTGATCTCCCGATCGGACGCCATGCGCGTGCGGCCTGTCAGTTCCGGCGGCGGGGCGGCGAGAGCACGCTGACTCGGACGCCATGCGCGTGCGGCCTGTCAGGGAGACGCCCCCGTCACGGAGCCCATGCTCGACGGCAGGATTTGGTTCGAGGAGATTGAGCGATCCCATCGGAAAGGCGTCGTCCACCATCCGCTCGCCCGTGACCAGGCCGTTGTCCTAGAGGGCATCGTCGACGATCTGCCGCAGACCGACGAAGGGCAAGACGCCCAAGAAGTCTGTGCGAGCAGAAGCCGGCTGGGTCGGAGAGCCGATGGAGACGTGCCGCGGGTTACTTCGCCTCGGGCTTCCAGCCGCTCTTGAAGGCGCCGATGGCGTCGGCGAGTTTTTTCTCGAGGTCGGTGTCGAGGGCCTTCTTGGCGTTGAGTTCGTCCCAGATGGGCTTGCCGCCGGTCTGGAAGTAGTTGAGCAAGGCGGACTCGAACTCGCGGACATTCGCGACCGGAACATCGTCGAGGAAGCCCTTGGTCCCTGCGAAGATCGAGACGATCTGATCGACGATGTGGAAGGGGGTGTACTGCCCCTGCTTGAGCAGTTCGACCATGCGGCGGCCGCGGTCGAGTTGTCGCTGGGTGGCCTTGTCGAGTTCGGTGCCGAGCTGGGCGAAGGCTTCGAGTTCGCGTGCGGCGGCGAGGTCGAGGCGCAGGGAGCCGGCGATCTTCTTCATGGCCTTGACCTGGGCGTTGCCACCGACGCGGCTGACGGAGATGCCGACGTTGATCGCGGGGCGGACGCCGGAGAAGAAGAGTTCACCTTCGAGGTAGATCTGCCCGTCGGTGATGGAGATGACGTTCGTCGGGATGTAGGCCGACACGTCACCCTCCTGGGTCTCGATGACGGGGAGCGCGGTGAGGGATCCGCCGCCGTTCTCGCTGGAGAGTTTGGTCGCGCGCTCGAGGAGGCGGGAGTGGAGATAGAAGACGTCGCCCGGGTAGGCCTCGCGACCCGGGGGGCGGCGGAGGAGGAGGGACAACTGCCGATAGGCGACGGCCTGCTTGGAGAGATCGTCGTAGATGCAGAGGGCGTGCTTGGGCGTCTTGCCGTTCTTGCCCTGCCACATGAAGAACTCGCCCATGGCGCACCCGGAGTACGGGGCGACGTACTGCATCGGGGCGGGATCGGAGGCGGCGGCGGAGACCACGATGGTGTAGTCCATCGCGCCGGCCTTGCGGAGGGTCTCGACGGTCGCGGCGACGGTGGATGATTTCTGCCCGACCGCGACGTAGATGCAGACGACGGCCTCGGGCGTGCCCCAGTACTGCTTCTGGTTGATGATCGTGTCGAGCGCGACGATGGTCTTGCCCGTCTTGCGGTCGCCGATGATGAGTTCGCGCTGGCCCTTGCCGATGGGGATCATGGCGTCGATCGCCTTGATGCCGGTCTGGAGGGGCTCCGTGACGGGCTGACGCTCGGCGATGCCCGGCGCGATGATGTCGACCTTGGCAAACTGCGAGGTCCGGATCGGGCCCGCATCGTCGAGGGGGCGGCCAAGCGGATCGACCACGCGGCCCAGAAGCGCCTCGCCCACCGGGACTTCGAGCAGGCGTCCCGTGCTCTTGACGACGTCGCCCTCCTTGACGGCGAGGTAGTCGCCGTAGATCACCGCGCCAACGGTGTCGAGCTCGAGGTTGAAGACCTGGCCCATCACGACGCCCTCGGACGTCTGGAACTCCAGGAGTTCGCCGGCCATGGCCTTGGAGAGCCCGTAGATCCGGGCGATCCCATCGCCGACCTCGACCACTCGACCAACCTCCGAGACCTCGAGTTCGGTCGTGTACTGCTCGATCTCCTGGCGGATGACGCTCGCGATCTCGTCGGTCTTGATCTTCACAGCGGGATCCTCTTGGTCGGTCGCGTGGAAGGGAACGGCCCGTCGGCGGCCCACCTGCCGCGCGGGAATCCCCCGATTGGTGACCGGGGGGCACAAGCGTAGGTCATCCGTGACGGGTTGTCTCGCCGTTCATCCCGGCGGAGGGGAGGGGATGTCGGCCCCGTTGGGCTTCGGCCGACGGCGGATCGTCAGAGAGACCACCGCCCGCTCGACCTCGAACTCCAGGGGCCCCGGAAAATCCCCGAACGAGGCCTGCTTCTCGGTGATCCCCGCCTCGAGTTCGTCGTGCGAGAGGGAGACGTACGCGATCACATTGATCTCTCGCGACTCGATCCGTGCAATCACGTCGCGCGGCCCGCGCACCTTGACGTTGCGGAGGAACTCCGACTCCGGGGCGATCTCGATCTCGTACTCCGCCAGCCGCTTCGGCGCGGTGCGGATGTGGACGGGGACGTTCGGAACCAGGTACTCCGCGGTCGTGTGGCGAAGGGTGAGCGTCACGCCCACCTGGGGGGGGATGATCTCCACGCCCGGAACGTCGCGGAGGCTCTCGGGCAGCACAAGATCGACGGCGGCGAGGCGCTCCTCACGCCCGGGGACGAGGGTGGCGGTCTGTTCGGCGCGGACAAGCGCGGTGACGACGGCTTCACGCGAGTAACGGCTCCGGGCCGACTCGGGGATGAGGAGGGTGACGCGGGCGGGGTCGGCTCGTGGTGAGCCGCTGACTTCGCCCCTGGCGACTTCCACTCGGACGGGGAGTTCGAAGCGTTCCAGGTCATCGACCCAGACCCGGACGGACGAGGGATCGGCGTTCACGAACGCGATGCCCGAACGGCGGAAGCCCGGATAGGCGCGGAGAACGGTGCGAAGGTCGATCTCGCCCCCGTCGGGGGAGAAGTTCTGCCCGGCGCGCAGCGTGATCGGTTCTCGGGCAAGTTCCTCGAAACGGCCGATGGCGCTGGTCGCGCCCTCGATCTCGACGATGACCTGGCCGGTCCACGTGTCGCTCGGACGGACCAGCTGGGCCTGCCCCTCGCCGGGGGCGAAGGCGATCCGGAGCGAGACCCGCTGCGTGCGGAGACTCTCCCCCTCGGCGAAGACCCAGATCATCCCCGCGACGAGGGTGACGAGCAGGAGCGTCTTCCAGCGGTCGCCCATCAGGCCTGCGCTCCTTCCTTGCGCTCGGCGGGTGCGTCGAGGAGGACGGTGTCGGCGTGCTCGTCGGCGGCTGTCCGTTCGCTGGAGGCCGGGGGCTCACGCCGCAAGCGTCGGATGAGTTCGTCCTCCAGGGCGCGGCGATCGAGGGCAGCGGAGAGTTTGCCGTGCTCCGCGATGCGGATCTGCCCGGACTCTTCGCTCACGACGACGACGAGGGCATCGGACTCCCTGGTCACGCCGACGGCGGCGCGATGGCGGGCGCCGAAGCGGGGGTCGGTCATCTCCGAGGGTTCGGCCATGGGGAGTTGGACCCCGGCGGAATCGACGATGCGCCCGCGGACGACGACGGCAAGGTCGTGCAGCGCGGTCCCGGGGAAGAAGATGGTCTGCAGGAGCGGAGCCGTGACCTCCGCGCCCAGCGGGGTGCCACCCTCGACCAACCCCCGGAGCCCGACGCGCCGCTCGATGACGATGAGGGCGCCGAAACGAGACCGGGCGAGGTAGACGCAGGCCTCGACGATCGCATCGACGACGACCTTGATCTCCGTCGGCGTGGTCCGGAAGAAGGGGACCTCGCCGAGCCGGATCATCGCCCGGCGGAGTTCGGGCTGGAAGATCACCACCATGCAGACGGCGACAACCCCCAGCGCCCGGTCGTAGAGATAGCCCAGGCGGAGAAACGCCTCGCCCCCGCCCAGGATCCTCGCCGCGAGCGTCCCCACGAGGATCACGACGAGGGCGCCCTTGAGCGCGCCGGCGGCCCGGGTGCCCTGGACGAATCGCACGACGACGTACACGACGCCCCAGATGACGAGCAGCTCGAACACCACTTCCGGGACCGAGTAGGTCGCCAGGCGACTCAGAAGGTTCTGGAAGCGCGTGAGGAACATGCGATTCGTAGACTGTACACCGAAGTGCCTCGCCCCGGGACCATCGACGCCCGACTCGCCCGAGCCCTCGTCCAATGGTTCGGGGACGCGGCACGCCCCTTGCCCTGGCGAACCACGCCGCGGGAGCCCTACCCGTCGCTCGTCAGCGAGGTCATGCTCCAGCAGACCCAGGCGTCGCGCGTCGCCCAGAGGCTTCCCCCGTTCCTCGAACGCTTCCCGAGCCTCGAGGCACTCGCCGGGGCCTCCGTCGATGAGGTGCTCGCGGCGTGGGACGGGCTGGGTTACTACCGTCGCGCGAGGCTCCTGCACGCCGCGGCGGGCGTGATCGTCCGGCAGCACTCGGGACGCGTTCCCGAAGATGTTGGCGTGCTGCGCACCCTCCCGGGGATCGGGGACTACACGGCCGGGGCGATCGCGTCGATGGTCTTCAACCTGGCGACACCCGCCGTGGACGGGAATGTCGCCCGGGTGCTGGCGAGGGTGGGCGGGGTCCGAGCGGCGCACAACTCGCGTGAGATCCTCGCAGCGGCACGGGACCGGGTCCGACGACTGCTCCCCCATGCCCGGCCGGCGGCGCTCAACGAGGCGCTCATGGAACTCGGGGCGACGGTCTGCACGCCGAGATCCCCTCGCTGCGGGGCGTGCCCGATCCGAGGGATGTGTGAGGCGAGGGCGCGGGGGCAGGAAGAGACGATCCCCTTGCCTCGGGCGGCTTCCGCACGTCGGGTGCTGAGGCTCCACTGCGTGGTGGTCCGTTGCGGGGCGGGCGTCCTGGTCGAGCAGCGGGGCGACTCCGGGCTGTGGCGTGGGCTCTGGCAGGCGCCGACGCTCGAGGCCTCGCGCGCGACGCGCGAAGACCTCTCGGCGTGGCTGGGGCATCCGGTCTCGATGCTCGTCGAGCGGTTCACGCACACGACCACGCATCGCGACGTGCGGTTCCGGGTCTGGCGGGCGGAGACCCCGCGCGGGGCGAGGGCGAGGGCGCTCGCTCGCCGCGGGCGGCGATGGGTCGACGCGCTCGATGCGATCGCCCTGCCCGCGCCGCAGAGGAGGATCCTCGAGCGAGAACTGGGATGAAGATCGGCGTCGTCATCCCGGTCTACAACGAGCGGGCGACGCTGACGGAGATCGTCGCGCGCGTCGAGCGCGCCGGGCCGCCCTTGCTCCCCTCGGGCGAGGCCTGCCCGCGCGTCATTGTCCTCGTCGACGATGCCTCGTCGGACGGCTCCGCGGACATCGTGCGCGAACTCGCGGGCCGCGAGGGGGTTGCCGCGGCTTTCCACGAACGCAACCGGGGCAAGGGGGCGGCGATCCGGTTCGGCCTGGCACGTGCCGCAGAACTCGGGTGCGACGTCGTCCTCATCCAGGATGCGGACCTCGAGTACGACCCGGCCGACCACGCCGCGCTCCTCCGCCCGATCCTCGATGGGCGGGCCGACGCGGTTATCGGATCGAGGTTCCTGGGGCAGACGCACCGGGTGCTGTACTTCTGGCATTCGGTCGCCAACCGGGGCCTCACCCTGCTGAGCAACATGCTCACGAACCTCAATCTCACCGACGTCGAGTGCTGCCTCAAGGCCTTCCGCGCGGATCTCTCCCTCCGCCTGACGGAGGACCGGTTCGGCATCGAGCCCGAACTCATCGCGAAACTCGCGCGGGCCCGGCGGCCCGACGGGACACGGGCACGGATCTACGAGGTCCCCGTCTCCTACTCCGGACGGACCTACGCCGAGGGGAAGAAGATCACCTGGCGTGACGGAGTTTCCGCCGTGCGGGCGATCCTCAAACACGCTCTCATCCGCTGAGCCTCGACGCCGCGCCTCGGGCCCGCCTTGAATCCTGCCATGCACCCCCTCCTCCGTGCCGTCCGGGTCACCTGGGAGCGCCACGCGGCCTATGCGCGGGCCCTGGCCTCGGACGTGCCCGCGCCGGACTTCGCGGCCCAGCCGATCCCCGGTCGGACGCTCAACCACCCCGCGTGGATCCTCTCGCACTTGTGCGTCTATCCGCCCGTGTGCGCCGCGATGCTCCGCGGGGAACCGTTCGAGGACCCGGCGTCGCACCGGTTCGGCCCGCGGTCGTCGGTGGAAGGGGCCGGGGCCTACGAGACGCGCGACACCCTGGTCGAACGGTTCCTGCGCCTGCACGCGGAGGGATCGGAAGCGCTCGCCCTCGCCGACCCCGCGGTCCTCGACCGCCCGACGCCCCTCGAACGGTGGCGCGCCACCCACCCGTTCACCGGCGACATGCTCGTGACGCTCATGGTCAAGCACGAGGCCGGACACCTTGGGCAGTTCTCGGCGTGGAGGCGGGCGATGGCGCTGCCCCGCGTGCCCATGTGAGCGCTCATTCCTCGCGACGGTGGTACACGACGCCGCGCTTCTTCTGCTCGTCGATCACGTGCTTGAGCACGCCCGGTCGGCGGCCGAGAAACTCCGGGACGAGGACCCCAGGGCCGACGACGTCGCCTCGCGCAAGCATCCGCAGGACGGTCGTGCAGGGGAAGGCGGTGGTGCGTGACATGCTCGTCGCGCCGCTCTCGCGATGGAAGAAGTCGAGCAGGTCCCAGGTGACCCGCCGGGGCCGCCCCTCGTGCGAGCCTTCGAGGGTGATCCGCATCGCCGTCAGGTCCTCTTCGCCCGGCGCATAGGTCCACTTGGGGAACATGAGGGCCGAGGTGACCTCGCGCGGCACGACGCGGACACCCCCGACCTCGATCGGTTCGGTCGAGAAGAGCCCGGTCTCGCGGAAGACGCGCATGAGGTCGTAGTGCCCCGGATACCGCAGCGTCTTTTCCTTCATGTTGGGCACACGCAGGGTGCGGACGAGGGAGCGAAGCCCGTCGGTGTTCACGGCCTCGAGCGTCCCCAGCCCGGGGATGTCCAGGGCCTCGGGCTCGGTCAGTGCCTCGCGGACGACGACCTCGCCCCGCTCCACCAGCCGCGTCGGGCGGGTGTACTCCTCGATCACGTCCGAGGGCGCGAACCCGGCCTTGTACTCGAAGGGCCGGCGGCGCTCGCGCGGAAGCCCCCCGACGTAGATCGCGAGCGATTCGGGCGAGTCCATCTGCGCGGCCTCGTGCCCCGCGATCATGTGGCTCATCCCCGGCGCGACCCCGCAGTCCACCACCGCCGTCACCCCGCGAGCCTTGGCGAGGTCGTCGAGATCGAGCGCGTCCTCCGCGAAGAACGAGATGTCGGCGTAGGGCTTCCCGGCCTCGATCACCGCGCGGAGGGCCGCGTAGCCCAGCCGGCTCGCGAGGGCCCCCGCGGCGAGGTCGAACGACGAGACCAGCCGCGTGATCGCGCCGGGGTCGGAGAGATCCGCCCGGGCGATGGCGAGCCGACGCCCCGCGCGCTCGGCCCTCGTCTTGGCCCGGGCGAGCGCATCCTCGCGCACGTCGGCGATCGTCACGTCGAGGTCCGACGCGAGGTCGCACGCCATCACCGATCCCACCATCCCCGCGCCGAGCACCACGACCTTCTTCACGCGCCTTCCTCCTCCGCGGGTGCCGCGGGCTTGCTCGTCCGGGCGGGTCCTTCGTCCACGATCGCCAGCATCACCTCGTCGTGCAGCCCGGGCTGGCCCGCGCGCGTGAAGTATCCCCGCATCGTCCCCTCCACGCGGAAGCCCAGTGACAGGTACAGACGCATCGCCCGCTCGTTGTCCGCCCCGGTCGTGAGTTCGATCCGCCGGTACCCGCGGACGCGGAGGCGCTCGATCGCCTCGGCCATCATCCGCCGGCCCAGGCCCCGCCCCTGTCGGTCCGGGCGCACCGCGACGCTCCCGAGGTGCGCAAGGTGCGAGAGCCGACGGGTCCCGGGCACCACCCGATAGGCCCCGACGATCTCTCCCTCTTCCTCGACCACGACGAGTTCGGCCCCGGCGAGAAACTCGGCGAGGATCTGGCCGAACCCCTCTGGTCCAACAGGGTCGTAGCACATCTGGTGAACGATGTCCGGATGGAGATACAGCCTCGCCAGGGCCGGCTCGTCGCGGGGCTCGAAGGGTCGATGGTTCAGCGGCATCCCGGCCTCCGCCCGACGCCGGCGCGCGGGGCTGTACCCTACTACCCGCGGCGTGGCCGGGCCACCCGTCCCTAGACTCCCGCCCCACCCAAGGAGCACTCGGCCATGGCCGGAAAAGGCGCCCACGATCCCGCGCGGAAGTATGTCTCGCACGCCCTGGCGGACTGGGCCTGCGCCCTGCGATACGACGACCTCTCACCCGCGGCGATCGAGCGGGCCAAACTCTTCTGGTTCGATTCCATGGGCTGCGCCCTCGGGGGTTCCCAGCAGCACGACGCCAAGATCCTCCTCGACCACTACCGCGACATGGGCGGCAGCGGCCCCGCCTCGTGCTTCGTCTCCGGGTTCCGCACCAACCCCGTCGATGCCGCCTTCCTCAACAACCACATGATCCGCGCGATGGACTACAACGATATCTATTGGAAGGCCGACCCCTGCCACCCGTCGGACATCATCGCCGCGCCCCTCGCCCTCGCCCAGGCACGCAAGAAGTCCGGGCGTGACCTCCTCCTCGCCACCATCATCGCCTACGAGGTCGAGCAGAGGCTATGCGAGATCGGCGTCCCCGGCATCCGCGAGTACGGGTGGCACCACGCGACGCTCACCGCCTTTGCCGCGCCCCTCGCCGCCGGAAAGGTCCTCGGGCTCACCCCCGACCAGATGGTCCAGGCCATCGGGATCTCCGCCTCGAGGACGTTCACCCCGGGGGCCGTGACCGCGGGAAAACTGACCAACATGAAGAACATCGTCGATCCGTGGGCGGCGCGGATGGGGTGCGAGTCCGCCCTCCTGGCCGCGCGAGGGCTCACCGGGCCCGAGCACATGATCGACGGGAAAGAAGGGCTCTACGCCGTCTTCTCACACGTCCACCCCCCGGCCTCGAAGGGCGAGGCGGCGCGGTTCGACACGGAGCGGCTGCTCGATGGGCTGCCGCGGCGCACGGGCGACCACTACCGCATCCTCGACTGCGGGATGAAGTCCTTCCCCATCGAAGCCCTCTCGCACGCGCCCCTCACCGCGATGCTCAAGTGCGTGAAGGAGAACGCGATCCGCCCGGGAGACGTCGCCGAGATCAAGGTCGAGGTCATCGCCCGAGCGGCGGACATCCTGGGCGACCCGCACAAGTATCGCCCCGACAGCAAGGAGACCGCGGACCACTCGCTGCCTTACTGCCTGGCCGTGGGGCTGGTGGATGGGATGGTGACGCCGCTCCAGTTCAGGGAGGAGCGGGTGCTGGACAAGGGGCTTATCCCGGTCATGGACATGGTAAAAGTAGTGGCGAACGACGAGTTCGAATCGCTCTTCCCGAAGTTCCAGCCTTCGCGGGTGACGATCACGACCGCGTCGGGCAAGTCGTTCTCCAAGCGAGTCGACGTGCCCAAGGGCGACCCGCGCGACCCGATGACGGAGGAAGAGATCGGCGTGAAGTTCCACGCCCTGGGTGACTCCGTCCTGGGCAAGGACCGCTGCGAGGCCCTCGCCCGAGCCATCCTCTCGATGGAGTCGCTGGCGGACGCCGGCGAGATCGCCCGGCTGGCCACGCGGCCATGAGCCTCCCGACCGAGGGCGCCGCCCGCGTCCGCGTTCGTTACTGCGAGTGCGACCCGATGGGGGTGGCACACCACGCGGCGTATGCGCCGTGGCTGGAACTGGCGAGGACCGAACTCCTCCGTGCCGGAGGGTTCACCTACGCCGACCTCGAGCGCTCGGGCGTCTTCCTCGTCGTCACTCGGCTGGAGTGCCGTTTCCACCGGCCCGTGTACTACGACGAGGTCATCGAGATCCGCGTCCGCGCGCGCGCCCGCGGGCGTGTCCGCATCGACCACGACTACGAAGTCGTCCTCGTCGAGCCCTCCGCCCCGCGGGAGGACGACCGCACGCCCGACCGCGCGTTGACCTCCGCCTCGACGACGCTCGCTTGCGTGGGTCGCGACGGCCAGGTCAGGCCGCTGCCCGAAGCGCTCGCTGCGCCTCCTTCACCCGGCAAGCCCTGATGGACGCCGGCGGGGACCCCTCCCTCTTCAGCCCAGGCGCTCGATCGCCGCGCCGATCGTTCTTACGGCGTCGATCTCGATGCCCTTGGGGGGCCTCACCTTCAGACCGTGGGGCACGATCGCTCGCGTGTATCCCATGCGCGCGGCCTCGCGAAGCCTTCCTTCCGCCCCGGCCACCGGCCTGACCTCCCCCCCGAGCCCGATTTCGCCGAAGCCGACGGTTCCGGGCCCGATCCCTCGCCGCAGTTGCGCCCCGGCGATGGCCAGCAACAGCGCAAGATCCGCGCCGGGGTCGAGCACCCGGACGCCGCCGACGACCGACGCGAAGAGATCGCGATCGGCAAGGCGGATCTCCGCGTGCTGTTCGAGCACCGCGACGACCATCGCGAGGCGGTTGGGGTCGAGCCCGCTCGCCTTGCGCTTCGCCGCCCCGAGAAACCCCGTCGCGGTCAGGGCCTGGACCTCGACCAGCACGCTCCGCGTGCCGGAGACCGCCGGGCACACGACCGACCCCGGCCCGGGCCGCTCGGCCTGCGCGGGGATCCCCGCGCCCTCGGGGAGTTCCCGCAGCCCCTGCTCGCCCATCTCGAAGATGCCGATCTCCATCGTCGTCCCGAACCGGTTCTTCACCGCGCGCACGACCCGGTTGGCGTGGTATCGATCCCCCTCGAACTGGAGCACGGCGTCCACGAGATGCTCCACCAGCCGGGGCCCCGCCAGACGCCCGTCCTTGGTCACGTGACCGACGAGGACCACGGCGATGCCCGACGTCTTGGCCATTGTCACGAGTTCCGCGCAGCAGCGACGCAACTGCGGGAGGCTCCCGGGCAGGGCCTCGACGCTGGGGACATGGACCATCTGCACGGAATCGATCACCACCGCGCGCGGGCGCAGTTTCTGCGTCTGCTCGAGTATGCGCGGCAGGTTCGTCTCGCTGAGGACAAAGAGGTTTGGCCCCGCGGCGTCGAGACGCGAGGCCCGCAGGCGAACCTGCTGCGCGGATTCCTCGCTGGCGACGTAGAGAACCCGCTCGCCGCGGGAGGCCATGCGGGCGCTCGCCTGGAGCATCAGGGTCGATTTTCCGATCCCCGGCGCCCCTCCGACGAGGACGACCGAGCCGGGGACCAGCCCGCGCGCGCCGGGCTCCGCCCCGCCCAGCACGCGGTCCAACTCGCCGATCCCGGTCGAGAGCCGCGGGTGCGTCGAGTCTTCGATGCGGTCCAGGGGCACCGCCTCCGCGGCCGCCTCGCCCGACCAGCCGGCGACGGCGGCGTCGGGATCGGCACGGTGGGGTTCCAGCGCGTCCCACGCCCCGCAGTCGGGGCACTTGCCCATCCACCTGGGATGGACCGACCCGCAGGACTTGCACAGGAAGACCTCGCGTGCGCGTGGCATGAACTAGGGTAGGTGGCCGGCGCGAGGGCCCTAGCATCCTGCCGGGATGACGCGACTCGACGAGCCCGGTCGGCGCTGGCGTTGCTGCCGGGTCTGCATCTTCCCGAGCGTTCGCCGCCGCTGGAGGTGGTGCTGGCGCATCGTCGTCCTCGTGCCCCTGCTGCTGGTGGCGGCCGCGGTGGTGGTCACGCGAACGCCCCTGACCGACCGCCTCGTCCTGGCGAAGATCCGCGACGCGAGCGGGATGGACGTCCGCGCGGGATCGGTCGTTGTCGGGCTCGACGGGGAGATCCTCCTCCGAGGGTTCGTCGCCTCGTTCCCGGGCGAGCGCGAGCCCGTGCTGCACGCGCGGCGGGTGGGCCTGCGCATCGCGTGGGGCTCCGGGGCCGTCAAGGGCGTGACCCTCGTCGGGCCGGTCCTCAGGGTCGTTCGCGAGCGAGACGGGACGCTGAACCTCGGGCGGCTGCCGCTGGGCGCCGGCGGCGAATCCGAAGGAGGGCTCGACGAACTCCCCGAACTCTCGATCTTCGGCGGGAAGATCGTGCTGCTCGAGGACCTCCCCGGGGGCACGTCGGTTCTGCGGGAACTCCTCGTGGACGGGTCGCTGCGCCCGGAGGCCTCCGCCCCGGGGCGATACCGGCTCGCGCTGCGGGAGGGCTCGTCTCAGGAGCCCATGCTCCTCCGAGGAACGATCGACAACGACGCCATCGACGTGACGCTCGAGGGCGCCGACCTGCGCGCGTGGACGCCCGAACACGTGCCCTCCGAGGCGCGCGAGGCCTTCCGGTCGCTCGACCTCGTGGGACGCATCGGGCGGTCGCGATTCACCTACACCGACCGCGACGGCGTCGGGGTCCGGCTGGCGCTCGAGGGCGTCGACCTCAACCTCCCCGTCCCGAGGGAGCCCGGAGGGCCCGAGGAGCCCATGCGACTGCGCGGCGTGACCGGCGCCATCCACTTCACCAGGGCGGGCATCTCGGCCCAACTGGCCGGACGCCTCGAAGACCTGCCCGTCCGCGTCACGCTCGACTACAAGGGCTTCTCCGCCGACGCGCCCTTCGACTGCGAGATCGTCAGCGATGGGTTCCTCATCGCCAGGAACCCGAGGCTGCTCCCCTACGCGCCGGAACTCGCCCGCTATCGCCTGGGGACCTTCTCTAACCCGACCGCGGAGATGGACGCGAGGGTGAGGCTCACCAGGGCGGCGCCGTCGGCGGGCGCACCGGCCGAGGTCCGGTTCGCGGGCACCATGCACTTCCGCAACGGAGAAGCCTCGTTCGAGAAGTTCCCCTACCCCTTCCGCGAGATGGAAGGCGTCGTCCGGTTCGACAACGACAAGGTCGAGATCGTCAGGATCACCGGCGTGTCGGACACCGGCGCGTCGCTCTTCGCCACCGGCTCGTTCGCCCCGCCCGACTCCGACCCCGAGACGATCGTCGATGTCCGCGTGGTCAATGCCCCGCTCGACGAGGTCATGCGCCGCGGCCTGGGCCCGGGGCGAGATCGCATCCTCGACGCGCTTTGCAACGCCCACGCCCTCGCCTCCCTCGAGCACGCCGGGCTCGTCCAGTCGTCTCGTGCGGCGGGGGAGCGGCGCGGGGAATGGGCGGCCCTGCGCCTCCGCCTCGCGCTCGCACCCGACCGGGCGACGGGCGACGCCCTGCGCGCGCGCATCGCGGAACTCGAACGCGAACTCGCCCGCCCCGTCTTCGACGCCGGCGGGAGCGTCGATGTCGTCATCCGCGTTCGCAAAAAACGGGGCGAGTCGCACGACTGGACCACCGGCATCGACCTGCACTTCCCGGTCCTGGGCCTCGTCCCCGAGGACTTTCCCTTTCCCATCCTCGGACGCGACGTGCGCGTCGAGGTCGACGACCACGAGGCACGCGTCGTCGCCGGACGGTTCGAGGGGATCGGCGGCGGCGAGGCCGCCATCACCGCCACCCTCCCCATGGCCGACGGCGAGTTCGATCCGGTCGTCAACATCACCGGCTCGGGCGTGCGCGTCGACCCGATCCTCTTCCACGCGATCGGGAACATCCCCGGGGCGCGCGGCGTGCAAGAGACCGCCAGGATCCTCGGCGAGATGGGCGCTCGAGGCACACTCGGCGGGGACGTCCGGATCTTCTCCGAGCAGGGCTCGACCCGCGTGACCGCGGGCCTCGCCGTCGGCGGGTGGAGCGTCGAACGAGCCGAGGGCGACCGGCGCATGCGGATCTCGGGCGAGGCCGGCTCGCTCGTTCTCGACCGCGGATCGGTCACCTTCACGCTCGATGGGCAGGGCCGGCTCGGGCCCGTCTCCGGGGCATCGTCACCGGCCGGCGCGTACGGGCTGTGGCTCTCGACGGGCGCGGAGGGTGAGTGGGGGACGCGGCTGTCGGTGCGAGGGTTAACCGTCGATGCCGAGGCGCCTTTCGAATCCTTCGTCGAGGTCATCGCGCCGGAGGCGGCGCGCAAGATGCGCTCGTGGCGCGCCGAGCACGGGCCGCGGGGGACGTTCGATGCGATCGCGCTTGTCCATGATGCCGACGACGGCGCGCACGCGACCGTCACGCTCTCCAACATCGCCGCGCTCGGGCTCGACACCCCCGCCGGTCGTGTCGAGATCGCCGCGGGCTCCGGGTCCATCACCATCGAGACCGAGGGCGAGGGCGTCTCGCTCGGGTTCGACGCCTTCGAGGGCCTCCTCAGGCAGTCCGGGAAGCCCGTCGCAAGGGCCTCCGCGGACGGACGCCTCTCGGCGGCGGCCCTCGCCGACGCCGCGGGGCACGACGATCCCAGCCGCCTGGTCGTTTCGCTCCTCGACGCCACGGCCGAGTCTCCCTTCGCCCGCGCACTCGCGGGCCTCGCCGGGATTGATCGAGACACCATCAACGAGCTCGACCCGCGCGGATCCTTCGGTGCGGTCGTGTCGATCGCGCCGCGCGTCGGCCGCTTGGGCGCCGGCGCGATCCTCACCTTCGCCGCGCTCGAAGGCTCGGTCCGTGCCCAGCGCGTCACGCTCACCCGACCCGGCGCCGTGGTCAGGATCGAACCCGATGGCTCGGGGACGGCCCGCGGCGTGGCCCTCCGAGGCCAGGGATGGGAGGCCGAGTCCGACTTCGAGTTCATGCCGTGGGCGGATGGGTGGCGCATCAAGGGCGCGCCGCGCGCATCGGCCACGGCGCTCACCCCCGGCGTGCGCGCGTTGCTTCCCGGCGAACTCCTCGACGCGTTCGACGCCCTTACCCTTGACGTGAAGGGTCCGGTCGCTCTCTCGGAGGCGTGGATCGACACGGTCGTGGGGGGGACAGACGCCGGCGCGACGGTGTTCGACGGGTTCATCGGGATCGAGGACGCTTCGCTCGAAGCGGGCGTTGAGTTCGAGGCGATGACCGGGAGCGTCCGCGTCGGTTTCGAGCGGACGCACGGCAGACGGGCCTTCGAACTCGATGTCCGCGCGCGGACAGGTCGCGCCGCCGGCGTGACCATCGAGGACGCGCGCGCGATCGTCGAGTCGGGCGAAGACGAGGCGATCGAGGTCGTGTTCGAGGCGCGGTCCCACGGCGGGCGCCTCGCGGGCGACGCATGGGTCGGATTGGGCGACGCGAGCAGCAAGGCCGGACCCGACGAGATCAGCGCGACCGAGGGAACCCCGACCACGAGGGCCGCGGATCCCTCGCGGGGCCGGGGCTACCGGGTCCGGGTCGAGGGCGCGGGTCTGATCGTCTCGGGCCTGATGGAGGAACTCGGGGCCGGGTCCGACTCGGGACGAGGGATGCTCGACGGCGAGTTGACCCTCGAAGGCGTGGCCGGGGGTGAACGCCGCGGGCGAGGGACCGTTCGCGTCGGCGGTGGGGAGGTCCTCCGGCTTCCCCTGGTCATGCTCCTGGTGGAGTTCGGTAATCTCCAGTTGCCCCTGGGCGAGAGCCTGGACTACGCCGAGGCGGCCTTCTTCGTGGACGAGGACGTGGTGGTGTTCGAGGAGTTGTCCCTCTTCTCGAGGACCATCGCCCTGTTCGGGTTCGGGACGATGACCTGGCCGGACAAGCGTCTGGACATGGAGTTCAGGTCCAAGGCCGCCCGGCCCATCCCCCTCCTGAGCCGGCTCATCGAGGGCGTGCGGGACGAACTCGTCTCGACCCGTGTTCGCGGGACGCTCGCCGACCCGTCCATCAGCCTCCGGACCGGGGCGTCGGACACCCGCCGGGTCGAGGGGGGTGTGATCTCGATCGGCGCCCGCGAGGCCGCGAGCCCGCTCGCGGAGATCGAGCGTCGGGCTCGCGAACGCCGCGAACTCCGTCGCGCCGGGGATGAGCCCGCCGCACGCGGGGAGTAGAATCGCCCCCTTGGAACACCACCGCCAGGAACTCGATCCCAGGCCCCCGCTCCCCGACCCCACGCCCGAGGCCCCCGCCCAGCGACGGGCCGACGATCCCGAGGTCGCGGCGACCCTCGATCGCCTCATCGAGCGCGTCGGGGGCATTCCGGGTTCGCTCGACGCCAAACTCGTCCGCGACCTCCTCGTCACCGGCCTCAAACTCATCCCCGACGGTCGCGACACGGGAGAACTCAAACTCATGACCACGGCGGTGAAGGAGATGCGGTACGCGTACCGTGTCTTCGGGCAATACGCCCAGCCCCACAAGGTCACGATCTTCGGCTCGGCCCGCACGCCCGCCGCCCACCCGGACTACGCCGCCGCGGTCGAGTTCGGGCGCCTGATGGGCGAGGCCGGTTGGATGATCATCACCGGCGCGGGGGGCGGGATCATGGAGGCCGGCCACGTCGGCCCGGGCCGTGATGCCAGTTTCGGGGTGGCCATCCGCCTGCCCTTCGAGACGACGGCCAACGAGGTCATCGCGGGGGACGAGAAACTCATCCACTTCCGCTATTTCTTCACGCGGAAGTTGATGTTCATCTCCCAGGCCGAGGCCGTCGCCCTGTTCCCGGGTGGGTTCGGGACGATGGACGAGGCGTACGAAGTGCTCACCCTCGTGCAGACCGGCAAGGCCTCGATGATCCCGATCGTCATGGTCGAGGGGGCGGGGGGCACGTACTGGAAGGAATGGGATGAGGGGGTCCACAAGCGGCTGCTCAGCCGGGGGATGATCTCGGCGGAGGACGTGCACCTCACCTATGTCGCCAAGGACCCTGCTGACGCGGTCGCGCACATCCTGCGCTTCTACCGCGTCTATCACTCTTCTCGGTATGTCCGTGACGACCTCGTCATCCGGCTCCACCGGCGGATCTCGGATGACGACGTCGCCCGACTGAATGATGAGTTCGCGCCCATCGTCAAACGCGGGACGATCGTGCAGCGGGGGGCGTACGAGGTCGAGGACGACCATCGTGACCTCCCCCGGCTGGCCTTTACCCACACCAGGAGCCGCTTCGGGCTCGTCCGCCGGTTGATCGATCGCATCAACGAATGCCCCTGAGGGAGGCCCGCTTGACACAGGCGGTAGGATGGCTCCCGATGAGACGGTGGGCCTGCGCCATCCTGGTGGGTTCGCTCGCGGCGTGTGCGGAGTCCCCGCGCCCGCGCGAGGCCCAACCGGCCGTCGAGGCGCTTCCCAGCGTGAGGGTGCCCAGCGACCGCGGGGGCGTCGAAGTCTGGTCATGGGTCGTCGAAGATCCCGAGGGCACGCTCGGTGAGGTGCTGGCCGCGTACACGTCGCTCGCGCTGCCCCTGAGCGACGACGCCACGCCCGGCGTCTGGAGCGCCAACGGGCTTCGGTTGGTCGCGGTCCCGACGAGCGAGGTCGAGGGCCTGCGGGGAAAGGTCCGTGTCGCGGGCCCGGTCCAGCGCCAGTGGGTGGGCGAGGCGTCGGCGTGGACCTCCATCGCGCGGGGGCCCGATGTCCGCAGGCCGCGGGAGGTCACGCTCGACACGGGCTCGGTGCGTCTCGACCCGGGGCCGCTCGGGCTCTCGGCGCGATGCTGGACCGTCGCGAACGTTCGCCCGGGGCGCGTCGAGCCCAGGGTCCGGCTCGAGCTCGTGCCCACGCACGGCGAGCCGGGGCGGGGCTCGCCTTGGCCAGACCAAGGGGGCTCGGGCGTGTTCGATCGCCTTCGCGCGACGCTGGAGTTGGACGGTCGCACGGCGGTGCTCGTCGTTCCCGAGAAGCCCGGGAAAGAATGGGGCAAGGCGCCCGGCGGCGAGGCGGAGGTTCTCGGGCCCAGGTGGGCGCCCCTTCCCACGCTCGGGGAAGAAATGATGTGCGCCCTCCGTCCCGACGGGGGCGACCCCGAGGCCCGCGTCGTGCTGGTGATCGTCGCCACGACGCCCAGGGAATACAGGCTGATCGGCGAGTAAGCGAGTGGGTCCGGGCGGGACGGGGGGATTGTGCGGGGCGCCGGGGCGCCCGCCGGTGCGTCTCGGGCAAGGCGTCGTGCCGACGGGTCGATGAGGGTCACGGAGGTGGCCCGATGCTCCGAGTGGCGATGACGTGTGCGCAGCCCGGCATGGTGCTCGCGCACCCCGTCTTCCACCCGATCCGCCACGGGACGGTGCTCCTCAACGAGGGGTTGAGGCTGGACCGGTGGTCGATCGACCGCCTCCGCGAACTCCGCATCCGCGAGGTCTGGATCCGCTACCCCAGCATGGAGGGGATCCGCGAGTTTGTCTGCCCGGAGGTCGAAGCCGCCCACGCGGCCCTGGCGGGGCGGGCGAGCGAGGCGTTCAATCTCGCCATCGCCGACGCGCACGCGAGGATGGACTACGCGCTCTATCGCCGCGGCATCTCGACCCTTCTCGAGAAACTCGCGAGGCGTCCCCGCGCCGCCCTCTACATCCAGGAGATGGTCCACGAGGACGACTCGCTCGTCCGGCACGCCACCTCCGTCGGTTACCTCAGCGTGCTCATGGGGCTCAAACTCCAGGACTACCTCATCACCCAGCGCGCCAGGCTCGACGCCGTGAGCGCACGCGACGTCTCCAGCCTCGGGCTCGGCGCGATGCTCCACGACATCGGCATGCTCAAACTCGAAGAGGGCGTTGTCGAACGCTGGCGGAGAACCCGCAACGAACGCGACCCCGACTGGCGACAGCACGTCCACATCGGATGCGAGATGGTCCGCGACGGCGGAGGCGCCAGCGCGGCGTCGGCCATCCTCCACCACCATCAGAAGTTCGACGGCTCGGGGTTTCCCCAGCGAAGACACCTCGACGGGAGCCGCAACAGCGTCGCCGGGCGGGAGATCCACGTCTTCTCTCGCATCATCGCTGCGGCGGACATCTTCGACCGACTCCGACATTCGGGCGAGGGCGCGAGCCTCGTCCCCTGCGTCCGCGTCCTGGGGATGATGCGGCAGGACCCCTTCCGCCGATGGCTCGATCCCATGGTCTTCAAGGCCCTCCTCGCCTGCGTGCCCGCGTACTCCCCGGGCAGCGTCGTCCGCCTCAGCAACGGGAAGCAGGCGGTCGTCGTCGACTGGGCGCCTGCCGAGCCCTGCCGTCCCGTCGTCGAGTTCCTCGGTGAGATCGGTGAGGAGCACGCGATGGAGGCCGCGCGACGCGAACGCCTTGACCTTCGGGCAAGCCCGGATGTCGAGGTCGTCGAGGCCGAGGGGAGGGACGTCTCCGGGGCGAACTTCTACTCGTGCACCCCGGGCGAACTCGACCTCGCCGCGGCGGAGCGCACGCTCTTCAACGCCGCTGGCTGAACGAACGGCGTCAGTTGGATGAATCGGTGGCGGGTTCAGCGGCCGTCACGGGCTGTTCTTCGTCCGCCGCGGCGTCGTCAACTGTCGGCTCCGCGGATGCCTCGGTGGTCTCGCCCGGCGCGTCTTGCCCGCCGTCGCCTTGTGGTCGAGCCCCGCGGTTGCCGCCCCGGCGTGGTTCGGCGTTGGCGGCCACGGGCTGGCCATCTTCTCCGATCTTCAACCCGACGAGCGCCAGCGCCGCCGCGTCCCAAGGCTGGGTGACGACTTCGCCCGAGGAAGGCTCTCGGACGAGCACGCGGTCGCCCTCCGAGAGGCCCGCGAGAACCTCGCAGGTGGTCTGAGAACGGCGGCCGACCTGGACCGGGATGCGGACGTACTTCCCGCCTCGCGGGACATACACGAAGCGGACGGGACCGTCGGAGAACACGGCCTGGAGCGGGACCGCGAGCGCATCCTCGATCGCGCCCAGGCGGATTTCCGCCTCGACGCGCATCGAGGGCTTGAGTTGGGCCGAGGGATCCGCGGTGTGGTCGACGTTGATCTTGACGGTGTACTCGCGGCGATTCGGATCGCGCCATCCCCCTTGTTCCGCGAGAACGCCCTTGGACTCCACGATCCCGTTGAACGATCGCCCGCCCAGGGCTTCGACCCGGATGGTCGCGGCCTGCCCGGGGTGGATCTGCCCGGCGAGGCTCTCGTGCACACGCACGCTCGCGGACATGGACGAGACATCGGGGAGAACCATGAGCGTCTCGTTGGGGTAGACCTGCCGACCGACCTGCAGCGGGCCGTTGGAATCGAAGAAGAACTCCCCGCGGACGGAGGAGGCATAGACGACGAGCCCGTCGGTGGGGGCGGTGATGACGCAGAGTTCGACCTGCTTGCGGAGTTTTTCAAGGCGCTGCTGCATCAGGCTGGTCTGCGCACGCTGGTTCTCCAGGGCCGAGAGTTTCTCCTGGAGTTGAACCTCCGACTGGCGACGCGTGCGCTCGAGTTCCGCACGGGCCTCCTCGACATCCGACAACTTGGACTTGTGTTCTTTCTCGTACTCGTACTGCTCGTACGTGTGCTTGGCGAGTGTCGCGCGCTGCAGCGCGGCCTCGGCCTCGAGGAGTTGGATCCGGTCGAGTTCGTACTCGTTGAAACTCAGGAACTGCTGCTTGTACAGGTCCGACGACTGCTCGAACTTCTGCCGCAGACGCTCGAGGTCTCGCTGCGCCTTCTCCAGACCAAGGCTCAGGTCCTTCGTCTTCTGGACGTGGTCACCGTTCTGCCACTGGTTGAACGCGAGCTCGGCGAGCGTGAGTTTGAGCTGCCCCTGGCGCAGTTTGGACTCGTTCTCGTTCTTCTGGATCTCGTACGCCGCCTCGGCCGCCACGACCTGCGTCTCCGCCGTCCGCACTCGAAGTTCCTGCTCCTCGATCTGCGTGACGATGTTCTCGGCGTTGAGACGCACGAGCACGTCCCCGGCCTTGGCCATCGTCCCCTCGGGCACCACCTCGACGATGGTCGAAGGGGTGTCGAGCCCATTGCGGAGTTCGATCTGCTTCCTCGCCTGCAGGTCGCCCGTCGCCACCGTCGTCATCTCGAAGTCCGTCCGCTGCACGGACGCAAGTTCCGCCACCGGTTTGCCCGTGGTCCCGGACTCCCCTCGGAAAGCCAGAAACCCCGCCAGCGACAGCCCGGCGGCAACCACGACAACGCCCGCGATGACGAGCGCGCGACCTGAACGTTGGCTCATACCGGGTGGCTCCTGCTTGGTCCTGACCCTTGATACCCTCGAATCGGCGTCGGGTTCCGGAGTCTAGGCCATGGGCGTTCTTGAACCTTGGAATCGTGTCCTCGTCGTCGCGGCCGTGGGCGCCGAGGCGCGCGCCGCCTGGCTCGGGCTCGCTGCCGGGCGGGCGCCGCCCGAGTTCCCTGCCTGGGAGCCGGTGCCCGCGGGCACCCGCTTCGAGATCGTCGTTTCGGGCGTCGGCAAGGCACTGGCCGCGGGGTGCGTCGCCAGGCACGTAGACGTGGCCAGGCACGCCGCAGTCCTCAATATCGGGGTCTGCGGCTCGCTCCCGGGGTCGGGCCTGGATGTCGGGGACGTGATCGTGGCCACCGCGAGCGCCTACGCCGACGAGGGCCTGGACGCCGAGACGGGGTTCGTGGACCTCGCCCGGATGTCGCCACGCCTGAAGATCGAAGGGGGCCCCTTCCCGACGGATCCCCGGCTCGCGGCGGGGCTCTCGTCACTGGGCGCGGGCATGGGGGTGATCGCGACGGTCTCGACGTGCGCGGGGACGGATGCGCGAGCCGACGAGGTCGTCCGCCGCACCGGGGCAAGGGCCGAGGCGATGGAAGGGGCGGCGGCGGCGCAGGTCGCCCAGAGGCTGGGCATCCCCTTCGCGGAAGTTCGCGCCGTCAGCAACACGACGGGGAATCGGTCGTCCCAGCGGTGGGATCTCCCGGCCGCGTTCGCACGCCTCACCGCGCTTATCGGACGGATGTAAGGCGGTGAAAGGGCGAATCGGAGGGATCGTGGGGGCGGGGAAGGCTGGGGAGACGGGGACGGGCGACCTTGGCGGAAGTGAGGGCTGGGGCGCGCCGATGACTCGCCGATCCCCGCGCTCGGGAAGCGCGGGAGAGGAGGCGACTCTTCCCTATGCCCCTTCGCGCCATGCAACGCCTGGGCTCGATGACTCCCCTTGGGGTGGTGACCAAGGCGGCGTTCCCGATCGCGATCGACTTCGGTGCCTCATCCATGAAGGTTCTGCAGATCGCGCCGGGGGATCCGCCCTCGCTGGTCGCGGCCGGTTGCGTCGAAACGCCCGACGACGTCCGCGAGGACATCGGCAAGCGCCTCGCGTTCCAACTCGGAGCGCTCTCGAAACTCCTGCGGGGGATCGGGTTCCGTGGCCGGCGCGCGGTGTGTGCCATCCCCGCCGAACAGACCTATTGCAAGGCCCTCGAGTTTGCCAGGGGAGAGGGCAGCCTGACCCAGCTCGTCGCGTCGACCATGGCGGCACAACTCGAACGTGACGCGTCGTCGATGGTGTTTCGCCACTTCGAGGTCGGTGAATCGGGCAAGGGAGGGAAGACGGAGGTGCTCTGCCTCGCGGCAGGTCGCGACCTCGTCGAGCGGATGATGGTCGGGCTCAAAGGGGCGAAACTCGACGTGGTCGGGGTCCACTGCGAGTTCCCCGCCATGCTCCGCGCCTTCGACTATCTCAACCGCAGGGGCACGGACGACACGATGGACACGCTCGTGCTCGACCTCGGGGCGGAGACGACCAAGGCCGTCATCGCGCGTGGAATGGACATGGTCTTCGCACGGTGCATCCCCTTCGGAGGCCGCACGCTCGATGAGGCGCTCGACCGCCAGACCGGATGCGGGCGGTCGCGGGCGCGCGAGCGTCGCCTGGCCGCGGAGGACTTGGCCGGGGGCAGCGCTTCCGGCGGCGAAGTCCGGCGCGGGGTGAACCTGTCCGAGACCCTCGAGATCCTCACCGACGAGGTGCAGATGGGCCTGCGATACCACGAGGGGGCCTTCCCCGGCCGCCGCGTCGGCCGCGCGATCTTCGTGGGCGGAGAGGCGAGGCACATGGGCCTCTGCCGGCACATCGCCAGGACGCTGAAACTGCCCGCGCAGGTCGCGGACCCGCTCGCCCGGGTGGCGCGCACGGGGAAGGAAGACGTGATCGGGGTTGACCTCTCGCACCCGCAGCCCGGCTGGGCGCTGGCCGTCGGGATGTCGCTCTGCCCGACGGACCTGTGATGAAAGGGAGGACACGATGAGGAACCCGTTCCCGATCCATGCGTCGCAGGGCGCAACCTTCCTGCCCGAGGACTACGTGGCGCGCAAGGCCGAGATCCGCGCCAACTTCCTCAGCCTCACCCTGTTCGGGGTCGTGATGTTCGGTGTGGTGGCGGCGTTCTTCGTGACCAACCGCCAGTGGCTCAAGGTCCGCGACGAGCAGAAGGCCATCAACGTCCTCTACACGCAGGAGGCGCAGAAGATCGACCAGCTCAAGGTGCTCGAAAAGCAGAAACTCGAGATGCTCGAGAAGGCCGAGATCACAACGGCCCTGATCGAGAAGGTCCCCCGGTCGGTCCTCCTCTCGGAACTCATCGTCCCGATGCCCGAGGCCATCACCCTCCAGACCCTCGACCTCAAGAGCAAACGCATCGTCGAGCAGCCCGCCAAGCCCGCGCCGGGACCCAAGACCGTCAAGTCCATGGCCGGCTCCAAGGGCAAGACCCCCGCCAAGCCCGGGGACAAGGCCGCCGAGGAGGTGGTCAAGGTCAAACCCCCGAAGTTCGAGTTCACCCTCACGCTCGTCGGCATGGCGTCGGCCAACGACCAGATCGCGGATTACCTCGCGTCGCTCCAGAAGTGCAGGCTCATCGAAAAGGTCGAGATCCAGTACATCAAGGAGGCGAAGGTCGGGGACAAACTCCTCCGGAAGTTCGAGATCACGGCAAGGCTGCGGGGCGATGCCGACGCCCGCAACCTCATCGCGCCCGAGACCACGAAGGACCCGGTCGCCTCGGCCGGGGAAGGGAGCTGACCGATGCGATTCGGAGTCCGTGAACTCGTGCTCCTGGCCATCCTCATGGCGCTCCCGTTGTCGAGCTACTGGCTCGTCTTCCGCCCGCAGAACGCGGAGATCGCCCAGGCTCGCAAGGAGATCGAGCACAAGCGGGAGATGCTCGAGAAACTCCGCGAGGCGACCAGCCGGAACGAGGACCTCCAGCGAACCAACGAGGAGATCCGTCAGAACATCTCGGCGATCGAGGCCAGGCTCCCCTCGGGCAAAGAGGTCGACGCCATCATCCGCCAGGTCTCCGAACTCGCCATCGAGTCCGGGCTCGTCTCGCCCGTGATGAAGTCCGGCAAGCCCGTCCCCGCCGCCTCCTACATGGAGCAGCCCCTCGAGATGGAGATCACCGGGAACTTCCGGGGCTACTACGACTTCCTCGTCAAGCTCGAACGCCTCGCCAGGATCACGCGCATCCCCGACCTCAAGGTCGAACGCAACGACAAGGTCGACGGAAACATGAAGGCGTCCTTCACCCTCAGCATCTACTTCCAGCAGGAGGTCATGCCTTGAACCCACGCGACGAAGCGTCGGCCGAGCAGCGGTCCCTGCTGAGCGACCTCAGCGGCATCGATCCCTCCTCGGCGGCTCCCGCGCCCGCCCAGGCGGGGTCGGCGTCCAGGCCGCGCCTCACCAGCCAGACCATCATCATCGCCGCCGTGCTCACCATCAGCGCGGGCGCGATCTACGCCATGCGGCAATACGGAATGGGCGCGGGCATGACCTTCGAGGTCCCCGCCGTCTCCTACGAGCCCGACAAGAACCTCGCGAAACTCTCCGAAGGACAGGCCAGGATCCTCGCCGAACTCGCCATGAGCACGTCCCTCGTCCAGACCGCCGAGTCCATCGAGAAGAATCCCTTCCGGCTCGATCCCGACCTCGCGGCCATGCCCCTGGCGCTCGACGACGGGCCCATCACCGACGACGCGATCCGCCGCGCGATCGAGGCCGAGAAGGCCCGCCTCGCGCGCCTCGAGATGCTCCAGCGTTCGCTGGGATCGATGCGCCTCACGGGCGTGCTCATGGGTCGCGTCCCCCTGGCACGCGTGAACGAGAAGACCCTGCGGGTGGGCGACACGATCCACGACTTCCGCGTCGTCGAGATCCGCGAGGGCGGCGTCTCGCTCGAAGCCGAGGGCACGACGTTCACGCTCGCGCTGGACAAGGACTCGCGCTGAGCGCGGGAGGGAGCACCGCGTGAGCAAGAAGTCCCTCGACGACATCCTCAGCAGGCTCGGGGCGGACGAGGAGACGCGCGCGGGGCGACGCCGCCACCGCATCGACGAGGCCGAGCAGTCCTTCAGCCCCATCCCCTCCATGCCCGGGAACCAGGGTGTCCGAGGTCGGGCCGCCGTCGAACACGTCGAGACCGATCCCGCCGTCCGCGCCAAGCCCTCGCCCGAACCCTCCCCGCGCGTCGGCAGCGCCCTGAGCGACGTCTACAAGCCAGGCGAGGGCGAGGTCGCCCCGGCGGCCCAGGGTGAGATCGGCGACCGCCTCGTCGCCGCCGGCGTCATCACCCCCGCGCAGCTCACCACCGCCCAGCAGGTCATCCGACAGTCGCCCGGACGCCGACTCGTCGATGTCCTCCTCGAACAGGGCGCTGACGAGGTCCGCGTGCAGGAAGTCGTCGCCGCCCACGCCGGCCTCCCCTTCGAGCGCATCGACCTCGAGAAAGGGACCGAGGGCGGGTTCGACGCCAAGCACCTCCAGCGACTCGGGGTCGATTACTGCAAACTCCACATGGTCATCCCGCTGCGGACCGAGGGCCCGCGCGTCGTCATCGGCTCCCCCCGCCCGGACAAGGTCTTCCTCCTCGACGAGGTCCGCCAACGCCTCGGTGTCCCCGGGCTCAAACTCGTTGTCGTCCCCGCGTTTGATGTCAAGGGCGCGCTCGAGATCATGGGCGAGAACGCCGCCGAGCAGGTCGATCTCTCCGAGATCCTCTCCGATGTCGACGAGGCCGACGTGGAGGTCGAGAAGGAGAAGACCGAGGAAGTCAACCTCGAGTCCCTCGCCGCCGAGTCACCGGTCATCCGCTACGTGAACTACATCATCCAGACCGCCGTCAAGGAGGGCGCAAGCGACATCCACATCGAGCCCTCCGAACGCAAACTCAAGGTGCGATTCCGGATCGACGGCGAACTCTTCGAGATGATGCACCCGCCCGCGTCCATGAACGCCGCGATCACGAGCCGCCTCAAGATCATGGCCAACCTCGACATCTCCGAGCGACGCATCCCCCAGGACGGACGCATCCGTTGCACCGTCCAGGGACGCAAGCTCGACCTCCGCATGTCCACCCTCCCCACCGGCAGCGGCGAGAAGGTCGTGCTCCGGATCCTCGACACCCGCTCCATCAACGTCGACCTCGAAGACCTCGGGTTCGACTCGCACACGCTCGAAGTCTGGCGCAAACAGATCCAGGCGCCCCACGGGATCATCCTCGTCACCGGGCCCACCGGCTCGGGCAAGACCACCACCCTCTACGCCAGCCTGCGCCAACTCGACAAGCAGACCATGAACATCTCCACCGTCGAGGACCCCGTCGAATACCACCTCGACGGGATCACCCAGACCCAGACCCACGAGAAGATCGGGATGACCTTCGCCAGGGCCCTCAAGGCCCTTCTCCGGCAGGATCCCGACGTCATCATGCTCGGCGAGATCCGAGACCAGGAGACCGCCGTCACCGCCGTCCAGGCCGCCCTCACCGGCCACCTCGTCCTCAGCACCCTGCACACCAACGACGCCCCCTCCTCCATCACCCGCCTCGTCAACATCGGCCTCGAACCCTTCCTCGTCGGCGCCGCCGTCACCAGCGTCCTCGCCCAGCGGCTCGTCCGACGCCTCTGCGCCACCTGCCGGATCGAGGGTGCGCCCACCGAGGAGATGGCCCAGTTCCTCGAACTCCAGGGCCTCAGGAGCGATTCCGTCTGGCTCCCCAAGGGGTGCGACAAGTGCCGCAACACCGGCTACTCCGGCCGCGTCGGCATCTACGAACTCCTCACCGTCGATGATCAACTCCGCGACATGATCGCCCGCAACCCCAACGTCGCCGAGTTCCGACGCCTCTGCCTCGAACGCGGGATGGTCTCCCTCCGCGCCGACGGCATGAGAAAAGTCGCCGCGGGCACCACCACCGTCGAGGAGATCCTCCGCGTCACCGAGGCGAATATCTGATCGGACACGAGACCTCGATCAGTTCCTCGGGACAACCTCTAACTCGATCGTGCCCAACGAACCCTCCTCACGCCGATGGACGTTCACCACCGTCGTCCCCGAGTCGAGATCGAGCTCCAGCACATGCCCCACATTCCCGCGGAAGTCCACCTCCAGGAAGATCGGCTGGGGCAGCCGGGTGTACACCGGCCCTAGCGTCCTCCGGTCCCCGGGGCCCAGCCGTCCTTCCGCCATCAGTTTGTTCTTCTCCCCCACCCGCCGGGCGAAGATCCGCGCGTCCGCAGGCTGGTCCGTCAGGTTCCTAAGATCCACCTTGTACGACGTCTCGCACCCGGCAAACCCCGCCGCGATCACCGCCAGCGACAACCCTCGCGCCTTCCATCCGATGCTCGCCTTTGACATTCCGCGGCTCCTCTCTGCCAGGAACACCCCGGCCGCAAGTAAATGAATACTAACATGCGGCCGCCCAAAGGCAAGGCGCGGCAGGGCACCCGTGGTGTAGGCCTGAAAAGGCCGGCGGGAGGCCCTCTTCGAGCCTCCCGCACGGCAAACCCCACGAACCGACGAAGGCCTCAGTCGCACCCGTTGGCGTACGCGCCCTGGAAACAGAGGAAGTCAAACACGTCCCAGTCCCCATCCTTCTCGCAGTCGGCGTAGGGATCCTGCTGCGCATACGCGCCCTGGAAGCAGAGGAAGTCGAAGACATCGAGGTCCCCGTCCCCCTCGCAGTCGGCGTAGCACCCCTTGCCCGCCAGCCCCGGCGCCCACGTGCCGGCGCTGAAAATCTCCGCCGTGGCGAAGGGCGTGTTCATCGGCGCCTCGTAGGCGTTGGTGATGAGGTTGTACACGTGGATGGACGGGCCGGGCTCGTCCTCGATCAGGTAGGCCCTCCCGCCCCCGATCGCCAGCCCGTCGATGTCCGTCTCACCCGTGGGATAGGGCGTGACCATGGTGATGACGGCGTTGGCGCCGCTGAAGTCCACCGTGAAGAGCCCGCTCCCCACGGGCGCGGTATCGTCGTTGGTGGCGTACAGAATCGTCCCGGACTCGTCGAAGTCCAGCCCGCCAAGGTCGTAGGCGTTGGGGTCATAGGAACTGATGAGCGTCGCGATGGCCGTGACCGGGTCCACCTCGTAGATCGCCTCGGTCGCGATGTTCTTGATACAGTAGAGTTTGCCGTTGGCGAACGCCGCCCCGACGAACGCCTGCGACGCGCCGTTGTACATGAACGTCCCCACGAGCGTGGGGGTGATCCCGATGTCGTCGTAACTCCACCGGTAGAGTTGCGAGCCCGAGACGATGTAGAGGATGCGGTTGGCGTCATCGTCGGCAATCCCCCAGACGTCGACGCCGGAGAAGAGCGGCGTGACCGCGTTGCTCCCGTCGCTGACGCGGATCTCGTACGCCGTCGTCACGCTCGCCAACGTGTCGTCGAACGCGACCACAAGCTGCCCGTGTGCCGCGCACGCCAGACCCAGCAATGCCGCCACTGCTCGCACCATGGTTGGTCCTCCTCGAGTCAAAGGACATGAATACCCCGGCCGGCCCGAGAGTGGACCCGGCCCCACACGGAGTCTCCAACGTACGGAACTGGCCCGTCCGTTCAAGGGGTTGGCCGCAAAAACAACGCCTATTTCAGCAGCCGCTCGAGGAAGTGGATGTCGATCCCCCCTTCCCGGAACGACGAGTTCTCCAGCAGGCGCAGGTGCAGCGGGATGGTCGTCTTGATCGGGCCCACCGTGAACTCGCGCAGGGCGCGGACGGCACGGTCGATGCACTGTCGGCGGTCGTCCGCGTGGACGATCAACTTCCCGATCATCGAGTCGTACGTCGGCGGGACCACGTACCCCGGCACCACGTGCGAGTCCAGCCGAACCCCGGGGCCCCCGGGGACCTCGTACGTCAGGATCTTCCCCGCGCTGGGCATGAAGTTCTTGTCCGGGTCCTCCGCGTTGATCCGGAACTCCATCGCGTGTCCGCGGACCACCACGTCCTTCTGACGGAAGGGCAGCGGCTCCCCCGCCGCCACCCGGATCATCGTCTTGACGATGTCGATCCCCGTCACCATCTCCGTCACCGGGTGCTCGACCTGCACCCGGGTGTTGACCTCCAGCATGTAGAAGTTCTGCTTCTCGTCCATCAGGAACTCGACCGTCGCCGCCCCGGCGTAGTTCGCCGCCTTCACCAGCCGCGCCGCCGCCTCGCACACCCCGTCCCGCTTTCGGCGATCGATCCCCGGGCCCGGCGCCTCCTCGATCACCTTCTGGTGGCGACGCTGCATCGAGCAGTCTCGCTCGAAGAGATGGACCGCGTGCCCGTGCTTGTCCCCCAGCACCTGCACCTCGACGTGCCGCGCCGACTCGAGGAACTTCTCGATGAACACCGCGCCGTTGCCGAACGCCGCCAGCGCCTCCCGCTGCGCGTTCTTGATGTTCGTCCGAAGCGTCACCTCGTTGTGGCACACGCGCATCCCGCGCCCGCCGCCCCCCGCCGCCGCCTTGATGATCACCGGATACCCGATCTGGCCCGCCACCTCGACGGCCTCTTCCTCCGTCTCCACCGCCCCCTCCGACCCCGGAAACACCGGCACGCGGTTCGCCTTCGCCGTCCGCTTGCACTCCACCTTGTCCCCGAGCATCCCCATCGCCTCGGGCGAAGGCCCGATGAACTCGATCTTGCATTCCCTGCAGATCTGCGCAAACTCCGCACGCTCCGACAGAAACCCATACCCAGGGTGGATCGCATCGACGTCCGCCATCTCCGCCGCCGCGATGATCCGCGGGATGTTCAGGTACGACTCACGCGAAGGCCCGGGCCCGATGCAGATCGACCGGTCCGCCAGCCGCAGATACGGCGCGCCCGCGTCCGCCTTCGAGTACACACAGACCGTCTCGATCCCCATCTCGCGGCAGGCGCGGATGATCCGCAGGGCGATCTCCCCACGATTCGCGATGAGGATGCGCCGGAACATGCCCACGCTACGCCGGCCTGATCAGGAACAGTTTCTGCCCGAACTCCACCGCGTCCCCGTTGTTCACCAGCACACGCTCCACCACCCCGGCCCGCTCGGCCTTGATCTCGTTGAAGACCTTCATCGCCTCGATCAGGCACACGACCGTGTCCGGAGAGATCTGGCTCCCCACGCTTACAAACGCCGGTGAGTCCGGGTTCGCCGCGGAATAGAACGTCCCCACCATCGGCGACTCGATCGCCTCCAGCCCCTCCCCGCTCGACCCCGCCTCTCCACCCCCCGCCGCCGCTGGGGCCGACCCCTCCACGCCAGCCGCCGCCGGGCTCGCCGCCCGCACCTGCGGAACCCCCGCCCCCGAACCCCCGCCCTGGTAGATCACCTGCTGGTGGTTGACCACCGTCCCCCCGGGGTTCCCACGTTTGATCGAGACCGTCTCCTGCTGGTCCTTGACATCAAGCTCCGAGAGGTCGTTCTCGACCATGAGCCTGACCAGTTCCTTGAGTTTCCGGATGTCGATCATGAGGGTGTCCGATTGCCGCCCAAGCGGGGACGATGATATCGGCCATGGGCGACTCGCGTCGTTCTCTCTTGATCTTCCGTCAGTTCCATGCCTATTCTCTGCTGTTGCAATCGCATTCTCAATAATCACCCGTCCCACCCCGATCCTTACGCCATCGACACCCCCTCTCCGGCTGCATGACCGAACCCCTGCCATCCCGCACCACCCGTCAGCGCCGCGCGATCGAGGATGCCATCTCCCGTGCAGGCCGTCCCTTGACGCCCGCGGAGGTCCTCGACTCCGCCCGTCCGACCTCTCCGACCCTCAGCCTCGCCACCGTCTATCGGACGCTCCGGCTCCTGCGCGATGCCGGGATGGTCGTCGCCGTGGAAATGCCCGGCTCGCCCCCGCGCTACGAGCCCTCTGATCTCTCCCACCACCACCACTTCAAGTGTGACCGGTGCGACCGCGTCTTCGACATCGATGGATGCCCGGGGGATCTCTCCCCCATGCTCCCCGCCGGGTTCACGCTCAGCGGGCATGAACTCCTCCTCACCGGAACCTGCGCCTCCTGCACCGGAACCCATCCATGACCCATCGTCCCTCCCGTCGCTCGATCCTCTCCTTGACGCTCCTCGCGGCATGCGCGACCCTGCTCCCCGCATCCTGCGGTAAGGAACGCGAACGCACCGCCGGACCCGTGCGCGCGGTCGTGACGATCGCGCCCCTGGCCGGACTCGTCCGTCCCCTTCTTCCACCCGAGGCCGAGGTCCGCGTGCTCATCCCCCCCGGGCGGTCCGAGCACGGGTACGAACTCTCCCCGGGTGACCTCCGCGCCCTCGCCGATGCCGACCTCGTCGTCTACATCGGCCTCGGGCTCGAAGCCCAGGTCGAACGGGCGCTCAAGACCTCCCCGATCACCCGGCGCAGGGTCGTGGAGTTCGCCTCGAGCGTGGGGATCGAGTCCGACCACGACCATCACCACGACCACGACCACCACGACCACGGCCCCATCGACCCGCACCTCTGGCTCGACCCCGGTCTTGTCGAGGCCTTCATCCCCGCGCTGGCGCGCGGCGCGGCGGATGCCTGCTCGCGCGCGGGCGACGCGCGTTGGAACGCGACGCAGGCCGGCGAGGCGCTCAAGGCCCGTGTACGCGACCTCGACGACCGCTTCCACGCCGCCCTTGCCCCCCACCGCGGCCGCGCCATCGTCACCCACCACGCGGCGTTTGCAAGGCTCGCCGAACGCTACGGGATCGAGATCGCGGGCGTCGTGCGTCCCATCGAGGGCATGGAGCCCACGCCCGTCCAACTCGCCAAGGTCGTCGAGACGATCCGGGCGCAACGCGTGCGCGTCGTCTTCGTCGAGCCGCAGTACACATCCGATGCTGCGGAGCACATCGCCCGCGAGGAGGGCCTGCGGCTGGGACGCCTCGATGCGGTGGGCCACGAAGACTGGTTCGCCCTCATGGAATCGAACCTCGACGCGCTCGTCGGCGGGCTTGCCGATGACTGAGTGCTGCGGGCACGACCACGCGGCGGGCCCGCCCGAGGCCGGACCCCCGGAGGCCGAAGCGATCGCGCTCGAAGGCGTGTCCTTTGCCTATCCGACATCACCCGGAGAGGCGTCCAGGTCCACGCTCGAGGACATCTCGCTCCGTGTCGCGTGCGGAGCGCGGCTGGGCGTGCTCGGGCCGAACGGGGGCGGGAAGACAACCCTCCTCCGCGTCATCCTCGGGCTCGCCACACCGCAGCGGGGGAGCGTCCGCGTCCTGGGCAAGCCCCCCGCGGAGGCAAGGCGCGCAGGGCTGATCGGGTACGTCCCCCAGCGAGCGGAGGTCGAACTCGGCTTCCCCCTCTGCGCGCGGGAAGTCGTCGAGATGGGCGTCTGGCGGGGGGCCTCGCCCTGGCGGGGGCTCGACCGCGACCGTCGCGAGCGCGTCCGCGAAGCGCTCGACCTCGTCTCCGCGTCGGACCTTGCCGAGAAACGCATCGGGAGGCTCTCCGGCGGACAGTTGCAGCGGGTGCTGATCGCCCGGGCGCTCGCCGCCCGACCGAAGATCCTTCTCCTCGACGAGCCGACCGTGGGCGTCGATGTCTCGGGGCAGCAGCGCTTCGCGCGCGAACTCCGTGCCTTGCACGAGAGGCTCGGGCTCACCATGGTCCTCGTCAGCCACAACCTCCGCGCGATCGCCGCGGGGTGCGACCGCGTCGCCTGCCTCAGCCGCACCCTCCATTCCCACACCTCGCCGGAGGGCCTGACGGCGGAGGTCCTCGGGGAACTCTTCAGCCACGAGGTCGCCGCGGTCCTGGGAGAGGTCCATCTCCACGCGCACAAGGCGGACGACTGCACCGACCCCAGCCACGCCGGGGGCGACTCGTGAACCTCTGGCACGACCTCATGGACCCCACGATGGGCGGGATCTTCTGGAGGGCCGCGATCGTCGCGCTCGCCATCGCCGTCATGGGGTCGGCCCTGAGCGTCCTGACCGTCCTCAAACGCCTCGCCTTCATCGGGCAGGGCGTCAGCCATGCCGCCTTCGGGGGCATGGGCATCGTCGCGATCCTCGGGCTGGCGGCGTCGGGCCTGGGCGCCTTCGCGATCGTCCTCGCCTTCTGCCTGGCCGCGGCGTGGATCATCGTGAGGCTGAGCGATCGGAGGTCCACCGGCGCGGACGCCGCGATCGGGATCGTCCTCGTCGCCTCCATGGCCCTGGGCGCCATCCTCCTCCGCGAGGCGATGCGCGCGCCACGCGCCGGCACGCCGCCCCCGGCGTGGGAGGCCGTCCTCTTCGGTTCGCTCACCGGCGTGACGTGGTCGGACACCGCCCTCGCCTGGAGCGTCGCCGGAGTCGTGATCGGAGCCGGAGGGTGGTGGAGGAGAGGGCTCGTCTTCTGGGCGTTCGACGAGTCCTCGAGCGAGGCCTTCGGCGTGCCCGCCCGCGCGATGAAGACCCTCCTGCTCATCCTGCTTACGCTCGCGATCGTCGCCGCGATGCGCCTCGCGGGCGTCGTGCTCGCGACCGCGCTGCTCGTCCTTCCCGGCGCGACGGCCCTGCTCCTGAGCGACCGGTGGTGGCGCGTCGTCGCGATCGCCGGGCTCGTCGGCGTCGTCGGGACGCTCCTCGGGCTCGTGCTGAGTTACGAGGCCGACTGGCCCCCGGGCCCGAGCATCGTTGCCGCCCTCACGATCATCTTCGCCCTGGCCAGGATCGGCAGGCCCGGGGGCTGAACGCCGCGCCAGTCCATTCGGAGGCATGACGCCCGCCTTCGACTTCGCCGGTGTCCTGTTCGCGGCCTGGGTGGCGGTCGTTGTCTGGGCCGTCCGCGGAGATCGGTCCCGGGGCAGGCGGCGCTGCCCCTGTTGTTTCTACCCGCCGGGCGAGGGCGTCGAACACGTGCCCCAGCATGAGGAGCTTGCACGCGGGGTTGACGCGGGTGCCCCGGACGGCGGGTGCGTACCACGTCGCGCCGACTTCGACGCCGCGATTGGTAGCGTCGATATCGAGGAGGGAGGTGCTGCCCAGGATCAGGTCGGCGTCGTCCATGACAACGCAGGCACGCGTGCGCGGGGCGGTGCGGAAGGCGTTGAACCAAGCGGCGAAGGCGGTGGAGGTCCATTCGCGGGGCCAGGAGAGGAAGTAGCGGAAGGTGTCGGGAGGGGTGATGGCGAAGAGGGCCGCGGCGTGCGAGGGCTCGGCGGGAATGAGGCGGAGGCCAAGACCCTGGTGGACCGGAACGCTCGTGTCCATGGACCAGTTGTATCCGCGAACGGAGTCGGCGGGGGCCAGGGCGGTCGAGCCGGCGTTCGGGTCTCGCCCGGGCTTCCCAAATCTTGCGGCTCGTCGGCCCGCGAGTGGCAAATTGCGAGTTCTCGCGCATATTTGTGGGGCACGGGGAGCCGTGCGGAGGCATGCGCATGCGGTTCGAATGGTCGCTCGTCGCGGTGGTGGCATGTTCCGGGATGGCGTGCGGAACGCTGGTGAACGGCTCCTTCGAGTTTCCCAAGCTGGCGTCGCCGGATCGCGTGGGCATTGGCACCCTGACCGACTGGACCGCGGTCGGGGGCAACCTGTTGCTGGAACGCGGGATCAACGGCGTCTCGCAGGTCGCCGCCCACTCCGGGGCTCAGTTCGTGAGCATGGGACACGACTCGGCCAAGGGAGATGTCCTCTTCCAGGACATCGCCACGTTTCCGGGGCAATATCTCGAGGTGACGTTCTACCTGCACTGCATCGAGGGGAGCGCCCCGCAGGAGGTCACCGGGCAAGCGATCGATGTCGGGTCCAACGCCGTCCTCGGGTCGGTTGTGGGCAAGGTCGATTCGCCCAGCCTGGGGTGGCTCGGTTGGCAGTTCCACGGGTTCGCGACGGGAGCGCAGACACGGATCCGGTTCACGCACAGCCTGTCGGCCGAGGCCGCCAATGTTGCGCTCGACACCGTGACCATCGTGCCCTCGCCGGCGGCGCTCGGCGTGATCGCGGGCGTCGTTGGCGTTCGTCGCCGGCGCCGGGAGTGCGCGTAACCCGGAGAACGCCCTTCGCGTGAATGTGGCGCGAGGAAAGCAAACGAACCTCGTGTGCAAGGAGAGATCATCCGGTCGAAGGAGAGGTCTCCGGCGGCGTCGGCCAAGGCGTGCCGCACTCGGGGCATGTTGGACCCGTCAAGCCGATCATGTCGTAGCCGCAGTCGCAATGGCCCTCCCCGGGCACGGCGAGCCTGGCGCGGATCGCCCACCAGAGGAGCAAGCCGATCAGGGCGGGGTAGTACGGCCACCGGATGAGCGCGGACAGCATCATGTCGCCCATCCACTCGGGAAGCGGCACGGATGTTCCCCAGCCGAGCCGCTGGGAGGCGGCGGACTCGTTGAACAAGCAACAGGTGCCGATGACGCCCATCATGAGGGGGATGGGCCACCACCTCGTGATCTGGGCGACGAGCGCGGCGGATATCACAATCCGTGCCATCGAGGGCGTCATGATCGCGATGTCGTGTTGCCCCCACAGCGCCTTGCGCACGTCGTAGACCAGGACGACGAGGCTCGGCGCGACGATCGCCCACGCGACGAGGGCGGCGTAGGTCCACCACCGCCGCCGGCGGGGATGGATGTGGATCGCGACGAGGATCAGGCAGAGCGTGACGAGCCCAAAGTCGGGATCCGGGGGGAAGACCGCGACGACCTCGACGTAGTGCCACGTGAGCACTTTGGACACGAGCCAGTACGTCGCGTGGTCGCCGGCGACGCGATGCACCACGAAGAGGAGCTGGTATCGCAGGTCCACTCCCATGGCCCAGAAGATGGAGAGCAGGATCGCGATCGCCAGGAGCACCCAGCCCGCCCAGCCGAAACCCAGCAGGGGGCGCAGGACGAGCTGGCGATCGGCGTCGCGCACGCCGCATGCTATCCGGGGGGCGGGAAGGGCCCACGCGGGGGCGGGGAGGGGCCGACTTGGATCAGGCCTTCATCTTCTCGGCCTTGGCGCGGGCGTCGTCGAGGTTGCCGACGTACATGAACGCGGACTCGGGCAGGTCGTCGCCCTCACCGTTGCACAGCCGCTCGAAGGAGTCGATGGTCTGGTCGAGGGAGGTGTAGACGCCCTTGAGGCCGGTGAACTGCTCGGCGACGAAGAACGGCTGCGACAGGAAGCGCTCGATCTTCCTCGCCCGCGACACCGTCAGCTTGTCGTCCTCGGAGAGTTCGTCGACGCCGAGGATGGCGATGATGTCCTGGAGATCCTTGTAGCGCTGGAGGATCTGCTGGACACGACGGGAGACCCGGTAATGCCGTTCCCCGATGATCCCCGGATCGAGGATGCGCGAGGTGGAGGCGAGGGGATCGACGGCGGGATAGATGCCCTTCTCGGCGATGCCGCGGGCGAGGACGACGAACGCGTCGAGGTGGCTGAAGGCCGTGGCCGGGGCAGGGTCGGTGAGGTCGTCGGCGGGGACGTAGATGGCCTGGACCGAAGTGATGGCGCCCGCGGCGGTGGAGGTGATGCGTTCCTGGAGTTCACCCATCTCGGTCGAGAGAGTGGGCTGGTAGCCGACGGCGCTGGGCATGCGTCCGAGGAGCGCCGAGACTTCCGACCCGGCCTGGGTGAATCGGAAGATGTTGTCGATGAAGATCATCGTTTCCTTGCCTGAGGAATCGCGGAACTCCTCGGCCATGGTGAGCCCGGAGAGGGCGACGCGGAGCCGGGAGCCCGGGGGTTCGTTCATCTGCCCGAAGACCATGGCGACCTTGTCGATGACGTGGGCCTTCTGGCCCTTCTCGTCGGTGTACTCGGCCTCTTTCATCTCGCGCCAGAGGTCGTTGCCCTCGCGGGTCCGCTCGCCGACGCCGCAGAAGACGGAATAGCCTCCGAACTCGCGTGCGACGCGGGCGATCATCTCCTGGATGATGACGGTCTTGCCGACGCCCGCGCCGCCGAAGAGGCCGATCTTGCCGCCGCGGACGAAGGGGCAGAGCATGTCGATGACCTTGATCCCGGTGACGAGGATCTCGGTGTTGGGATTGAGTTGGCCGAAGGCGGGGGGTTGTCTGTGGATGGGCTTGCGGGCGACGCCCTCGAGGGCGGGGAGTTTGTCGATGGGGTCGCCCAGGAGGTTGAAGACGCGGCCGAGGACCTTCTCACCGACGGGAACGGCGACGGGCTGCCCGGTATCGACGCATTTCATCCCGCGGCGGAGCCCGTCGGTGGATCCGAGGGCGACGGCGCGGCAGCGGCCGCCGCCGAGGTGCTGCTGGATCTCGCCGGTGAGGCGGAGGTGCCCGGCGGGGGTGTTCTCATCGACCTGGACGGCGTTGTAGATGTCCGGGAGTTTGTCCTCCGGGAACTGCACGTCGAAGGTGGAGCCGATGATCTGGGTAATGGTGCCGTTGGTCGCCATGGAGGGTCCTCTGCGATGAAGGGACCCCGTCCGAAGCCTCCCGGGACGGGGGGAGGGAGCATAGGCCCGGGGAGTCGGCGGGTCATCTTGGGATGGGTTCCGGCGCCCATCGAGCCGACAATAGAGGCTCATGACGGCCTCAATGCTCAGGGTGGGGTTTGTGGCTCCGGGGGATCCCCGGGACCCCGATGCCGTGTCGGGTATGCCCCATCGGATGTTCGAGTTGCTCAGGGCGAGGGGGCTGGAGGTGGTGGCGCTGCCTCCCCCTTCGATGGTCTCGCCGGGAAGGCCGCGGTGGAGGCGGGCGGTGACGGGGCTGATCCCCGAGCCGGTGAAGCAGCGTCTGCGATCGAGGACGGCGCCGGTGCGGCCGGCGAGCCCGGGCCCGCCGCGGGAGCGCGTGCTCTCGTGGGCACGGGATCGGGCGAGGGAACTCGAGCCGATGCTCGCGGCATCGAGGCCGGACGTGCTCTTCGGGTGCTGCGCGACGGCGTTGTTCTATGACCTGAAGGGCCACCCGCCGATCGTCCACTTCAGCGATGCGACGGCGCGGCTGCTGGGGGACGGGTATTCGATGTTCCGTGAGATGGAGCCCGAGCGGCGGGAGGCCTACGACGAGCTCGAGCGGGGGACGCTCTCGCGCGTGGCGGCGGGGCTGTATCCGTCGGCGTGGGCGCTGGCGTCGGCGGTCGGGGACTATGGGCTGGACCCGGCGCGCGGGCACGTTGTGCCGATGGGCGCGACGGTGATGCCCGAAGCGGGGGAGCGGATCGAGGCGGACCCGCCGTCGCGGGGCAACCTGCGGTTGTGCATCGTCGCGGGGGACCCGGCGAGGAAGCGGGTGGGGCTGGCGGTCGAGGCGGCGCGGCTTCTGCGCGAGCGGGGTTGGAACGTGACGCTGACGCACGTCGGGACGCCTCTGGCGGGGGCAGAGGGGCTGGACTATGTGCGGTCGGTGGGTCGGCTGAGGTTGTCGAGCGCGCGGGATCGGGCGCGGCACCGGACGGTGCTTCGGGAGAGCCACGTGATGGTGCTTCCGTCGGTGGCCGAGGCGTTCGGGATCGCGCCGTGCGAGGCGGCGCACTTCGGGAGGCCGAGCGTGGTGTCGGATGCGGGGGGCCTGCCCAGCGTGGTGGAGGACGGGCGAACGGGGGTGGTGGTTCCGGTGGACGCAGGCGCGGAGGCGTATGCGCGGGCGGTCGAGGAAGTGGCGGGGGACGAGGCGCGGTATCGGGCGATGTCGGAGGCGGCGCTGGAGCGTGCAAGGCGCGTGCTGAACTGGGAGGCGTGGGGGGATCGGGCCGCGGAGATCGTGCGTACGGCGGTCGGGTGAGGTTCAGCGCCGGGTGGAAGGCGTCATGCGATCGGTGAAGAAGAAGGCGTCGCAGGTCGTGGCCCAGTCGGCGCGCATCTCGGCGTAGCCGCGCGGGCGTGCGACGCGAGGTTGTCGGAGGGGGTGTTCCTGGGGGAGGGAGCGGAGGTCGAGGAAGAGGAAGGGGAGGCCGGTGTCGTGGCAGAGGGCGTCGAGGCTCCCCGCGGGTGGAGGGGGGAGGTCCCAGGAGCGTCCGAAGACGCTCCCGGCCTGGCCGGAGTGGGCGAGGAAGGCGACGGTGTAGGTCTCCTCGGCGAGTTGGGCGCGGACGTGGTCGCCCATGGGAATCCACCAGGGCTCGAAGGTGGACCACTTCCCGTGCGGGTCGCGCATGGTGACGCCGCGAGAGCCGTGCATGAGGTGGGCACTGGCGCCCCAGGTGATGAGTTTGCGATCGGGGTAGAGGTCTCGGGCGAGGAAGACGAGGGTGTCGGCCATCATCTTCTCGCGGAGGTTGAGGGCGTCCTTGGCGAGCGGTGAGGGTTCGCGGATGGCCTTTTCTGAGGTGAGGACGCGCTGGATGGAGACGAAGGCGCGCGCGTTGAGAAGGATGCGGCGCATGGAGGCGGTCTCGGCGGGGGGATGGACGCGGGCGAGACGCTCGTCGCGCGCGAGGACTTCGAGGGCGGCAAGGAAGGTCTCGTCGTCGTCGGTGAGGGAGGCCGGCTTGTCGATGAGGGCGGCGATGATGGCGCGGAGGCGTGCGTTGTCGCCATCGGTGAGGAGGTCGGGCACGGCGTTGAAGAAGTCGATCACGACCCGGGGGAGGGCGTCGGCAGACCCGGAGTTCTGGCAATCGAACCCGGCGAGGGAGAGGGGGCGGTCGGTTGACCTGGTGGCGCGGACGTATTCAAAGAGCGGCATGACCTGGGCGGACTGCGTCCAGATGCCGAAGACGCCCATGTCGGCGGAGAACTCGGCCGGAGCGCCTGCGGCGAGGGCGTCGTCGGCGAGGCGGCAGTCGAAGAAACCAGACTCGAAGATGAGGACATCGAAGCCGAGGCGCTGGTGGAGGAACTTGATGAGGCGGACCTTGGCGAGGAACGCGGCGCCGTCGCCGTGGGACTGCTCGCCGAGGTTGACGATGCGCGCCTGGGCAAGGAGCGGGGCGAGGGGTTCGAGGTCGGCGAAGTCGTCGTCGGCGGGATCGATGGATCGGACGTGGACGGCGCGGGTGCGGAGGTCATCGACGAGTTCGGGCTGGGCGAACGAGGCGAGGGAGAGGGCGAGGAGGGCGTGGATCATGGGGAGAGGGTAAAGGGGCCGAGCCCGAGGAGCGGGCGTCGGCCCCAGCACGTGGGAAGGCTGTGGAGTCCGGCTCAGCCGGGCTTGTCGGCGGGCTTGGACGAGTCGACCTGTCCGGGCTTGTCGGGCGATGCGCCCCACCAGTCGAGCGTGGTCCCGACGACGCCGAGGGCGAGTGCGGCGACGACGACGACAACAAGCCCGATCGCGCCCCGGCGCGCACCGCCACCGTGATCCGAGTTGACCGACATGGTTCCGCTCCTTTTGGGTGGGCTTGCTCGGGCTCCCGACCGGGCATTTGGCCCGTCATTCATTGGGAAATACGCGGTCCTGGTTTCGGGTCGAGGCGGCGTCCGGCGAGGGGCGGGACGGGAGTCGGCGGGGGAGTAGAATCGCCCCCTATGAAGATCCATGAATACCAGGCGCGTGAACTGCTGGCGGGGCACGGGATCCCGGTCCCCCCGAGCGTGGTGATCGACTCGGTGGACGCGGCGTCGGGCGCGTATCGGCAGACGGCGGGGGAGGACGGGGCGGCGGCCGTGGTCAAGGCGCAGGTCCACGCGGGCGGGCGGGGGAAGGCGGGGTTCGTGAAGCTGGTGCGGAGCGCGGAGGAGGCGACGCAGGCGGCGAGGTTCATGCTGACGAACCGGATGGTCTCGCCGCAGACAGGCCCCGAGGGCCTGGAGGTTCGTCGGCTGCTGGTGGGCAAGGCGGTGGAGATCGAGCACGAGTTCTACGTGGCGATGACGACGGATCGTCGGTCGCGACGGAACGTGCTCATCGCGTCGCGGGAGGGCGGGGTGGAGATCGAGCAGGTCGCGCACGACCGTCCGGAGGCGATCCTGAAGGAGGCGATCGACCCGCACCTCGGGCTTCAGGCATACCAGGCGCGGCGGATGGCATTTGCGCTGGGGCTGAAGGGGAAGCAGGTGGGGCAGGGGGTGGCGATCATGCAGGCGCTGGCCCGGGTGTACGTCGAGCGGGACTGCTCGCTGGCCGAGATCAACCCGCTCGTGCTGACGCCGGCGAGCGGGGCGCATCCGGACGGGCAGTTGCTGGCGATCGACGCGAAGTTCAACTTCGACGACAACGCGCTCTTCCGGCAGCGGGAGGTCGCGGGGATGTTCGATCCGACGGAGGAGAACCCGTCGGAGATGCGGGCGCACAAGTTCGGGCTCTCGTACATCGCGCTGGACGGGAACATCGGGTGCCTGGTCAACGGGGCGGGGCTGGCGATGGCGACGATGGACGTGGTGAAACTCTGCGGGGGCGACCCGGCGAACTTCCTCGACGTGGGGGGGAGCGCGAGCGAGGAGGCGGTGACGGAGGCGTTCTCGATCATCCTGGGCGATCCGCGCGTGCGGGGGGTGCTCGTGAACATCTTCGGGGGGATCATGCGGTGTGACGTGATCGCCCAGGGGATCATCAACGCCGCGGCGAAGCACAAGAACGCGGACGGGAGCACGGGGTTCAAGGTCCCGCTCGTCGTGCGTCTGGAGGGGACGAACGTGGAGGCGGGGCGACGGCTGCTGGCGGAGGCGAAGGGAAAACTCCCTACTCTCGAGGCGGCAACGGACCTCGGGGACGCCGCAAAGAAGGTGTGCGCGGCGGTCGGGGGATGAGGGCTGGCGGGAAGTCGTTGCCGCGTGCGCTAGGATGAAGGGATCCTCGCGCGTCGCGCCGGGACCGTCGGCCCGGGATCGGGCCTGAAGCGTTCGTCCCAGCGGGGTGAGCCCCACGGAAGGCAACGATGAGCCAGGACAGGCCGGACGGCGTGGGTGAGGTCGAGGCGGCATTCAACGATCACGTCCCGGAAGGGCACGAGCGTGAGGAGGCCTCGCGGCTGGTGCGTGTGGTGACGTTGGCGACGATCGTGCTCCCGTTCGTGGGGCTCCTCGCGGGGTTCGTGTTCCTGTGGCTGGCGGGGTTCCACTGGATCCACCTGGCGATGTTCGGGGTGGGGTATGTGCTGACGGGGTTGGGGGTGACGGTGGGGTATCACCGGCTGTTCACGCATCGGTCGTTCGAGACGGGACGGGTGATGACGGCGGTGCTGGGGATCCTGGGATCGATGGCGGTGGAGGGCCCTGTGCTGCGGTGGGTGGCGATGCACCGGAAGCACCATCAGCACTCGGACCGTGAGGACGACCCGCACTCGCCGCACGGGTTCGGGAGCGGGTTCGGGGCGCTGGTCCGAGGGCTCTGGCACGCGCACATGGGGTGGTTGTTCAAGCCCTCATCTGGAGAACTCGATCGGTACGTGAAGGACCTGAAGCAGGACCGCCTCGTGCGGGTGATCAGCCGGCTCTTCCCGTTCTGGGTGGCGCTGGGGCTGGCGATCCCGGCGGGTGTTTCGTGGGCGGTGACGGGGTCGTGGGCGGGCGGGCTGCTGGGGCTGTTCTGGGCGGGGTTGGCGCGAGTGTTCTTCGTCCATCATGTGACGTGGAGCGTGAACTCGGTCTGCCACATCTGGGGGACGAGGCCCTTCCGTTCGCACGACCACAGCCGGAACAACTTCATCGTCGGGGTGCTGGGGATGGGCGAGGGGTGGCACAACAACCACCACGCGTTCCCGGCGTCGGCGCGGCATGGTCTGCGCTGGTGGGAGATCGACGTCAGTTACCTCGTCATCCGCGGGCTCGAGTTGCTGGGCCTGGCGCGGAAGGTGCGGGTGCCCGCGAAGGAACGGGTTTCGGCCAAGCGGGCGAGGTGAGGCGCGTCGAGGACGATCAGGGGCAGGGGAGGAACAGGGTGAGGGTGTAGACGCCCCTGTGTCGCCCGCCGGCCTGGAGTTCGAACTCGTCGGTGGTGAAGGACTGGTTGTAGGAGAGATCGAGGCATCCCCAGAGGCGGAAGGCGAGGCCGAAGTCTGCGCGAGCGACGAGCGGATCGTGGTCGACGCCGTGGCCATCGCGGAAGTCGGACCCGTTGACGAAGGTGTTGTGCTGGACGGCCCGTGCCTGGACGCGGACGAAGGCGTAGGCGGACCAGTGGCTGATCGCGGGGTCGGGGGTGAGGTCTGGGACCTGGTCGGCGCGACCCGGGCCGAAGTCATCGGGGAGGTTCCATCCTGCGCGGAGGGTGGCGCCGGCCTGGGCGTGGCGGAAGATGGTTCCCAGGGTGAGGGCGGCATCGGGGAGGAGTTGGGTGTCGAGGCCTGGGATGGGCTGGCCGAGGTCGAAGCGCCAGGCCTTGGCGAGGTGGAGGTTGACGCCGAACTCGCCTCCGAGTTGGTTGTCCCAGCCTTCGGGTGGAACGCCTGAGAAGTTGGAGTGGACCCATTTCTGGAGGTCTTCGGCGTAGGCGTGGTCGCCGACGATGCCAAGGTCGAGTTGGAGGTGGTCGAGGGTGTGGTCGTCTCGTCGTTGGAGGAAGGGGGCGAAGAAGAGCCATCCGGCGTAGGGGCGGTCGTCGGGGATGAGGGCGGTCTGGGTGAGGTCGGCGGGGGTGTAGATGTTGTGCCCGAGGAGGAGGCCGAGGGTGGAGCGGGTGGGTTCGATCGCGTCGAGGGAGGGGAGATCGACGGCGAGGTCGCGTGCGAGGCGGGTGTCGAGAGCGAGGGCGAGGCGAACGGCGTTGGTGTCGTAGCGATCGGAGGAGTCGAAGAAGGAGGTGTAGACGGAGTCGTTCTCCCAGAGGGCCCACAAGCGGGCGCGGGGGGCGGGCGCTTCGTCGTGGATGGGTGGAACGTCGAGCGCAGGAGGATCGGAACGCGTGGGGGGGTCGGCGAGGACGGGGGTGGCGAGGGTCAGGAGCAGGAGGCGGAGTGGTGACATGTTGATTCAGGAGAAGGTGTCGGGCGCGCGCAGGCGGGCTTGGAGCCAGAGGAGGGGTGGCGTCTCAATGCGGCAGAGGTCGAGGGTGAGGGCGCCCACGCGTCAGCAGCCGGCGGCCTGGTGGGGCTCGCAGACGCGTTCGACGAGCTTGGCGTTGCGGATGATCCTGGCGCGTTCGAGCGCCCTGGCCGCCTCGATGGCCTCGGCGGGCGTCTGGAAGGGGCCCGCATACTTCCGTCGGCCGACGACGTAGAAGCGGCCGCGTGAGGGCTCGGCGGGGAGGCGTCCGAGGTTGGCGGGACGGCGTTTGAGGGTTACCCGCCTTGGGCGTTTCCCGGCGTCCTCGGCCACGAGCGCGTTGTCGTGCCAGACATAGGGCATGGCGTTACCATCGGCGATCGTGTGGGCGGTCTTGGTCCCGCCCTCGCGCGAATCGCGCGAGCGTGTCCCACGAGTCATTGGGCTCATCCTCCGGTGGTCCATTCGGGGTGAGAGCGTACGAGGTACACGGGGAAGGGTCCTGCCAGGGTTACTTGGGATCCTTCCCGATGAGCATGCGGTTGATGGCCTGGACGACGTGGGTGCCCTGGGCGTCGCGGCCGTGCTCGGCGATGCCCCACGCGGTGACGACGCCGTAGCCGATGGCGACGTAGATGAGCATCCAGGCGACGAGTTCGGGGGCGACGCGGATGTTGACCTTGTGGTCGTCCTGGGCCTTGCGGACCTCGCCGGTGATGAAGGCGTGGAGTTTGGCGATGTGCCGGTCGAGGGCCTCGCGGATCTTGGCGTCGTCGACCTCGGTGATGGCCTGGATGATGACGCGGTAGGGGGCCTGCCCGTGGGGTCGGACGAGGGGGTTTTCGCCGACGATCCGTCGGAGGCGTTCGGCGGGGTCCTTGGCGTCGGCGAGTTCGTGCTTCCACTGGGCGAGGGTTTCGTCTCCGGTGCGATCGATGAGGGCGATGAAGAGGTCGCGCTTGGAGGCGAAGTGGCGATAGATGATGGGCTCGGTGACGCCCGCGCTCCGGGCGAGTTCGGCGGTCGTCGCGCGAGCGTAGCCACGCTCGGCGAAGAGTTTGGCGGCGCAGTCGAGCAGTTGCTCGCGACGCTGGGCGGCGGGAAGTCGGCTCATGCGTGCTCCGGGACGCACGCGGAGGTCGCGCGTCAAGCTAGTCTATGCTCACTTCGCGGCGTTGGCGTCCTTTGGTCCCGGGGGCGGCGGATCGAACCCGCCTCGGGAGAAGGGGTGGCAGCGGAGGAGGCGTGCGAGGGTGAGGCGTGTTCCGCGCCACGGGCCGTGCGTGCGATAGGCCTCGATGGCGAACTCGCTGCAGGTGGGGTGGAAGCGGCATTGCCCGCCCATGAAGGGGCGGAGCGTGGCCTGGTAAGCGCGGACGAGCGCGATGAACGGGGCCGAGGCGAGGTGGGGTTTCAAGGCGGTGCACCTCGAGCGATCCAGGAATCGTGGGCCTCGCGGGCGAGTCGGAGGAGCGTGGAACGGAGCGAGTCGAGGTTGAGGGCGAGCGGGGCGCGGAGGGAGACGACGAGGTCGTAGGCCCCGGCGTCCGTGCGTGGCAGGTCCGGACGGTCGAGCCGGAAGGCCTCGCGGATGAGCCTCTTGGCGTGGTTACGTGCGACGGCGGATCCGGCGCGTCGGCCGACGCTGAGCCCGAGGCGGTGGTGGGGGAGGTTGTTGGGGAGGGCGTGGAGGGTCAGCGCCCCGGCAGAGCGTCGCATGCGAGCGGCGAAGACGCGCTGGTACTCGCGGTCCTTGCTGAGGCGTGCTCGGCGGGGGAAGGCGTAGGAGCCGGGCATGGCTCACGATAGCGCGTCGCCCGGGGGAGGAGCCCGACGAAGATGCACAAGCCCGAGGCGGCGATGAGCCAAGGGCGGAGGCGCGGGTCGGTGGTCATGCGTTCGAGGCGGGAGGGAGATCGATGGCGCTCGGGGAGGACGAGTTCGCGGGGTTCGAGGGAAGGGAAGACCGAGGCATCGGCATCGGCGCGGACGGGTTCGAGGAGGAAGGGAGCCCGGTCGGTGGTGGTCTTGTTGAGTTGCGTCGCGACGAGGGCGCGGACGAGGTCGGGGTCTCGCCGGTCGATGGAGGCGAGGAACTGCTCGTGTCGGTCGAGGCGTTCGAGGCGATGGGCCTCGACGGCGAGGGCGCGGGAGCGATGCCAGCGGGCCTCGTCGAGTTGCGCGAGGGCGGGGAGGAGCGTCGCGGAGGCGAGCATCGCGGACCCCGCGAGGAGGAAGAGCCAGCCGGGATCGAGGCGTTCGAGAGGCACGCCCTATCCATCGACCGGGAGAGGGCTTTGGGTGGAGTGGCGGGCTCCTAGAATCGGCGGCAGATGGGCACCGGGATCGTCATCACGGGCATCGGGACGGTGTGCGCGTTCGGCGTGGGCCTCGATACGCTCTGGAGCGCCCTCTCGGAGGGGCGGTGCGGGGTGCGTCGGCTCACGAGGATGAGCCCGGAAGGGTTCCGTGTGCACTTTGGGGGAGAGGTCCCCGAGTATGCCGCGAAGGATCATGTTCCCAAGGCCTATCGCAAGGCCGTGAAGGTGATGGCCCGGTGTACGGAACTGGCGGTGGGGGCGGCGCGTGAGGCGGTCCGGGACTCGGGGCTTGTGACGAGAGAGGCATCGTTCGATGCGTCGGAAGCGACGGCGACGACGTACCCTGCCCCTCGCGTGGGTTGCCACATCGGGGCGGGGCTGATCGCGGCGGAGGCTGCGGAACTGGCCAGCGCGCTGGCGACATCGCGGGAGTCCGAGGGCGGGCCGTTCAGTGTTCGGGTGTGGGGCACGACGGGGATGGGGAACCTCCAGCCGTTGTGGCTGCTGAAGTATCTGCCCAACATGCTGGCGTGCCAGGTGGGGATCATCCACGGGGCGGAGGGCCCCTCGAACACGATCACGTGCGCCGAGGCGAGCGGGCTGCTGTCGCTGGGCGAATCGGCAAGGACGATCGTGCGAGGAGCCGCGGACGTGTGTCTTTCGGGCGGGGGGGAGTCCAAACTCAACCATGTGGCGCTCAACCGGATGGACCTGAGTGGGCGACTGGCGCGTGTGTCGGACGATGTCGAGCCATCGGAGATCGTCCGGCCGTACGACGCGGGCTCTCCCGGTGCGGTGCTGGGCGAGGGGGCGGGGATCCTGGTGCTCGAGCGGGCGGAATCGGCGCGAGGGCGTGGGGCGAAGGTGTACGCGTCGATCGAGGGGTTCGGGGCGGGGCAGGCGTCGATCGCGGCGCTCGATCGAGGGGAGCCGGACGAGGGGCTGGCGGGGGCGATCGAAGGAGCGATGCGTGAGGCGGGGCTTGAGGCCGGGGACCTCGGGGCGGTGGTCGCGCTGGGGCAGGGCGTGCCGTCGCTGGATCGTGCGGAGGCTGGGGGCCTGCGGGAGGCGCTGGGCGAGGCTGGGGAGCGGCTCCCGCGCGTGACGCTGGTGCGATCGGTGGGGAACTGCATGGCGGGTCACAGCGCGCTGATGGCGGGGGTGGGGGCGAAGATGGCGAGCGAGGGCGTGCTGCCCGGGGGCGGCTCGATCGCGGGGAAGGGGATCCTGATCTGCACGGGATCGATGGGGGGCCAGGCGGCGGCGATGGTCCTACGCTCGGGCGGTTGAACTTCCAGTTCCGACAACAGCCTTTGGAGAAACTCATGCACGGATCTACAGGACGTTCGGGAGAGGCACACTCGGGTCGTCGGCGTCCCCCGGTCCCGCTCAGCGATCTCGACCCAGCGCTGACGGCCATCAGCCATAAGGTCATCGGATGCGCGACCGAGGTTCACATGGAACTGGGGCCGGGGTACGACGAGTCGGTGTACATGAAGGCGCTGCAGGACGAGATGGAGCATGAGGGAATCCGGTTCAAGGCGGAGCACCCGTTCGAGATCGTCTATCAGGACAAGGTCGTGGGCCAGACGCGGGTGGACCTGTTCATCGAGGACCGCTTCGTCGTGGAGGTGATGTCGCGTCCCGGGGAGATCGGGTCGTACGAGCGAGCGGCGCTGCGGGCGCAGTTGCGAGCGGGAGATCTCGAGCTGGGGCTCATCATCAACTTTGCCGGGCGTCGCCTGAAGGACGGGCTCGTTCGCGTGCTGAACCCGGACAAACTCAACGCCGATCGTCGTGGCGGCGAAGAGGACGACCACGACGAGGCGGACGACGCGGGCGACGCGGGCGAGCCGTGAAGCCGGTGCGGGTCGTCATCACGGGGATGGGCTGGGTGACGCCGCTCGGGCGCGGGATCGAGGAGGTCTGGGGCGCGCTGCTGGAGGGGCGATCGGCGATGGGGCCGGTCACGCGCTTCGACGCCTCGACGTTTGCGACGAGTTTCGCGGCGCAGACGGAGTCGCCGAACCTGCCGGCGTCGATGCTCCCCGACCACTTCGTGAGCGTGGGGACGAGGTTCGCCCTGGCGGCGGCGCTGGACGCGTGGGAGTCGTCGGGGCTCGGGCGTGCCGCGGGGCTGAACCGAAGGCGGGTGGGGGTGTATCTCGGTGCGGGGGAGGGGGAGCCCGACTTCGAGCATTTCGTGGCGACGAACCTTGCGTCGTGGGACTCGGCGTCGAGGCGGGTGGACGACCGCCTGTGGGCGCAGGCCGCGCTCGAACTGCTCGACCGCCACCGGGAGTTGGAGCAGGAGCCGTTCATGACGGTCGCGCACGTCGCCGAGGCCCTTGGCTGCCGGGGTCCCTCGACGAACTGCATGACGGCGTGCGCGGCGGGGACGCAGGCGGTGGGCGAGGCGTTTGAGATCATCCGTCACGGGGATGCGGACGCGATGGTCGCGGGGGGCTCACACTCGATGATCCACCCTCTGGGGATGACGGGGTTCATCCGATTGACGGCGATGTCGAAGCGCCGGGAGACGCCCCGGTCGGCGGCGAGGCCGTTCGACGCGACGCGTGACGGGTTTGTGATGGGCGAGGGGGCGGGGATGCTGGTGCTCGAGTCGATGGAGCACGCGGCCAGGCGTGGGGCGACGGTCCTTGCGGAGGTGGTGGGGTACGGGTCGTCGGCGGACGCGTTCCGGATCACGGACATCCAGCCCGAGGGGATCGGGGCGCAGGTGGCGATGACCGCGGCGCTCCGCCAGGCGGGGATCAACCCGCGCGAGCCCGATGCGATGGGCCGCCCCCCGGTGCAGTACATCAGTGCGCACGGGACGGGGACGCAAGAGAACGACAAGATCGAGACCGCGGCGGTCCGTGGCGTGTTCGGGCCCCAGGCGCCGCGGATCCCGTTCAGTTCGATCAAGTCGATGATGGGGCATCTCATCCAGGCGGCGGGCGCAGTGGAATTGATGACGTGTGTGCAGGCGATCCGCACGGGGTTCGTCCCGCCGACGATCAACCTCAAGACGCCCGATCCGCTCTGCGACCTGGACTATGTCCCGAACACAGCGCGGGATATGGGGCCCGGGGGCGGGGTGGACGTCTGCATGAGCAACGGGTTCGGGTTCGGGGGGCAGAACGACGCGCTCGTGGTCCGGCGGTTCGTGGGGTAAGTGCGGCTCAACTCTCGGGGATCCGGACGGCGAAACTGGGCTGGATCTTCCACCCGCGGGGGTCGTTGGAGGGAAACTCCTGGACGCGTTCGCGCACGCCTCGTCCGTTCTGGAGGTTGTGCGGGTGGCGCTCCTTTGCCTGTCGCATCTCGAGGCCGCTGAGCCCTTCTTCGGTGAAGAGCCCGATGGTGACCATGCTCCGCGAGGGGCCGTGGAAGTAGAACGCCGATTCACCTGCGCGTCGGAGGTCGAGGACGGCGCGTTCGGCGGTGCGTCGGAACTCGGCGCGTTCGCTCTCGGAGGGGGGGCGGTCTTCGCGGCTGTAGACGGCGACCTGGAGGGTGTATCGGAACTTGTCGCCGTGGATCGATCGGGCGTTGCGGAGGTCGTACTCGGGGATGGACCCGGCCACGACGGGGGGCGTGATCATGGCGCCGGAGAAGGGGCGTGTGCCGCCGATCTCGATCGACTGGATTTTTCGTAGGTCGCTGAGGGCCTCGGGGGAGTCGGAGGCGTTGTAGCGGCCGAAGGCGACGACGAGGGACCCGCCTCGCTTGTCGAGGTAGGCCTGTGGGAGGCCGCCCTGGGTCTGGACCTTCCAGAGGGCGTCGCGCGCGGCGTCGGCGGCGTCTTCCCCCCTGATGGCGACGATGACGATGGACCAGGCATCGGCGCCGGCGACGGTGGACGAGGTCCGTGAGGGGCCGAAGAGTGCCTCGGCTTCGGACTTGTCGGGCTGGGGCTTCGAGCCGCAGGATGCGAGGGCAAGGGTGATCGCGAGGGCGAGTGCGGAACGGGTGGCAGGGAGGAAGGAAGTGTGAGGCTGGATGGTCATGTGGAAAACTCGATTCCGTGTGCGTGTCGGCGATGTGTCGGGCGACCATCCGACGGAGATTTGATGGGAGCGTCAGCGGGAGGTTATCAGGCCTAAGGATGGTCTGGCAATGGACTTGAGTGAAAGGAGCACGATCCGGCAAAGATTCAAGGGGAGAAGAACGTGCCGACGATACAGACGATGCCGGCGGCCACTCCCGTATGTGGAAAGCCGGTCCGATCGGCGGGTGGGCCGATGCAGGAGGAACCGCGTATGTCCGACCTTTCTCCGGTGGGTGGTGCCGAGCGAGTCTGGGATCCGGTGTCGCCGCGTCCGACACCGGCGCCTCCCCCCGCGCCGACGCGGCCGGGGGATCGCGCCCGCGACCGAATCGACATCTCCGAGGTCTCGCGGTATCTGTCGCAACTGCAAGGGGTGCCTTCCATTCGGCGTGACCTGGTGGACCGAGTGCGCGACGAGATTGCCCGGGGAGTGTACGAGACCCCGGACAAACTGGATGAGGCGCTGCGACGAGCGGCGCAGGAACTGACCGACGATCTCGACCTTCTTGCGTGACCGGGCGGCATGCCGCGGCGGTGCCTCGGTCGTTCATTCCGAACGAGTGGGTGCGGCCGCCGCCTCGACACGCGGGGCGGTTGAGCCCATGATCCGGACATGCGGTGCGTGATCCAGCGTGTAGCGTCGGGGAGGGTGGTTGTGGCGGGGCGCACGGTCGGGGCGATCGGCCCGGGGCTCTGCGTGCTCGCGGCGGCAGAACAAGGCGACACCGACGCCGATGCGCGACAGGCGGCGGAGAAGATCGCGCACCTTAGGATTTTCGAGGACGAGGGCGGGAAGATGAACCGCTCGGTGCTCGAGACGGGCGGCGGGATCCTGCTGGTGTCGAACTTCACCGTGGCGGGGGACTGCAGGAAGGGGCGGCGGCCATCGTTCGACGGGGCCATGGAGGCGTCGGGCGCGCGGGAACTGCTGGAGGTCTTCTCGGGGGCGCTGCGCGCGGCTGGGGTGGTGGTGGCCGAGGGCGTCTTCGGCGCGGCGATGGAGGTGGAGATCATCAACGACGGGCCGGTGACGCTGGTGTATGCGACTCGGCTGTGAGGCTCAGCGGGGAACCTGGGGCCGTGCGAGGAGCCACTCGATGACCTCGGGGAGGATGTCGCCGACGACGAGGGTGTGGCCCTGTCCGCTGGCCTCGCGGTACTCGACGGGGAGCCCGGCCTCGGCGGCGCGTCGGGCGATGAGACGAAGGCGCGAGGCGGGGATGATGGGGTCGAGTTCGGCGGCGTAGATGAGCGTCGGCGCGCAGGAGGGCGCGGCGGCGAGGGGGCCGGCGCCGGCGAGGCAGGCGACCGCGGCGAGGTGGTCGTCGGCTCGAGCGGCGAAGAGGCTCGCGGCTCCGCCGCCGAGGGAGTGGCCAAGGAGGAAGACGCGGTTGCGATCCACGCCTCCCCTGGGCCTGGCGATCGCATCGACGGCATCGATGAGGCGGGCGAGGGCGTCGGGGCGTCCGGCGAGGTTGTAGGTGAGGGGTGAGAGGGCAATGAAGCGGTGGGAGTCGGCGAGGTCCTTGAGGACGCCAGCGCCGTAGCCGTTCATGAAGAGGTGTTCGTCGCCGCCGGCGCCGTGGAGGGCGATGACAAGGGGACGCGGCGCGGGGTTGTCGGCGAGGGCGGGGGGGATGTAGACGCGAGCGGGGACGAGGACGCCGTCGAGGTCGAACGAGGTCCACCAGTCGCCGAGGCGTCCCGCGTAGGGATCAAACCCCTCGGCGAGGAGGAGGGACTCACCCACGACCTCGGAGGCGAGGGCCGCGGGGTCGAGAAGGATCGAGGCGGAGGAATGGAGAGGGAGGGAGTCGTCGAGGAGGCCCGCGCGAGCGAGGCACATGGCCTTGGCGCCGGTCAGGATGGGACGGAGGATCATGATCGGGTCGTTGCCCGGAGGGGTGGGTTGGCGCCCGACGGGCCCGAGGCGTTCCTCGACGCTTGCGCGGATGGCCGAGGGCCTGGTGGGTGTGACGGCCCAGAAGCCGATTTCGACGGCTGCCGCGGGGAAGTCGGGGTCGGCGAGGGTGATGGTGTAACGCCCGGGTTCGAGCGTCATCGGATCGAGTGGGATGGGCAGGGAGATCGACGCTTGGTCGGCGTCGAGCGTGATGGGCGTGGAGTAGGTGACGGCATGGTCGGGAGCGATGAGGGCGAGGCGGAGCGTGAGGGGCCTGGGGCCGGGCTCGGCGTAGAGCGAGGCGAGGCGGAGCGTGAGAGGCGCGGGCTCGTCGAGGAAGAGGATCGAGGGCTCGGGCCTGGCGACGAGGGACTCGGCGGCGCTGGTCGCAGCGGAACGAGGGCTGGCGCGGAGTTCTGCGGCGAGGTCGTTGAGCGCACGGGTCGCGCGATCGAGGCGGCCCGAGAAGAAGAGGGAGGTGGCCTGATCGAAGCGGAGATTGGCCTGCCGGCGTTCGTCGTGCGTGTGCTCTCGTGAGGCGAGGGCACGCTCGACACGGAGGTAGGCGAGGCCGGCGTCGGCCCGGGTGGCGGGCTCGAGGGGCTGGGCGAGGCATGCGACGGGGAGCAGGAGGCAGGCGAGGATGGCGTGCATGGCAGGGTGGATCCGCGGGGGGGAGTAGAATCGGCAAGCCGAGCATACCGGCGGAGGTCTGATGGGTGACACGCTCTCGGGGATGATGCTCGGCGAGTTCCTTCGTGGACTCGGGTCGCGCACGCCGACGCCTGGCGGAGGGGCGGCCGCGGGGGTGGCCGGGGCTCTTGGGGCGAGCGTGGCGCGGATGGTGGTGGAGTTCTCGATCGGGAAGAAGTCGCTGGCGGCCCACGAGGGGAGGCTGTTGGAGGCGCGGGGCGTGCTCGACGATCTGGCGGCACGGTTCGTGCGTCTGGGGGATGAGGACGCGGAGGCATACGGCGTGCTCAACGCGATGCAGCGGCTACCCGAGGAGGACCCGGGGCGCGCGGGTCTGGCGGCGGCGCTGGAGCGTTGCGTGCGGGTGCCGGGGGACATGGTCCGGTCGGCGGTGGAACTCGCGGGGGTGGTCGAGTCGCTCGTGGGGCGGAGCGCGCGGGGGCTACGGAGCGACCTGGCGATCGCGGCGGTGCTGTCGGAGGCAACGGCGTCGGCGGGCGCGTGGAACGTGGGGATCAACCTCGCGGGTATGGAGGACGAGGCGGCCCGCGCGCGGATCGAAGCGGAGACGGCGCGGGCGCTGGAGGCGGTGAGGTCGGCGCGGGCGAGGGTGGAGGAGGCGTGCCGATGACGAGCCTGTCGATCGCGCAGAATCCGAGGCTGGTCGAGGCGGTGGGGATGCTGCGTGAACTGAGCCGTGCGACGACGGAGGGGGAGACCTTCGCGGCGTTCATGCGTCGGTATCCGCGGTTCCGTCCGGTGAAGCGGTTCGTGGGGGTGATGGCGGGGGCGGACGGGTCGTATCGGGTGATGTACGACCTGAGGCCGGAGCGGCTGACGGAAGCGGAGTGGAAGGCGCTGGGGGAATCTCCGCCTCGGCTGGCGGGTCCCGAGGTTCGAGGGGGGCTGATCGGGTCGCTGATCGCGACGCCCGAGCCCAAGCACGTGGCGGGGCTGCCTCGAGGGGCGGACCCGGTGCTGGGCGGCTTCGAGGGGATGGGGAGCGTGGCGGCGCTGCCGGTGTATCGGCTGGGGGAGGTCGCGGAGTGGGTGGTCGCGTTCAGCGCGGACGCGGAGCCTCCGCACCCGGAGATGGTGGTCCAGGCGGTGATGATCGCGAACCTGCTGACCTCGGCGGTGTATCAGCAACGGGCGATCGAAGAGGCGAGGGCGCTGAACCGTCGACTGGTGGCCCAGTTCGACGAGGTGGCGCGGGTGCAGCAGTCGCTGCTTCCATCGGGGAACCCGAGGATCCCCGGGCTGAAGGTCGCGACGAGTTACCTGACGAGCGAGCAGGCGGGAGGGGACTACTACGACTTCTTCACGTTCGCCGACGGGAGGTGGGGGATCCTGATCGCGGATGTCTCCGGGCACGGGGCGGCGGCGTCGACGGTGATGGCGATGCTGCATGCGATCCTGCATGCCTATGAGGCGACGACGGCGGAGCCCGACGCGGTGCTGGAGTACGCGAACCGGCGGTTGATGGCGGCGCAGATCGAGGGGAGTTTCGTGACGGCGTTCTTCGCGGTGTACGACCCGACGACGCGGGTGATTCGGTACTCGTCGAGCGGGCACAATCCGCCGCGGCTGAAGCGGGGTCGTGACGGGCGGGTGTCGCCGCTCGAGGAGGCGAGGACGCTTCCGCTGGGGGTGTTCGAGCCACACGGGGCGACGAGCGCGGAGGTGAGGCTGGAGGCGATGGACACGCTGGTGCTGTACACGGACGGGATCACGGAGGCCTTCAGCCCGTCGCGCGAGATGTTCGGGGTGGAGGGGCTGGACGAGGCTCTGGCGCATTGCACGGGGGATCCGGACTGCGTGGTGGATTCGGTGCACACGGCACTCTTCCGCCACACGGGGACGCGCGACCGGGCGGACGATCAGACGATCGTCGCGCTGCGGGCGATCCCGGGAGGTGGGGCGGCATGAGCGAGGAGTGGTTCGTGAAGGAGGGCGGGCTTCGGTTCGCGTGCACGCAGTGCGGGAACTGCTGCTCGGGCCCGGAGGGGTATGTCCACTTCACGCCGGAGGAGGGGGCGCGCCTTGCGGCGAGGCTGGGGGTGAGCGTGGAGGCGTTCGTTTCGGGGTACACGAAGCGGTCGCCCGGGGGGCTGTCGCTGGCGGAGAAGCGGAGCGCACACGGGCTCGACTGCATCTTCCTCGACCGGGCGCGCGTGCCCGGGAAGGCGGTGTGCTCGGTGTACGAGGATCGGCCGGCGCAGTGCAGGACGTGGCCGTTCTGGAAGAGCGTGGTGAGATCGGAAGGCTCATGGCGAGCGGCGATGCGGACGTGCCCTGGGATCGGGAAGGGGAACCTAGTTCCCGTGGAGGAGATCCGCATCCAGCGGGCGCGGGTGGACGCGTGAGCGCGTCGGGCGTGCGCTGGCTCGAGGCGGCGTGCGAGGACGGGCCGGCGAGCGCGGCGCTGGAGCGCGTCTACGCGATGATCGACAGCGAGGTCCGCGAGCGAGGGCCCGCCTGCTGGGCGAGCGGGCGGTGCTGCAGGTTCGAGGCGGCGGGGCATCGGCTGTTTGTGACGGGCCTCGAGGCGGCATACGCGGTCGTGCGAGCGTTCCCCGGCGCGGTCACGACGCTGACGATCGAGGGTGCGCGCGCGCGCGGGAGGTGCCCGTTCCAGGAGGGGAACCTCTGCGGCGCGAGGGGGATCCGGCCGCTGGGGTGCAGGGTCTACTTCTGCGACCGATCGGCGGCTCGCTGGCAGCAGGACCTGAGCGAGCGGATGCTGGCGGGGGTGCGGGCCATCCACGACGAGCAGGGGATCGAGTATCGGTACGGGGAGTGGCGGGAGATGCTCGGGCTCATCGTCGGCCCTTGAGGCGCAGGCGAAGGAGCGAGGCGAAGTCCGAGCCGTCGACGGGGAACGTGGGCTCCGGCGGCGGGGTGAGGAGGCCCCGGACGAGCCCGCGAAGGATGCGGACGTGGTCGGGGATCGAGAGCCCGGCGAGGTGGTGGGCGCGGAGCCAGCCCGAGAGGATGCCCAGGGGAAGGTCGCGTCCCGTCGCGTGGCGTCGAGCGAGCCAGACCCAGTTGCGCGTGGCGAGGCGGAACCAGCGAGGAGACTTGCGAGCGGCGGCGGGCGAGTCGTGCAGGGCGAGGAGGGCGGGGTCGAAGAGGACCTTGCGGCCTGAGCCGAGCAGCGAGAGGGCGAGATCGACATCGTTGCGATAGAGGAAAAAAGCGGGCTCGTAGCCCCCGACGGCCCGCCAGGCGGCGGCGCGGACGAGATTCGCGCACCCCATGATGGGGAATCGCTCGCTCGCGTGCGTGGCGAAGGGCCACTCGGCGCGGCGGGTTGCGGGGTGGATCGGGAGGAGGGTGAGGGCTGCGGCGGCGGGATCGGCGCGGAGGGCGGCGAGTGCCGCACGAAGGGCGCCGGGGGCGGGGCGTGCATCGTCGTCGAGGATGAGGAGGAACTCGCCCGAGGCGTACCACGCCGCGCGGTTGAATCCTTCGACGCCGAGGTTCCGGTCGAGGGCGACGAGGCGGACGGTTGGGAACTCCGAGCGGACCATCTCGGGGGAGGCGTCGTCGGAGGCGTTGTCGGCGACGAGGATCTCGGCGTCACGTGCGGTGGGGTCTTCGAGGAGGGAGCGGAGGGTCTGGCGGAGGGCGTCGCGTCGGTTGTAGGAGAGGATGAGGATGGAGAGCGTCCGCGTCGGCGGGCCGAGGCCAACGGAGATCGTCGGCGGGAGGGGAGGCGGGCGGAGCGTGAGGCGCAGGGCATCGGGGAGGGCGGCGAGAGATCGGGCGAGGGAACGGGCGGCGCGAAGGACGGGAATCGAGCGGTGCACGTGGAAGCCCTGCGCAACGCAGGTGAAGCACACGGGCCCGGCGAACCAGTCCCGTGCGCGTGCGCGCGCGGAGACGAGCGCGGCGGTGCGGGCGCGGAAGGAGAGGAGTCTGCGAGCGAGCAGGGCGGGGGTGGAGGTGTCGCGCGGGATGAGCGTGACGGCGCAGGAGGCGGGAATGGAAGCCAGGAGGGCGGCGTAGGCCGAGTCCCCGAGATCGTCTCGGAGTTGTTCGTCGAGGTGGAGGGTGCGGAAGGGGGCCAGGCGATCGGGGAGGCGGTCGAAGGGCTCGAAGCCATGGGGCGCAGGGGGCGTGCCGGGCCCTGTGACGAGGCCACGGCGGGCGTCGCGCAGGCCGAGAGTGTGCAGTCGAGCGAGGTCGTCGCGTCCGACGAGCGTCTGGGTGGCGCCTCGTGCGATCTCACTCGCGGCGCGTCGGAATCGGGCGAGAGGGCCCAGGGCGAGTTGCCGCATGGGCCCGAAGGCGTTTCGTGCGGCGTGGTAGCGAGCAAGGGTTCGCATGCGGTCCGGGTGCGGGTGGGCAACGCGCGAGGCCGGGACGCACGCAAGGCGTCCGCCTGTCCGGCGGGCGAGGCGGAGGCACCAGCCGACATCGTCGGAGACGAGGAAGGTGTCGGGGAGGAGGCCGGCGATCTCCACGGCCTTTCGCCGGACGAGCAGGGAACAAGCGGCGAGGTAATCGGCCTCGACAAGGGTGCGAGAGGGCCAGTCTGTCGGGGGTGCGATCTCGAGTTCGCCGTCACGACGGTTGACGCGGCCCCCGACCTCGTAGACCTCTCGCGAGGCGGGATCGAGGAGGGCGGAACCAACGGCGGCGAGGTCGGGGTGGGCGTCGAGCGCGGCGACGAGGTGTCGGAGGGCGTCGGGTTCGGGCCGGGCGTCGCTGTCGATGAGCCAGAGGAGTTCGGTGGAATCGCCCGGGTGGCCGCGTGAGAGGGCCTCGCGCAAGCCGGCGTTGAAGCCGCCGCTGCCGCCGGTGTTTCGGGAGAGGCGAAGGATGGAGGCGGCGGGGGGGAGATGAGGGGGGAGGAGGGGGGGATCGGAAGCGTTATCGACGATAATGGGGTCGAGGGAGATCCCTCCCGGGGCATCGAGTTCGAGCGCGGCGAGGTCGAGGAGGAGGCGATCGAGATCGGCCGGGCGGTTGAAGCAGGGGATGACGGCGCGGACCTTCCAGACATCGACCCTGGTGGGCCTGGAGAGGGCGGGGCGGGGCTGGGCCTGGTGGGAGCCCGTGGGCATTGGGGAAGTGTATGTTTCGCCGGGCATGGATCTTGCGTAGACTGTTCAGGCCTCGTGGGAGAGTCGCGGCGGCGGACGCCGTGCACGGGGGGCCAGCGGCGAACGAACGCGGCCCCGAGGCCCGACACGAACAAGCATGGAGAGGATCGACATGAGCCACCGCCATAGCCCGGCCAGCCTGATGGAAGCGTTGGAGACACGGACGCTGCTGTCGTGGGATCCCGCGTCGTTCCCGAACGTGAACACGGACCTGGAAGCCACGACGAACCCGGTGGTGCTGGTCGAGACGACGATGGGGAACATCTACTGGGAGTTGTTCCCGGGTGATGCTCCCGGGCATGTCGCGAACCTGCTGGACTACATCGAGGACGGGCGGTATCCGTTCCACTTCTTCCACCGGCTGGTGTCCGGTTTCGTCCTGCAGGGGGGCGAGTTTGTCTGGAGCGACGCGACGCAGACGCTGTCGACGGTGGAGGAGTTCCCGGCCGTCACGAACGAGTTCAACCGGACGAACGCGGAGCGGACGATCGCGCTGGCGAAGGTGGGTGGGGATCCGAACTCCGGCAGGAACCAGTTCTTCATCAACCTGGCGAACAACGCGGGGACGCCTCCCTTCGGGCTGGACTTCCAGAACGGCGGGTTCACGGTTTTTGCGCGGGTGGCGGGGAACGCGAGCTGGGCGGTGGTGCAGGCGATCGCGGCGTTGCCGACGACGGACGACTTCTTCTCGATGGAGCCGACGAGTGCGCTGGGCGAGGTGCCGGTGACGCCCGCGCACAACAACGGGGATCCGATGTCGGAGGCGGCGCTGGTGCGGGTGCTGGGGATGTCGCTCATCAAGGAAGAGGGCTCGACGGAGTATTACGTGAATCGCCTGGCGTTCCCGGAGGGATTCCGTGGCGATGACGACGTGGTGCAGGCGATCCAGGCGGTGAACATGGGGACGACGGCGGGGTCCGTGCAGGTCTGGGCGCGGTACGAGAACGGTCGTCGGGACCGGCTGGTGGGCACGTTCGCGATGGCGGCCAACGAGAGCCGCACGATCGTGCTGTCGGACTTCGAGGACACGGGGAACGAACTCCTTCGGGAGAGCGCGCCGGTGGCGTTCGAGTTGCGCGGGACGACGCTGATCGGTGCGACGATGGTGCGGGAGGACTTCGGCGCGGTCACGACGGAGTCGTTCTTCAACGTGGACCAGATCGGGTCGTCGGCGTCGCGGAACTGGATCCTCGCGGAGCAGATCAAGGCGCCGGGGATCACGCCGTTCGTGGTGTGGCAGAACCTCAGCGACCAGACGGCGACGATCACCCTCCGGTTTTATCTGACCGACGGGACGGAGATCGTGCGGGTCGTCGAGACGGAGGCGTACCGCCGGGGCGGGCTGAACATCAGCCAGTGCGCGTTCATCCCGGACGGGGCGTATGCGCTTCACGTGACGAGCGACCAGAACATCGTGGTGGCGCAGAGCCAGTACGAGACGGTCCCGGGTTCGGTGGGGTCGGATACGACGCGCGGGCACACGGGCGGGCTGACGCCGGGCCCCTTCGCCAACGAGGGGATGCTGGCCGGGGCGATCCGCAGGCCGGGCGAGACGACGTATCTGACGGTGTTCAACTCCTCCTCGTCGACGGGCGCGGTGGTTCGGATCATCGCCCACCTGGATGATGGGTCGCAGTTCCAGCTCGCGCCGATCATCGTCATCCCCGCGGGCGAGCGGTTCTTCCGGTTCGATTTCTCGGGGAACACGACGCTGCCCACGGACGAGTTCTTCACGCTGCGGTTCAACTCGCCGACGGTGCCGGTCGCGGTGCAGTACACGGGGTACGCGGACGGGGACTCGTTCTCGACGCCGTTCCAGATCACGGGCGGGGACTCGGCGGTCTTCGGGTTCGGGTCGCTGGACCTGGCGAACACGAACCACGAGGAGTCGATCTCGGTCTTCAACCCCTACTCGAGCGTGCTCGTGACGTACGACTACGGCATCCGCTTCCGCTTCTCCGACGGGACGCTGATCCTCGGTGCGGGCGGAAACCTCGGGGCGATGCAGCGGGTGACGATCAACACGCGTGACCTGCTGCAGGTCACGAACAAGATCCAGTCCAACCCCGCGTTGTTCTCGACGTACTCGATCGAGGTGCTGATCGTCGCGACGGACGGGGTGGGCCCGGTCGACGGGCTCGCCGTCGCCCAGTACCACTCGGTGGACCGCACGAACGGCCAAGTGGTGACCACGATCGGCTCGCCGCTCTCGAACGCCCAGCCGCTGGCGGGCCCGGGCATCGGCGGCTGACCCGCGGGACGATCCCCGGGTTCAGGGCAATCGCCGCTTGAGGGCGCCGAGGGCGCGGCGCGCGAGCCGTTGCAGGGGCGTGGGGAACGCGTCGATGGCGCGGGAGACCGCGCGGGCGGCTCGGACGCCGCCGTGGGCGTGATGGGCGCTGAGCGAGCGGTCGAGTTCGCGTCGTGCGGCCTCGAGTTCGAGGCGGAGGCGGTCACGCTCGTCGCGGTCCTTGCGGAGGGCGAGGAGGGGGATGGGGTCGCCGGTCTCGTCGAGCCAGTTGGCATCGAACCTTCGGAGGAGGACGTTGGAGAGGACGAGGAGGTCGCGGGCGTGGCGGTCGTAGAGCGCCGGGTGGTTCGCGACGATGCGACGGAAGAGCGATTCGTGATCGCGGATGACGCGCATCACCATGGTGTCGGGGGCGTGACGCCGCCAGACGAAGAGGGGTTCGCGCACGCGGACCCCCCGCCAGCCCTGCGCGGCGAACCGGAGCCAGAGGTCCCAGTCCTCGTAGCCGTCGCGCATGGCCTCGTCGAACCCTCCGACCCGTTCGAAGCAATCGCGCCGGACGAGGCAGGTGACAGGGTGGAGGTTGGTGATCATGAGGAGCAGGGGATCCCAACTTGGGACGCGCCAGATGCCGGTTCCGAGCTCGACGAGTTCCTCCTGGCAATAGGCATGAGAGGCGGAGGGGTCGTCGGCGTCGCGGAGGGCGGCGGCGAGCGTTCGGACAAACGCGGGACGGATCCAGTCGTCGGCGTCGAGGAAGACGAGGAACTCGGAGGCGGCCTCGCGGGCGCCGCGGTTTCGGGCGGCGGGGAGGCCGGCGTTGGGCTGATGGATGACGCGGACGCGGGGTCCGAGTGTGAGGCAGTCGTCGCAGGCGCGGGGGGTGTCGGCATCGGTCGACCCGTCGTTGACGACGACGATGTCGACGAGGGCATCCATCTGTTCAAGGGCGGAACGGACGGCGTGGGCGACGAAGGCTCCGTGGTTGAAGCAGGGGATGACGACGGTCGCGTGTGCGGTGGTTGTGAGGCTTAGCACGCGGATCGTCCGGTGTTCGTGGGGTTCGTCGGGCCTGGGGAGCGTATCAGCCTGTACCCCGGGGCGGATGGATGCAATGATGCCCATCCATGGACTCGTTCTGGATCCTCGCGCGGAGGCTGCTCCGACATCGGTGGCTGATCGGGACGGCGACGTTCTTCGCCCTCCTGGCGGGGGTCTGTCTAGGCACGGGCCTGGTCGCGACGCTCCCGGTGCTCAAGACGCTGCTCGGGCCGGAAGGGGCGACGCTGGCGTCGATCGTGCGAGAGTCGACGGGGACGTTCGGGGCGAAGATCCCGGAGGCGTGGCTGGACGCGCTGCCGACGGACCGGTACATGGGGATCGTGTGGGTGATCGGGACGCTGGGGGCCCTGACGGTCGTCGGGGCGGTGTGCACGTTCCTGCACGGGTACATCTCGATGACGATCGTGTGGCGTACGGTGGGGGAGATCCGTGTCTCGGCGTTCCGTCGCGTCCTTCGGGCGCCGCTGAAGGTGATCGTCGCGGGTGGGGCGTCGGATCCGGTCAGCCGGGTGGTCAACGACACGACCGCGTTGGCGGCGGGGTTCGACTCACTGATCTCTCGCGGGGTGCTCCAGGCGATCAAGGGATTCGCGGCGGTGGGGGCGGCGCTGGTGCTGGACTGGCGGCTGACGCTCATCGCGCTCGTCGTGGCGCTGCCTGTCTACGTCGCGATCCGCAAGTTGGCCAAGCGCATCCGGCGGGCGTCGCGGTCGGCGCTCGAGCAGCAGGCGGCGCTGCTGGCGGCGGCGACGGAGGCGGTGCAGGGGCTGAGGATCGTCAAGGCCCACGCGGCGGAACGGTTCGAGGATGCGAGGTTCCAGCGCGTCAACCGCGAGGTCATCCGGCAGATGATGAGGATGCGGACGGCCCGGGTGCTGTCGAGCCCCCTGGTCGAGGTGCTCTCGCTGGCGGTCCTGGGGGCGATCGCGCTGCTGGCATCGCGCGCGATCCTGCGCGACCAGGTGGACCCGGCGAACTTCCTGCTGACGCTGACCTCGCTCTTCGCGGCGGGCGCCTCCATCAAGCCCCTCTCGGGGGTGATCAACGAGCTGCACATCGCGGCGGGCGGGGCGGAGCGGGTGCGGGCGCTCCTGGAAGCGCCGATCGAGCCCGGGCACGAGCGGGGGTTACCCCCGCTGCCCAGGCACGCCGTGTCCATCGAACTCGACTCGGTCTCGTTGTCCTATCCGGGGGCGACGGAGCCCGCGGTCGATCGGGTCTCGCTCGCGATCGAGCACGGGCGGATGGTGGCGGTGGTGGGCGCGAACGGGTCGGGGAAGACGACGCTCCTCTCGCTGGTGGCGCGTCTGTACGACCCGGACTCGGGCCGCGTGCTCATCGACGGCCGCGACGTGCGCGGGCACTCGGTGCGGTCGCTGCGGAGGCAGATCGGGCTGGTGACGCAGGAGACGGTCCTCTTTGGGGCGAGCGTGCGTGCGAACATCGCCTACGGGAGTGCTCGCGCGAGCGACGAGCGTCTCATCGACGCGGCGGAGCGGGCCCGGGCGTGGGAGTTCATCCATGAACTCCCGCGCGGGCTCGACACCATCCTCGCGGAGAGGGGGCAGTCGCTCTCGGGCGGGCAGCGGCAGCGGCTGGCGATCGCGAGGGCGATCCTGCGCGATCCGGCGATCCTCCTGCTCGACGAGGCGACGAGCATGATCGATGCGGACTCCGAGGCGAAGATCGCCGAGGCCCTGGCGGAGTTCATGCGCGGGCGGACGTCGATCGTCGTTGCTCATCGGCTGAGCACGGTGATGGCGGCGGACTCGATCATTGTCATGGACCGGGGGCGCATCGTCGACCAGGGGACGCACGCGGAGTTGGTCTCCCGCTGCCGGGCCTACCAGGTGATCGCCAGGCGGCAGATGGGCGAAGGGGCGGAGGCGCTGACGCCGCCGGTCGTCTGAGGGAGCACGCGCCATGCACGAGGCCAACGCCGACGGCTCGATCTCGTTCGCATGCGATTTCTGCGGGCGGGCGTGGGACGGGGCGGGTCCGATGGTCGAGGGCCACCGTGGGAGCCTGATCTGCGGGGATTGCCTGCGCGTCGCGTTCTCGGAGGTCGTGCTGCTGGAGGGTGGGGAGCCCTCGCCCGAGCCTTGCGTGATGTGCCTTGAGGTGCGGAAGGACCGGGTCTGGGCGAGCCCCGCGCGCGAGGACGTCCGGATCTGCCGTCGCTGCGCGAACCAGTCCGCGAGGGTGCTCGCCAAGGACAAGGAGATGGGGTGGGCTCTGCCCCAGGGGCCCGCGAAGCCGGCGGGGGGGGCGTGATTCCTGTTGGATCGTGCGTTCCTTGCCGATAGACTCGCGCTATCAGGAGGAACGCCATGCGACGCACCCTCGCCGTCCTGCTCACGGTCGGCACGCTCGCGCTGCCCACGTCGGGGACGTGGTCGATCGTGCTCATCGACACCCGCACAGGGGAGATCGCGCTGGGCTCGGCGACGTGCCTGACGGGATTTGATCTCCAGGCCAACACCCCGATCATCATCCGCGGGGTGGGCGGGGCGACGGCCCAGTCGTTCGTCGATCAGACCTCTCAGAACCGCACGTTCATCCGTGACCACCTCGCGCTGGGGACGCACCCCGACACCATCCTTCAACTCCTCGCGGGGTTCGACACCGGGCACCAGACCCGCCAGTACGGGATCGCGGATGCGCTGGGGCGAGCGGCGACGTTCTCCGGATCGGGCGCGTTCCAGTGGGCCGGCGGCAAGGTGGGCAAGGACGGGGACCTGGTCTATGCGGTGCAGGGGAACATCCTCACCGGCGCGCCGGTGGTGGACGCGGCGGTCGAGGCGATCCTGACGACGCCGGGCGATCTCGCGGAGAAGATGATGGCGTCGATGGAGGCGGCGCGGAAGTTCGGGGGCGATGGCCGTTGCTCGTGCTCGCCCTCGAACCCCACGGGGTGCGGCGCCCCGCCCCCGTCGTTCGCGAAGAGTTCGCACATTGCCTACATGCTCATCTCGCGCGCGGGTGATGCCGACGGCTCGCTCGGAGCGTATCGGGCGGGCAACGCGCCGCGGGACGTGCTCGTGCACGACGTGGACGGCGACGGGCTTCCCGACCTGCTCGTGCCCAACCAGGGGTCGCACAACGTGTCGTACCTGCGGAACGTCACGCCGCCGGGGAGCGAGTTCCCGATGTTCGCGACGCCGGTGAACTTCCCGACGGGCAACGGCCCGCAGCGGGCGGTGCTCGGGGACGTGACGGGTGACGGGCTGGCCGACCTGATCACGGCGAACTCCGGTGCGGGGACGGTCTCGGTCCTGCCCGGGCTGGCGGGCGGGGGTTTCGGGCCAAAGATTGACTTCGGCACGTCGACCAACCCGGTGGGGATCGTGGCGGGTGAGTTCAACGGGCTTCCGGGGCTGGACCTCGCGACGGCCCACGGGAGCGGGGGCGTCGTCGCCGTGCTGCGGAACAACGGATCTGGCGGGTTCTTCCCTCCGACGACGTATCCGACCGGGGCTGGAGCGATGGCGCTGGCGGCGGGGGACTTCGACGGGGACGGGGACACGGACCTGTTCGTGGCCAACTCCGTCGCGCACACCGTCCGGTTCCTCTACAACGACGGGCTCTCGAACTTCACGCCTGCGGCGGCCATCGCGGTGCCCAATGCCCCTTCGAGCGTGGCGATGGGGGACCTCGACGGAGACGGCGACGATGACCTCGTCGTCGCGTGCGTGGACGGCCAATCGCTCGTGCTCCTGGTCCGCGAGGCGGGCGGCTTCACGCAGGTGAACCACGCGCTGGGCAAACGACCGATGGACGTCGCGATCGGGGACCTCGACGGGGACGGCGACGTGGACCTGCTCGTCTGCACGCAGACGCAGGAGTTCCTTGTCCTCGACCGCCACGCGGGAGCGTTCTCGCTCAAGTCGTCCCACCCGGTGCTCGGCGTCGGGTTCCAGATCGCGGCTGCCGATCTCGACGGGGATGGCGACCTCGACGCGGCGTCGCCCTCGTCCACCAACTCGGTGCTCGTTGCGCACAACCATGGCACGGGCGGCTTCCACCGAGGGCTTGGGCTCGCCAGCGGCGACTATTACATGAGTTTCAACGTCGCCTTCACGCAGGCGGGCGATCCCGATCCGGTCTTCACCCTGGCCGGGATGTTCGCGGACTGGGCGGCGGCGCTCTCGGGGAGGCCCGACGCGGTGCTCTCGCACGCGATCGCTTCGCCCGGGGTGCTCTTCGCCGACGGGAAGGACGCCACGACGCTGACGATCACGCTCGCGGACCGCGAGGGCCTGCCCGTGACGCACCCGATCGTTTCGGTGGAGATCGCCGCGGCTTCGGGCCCGGGGGTGTCGATCGGGCCTGTGCTGGCGAGGCCGGACGGGTCGTTCGAGTGCAAGGTCACGCCCGGAGCGGCGCCGGGAGTCGTTGAACTGCGGGTACGGGTCGATGACGGTGTACGGCCCGTCGAGCTGATGCCCGTGACGAGGCTGACGCTGATCCCGTTCCCCGATTTCGACGGCGACGACGACTTTGACATCTTCGACATCATGGGGTTCCAGCAGGCCTACTCGACGGGCGACATGAAGGCGGACGTCAACGCCGACGGGGTAGTGGACCTGAAGGATGCGCTGGCGGTGCTGGACGCGTTCGCGGGGAAGTGAGGCGGGCGATCAGGCGTAGAGGCGGTGGACGCTCAGGCCCTGGCGTTCGTAGGCGTCGCGCCGGGCGAAGATCGCGGCCTCGTGGAGGAAACTCGAGAGGATGACGTGTCGGGCGCCGAGTTCGCCCGCGCGCTGGGGGGCGATGACCTCCCACCCCCAAAGGCGTGAGCCCCACGCGGCACGGTCGTCGTCGGTGATCGCGAGGATGATTGCGGGGCTGCGGGCGAGGGCCGCGCCGAGCGCGCGAGTGTGCGCGCCGCAGCCGTGGATGACGATGGGCTCGCCGGCGAGCGAGTCGAGGACGCGGGCGAGGCGGGCCTGGGCATCGGCGGGGACGGAACCCGAGCCCTCGGCGGAGTAGGCGCACGGGCGCGTGGTGGGCCAGGGGCGGGCGGGCGAATCGGCGCAGCGGGCGAGCAGGCGGTCGACGTGCCGGGCGTGAGCCTCGATGGAATAGCGCTCGCGGGCGGTCTCCCACGCGGAGAGGCCGAGCCTCGAGACGCCGATCTCCATTGCCCGGGCAACGCCTCTGGCGAGGGCAAGGCCGGCGTCGTCGTCGCTGTCGCCGGCGGGCTCGGTGATCCCGTCGATCCCGTCGCGGATGGCCTCGTCGGCGCCGGACTCGACCCTGGTGACGACGCAGGGGATGCCGCGGCCCATGGCTTCGAGCATGGCGACGCTGAGCCCCTCGAACCGGGAGGCGAGCACGACGAGGTCGTGGCGGTCGAACTGATCGTCGACCTCGTCGATCGGGCCCGGCGGCAGGCGACGGATGCGATCGGGTCGGCTGCGGGCCTCGAGGTCGAGATCCGCGGCAGCGGGCCCGTCGCCCATGATCGTGAGGCGATGGGAGACGCCGCGGGCGTGGAGTTCATCGGACATGCGAACGAGGGCGAGGATGCGCTTCTGGCGGTGTTCGAGGCGGCCGGCGTAGAGCAGGCGGAGCGCGGCGTCGGGCTCGCGCCGCCTTGGCGGCTGGTGGAGGACCGGGACGCCGTAGGGGATGCGCGTGATGTCATCCGCCCGTGCGGGGAGGATGCGCCGTGCCTCGGCCTCGAGGCGTCGGCTGACGGGCACGAATGCGGAGAGCATCGGCTCGAAGTGGGCGGCGACTCGGACGTCGTAGGCGTTGTCCGAGTGCAGCCAGGAGACGATGCGCACGCGATCCGCCTCTGCCGTGGCCAGGGCCGCGGCGATGGCGTAGGCGTCGCCCTGCAGATTGGGGCTGAGCACGACGGGTCCGCGCGCCCCGAGGCGTCGGACGGCCTCCGCGTAGATGGGCAAATACGGTCGCACGTCGCCGCCGCACTCTGCGAGGCGAGGGAGCCCGGCAGCGGTGTCGAACCGCATGACGGCGGGATGCAGGCGAAGGGGGAGGGCGCGCTGGCCGGGCGGGGTCGGGTGGACGACCAGGGCCACGGGATGACCGAGGGAGGCCCGGGCGTTGGCGAGGCGCACGGCCCAGGCCGAGACGCCGCTGACGTTCAGGCCGTCGGGGAGCGAGATGACGAGCGGGACGCTCATGGGGCGAAGGGGGCCTCGTCGAGAAGGAGGGCGAGGTACTTCGCGGCGACATCTTCGAGGCGTTCGACACGGATGAGCGAGCGGTAGAAACCAAGGTTGGCGCCGATGCGTTCGAGCAGGGCGGGGATCTCGTCGGGCCGGCGGAAGGGAAGCCCGCCCATTCCTGCGAGTTCCGGGTGACCGCCCGAGTCGTGGTAGATCGCCGGAAGCCCGCACGCGAGGGCCTCGATGAGCGCGTTGGAACAGGGATCGTTGCGGCTCGCGGTGAGATAGACGTCGTTGGCGCGGAGGAGATCCGCGAGGTCCTCGGACGCGACGGGCGGTCGCTTGGTGCTTGCGTCGGCGAGGGCCGCGGCCGTGTTGCCGACGAAGGTGAACACGACCCGCGCGGGGTCGAGCCTGCGGGTGAGCCACTCGTAGACCGCCGCCCCCTTTCCGGGACTGGGGGACCAGGCGCTGGCGATGACCCGGAGCGGCCCGGTTGGTCGGGCGGGGCGAGGCTCGGTCGGGCGGTGGAAGATCCCGGGGTTGGAGGCGTTGGTGACAATGACGGGGCGGACGGGCGCGAAGCCCATCTCCGCGAGGAACCGCAGCGTGTGGCGGGACTGGATGACCGTCGCGGTGGCGAAGCGGGCGTTGAGGTCGAAGCAGGTCCGGTCCTGGTCGAGGCTCTCGGGCGTGCCGCGGAGCACGCTGATGGGGCCGTCGATGCGGTGGACGACCCGTGCCGTGCCGGGCTCGACCAGGGCGCGGAACCGATCGAGATCGAACTGCACGCTGTTGAGGACATGGGCGACGGGCTTCTCGCCGGTCTCCATGCCTTCACCGTTGACGGTGACCCGCACGCCGCGGCGTTCGAACTCGTGCTTGAGGGCAAGCATGAACTGGTTGCCGCCGCCCCATGGCGGGGGCTGGAACTTGTTCCAGAGGCTCACGATCGGCGCGACGTGGCGGGGGATCGAGCGTACGGCGCGGGTGGGAGGCCTGGCGGGCGTCCGGTTCCGCTCGAGGCGCTCGTAGAGGGTGCGCCACGCGATCGCACCGGCATCGATCGAACAGGCCGCGCGGACGGCCTCTCGCTGCGCGGTGGCGAAGCGCTGGACCGCACGATGGTCCGCATCGGCCTCGATGCGCTCGACGGCGGCAAGGGCGTCGCGGAAGAGGCAGTCTTCGCTCAGGACATCGCGCGCGATGCCCGTGGGCGTGCTCAGGACGGGCGTGTCGCATGCCGCGGATTCGAGCACCGTCCGGGGTCCACCCTCGCTCCGGCTCGTGCAGAGGTAGAGGTCGCTGAGGCGATAGAGGCGGGCGAGGGTCTCTCGAGGGAGGATGTTCCTGGGATAGTCGTCGCCCGCGAGCAGAGTTCCGGCGAAGACGAAGGGCACGCCGCGGCGGGAGAGTTCCTGCCTCACCCAGTGCCGGCGCGGTCCGGCCAGCAACGCGACCGCGGGGACGCCCCTCCGGACGACCTCGGCCATCACCTCGACGAAGACATCGGGACCCTTGACGAGTTTGGGCGAGCGCTCGCCGCGGTCCAGCCCGGCTCCGGCGGTATCACGGTGGAAGTTCGCGACGACGTACGCGATCGCGGGGAGGCGTTCTCGAACGTCCTCGACGACCGGATCGGGCTTGTCCGGGGGAGCATCGAACCAGGCCTCGTCGAGCAGGTAGGGGATGTGGGTGACGTCCGGGGCGACAGCCCGGAAGTCGTCCGCCGCCTGCCGCGAGTGAGCGACCCAGTGCGTGACACGCGCCAGGGCCCGCTGGAAGCGCGGCTCGGCGAGGCACCGCGCGGGTTCGCCGACGCAGTGCGCGACGACCGTCCGCCCCGCGAGGGCGTCGGCGGGGAGTTCGACGAGGGGCTCCCACCAGCAGGCGTGGACGACGTCGGCGTCCTCCGGACGGTCGACGAACGCGACGAGGCCCTCGAGGGCGCGCCGGGTGGTTCGGCGATCCTCATCGATGGCCCACCCCGACTCGTCCCCCTTGCACAGATAGACCCGGAGCATCGACCCTTCCCTCTTCCGCGCCGCGATCGAGCGCGCCTCCATGCCTCTATGCCGACTGCCGGACCGCCGAGGCGGATCGGTACGCCGAGTAGAACGGGTGGAGGTCGCGTTCGATCGCTTCCTCGATGTAGTCGGCCTGGTCCGGGGTGAGTTGCTCGCGATAGCCTCCGATGCGTCCGGAGCGTACCTTGCGGCCTTCTTCGCGGTCGGCGCCCTGGAGGCCGTAGGCCCGCAGATCGCCCGCGTCCTCGAGGCGTCGCATGTTGTCGAACCCGCCGAACTCCACGGCGGCATCGAGGCCTGCGGGCGTGGTCGGCAGGCCGAGGAACACGCAGAGTTCGGCGAGCGAGGCCCGGGGCTCGGCCCAGAAGCCCTCGTAGGTGGCGACAGCGAAGCGGGCGAACATCGGGCGGTCCTCGATGAACGCGTTCATGAACGTGAGGATGGCGCGCAGTCCGAAGCGGGCTTCGGGGCTGCGCGGGTCGGCGGACCGGTTGTCGAAGCGGATAAAGTCGCTGAGCGAGCCTGTGAATCGTTTGAAGCCGAAGGTTTCGTTGAGATAGTGGGAGACAAGAACATCGCGCGGGTCGCGGACAAGGAGATGGACGGTCGCGCCGCGCATCGAGGCGGGGACGCGGCCGGTCTGGGGGACTTCCGACTCGGAGTGCGAGAAGTAGGGCGCGGGCCTTCCACCCAGGAGGACTCCCGGGTCGCCCCGCTGGTGCCCGATCCGGTCGAGGACCTCCGTCAGCCGCAGGCCGCTGTGGTCCGCGATCACCCTGGCGACCATGAACTTGGTCCAGGTCTTGCCGGATTTCGGGAACGAGATCGCGTGCGTCCAGTCGTGCGTCATGCCGGGGCTCCCGGGGCGTGAACTAGAGGGGTTATCGGCGTCGGCAGAGGCCGGGGCTTGAGCCCGAGTCGCCGATGGACCCTGACAGGCTCCGATCTGGCGTGCGGGTGCGCGGGCGGATCGAAGGGGCTTGTCGGGCCCGGTGGCGCCGGGTCCCAGAGGAAGAAACCTCCTTTGGACAGGCTCATGTTCAATAAAGGACCTTCCGATGTAGCGACGGGCCGAAGGCCCATCGGCGGGTCCACATGCGCGATCGAGATCGCAGATCTGGAAGCAGGGCCAGGGTTCTCAGTGGTCTGCGCGCCAGGATCATCCTGCTCGTGCTCTTCGCCGGGATCCCCTCGGTTCTGTGGATCTCCTACACGGCGTACGAGCAGCGCGAGGAGGCCGGCAAGAGGGTCCGAGACGAGGCCTTGCAACTCGCGTTGCTCGCTGGGCACGGGCAGGATCGTGCCGCGGAAGGCGCCCGCCAGCTCCTCATCGCGCTCTCCCAACTCGGGGAGATCCGCGGGGAAGACCATGCGGCGGCGTGCGTGCTGCTCGAGAGGCTGCGGGCCAAGTTCTCGCAGTACCTGAACCTTGGCGTCATCGAGTCCGACGGGACCATCGTCGCCAGTGCGCTTCCCATGGAGGGGGTGGTCTCAGCATCCGAGCGGAGTTACTTCAAGCGAGCGATCGCAACACGGGAGTTCTCCGTGGGTGACTTCCAGGTCGGGCAGATCACCGGACAACCCTCGATCAACTTCGGGTTCCCCGTCATCGATCACGAGACCGGCGGCGTCGTGCGGGTCGTCTTCGCGGCGCTCGATCTCGCCTGGATCAACGAACTCGCGGCGGACGTGAACCTCCCGGAGGGGACCACGCTGACGGTTGTGGACCGTTCGGGGCTGATCCTTGCCCGCCATCCGGAGCCGGAACGATGGGTCGGCAAGCGGATCGAGAACGAACCGCTCTTCCGGGCGATCATCGCGAGAGCGCCCGGCTCGACCGTCCGAGCCAAGGGGCTCGACGGGGTCGATCGGCTGTATGCCATGCGGCCTCTGGGCAAGGCGAACGGCACGGGGACGGTCGCCGTCGGCATCCCGACATCGCAGGCGTACGCCGCGGCGCAGTCGCAGTTGACGCGGAACCTCGTCTTCCTCTTTCTGTTGAGCGCCATCACGATCGCGGCGGCTTGGATCGGGTGCGACGCCTTCGTCCTGCGACGCCTGCGGTCGCTGATGGCGGCGGTTCGTCGGGCGTCGTCGGGGGACTTCTCGGCGCGGTCCGGGGTGGCGTACGGTTCGGGCGAGATCGGCGAGCTCGCGCACGCCTTCGACGAGATGGCCGCCGCCATGCAGGAACGCGAGGATGAACGGGCAAGGCACGCGCGGGCCGAACGCGAGCGTGCGGAGGCGGAGGCCGCAAGCCAGGCCAAGAGTCAGTTCCTCGCGAACATGAGCCACGAGATCCGCACCCCGCTCAACGGGGTGATCGGGATGACGCAACTGCTGCTGGGCACGCCGCTGACGCCGCAGCAGCGGCGGTACGCGCAGTACGTGGAGTCGTCGGCGGGCTCGCTCTCGGGGATCATCAACGACATCCTCGACTTCTCGAAGATCGAGGCGGGCCGGCTGGAACTCTCACCGACGGACTTCGACCTGCACGCGGCGGTGGACGACGCGCTGCAACTGCTCGCGCCGCTGGGCCAGCACAAGGCGCTGGAAATGAGCTCGCTCATCCACCCGGACGTGCCGCGGATGGTCTCGGGCGATCCGGACCGGCTCCGCCAGGTGCTCGTCAACCTGCTGGGCAACGCGATCAAGTTCACGCGGGAAGGGAGCGTCGTGCTCCGGACCTCGCTCGACTCGTCCGAGGGCGATGCGTGCGTCGTCCGGTTCGCTGTCACCGACACCGGCGTGGGTATCCCGGTCGATCGCATGGATCGGCTCTTCCAGTCGTTCTCGCAGGTCGATCCCTCGACGACGAGGATGTTCGGGGGCACGGGCCTAGGGCTGGCGATCAGCAAGGAACTCACGACGCTCATGGGTGGACAGATCGGGGCCGAGAGCCTGCCCGGGCAGGGATCGACGTTCTGGTTCACAGCCCGGTTGTCCCGCTCCTTCAGGAAGCAGGCGCCGACCATCCCGCACGATGCGCGTGGGATGCGGGTCCTGGTCGTGGACGACAGCGCGTTCCAGCGAGAAGCCATCCGCGAGCAGGTGCAGAGCTGGGGCCTCACCGCGGAGGACGCCGCCGATGCCGACGGCGCGCTGAGGACGCTCCTGGACTCGGGCCGTGCGGGGCGGCCAATCCGCGTCGCGCTCATCGACAAGGACCTTGCCGGGGAGGATGGATGCGAACTCGCACGGACGATCAAGAGCCACGGGGAGATCGCCTCGACCGTGCTGATGATCCTTCTGACCATGGAGGACGACCTCGATCCGGCGAGCGTTCGCGCGATGGGGTTCTCCGGGCAGATGACCAAGCCCGTGAAGCAGTCACGCCTCTTCGACGCGATCATGAACGCGATCGCGGACGCTGAGCGGGCAACACCGCACCCGCTGCCGATCGTCGCGGGCGATGCGCCTGCCTCGCAGGGGCCCAGGCCTCGGATCCTCATCGCCGAGGACAACGAGGTCAACCGGATCGTGGCGATGGAGATCCTCTCTCGCGCGGGGTACGCGTGCGATATCGCGTGCGACGGTCGGCAGGCGCTCGAGCATTTCCGCGAGCACGCCTGCGACCTCATCCTCATGGACTGCCAGATGCCCGAGATGGACGGATACGAGGTCGCCCAGGCCATCCGTTGCCTCGAGGCCGATCCCGCCTGGCCCGCCGAGCGATCGCGGCATGTCCCGATCATCGCGCTGACGGCCCATGCGCTCAAGGGCGACCGCGAGCGCTGCCTGAGTTCCGGAATGGACGATTATTGCTCCAAGCCCATCGACCCGCGGGTCCTGATCGCGGCCATCCGACGAACGCTCGTGTCCGGGATCGGGGCTCACGAGCCGGTACGCCAGGCTCGGTCGCCGGACCGGTCGATCCCCGCCGAGCCTGCCGCGCGGGTGCCGCTCCAGGTCCGCGACGTGCTCATGAGTTGCGAAGGGGATCGTCCCCTTGCCGAGCAGGTGCTCGATCGGCTCGAGTCGCGACTCCGCGAGGATCGCGTCATCCTCGGGTCGGACGTCTCGGAGTCCGATCGCGACACGCTCATCCGCCTCGCCCACACGCTGGAGGGCACGGCGGGGATGGTCGACGCCGCGGGGCTTGTCCGCCTCGCCCGTGACCTGCAGGACAAGGCAACGCAGGAATCGCTCGGGGTCCTCGAAGCCGCGGCACGAGCCCTCCGGGACGAGGTCGACCGATGCCTGGGCGAGATCCCGAGCGTGCGCGAAGCGCTTTCGGATCGATTCGACTTCGGGCCGGCCTGAACGTCAGCGGACCGTCGCGGGATCCGGGATCGGATCGAGGCCGAGTTCGGCGCGCCGAGTGTTCTGCTCGTCGAGCACGCCCGCGAAGACATCGATGCCGTACATCGACGTGGTCCCGTCCGCCAGGCCCACGTGCACGGCGGTCGGCCCGCCAGGCTTGTGCCTCGCATCGGGCCAGAGGATGACGACCCAGAGATCCGACCCGCGAGGCACGTGGTGATAAGTAAAGACGAGGTCGCCCACCCGATGCGCCGTCCAGCCGTGGTCGAGGTCGTCGGCGGCGACGGCATCGAGGACCGCTCGTTCCTCCCCGCCCAGCACGAAGAGTTGAGAGAGGGAGTGGCGTGCGACGCTTACCTGGTCGGCCAGGGCCGGGGTTCCGCCGGCGATAAAGTCCGGCGGGGTGAGCGAGCCCGTGGGCGAGAGGAGTTCGATCCCGTGCCCGGGCCAGCCCTCGGTCTGTGTGACGAGCGCTCCGGTCACGCGGGCCACCCCGGCGACGTCCGTCGCCGTGCTCCGTGCGGCCACGGCCGTGGCCATGGCGGTGCGGGAGATGGCGAACGACCAGACGATCAGCCCGATGTACGCCGCGATGACCGCCGTGAGCACGACGATCGGAGGCGTGGCGATGGCGAAGGTGGCGCGGATGGCGCCGACGGCGTGGGCCCGCATGAACATGCGGATCGAGATGACGATGTGCCAGATGAGCGTGGCGAAGAAGACGTACATCCCCACGCAGGGGATCCAGGAGAAGACGTTGACCGGGGAGGCGTAGGCGATCGCGCCAAGGGTGTTGGAGAATCCCTCGCCCCGCGCGCCCGTGAGCCTCAGCAGCACGTGCGAACTCGCCGGCCAGGCGATCCCGAGGAGGACCATGACCCCGCCCGAGATCGTGAGCCCCAGCGCGAGCGAGAGCCCCGCCCGCGCTCCCCCTCCACCTGCGAGCACGGGGATGAAGAGCAGCAGAGCGGGCAGGAGCCAGATGGCGTACGTCACCGTCATCATCAGCAGATAGAGCCACCAGGCGGGCGCGGCCGGCGTTCCCTTCACGACACGCATGAGTTCCACGGGGCGGGCGATCGCCATCGTGGTGGTCTTGTAGAAGCGTCGGAAGACCCCACGAGTGTGGGGATCGGTCCAGGGGAGCACGTCCACGCGCGTCCGCTTCTCTTCGATGCCATGACGAGTCCGCACGATCGTCTCGTCCATCGTGATCCTGCTCGAGCACTTCACGCAGGCAAACGCCGGGGGCACGAGGTGCCCGCGGGCGTCTGTGCCGTAGTAGTCCTGGTCGCAGTGGGGGCAGTGGAAACGGACGGAGTTGGCGACGAAGTCGAAGTTCGAGGGGAGGAACCCGAGCCCGCACTCCGGGCAGACCCGATCTCGGATGTTCCAGAGCGGGTACCCGCACCCGGTGCAGTTCATCGAGACCACCCCCGGACCTCGGCCCGGATCTTCGGTCGCAGGATCCAGACCGCAATGAAAGCGGGATAGAGAAGATACCACCCCAGGGTCAGCACGCCGGTCGCCACGAGAATGATCGTCGTCACGCCGGCCGGCATGGCCGCGGTCTGGCTGGCCGTCGCCTCGAACTGGATCTTCTGAAGGTAGAGCGTCATGGCCGTGGTCGCGAACGCCGCGAGAGTCTTGAGCACGATCCACGTCCACAAGAGGGGGACGGCCACGCGCCGCCGCTGGACAAGACGCACGCCCGCGACGATAAGCACGACCGCAGCGGCCAAGGCGACGAGCCCGACGGCGACCTGGGTCCAGATGCTCTCGGTGTAGGACGAGAGTTGGGCGCGTGTTTCTTCGGGCATCATGTTCAGGAAGAGGTCCATGAAGAACGGGCCGACGGCTTGCCATGCGCTCGCTGCCGAGGCGAGCGCCCCGAGCACGATCGAGATCGTCCCGAGGATGCCGGGCCAGACGCTCTGGCGTTTAGGAAGGACGAGGTCGCCGGGCGTGGTGGGGGGTGCGGGGGGGTGGGGGGGCGTGGGGGGCGTGGGGGGCGGGTCCATGGCGGCTTCTTGGGGATCCACTCGCTCTTCCTTGCAATCCCCTCGCGGGGCAGGGTCAGCGTAACCCGTATTCCTTCAGTTTCCGGTAGAGCGTCCGTTCGCCGATGCCCAGGAGCCTGGCCGCCTGCTCTCGGTTGCCCCCCGTGAGACGCAGGGTCTCGCGGATGGCCCGTTTCTCGATCTGCTCCAGGCTCGTCCCGGCGAGCGAGCCTGCGCTCCCGGAGTCGGAATCGGGCTCGTCGCCGGCGCGCACATCGTCGGGGATGTGCCGGACGTCGAGCGTCACGCCCTCACCTCGCGGGGCGTCCTCACCCATCGCCATGACGACCATGGTGCGCACGACGTTGAGCAGTTGCCGCACGTTCCCGGGCCAGGGGAACGCCGTGAGCCGCATCATCGCGGCGTCGGTGATTCCCGGGACGGGCTTGCCGGGAGACGCCTCGGTGCTGACCTTCGCGATCGCGTGCCGCACGATCCGAGGGATGTCCTCGCGACGGTCGCGCAAGGGAGGAAGCGCGACGTGGGCGCCCTGGATGCGGAAGAGCAGGTCCTCGCGGAAGTCCCCCGTGGAGGCGAGAGCGCGGATGTCCTTGTTGGTCGCGCTGACGAGCCGCACGTCGGACTTCCGTGGCTCGTTGGAGCCCAGCCGCACGACCTCACCGGTCTCGAGCACACGCAGGAGTTTCGCCTGCATCTTCACCGGCATGTCGCCGATCTCGTCGAGAAAAAGCGTCCCCCCGCTGGCATATTCGAAGACCCCTTCCCGGTCGCGCTCCGCCCCGGTGAACGCCCCGCGCACGTGCCCGAAGAGTTGGTCTTCCAGCAGGCTCTCGGCCTCGGCCGCGCAGTTGAGCGCGACGAACCGCTTGCCCGCGCGCGGGCTGAGGCGGTGGACCGCCTGGGCGATCAGTTCCTTGCCCGTTCCGCTCTCGCCCGTGATGAGCACGGGAAGGCTGGACCCAGCGACCGTCCGCACCGTCCGCAGGATCTTCCGCATCGGTTCGGACCCCGCGATGATCCCCGCGAATCCTTCGTGCTGGACCAGGTCCTCCATCCCCGTGCTCTCGTGGCGGAGGAGCACCGCCTCCGCCGCTCGGTTGATGAGGCCGCGAAAAACCAGGAGGTCCAGCGGCTTCTCGATGAAGTCGTACACCCCCTGCTTGAACGCCGCGCGTGCCGTCCCCACGTCCCCGTGGGCCGTCACCATCACCGTCTCGGCGTTGGGCTGGAGGCGTCGGGCTGCGTCGAGGACGACGAGCCCCGCGTTGGCCCCGTCCGCCGCCGTTCCCTCGACCCCTCCCGACGAGGGCATCCGCAGGTCCGTCACGATCACGTCGAACGACCCGTGCCGGAGTTCCTCGAGGGCGGCGGCCACGCCGGTCACGATCGTGCAGACGTGCCCGGGCTTGCGGAGCGCGTCCGCCATCACGTCGGCGTGGTCCGGCTCGTCGTCGACGATCAGGACCTGTGCGGCGGGGGATCCCTGATGTGGCGTCTCGCCCATGCGGCGAGATCGTATCCGCTCGCGGCCCGTGGCCGGGCCGACCGCTGGCCTGCCGGTGATCGCAGACAGGCTGGGCGTCGCCGGGCTTCGGTTCTCAAAGGCGATGCCGGCGAGCCTCGACGACTGACGCCCGGGCTCAACCGCCGGGCTTGTGCCAGAGCGCCAGCACGGTCTTTTCCTTCTCCGGGGACAATCCCGCCCGGGGCTTGGACCGCCGCGCCTCATCGAGCGAGTTCCACCAGTCGAGCGTGGCCCGGCACGTCTCAACCTCGGGCCGGAACCGCAGCCCCGCCGCCATGGCTGCCGCCGCGCTGCGACGCCCGAACCCGGCGTACTCGCCCTCGGCGGGGATCCACGCGGGCAGGTCGCCCCACGCGCTCACGCCGTGGGTTCGCAGGAAATCCGCATCGACCCAGGTGAAGGCGGCGTCGCTCCCGCTGGCGGCCTTGCACGAGTCGAGCAGCCCGCCCATCGTGCGGTCGCCGGCGGGCGTGATCGCGTTAAAGACGCCCGCCAGCTTTCCCTCGACGAGCGTGACGAGCCACTCCGCGAGGTCGCGCACGTCGATGTACTGCGTGGGGTCCATGGGCGTGCCCGGGCTGAGGACCTCGCCGCCACGTGCGACCCGCGCGGGCCAATAGGTGAAGCGGTCGGTCTCGTCCCCTGGCCCGACGATCAGCCCTGGGCGCACGTTCGCGCACCGCCCCGGGAAGGCCGCCTCGGCCGCCTGTTCGCAGAGCGCCTTGAGCGGGCCGTAGTTCTCGAACCTCGCCCCCATCGTCTCGACGTTGGGATCAGAGATGGTCCCGACGGGATCGCTCTCGTCGGCGTCCACCATCGCGTCGCTGGCGTAGACCGAGACCGTCGAGATGAAGACGTACATCCCCGCCCGGTTCCCCAGCAGTTCCGCCGAGGCCTTGACCATCCTCGGGTAGTACCCCGACGTGTCGATGACCGCGTCCCATCGTCCTTCGCGGATCTGATCAAGCCCCTTGGGGCTGTCCGGGTCGCGCAGTTTCCCGCCCTCATCGCGCGTGTCATCGGCGTACTTGTCCGGATCGCGGTTCCCGTACCGCCGCTCGATGCGGTCCTCGCCTTCGAAGAGCCCTCCCTTTCGCTGCTCCGTCCTGCCGCGGTTGAAGAGCGTCAGCGAGTGTCCCTTCGCCAGGGCGGCCTCGACCACATGAGGCCCGAGGAAGCCCGTTCCACCCAGGATCAGGATCCGGAGCCCCTTCCGAGGCTTGCCCGCCAGGGCCGATGCCGGGGCGATCGCCATCGTCGCCGCCGTCGTGCCCGCCAACGCCAGGAACGTTCGCCGATCGGTCTGCATGGGCTCGCTTACCCCTTTCCCCGAGGCACGGTTGCACGTGCGCGGTGCCCGATACCCTCTCTGCCATGCCCGAACTGGCCGCGATCGCGCTCGGCTCGAACCTCGGAGACAAGCGAGCGGTGCTCCGAAGCGCTCTCGCCTCGCTCGCCCGCCTCCCCCGATCGACGCTCCTCGCGGCGTCGAGTTTCCACGTCACGAAGCCGGTCATGCCGTGCTCGTCAGCCGAACCCCAGCCGGACTACCTCAATGCCGCCGCAGTTCTGCGGACAGGGCTCGCTCCCCGGGAGCTCCTCGATCACCTGCTCGAGATCGAGCGCGAACATGGGCGAACGCGGACGCCCGGGCTTCGCTGGGAGCCGCGAACCCTCGACCTCGACCTGCTCCTTGTCGGGTCGGTCCAGTTCGATGAGCCCGGGCTCCGCCTCCCCCACCCTCGGCTGCACGAGCGGGCCTTCGTGCTCGTCCCGCTCGCGGAGGTCCTCCCCGACGCACACGTGCCGGGGCTGGGGGTCAGCGTGCGCGACCTGCGAGCCCTCGCCCGCTCGCGGATATGATCGCGCCGTGCGACGCTTCCTCCCCGCTCTTCTGCTCGCGACGTGTGCCGTCGCCAGGGCCCAGGACGAGCCGATCGATCCCATCCTCTTCCTGGAGGGACTCTCGGAGTCCTATCGCGCGCGGCCCTTCGCCGAGCGTGTGGTCGTCGCGCTCACCCGATCGGGCTCGACCATCCGGCGAAGCATCGTCCTTCGCGCCGAACCGGGCGGCGCGGCTGGCCCCTCCCGCCTGAGGCTCGAACTGGGCGACCTCCGCGCCTTCGCCACGCCCGACCGGCTTGTCGCCGCTCACGTCGCCGACCCCACCCGGTGCCTCGTGCGTGACCTTCCCGGGGAACTGACGCCCGGCGTGCTCGCAGAGGTCTTTCCCGCGTTGCCGCTCCCTCAACTGGCCCTCCTCCTATCGTCCCCCCCCGTCGACCTGATCGAGCACGCGCAGGAAACGGTCTGGGCCTCGGCTTCGCTCTCGCGCCAGGGGCCTCTGCGGCTTGTGATCCTGGCCGGGACGTGCGCCTCGGGCGAGGTCACGCTCATCGCGACCCTCGAGGACCTCCGCCTGCGCTCATTCCGGATCTCCTCCCCCGAGGCGAAGCTCGAGCTCTCCTTCCGCGACATTGATCCGGGCGAGCCCGAGACATGGGCCATCGATCCCCAGGGGCGTGCCTTGGTCCCCGCCCTGCAGGATCTTCGCACGTCCCCCGGGGTGATCCCGCCGGGCGTTCGGCTTCCCGAATGGCTCGTGCGCACGAAACTCGGGCCGGAGACCGAGCCCTTCAGCGATGTCTATCTCCGGGCCGGGGCCCCGCGCCCGGGGTTCACGGCGGTCGTGGTTGTGCGGGTGACGGCCGATCCGGGGATCGCCGAGGTCATCGAGGCCGATGCCGGCTCGGGCCTCAACGCCGCGTTCGCATGCGAGGGGATCACCCGTGGAGTGCTGGGTGCGGTCGAACTCTCGGCTGGCACGCCCGAGCGCGTCGAGACCTTCCTCGGCCACTGGAGCGACCGGGCCCGGGGTTCGCCCGTCGCCTGGCATCACTCACCCTCGCTGACCCTTGGCCGCCTCATGCCCGGGCGAGACGCCTGCCTGGCCGTCATCGACTCCGGCGGGCGGCTTGTCGGGACGATCGCGCTCGACGGTCGCGAGGGCGACGTCGAGGGGATCCGCGCGGACCTGGACGCGATGATCGCCTCGTGGCCCGTGGACGATCGCTGACGGCCGAGTTCACTCGACGGGTTCGAGCTCGCGCGTCCGGTGCTGCATCTGGGACTTGAGGCGGGCGACGATCGACGAGTGCATCTGGCTCACGCGGGACTCGGAGAGATCGAGGGTGGTCCCGATCTCCTTCATCGTCATCCCCTCGTAGTAGTAGAGGACCACGATGAGGCGTTCGGCGCGGCTGAGCCCCTTGGTGATGAGGTCGCGCAGGTCCCGCCGCTGCACCTCGCGCAGCGGGTTGCCGGGCCCGTCCTCCTTCACGACGTCGATCTCGCGGAGTTCACGCCCGCCGTCGCTGGAGGCGGCCTTGCGCGTGATGGAGATCGTGCAGACGGCGCTGGCGTCGCGCTTGATCTTGTCGAACTCCTCGCGGTTGATGCCCAGCCGCTGCGTGACCTCGTCCTCGGTCGCGGGGCGTCCGGTCTCCATCTCGATGAGTTGCCGGGCCTGCTCGACCTTCGACGAGCGGTGTCGGACAAGCCGGGGGACCCAGTCCATGGCGCGGAGTTCGTCGAGGATCGCCCCGCGGATCCGCGGCGCGCAATAGGTCTCGAACTTCACATTCCGGTCGAGCTCGAACGCGTCGATCGCGTCCATCAGCCCGAACAGGCCCGCCGACATCAGGTCCTCGATGTCCACCTCGTCGGGCAGGCGCTGGTAGATCCGCTCCGCGTTGTAGCGAACCAGGTGGAGGTACTTCTCCATCAGGAAGTTCCGGAGACGCTCCGACCTCGACTCACGGTACTCCGTCCAGAGTGTCTCCATCGGGCGGCCGTCGAACTCGCTCCGGCCCTTGGACGGCTCCGCATGACGCGCGCCGTACCGACCCTTCATCCGACCGTTCCTCGAAGTCCTGATCGCTGGCATGGTCGCTCCTTGACCAGTCGTCGCTGTGCTCGGCCGCAGACGCGGCCCGCTCCTCTTGCCCCGCTCTTCCTTGAGCGCTTCTCAACGCGAGTATACAAACTCGCGCTCTCCGCAACCACGGCCTATCGGGCCTGCACGCTCGATCCGCCCTCCTTGTCCACGTCGCTCGCCCCGGCCTCCTTCGCGTGATCCTCGACCACTCGCTCCGCAACCATCCCAACCAGAGTCCCAACGACGTGGCACGCCACGAACGCCCCCAGCGCCGTTGCCGTCACCCGCAACGCGCTGTTCCCGGACGACAGCCCGGCGAGGATCGCCACCGCGAATCCCGACAATGCAAAGAGGCTCGATACCACCCGGCTCGGCATCACGCTCAACCCTCTCCCTCACGTGGACGCGAGAACGTCCTTATCGGCTCGCCCGATCATGGGACCGACGACCACTTGAGTTTTTTTTCCCGTCCCAATCCGCTTGCTCCGTCCGGACTCCGAACGGACGACTCAGGCCTCACCAGCCTCCGCAACTCCCGCGCCGTTTCTCGAACCCTGCGGCTCGGCCTCGACCACGGATACTCCAGCACCATCGCCCGGCGGGCTCGTACCGCCCGGCTCGCACGCTCGTCCCGCGGGATCCACCCCAGCCACTCCACCGCGTAGCCCCCAAGGAACTTCGCCGACACTCGCGCGATCCGGTCGTGGACCTCCAACGCCTCATCCCGGCTCGACGCCTGGTTCACCAGCGCCATCAGCCGCGGCACCTCCCCGCTGCGCCTCACCACCGACTTGATCAGGGCGTAGGCGTCCGCGATCGATGTCGGCTCGGGCGTCACGACCACGACGCCGGCGTCGCATGCGCCTACCACGTCCAGCACCGAAGCCCCGATCCCCGCCCCGGTGTCCACGAGCACGAAGTCCGACGTCCGCCGGACCTCGCGGACCATCTCGACCAGACGCGCCCGTTCTCGCTCATCAAGGTCCGCCATCGTCGCGACCCCAGCGCTCCCGGCGATCAGCCGGAACCCGCCCGGTGCGAGCACCGCGATCTCATCGAGCCGCCGACCGCGCAGCCCGGCTTCCAGCCTCCGTCCGGGGTTGACCCCGCACACCAGGTCCGCGTTCGCCGTCCCGAGGTCCGCGTCGACGAGCGTCACCAGCGCCCCGAGTTGGCTGAGCGCAACGCTCAGGTTCACGGCGACGAAGGTCTTGCCCACCCCGCCCTTGCCCGACGTGATCGCAATCAGTCGTGCGCGATCGGCCGGATCGGGCGCGACCCTTGCGCGGACGCACGACGACTCCTTCGTCGTCGAGAGCGCCCCCATCAGCCGGCGCAGCGCCTGCGCCTGGTCGGCGTGGACCGTCGCCGTGCTCATGCCACGCTCCCCATCGGCAGCACGAGTTTCGCCAGCCGTTCGCCTCGCCCGGCCTCGATGTGGTCCGGGACCTCCTGCCCGGTCGTCACGAAACTCAGCCTGAGCGAGACACGCGACGCGACGTTCAGCAGCACGCCGTAGTTCACCGCCTCGTCGAGTTTCGTGAAGATCACGCGGTTGGGACCGACCGCGGCGAACCGGCGAGCCGTCTCCATCAGCACGCCCTCGCTCGACGTTCCCGAGAGCACCAGGTGCGTCTCGTGCGGGTTCGCCGCCTCCACGAACGCCTTCAACTCCTCTACCCGAGCCCCGTCCCGCGCGCTCCGACCCGCCGTGTCGATCAGGATCAGGTCGTAGTCCCGCAGGGCGCCGCACGCCGCGGCCATGTCCTCGGGCGACATCACGACCCGCAGCGGGACACCGATGATCTCCGCGTACGTCCGCAACTGCTCCACCGCGGCGATGCGATAGGTGTCGCTCGTCACCAGCGCCACTCGCTTGCCCTGGCGGAGTTTGTACGCCGCCGCCAGTTTCGCGATGGTCGTCGTCTTCCCCACGCCCGTCGGGCCGACCAGCGCGACCGTCAGCGGCCTCCCGTCTTCCACCCGCCCGGCCCGGGGGACCTCGCCCGCCGCCGGCACGAGCGCCGCAAGTTGCTTCAGCATCGCCTTCCGGACCGCGACCGGATTCCCCTGCTCCTCGTCCGACAGTTCACGCCTCACCTTCGCCACCACCTCGTCGGCGATCTCTCCGGCCACCTCGTTTTCGAGCAGGGTCAGGTACTGTGCAAACAGCACGTCCGAGCCAGTGGATGCCGGTGCGCCCGCGGTCCGCCGCGTCGTCTGGAGCACCTCTCCGACCATCCGCTTGAGGGACCGCAACTCCGCCTCGATCGGCGCCCGTACATCGCTCGCCGGGCGTGGCTCGGGCTCGGGCGCCACCGCCACCGGCGATCGGGTCTCGAACACGGGTTCCGGTTCGACGGCCCGGGGCGCTCGGGGCACGGCGCTGACGCTTCCGGCCGCCGCATACGCCCGCACCGCCGCCGTCGGTCTCGTCCGGACGCGCGCCTCCCGCGGCTCGCCCGACGACGCCGTGATCTCGACCATGGGCTTGGAACCCAGGCCCCAGATCCCCCCGACGCGATACGCGCGCGTGTGGAGGATGACCGCGTCCTTCCCGAGGTCGCGTTTGACCTCCGCGAGGGCGTCGGCCATCGTGCGGGCACGATACATCTTGAGCGTCGTCGCGGCCATCCGTGGCACCCATCTGGGCCGAGAACACCGGCCCGAAGATCACTTCCGGCGCTTCCTGCGCCGGGTCCGCGCAAGAATAGCACACCCTCCGCTCGATACGCAAGTCGCGCCTTTCACGCCGCGGCCTCCTGCGCCGGAACGTCGTCCGAGACCAGCGCCACCGACTCGACCTCTACCCCTGCCACCACCTCGTTGTACCCCAGCACGGCCGCCGTCGGCGCGTGAGGCTCGAGGATCTGCCTCACCACCGCCCGAACCTGCGGCGAGGCGATCACCACCGGCGTGTGCCCCGCCCCCGTCAGCACCCCCAGCGCCCGGACGATCCGCTCCGCCGTCCGGTTCACCACCCGCGCGGGCATGGTCAGCACGGTCCCCCCGGGGCCCCGGTCGATGTAGCCGTTGATCTGGTCCTCGAACGCCGGATCCAGCGTCACGCACGCGATCCGGGGCTTCCCGTCCTCCGCGGGCACGGCGTGCTGCTGGCAGATGCTCCGGCGCAGCGCATGCCTGGCGTATTCCGTAAGCACGTCGAGGTCCTTCGTCCGCGGAGCCCACTCCCCGAGCGTCTCCAGGATCGATTCCAGGTCGCGGATCGGGACCCGCTCGCGCAGCAGGTTCTGGAGGATCCGCTGGAGTTCCACCGTCTTGATGATCGCCGGGACCGTCTCCTCGACGAGTTTCGCCGCGCGTTCCTTGAGCCCTTCGAGGAGGTTGTTGACCTCCTGCCTCGTGAGCAGTTCGTGCGCGTGCGTGCGGACGACCTCGCTCAGGTGCGTCGCCAGGACGCTGGACGGATCGACCACCGTGTAGTTGAGCGTCTCCGCCCGGGCGCGCATCCCCGCGTCGATCCACCACGCCTTGAGCCCGAAGGCCGGCTCGCGCGTCGCCTCCCCCTGGATCGGTCCCGACGCGATCCCCGGGTCCATCGCGAGCAGCCGACCCGGGCGGGTCTCCCCGCTCGCGACCACCTGCCCCTTGATCTTGATCCGGTACTCGCTGGGCGGGAGCTGGACATTGTCCCGCACACGGACAGGGGGCATGACCATCCCGATCTCCGCCGCCAGTTGCCGCCGCACGGCCGTGATCCGTTCGAGCAGGTCCCCGCCCTGCCTCGTGTCGACGAGCGCGACGATGGCGTAGCCGACCTCGAGCTCGAGCGTGTCCACCTTGAGGAGCGACTCGACGGGCGCCGCCTCGGGGGCAGGGGGCGGAGCCGCGTCCTTGGCCTTCTTCGACCGTGTCGCCCGGCGCATCATGTAGGCCACCCCGACGAGCGCGAGCCCGGTCGCCAGCAGCGGGATCGACGGGAGCGGGGTGAGCGCCAGGAGCCCCAGGAACCCCGCCGTCAGCAGCAGCCCGCGCGGCTGGCTCGCGAGTTGATCCGTGAGCTCATCGCCCAGTTGCGCCTTGGAGCCGGAGCGGGTCACGATCAGCGCCGCCGCGATCGAGATGACGAGGCTGGGGATCTGGGCCGTCAGCCCGTCCCCGATGGTGAGTTTGGTGAAGACCTCGGCGGACTGGGCGGCGGGCCACCCGCGCTCGATCGTCCCGATCGCGAACCCGCCGATCACGTTGATGAAGGTGATGATGATGCCCGCGATCGCGTCCCCGCGGACGAACTTGCTGGCGCCGTCCATCGCGCCGAAGAAGTCCGCCTCCCGCCGGATCTCGTCCCGGCGTTCCCTCGCCTCGCTCTCGGTGATGATCCCGGCGTTGAGATCCGAATCGATCGCCATCTGCTTGCCGGGCATGGCGTCGAGCGTGAACCTCGCCGCCACCTCGCTGATCCTCGTCGCCCCCTTGGTGATGACCATGAACTGCACCACGACCAGGAGAAGGAAGATCACCACGCCGACGAACAGCGAGTTCCCCGCCACGAAGTTCCCGAACGCCATGATCACCTTCCCGGCCACGTCCGCCGCGGCCTGGGGGGAACTCGCGTCCGCCGTCAGGATCAGCCTCGTCGAGGCGATGTTCAGCACCAGCCTCAGCAGCGTTGTCGCCAGCAGGAGCGAGGGGAAGACGCTGAAGTCCAGCGGCTTATCCATGTAGATCGTCGTCAGGAGGATGATCACGCTCAGCGAGATGTTCAGCGAGATCAGCACGTCCATCGCCGCCGGAGGGAGCGGGACCAGGATCACGACCAGCAGCGACACGAACGCCACCGGGACGATCATCCCCCGATACTCGTGCAGCCGCCTCGCCCACCCGGGCAGCGACGAACCCGTGCTCTCCGCGACCTTCGCCACCACGCCTCCTTACGCCGCCCGGCCCTCGAGCCGGTACACGAACGCGAGCACCTCCGCCACGGCCTCGTACTGCTCCGGAGAGACCTCCCGTCCCACGTCCACGCCCCAGTAGAGCGCCCGCGCCAGCACGGGCCTCTCCACGATCGGGACCCCCGCCCCTGTCGCCACGGTCCGGATCCGCATCGCCAGCAGGTCCGCCCCCTTCGCGACGACCCTCGGCGCCCGCATCGTCGACTGGTCGTACCGCAACGCCACCGCGAAGTGCGTCGGGTTCGTCACGACCACGTCGGCCTTGGGCACGCTGTGCCCGATCCGCTGCATCGCGATCTCCATCGCCATCTTGAATCGACGCTTCTTCACGTGCGGATCGCCGTCCATCGACCGTCGTTCCTCCTGGACCTCGTGCTTGGTCATCCGCAGGTCGCGCGTGTGCTGCCACTTCTGATAGATGAAGTCGATCGCCCCCATCACGATCAGCAGCGCCAGCAGCCACGCCGCCAGTTCCAACCCCATCAGCAGCGCCTTGTAGACCGCCTGGACCATCCCCAGCGACGGGAGCGTCGCGATCGCCCCGGTCTTGGACCGAACGACCAGCACCGCGGTCGTCCCCACCACCGCCAGTTTGAGCGTGTTGAAGACGAGTTTCATCAGGTTCCGCAGCTTGACCAGGTTCATCGCCCCGCGCACCGGGTTGAGCTTCTCGAGCTTGGGCCGCAGCGGCTTGAGCGTCACCAGCCACCCGACCTGCACGACCTGCGCGAGCAGCGCAACCGCGACCATGAGGAGCAGGATGGGCAGCGCCATCCCCATCGCCGCCCGCGCCGCGAACCCGATCGTCGCCCCGATCGACCCCGGATCGAGCACGTCACCGGGCGTCCGGCCCTCGAGCACTGCCCGCATCACGCCCGCCATCGACGCCAGGACCCCGCCCCCCATCACGGCCAGGATGACAAGCCCCGCGCTCATGTCGATCGCCCCGGAAAGGTCCGTGCTCTTGGCGACCTGCCCGCGCGACCTCGCCTCGCCCTTGCGCTTCGCGGTCGGCTGCTCGGTCCGTTCGCCCAGGTCATCCGCCATCGGGCCCCCCTCCCCCCAGCCCCAGGGCCCACCCGCGCACGAGGTCCAGCACCGAGGTGTGCTCGTCCCCGATCGCCTCCTCGATCGCCACCAGCGACGCGGCGAGCACCACGAGCCCCGCGACGATCTTCATCGCAAAGCCCACGCTCATGACGTTCAACTGGGGGATCGTCTTGGAGATCATCCCCATCGCCAGCAGCGACATGAACACCAGGCACGTCACCGGGGCCGCCACGCGGAGCGCGAGTTCGAACCCCGAAGAGATGACCGTCGCCATCAGCCCCACCGGCGTCTCGCCCAGCGCCATCCCCCCGATCGGCAGGCGCTCGAACGTCCCCGCGAGCGTGACGAACAGCGTCTCCAGCCCGCCCGCGGCGAGGAACGCGCCGGTCGCCAGATACGTCATGAGTTGCCCGGTGACGTCCGTCTCCATCTCGGCCTCGGGGTTGTAGGTCTGCGCGAGCCCCAGCCCCATCTGGTGCCCCATCACGAACCCGCCGAGCGTCGCCCCCGCGATGGGGAGCCCCGCGATAACGCCCATCGCCAGGCCCACGAGCGTCTCCCTCGCCGCCAATGCGCCCAGTTCCAGCACGCCCGCGTCGGGGACCACCACCCCGCCCCGGGACCACACCGCCGGATAGAGCGCGGCCGACAGCGTCACGACCAGCAGCGCCCTCGCCCGAAAGGGGATCATCCGCCCGGAGATCAGCGGCGCGCCGATCGCCACTCCCGCCACGCGGAAGAGCACCAGCACGAACGGGACCACGTGCCCGAGCCACGCCTCCACGCGAACCTCCCTCACAGCAGCGACAGCATCTGCGCCGCGTATTCCACCAGCCTCGAGGCGATCCACGGGAGGAGCAGCACCGCCACCCCGATCATCGCCGAGATCTTCGGCACGAACGTCAGCGTCTGGTCCTGGATGGATGTCACCGACTGAAAGATGCTGATGATGAGCCCGACCGCGACCCCCGCCCCGAGCAGGGGCGTCGCGATCTTGAGCACCAGGATCAGCATCTCACGGACCGTCTCGATCGTCACGCCGTCCATCGCCGACCTCCTACGTCACCCACACCCCGCCGAGCACCCCCGCCGCCGACACCGCCTCCGACCCCCGCCGGAAACTCTCCAGCAGCCCGCCGACCACGAGCGACCACCCGTCCACCATGACGAAGAGGAGGATCTTGAAGGGGAGGCTGATGAGCACCGGGGGGAGCATCATCATGCTCATCGAGATCAGCAGCGCCGCGATCACCATGTCGATGACCAGGAACGGGAGGTAGATCCTGAACCCCATCAGGAACGCCGCCTTGAGTTCGCTGAGCATGTACGCCGGGATCAGCGTCACCATGTCCACGTCCGCGCGCGTCAGCGTCGACGGGTCCGACACGTCCACCCCGCGATACTCCAGCACCATGTACAGGCTCGTCCAGTTCCCCGTCGCCTCGATCTGGTCGAACATGAAGTCCCGCAGCGGCTGTTTCGCCCTCGACCACAACTCGTCGTAATCCGTCACCTCCCCGCGCTGGTAAGGCACCACCGCCTCCGCGTGGATCCGCTCCATCGTCGGCGCCATCACCAGGATCGTCATGAACAGCGCCAGGCCCGTGATGACCTGCGGCGGGGGCAGCGACTGCGTCCCCAGCGCCTGCCTCAGCAGCCCCAGCACGATGATGATCCGCACGAAGCACGTCGTCATGAGCATCACCGACGGGACCAGCGCGATCACCGTCAGCAGCACCATCACGTTGATCGGGCCCGAGAGCCCCCGCGTCTCGCCCCCACCCCCGGGGAGCGCCCTCGACGCCGCATCCACCATCCGCAGAGGGTTGAAGGCGCCGAAGTCGCCTCCCTCGGCGGCCTCTTCGATCGCCGCCTCCATGGGCGGGCCATACCCCTGCCCCGCCGCCCACGCGGGGAGCCACGCCAGCACGAGCACCGCCAGGAGGGTCCTCACGCGACCCTCCCCCGTCCGGGCAGGGTCAGGTCGACGACGGGGATCTCCTCGCCCGCGCCCTCCGCCGTGCGATGCGATCCGGAGAACCGATCGAGCAGCCCGCGGAACCGGGCGTCCATCGACGCCGACTCCTCGTCACGCGTCTTGACGAGCAGCGAGGCCACGTCCTCCGCGTCGGTGATCTCGCAGAGCGTCGAGAGCCCGCCGCCAGTGTGCGACACCACCAGCACGCGACGATCGATCTTGATGAGCACGAGCGACTGGCCGCGCCCGACCGGATACCTCGCCAGGATCTCCACCACGCCTGCGGGCGCCCGTCCGCCCGGACCCATCGCCCCAAGCATCCCGCCCCGGCGGGCGACGGCCCTCGCCCCCGCCGCCGCCGCGACGATGAGCCCCAGCACGAGCAGTGTCGCGGGGATCGCCGAACCGCCCTTCTCAGGCTTGGAAGGCTTCGCCGTCAGCGGTTGCTGCTCACCCCCCAGCCCGCGCGACTCCGTCCCGCCCCCGGTCGGTGGCCCGACGTCACCCGGCGCGCGGGACGCTCCGATGAGCAGTCCGGCCGCCGCCGCTATAGGCAGGAATCGTCGCACGTCGGCCCTCCTGGCCACCAGCCCCGCCCGCCGGATCTCCGCCGGCGAGCCCTCCGACCTCACTCCTTCGGTTGCGGCTCGTCGTCCTGGATCCCCAGGATCTCGTTGATGCGGATGCAGAAGTTGTCGTTGAGCACGAGGATCTCGCCCCGCGCGATCGGGCGGTCGTTCACGAAGACATCCACCGGATCACCCGCCAGTTTGTCGAGTTCAACCACCGCCCCCTCGCCCAGACGCAGCACATCCTCGACGAGCATCCGCGTCCGGCCCAGTTCGATCTTCACGTTCAGGTTGACGTCCGCAAGCAGGTCGAGGCCCGACGCCGACGCCCGCGGAACGCCCGACGAGAACTGCGGGAGGTCGAACGCCTCAGGCTCCCCGGACGCCGCCCGGGCCTCGCCCTCGACCTCGCGTGCCTTGCCCAGTGCCTCCTCGGCCCCCGCGGCCGCCTCGGGCGTCGGCGCGGTCGTCTCGCCCAGCGCCCGCAACTCATCGGCGGCCTGCTGCGCCGCGTCGATCGCCTTTTCCGGATCGGGCTTCGGGTTCGTCGTGCCGGGCTCGTCCATGAGCGCCCCTTGTCCATGCCATGACCCCCGCGGGCGCGCGCCGCGGGCCCACGTCCATCGGATCGTCGCCCTCGGACGGATAACTTTTGCCGGTCCTCGCGCGGTCCCTGCGCCCGATCGGCAATCCCTGCGCGTCAATACTCCGACTGGAACCCCTTGCACTTCGGGATGAAGACGCGCTCGACCCGTGGCCTCCCCTCATGGTCCGCACCGATCAGGTCGTTCACATACCTCGCCACCTGGCGATTCAGCGTCGTCAGGTCCGGTTCCTTCAGGTGCGAGTGCTGCGCTCGACGGAAGATCCCCGACAGCCCCTCCTTGATCTCCGCCGATCGCACCGCCAGCGTCCCCGCCACGTGCTCCTGGTTCCGCCCCTTCACCTGGAGCACGATCTCAACGTCCCACACCCAGACGCGGCCCGTCTGCATGTTCTGGAACTTCTCCTCCACCAGCGGGATCTCGACGAGTTGCTCGAGTTCGCTCTCCGGGCCGTGCCCGATCTCCGCCTTCGCGTCCTTGGGGCCTCCCCCCGAACCCGCGACCAGGAACACCGCCGCCCCCTCCGCGACCATCAGCCCGGCGATGAGGCCGATCAACTTGAAAGGCTTCTTCTTCTTGGCGGTCGTCTCGTCGGCCGAGCCACCCGCTTCCTTTGCCTTCGCCGGATCCGCCATGCCCCAGTCCCCCTGTCAGGCCCGCGGGCGGGTGACACCCCGCGCGCAAGGCTGAGCCCTCCATCGACGCGAACCGCGCCGGGCATCACCACCGCCGCGGGTCCTGGAGACACTCGACTTCCGATTGCGCTGTTCACGCAAGCCAGGCTGATGATTCTCGGACCTACGCCGCCTGCCCGAGCCTCTCCACGTTGTCCCTGGCTTGCTCACCCAGGCCTGTCCCTCGGCTTGGGCGCGCGCCCGTCGCCCACGCCGCGCACCCCGCGAGCGCCAGCACGAAGGCCATGGCGGCTTCTGCCCCTCCCAGGCCCGACCCGAGGCTCGACAGCAGCCAGGCCGTCACCAGGAGTGGCACGCCCATCCACCCAAGCGACCGTGGAATCCTGCCCGAACGCAGGGTCCGGTCGACGCGCAGGATCCGCGCGAGCACGAAGGCAAGTGGGATCGACGCCATGGCGATGAGGGCCGCGAGCATCATCCGACTATCGGATGGATCCGGGGGCGGGAGCAGCGAACGGGCCGGGTCTCACCTTCCGAGCACGAGGAGTTGCTGGAGGAGTTCGTCGGTCGTCCGGATCACCCTCGACGAGGCGGAGTACCCGGTCGAGGTGAGGATCATGTTGATGAACTCGTTGCCGAGATCGACATTCGAGAGTTCCAGCGCGCCGCTGACGATTCGCCCTGCGCCGAACTCACCCGGGCTCGTGACGACCGCGTTGCCCGAGTTGGGCCCGACGGAGAAGAGGTTCGACCCCTGCTCGACCAGCCCCTCGGGGTTGCGGAACGAGGCGAGGGCGACGCGGCCCAACGTCCGGGTCAGCCCGTTGGTGAACGCGCCGGTAATCGTCCCGTCCGTACCGATCCCGAAGTTCGAGAGCGTTCCGATGGGCGATCCGTCCTGCTCTGTTGCCGCGAGCGTCGAACCCGACGACGCGTACGCCGTCACCGCGTCCGTAGGCCCTGCGAAGGCGATGCTGAAGGCGAGGGGGCTGGCGGCACCGGTCCCGGCGCGGTCGATGGAAACCTCCGCCGTGCCCCCCGAGTCGAGCTGCCCCAGCGTGTCGAAGCCGAGCGTTCCTGTGGTGAGGCGTGGGTCGGCCCCTGCGGATTCGGTGTAGAACCGCCAGGTGGTCCCGGCGTTGGACTTCCCGTCCATCACGACCGCGAGGTCCACGCTTACCGGCGCGCCCAGCGAGTCGTAGACCACGAAGGTCGTTCGCACGGACTCCCCGTCGGCCGAGGCCTGCTTGTCCGCCGCGAACGGGTTCCGCACGAGGGCGCCGTCCGCCGCGAGCAGGCGGACCGAGGTCGAGGGGAAGACGAGGTCGTTGACGACGCCGGTGTTGCCGATGAGCGTAAGCATGCCGGAGGCCGGGTCGAGGCTTGCGCCGGGCGTGGAGCCGTCGGGGTTCGTTCCCGTGTCGGTGCGGAGGCCCAGGGCGACGTTGAGGAAGTCGAGGAGGTTGCGGACCGTCATCGAGTCGGTGATTTCGAGCCGGGCGGGCTCGAGCCTCCGGCTGCCCTTCTCCGCCCCGCGGATCTCGATCGTCTGCCCCGTGGTGAAGAGGGGCGAGCCCGCGGCCTGCGGATCGGCCATCTCGACGAGGAGGCTCGTTTCCTCCAGGACGTTGGGCGGCGTCGCGGGCGCGGTGGCGCCGGGGATGAGCGAGAACCCGCCCCCGCCCCCGGCCCCGAGGGCGATCCGCGCCCCATGCGTCGGGACGTTCCCCGACGCGTTGAGGTTGCCGTCGAACCGCACGAGGGTGGTCGCGTCCGCGACGGTGAGGGACCCGAGCGGGATGGAGAGGTTGACGAGCTGGCCCTCTACGACGTTGTAGCCCTGATCGACCCCGAAGCCCCGGAGGCGCTCGCCTCCGATGGTGATGAGTTCGCCCGACTCGTTGGGGCGGAAGGCCCCGGCGCGGGTGTAGGCCTCGCCCCCCGCCCGATCGACGACGAAGAACCCCTCGCCCTCGATGGCGAGATCGCGCGCATCGCCGGTGACCGAGATCGCCCCCGAGCGCATGTCGCGCTGCGTTCCCGCGGCAACGACGCCCAGCCCCACCTGGTTGGGGTTCGTCCCGCCCGAGGCATCCCCCGGGGGCGAGCCCGCGCTGAAGGTGCGGGGGAACTGCGGCGCGAGCAGCAGCCGGGAGGACTTGAACGCCGTCGAGTTGACGTTCGCGATGTTGTTGCCGATGACGTCGAGCCGTCTTGCGTGGACGTTGAGCCCGGAGAGCCCGGTGAAGAGCGCGGTGGTGGAGGCCATGGCGGTCAGTGCTCCTTGGTCCGGGCGAGTGCGCCCAGAAGCGAGGCGTTGGAGAACGACGCCGGGGGGGCCGTGGCGGCGGGCGGCGCCGGCTCGATCCTCACCACCCCGTCGAGGTCCGAGGCCACCGCGCCGGCTTCGAGTTCGGCCCGACCCGTCACGCGCCTCGTCGCGAGGTCCACGCGCAGGGCGAGCCCGTCCATCAGCACGAGCAGCCGCTGCACGCCCGCGGCCTCGGCCCGGTCGGCCGCGTGCCCGATCTGGCGGAGTTGCTCCGGCGTGAGCGTGAGATCGAGCGAGGGGTCGATCGTCACCTCTCGCCCCGAGGCGATCTCCCCCGCCCTCGCGCGGGAGAGGACCTCCGCGAACGCCGGTCCCCCCGCGAGGGCCGCGCCCGAGACGGGCGTGGGTGTGTCGGCGGCGAGCCTCAGGAGTTCGACGGGGATCGTGCTCAAGCCTTCCCCCCGGGGAGTTCGAAGACCTCGTCCGTCTGCGAGAGCGGGACGCGCGCGCCCGAGTCCAGGTTCAGCACCGGCCCGGCGGGCGTGCGGCTGACCGACGCGACGAAGTCCACCACGCGGGCCCCGGTCTCATCCAGCCCGCTGACGACCTTCCCGATCATCTGCGACGCGGCGGCGAACTCCCCCTGCCCGATCAACGACTCGAGGCGGGACTCGAGTTCCGTGTCCGCCTGGATCGAGCGGATGTTGGCGAGTTGTTCCATGAGGGCGGCCGAGTCGTTGGGCGCGAGCGGGTCCTGGCGGCTCAGTTCCGTGAACATCAGCCTCACGAAGTCCTCGCTGCGGAGGGAGGCGAACGCGCTGGGCGCGGCGGTCACGGCGGGCGCGGACGAGGCGATCGGGTCCATGCAACACCCCGGGTTCAGGCGATCGCGTCGAGGCGTCCTTCCTCGATCGGGCCAAGCACCACGGGCGTTTCGGGCTCGTGGTCCTCGGGCCGATCGTCGGGGGGTCGCTCGCCGCGGCGGCCGGTCGGTTGTCGCTCCGCGTGGTGGCGATCGTCTCCGACGACCGACGAATCCTGACGCGTGTCCGCGGCCTCCTGCCACAGACGAACGTCGATCGAGTCCGCGGTCAACCCCCGGGCCTCCAGCCCGGAGCGGAGAGCGGTCAGGTTCTCGCTGAGCAAGTCGCGTGCCTGAGTCGTCGAGGCCTCCAGCGTCGCTCGGACCCGAGCCCCCTCGATCTCGAGTTTCACCTTCATCACCCCGAGCGACCGCGGCTCAAGCCGCATCGTCACCTCTCCCGTCCGCGACCTCAGGGCCGCGGCGAGCCCGCGGGTCAACGCCGCCCGGAAGGCCTCGGGCGTCTCGCGCCGGAGCGCTGCCGACGTTGCAGGCCGAGATGGCGAGGCCGATGCCCGGGCACGTTCGCCCATCGAGCCGAGGCGACCCAGAAGCGTGCGGGCCGACGGGGCGCCCGGTCCGCCTTGCACGATGCCGCGATCGCCCGCAGCCGTTGGAGCCGAGAGAACGGGGGGGATCGTCGTGCGTGCGGCGTTCGCGGGCTCGCTGGTCCTGGTCTCGCTGGTGGGCTCGGGCGGCGGGGCCGGGGCTGATTCCGTTGTCCGAGACGAAGCGGGGTCGTTCGAGGTCGATCGTGCCGTCGGCGTGGCCCCGCTCGGGTCCGTCCGTGCGGAAGCGGGCTCATCGCCGGGGGAGGACCGCCCACGCCGAGCCGATGCCGGGCGGTCGGGTGCGGGGCTTTGCGCCGAGGTCGCCTCGTCCATCGCGGCCTGGGTCGTGACCCGCGCCGGGAGCCGGCCGGCGAGTTGCTCCGACGCGAGATGCGCAAGATCCGGAAGCGCAGACGACGCGCGAACGGGCGCAGGTTCTTCGCGTGGCTCCGGCTCGAACTGCGCGAACAGGTCGAGGGTGAAATCCGCCCCGGCGGCGTGCCGCTGGCTCGAGCCGGGGAGCGTCGACGGGGTTGTGGAGATCGGGCTGAGCATGCGTCGGCCTCGCCGAACGACGCAAGTTCGCTGCCAGTCGTCAGCGGTCGGCGTCGGCCAGGCGGACGGCCTCGCAGAACGCACGGATCAGCGCCGGGTCCTTCTCGCCTCGTGCCCGCTCGACGCCGGAGGAGACATCCACCGCGTAGGGCCTCAGCACGCGGATGCACTCGCCCACGTTCTGGGCATCGAGCCCGCCCGCGATCACCAGCGGCTTGCCGACCCCCGCGGCGTGGGGGGCCAGCGATGACCAGTCGAAACGCTCGCCCGTCCCGCCCGTGCCCGCGTCGATGAGGATCGCGTCGACTTCCTCCACCGCCGACCACCGCGCGAGGTCCGCGGAGATGGTCGCCGGGGTGAATCGGACGGCCTTGATGACCCCCGGGCCGCACTGGCGGACGAGGTCTTCGGGCTCGTCGCCGTGGAGTTGGGCGCAGGTCGTCGGACAGGTCTCCTCGATGTCGCAGAAGTCGTCGAGCGCGCAGTCTCGGAAGAGCCCGACGCTCGTGACGAAAGGCGGGAGCGCCGCGACGATCCTCCACGCGTCTTCCGCGGCGATGTGCCGCGACGTCCGCGGGACAAAGACGAAGCCCAGCGCATCGGCCCCGGCGTCGATCGCCGCGAGGGCGGCGTCGAGGGTCCGAATCCCGCAGATCTTGACTCGGGTGCGATGGGGCATGCTCGGGCTCCTTGGGCAGCGGAGGGAGGGAGGACAAAGGGCGTCGCGGGTCAGGCGAGGTCGGCGAGTTCCCGGCGGGCCATCTCGATCTTCGACGGGTCGCGGAGCTCCTCCAGGGCCTGCGAGAGCAGCGCTTTGGCCCTGACCGGCTCGTTCAGATAGCGGGCAAGGATCGTCGCCAGCAGCAGGCGGATGTCCGCGGCTTCGGTGTCGCGGGGATACGCGTCGAGGAACGTCTGGTAGGCGACGGCGGCGAGCGCGTGGTCGCCGGACTGGAAGAGATGGTTCGCCAGTTCGTACTGGTGCCGACGGCTCAGGTGTGTCGGGCCCGGGTGCGAGTCCCGCCTGGCCAGGAGCGCTCGATAGGCCACCGCCGCGCCGGGAAGGTCCCTGCGCGCGAGGTGCTCGGAGACGGCGGCCCGGGCGAGGGTGAGGGGGTCGAGTTCGTCGGAGGGGCCTGGACGCCTGGCGCGGGCGCGCTCGACCGAACCCGCGCCGGCGAAGCCCGTGCGACGCGCGCGGTGCGAGAGGACGGAGACGAGGTCGTACATGGGCTCGCGCTCGAGGAGCCGAGTCATGAGCAGGAACGCCGAGACCGCGATCCCGAAGACGTACCCGCCGAGGTGGGCGGCGTGGGCGACCCCGTCGGAGATGTTGAGCCCGAGTGGGATGAAGTCGCGGATCATCGCGATGGCGATGAACCAAGGGGCCGGGATCGACAGGAACCCGACGAGGACAAAGAAGCAGAACGTTCGGATCCTTGTCCTGGGAAAGAGGACAAGGAACGCTCCGATCACCCCGGCGACCGCGCCCGACGCCCCGATCACCGGGGCCGGCGAGACGAGGGAGTGGACCCCTCCCGACGCTGCCGCGCTCAACAGGAAAAAGGCCGGGTAGCCGACGCGTCCCAGGCGGTCTTCGACGCTCGGGCCGAAGACCCATAAGAACAGGGCGTTGAAGAGAAGATGGAAGGGGGAGGAAGGGTCATGGAGAAAGGCATACGAGACAAAGGCCCAGGGCCGCGGGTCGCGGGGGTCGAGGACGAGCCCGTCAAAGGCATGGACGCTCCCCCCTCCCGGCCCGGGCAGGAGGGCGAGCTGGACGAGGTACGCCCCGGCGAGCACGAACAGGATCGCGTGGTTGACGCGGGTGGGACGCGAGAGCGGACGATCAACTCCGAGCGGGATCAGCACGCGGGATGGTACCCGCGGGTTCTGGCGGAGTGGAGGGGTCCGCCCTATAGTTCGGGTCGTCTTCGCGCGCGGGGTGTGCCGGCGTGAAGGGCGTCGAAACCGACGACGAAAGGCTGCGTGCGCATGAGCTTCGCGAAGGGGCTTGAGGGAGTGGTTGCCGCCGAAACGCGGATGTCGTTCATCGACGGGGAGAAGGGGATCCTCGAATACGTCGGGATCCCCATCGACGACCTCGCCCGGTACTCGACGTTCGAGGAAACGGTCTTCCTCCTCTGGAACACACGCCTGCCCGCGCGCGCCGAACTCGACGCCTTCACGAAGGATCTCCGCCGGCGGTACCGCATCCCCGATTCGCTCTCGAGCCTCATCCGTTCGATGCCCAGGGATGCGCAGCCCATGCACGTCCTCCGCACGGCGGTCTCGGCCCTGGGGATGTACGACCCCAAGCCCAACGGGCTCAAGGGCGTCGCCGATCCCGACCTCCCCGCGATGCGGGAGAAGGCGCTGAACGTCCTCGCCCAGATCCCCTCGATCATCGCGACCTTCGATCGGTATCGCCGGGGGCTCGACAGCGTCGATCCGCGCGAGGACCTCTCCTTTGCCGCCAACTTCCTCTACATGCTCAACGCGAAGGAGCCCACGGAGGCGATGACTCGCGCCTTCGACATCTGCATGATCCTCCACGCCGACCACGGGCTCAACAACTCCACCTTTACCGCTCGCGTCGTCATCTCCACCCTCAGCGACATGTACTCCGCGCTCACCGCCGCGATCGGGAGCCTCCGCGGCCCGCTCCATGGGGGGGCGAACGAGGAGGTCATGGAGATGCTGGCGGAGATCGAGGCCCTGGCCAAGCGGGAGGGCAAGGACGCCGCGGCCGTCATCGAGCCCTACATCATGGGCAGACTGTCACGCAAGGAACGCATCATGGGCTTCGGGCATCGCGTCTACAAGACGATCGATCCCCGGGCGACGTTCCTCAAGACGTTCAGCAAGCAGATCGCGACGGACACAGGGAACCTCAAGCTCTACGAGATGTCCAGCCGCATCGAGGAAATCATGAAGCGCGAGGTCGGGGCCAAGGGCATCTACCCCAACGTCGATTTCTACTCCGCCACCACCTACCACTCCATCGGGCTCCGGCTCGATCTCTTCACCCCGATGTTCGCGATGAGCCGCGTCAGCGGCTGGGCCGGGCACTGCCTCGAGCAACTCGACGGGAACCGCCTCTATCGCCCCAAGGCGGAGTATGTCGGTCCCCACGCCGCTCCCTACACACCCCTCGCGCAGCGCTGACGCCCGCGCGAGTAGGCTGCCCACGCGATGGAACTCACGCCCCTGCGTTATTTCCGCGCCGTGGCCGTCGCACGCCACATGACCCGCGCCGCGCGCGTCCTGGGCGTGACCCAGCCCGCGCTCTCCGCCGCCATCCGCAAACTCGAGGGCGAGGTGGGCGCCCCGCTCCTGCACAGGACCGGGCGCGGGGTCGAACTCACCGAGGCCGGGAGGGTCTTCCTCCGCCATGCCGAGGAGGCCCTGCGCCATGCCGACTCCGCCCGCTCGGCCGTGCGCGAACTCCTGGGCCTCGAGGCCGGGACGATCCGCGTAGGGGGAGGGGCGACGGCGATCGCCTCGCTCCTCCCGCCGGTGGTCTCCGCGTTGCGCCGGGCCCACCCGGGGCTGCGCTACTTCGTCCGCGAGGCGGGCAGCACGCAGGTCGCCGCGTCGGTCCTCGCGGGCGAACTCGATCTGGGCATCGTGACGCTTCCGGTGACGCTCCCCGAGAGCGATCGGCTCGCACGCGAGCCCCTCGTCGATGATGAACTCAGGCTCATCCTCCCGGCCGGGGTCGCGCTGGGTGCACCTCCGGCCAGGGGCCGGCCCCGGCCCGCAAGGACCGAGCCCGCACCGCCGACCTTCCGGTGGAGCGATCTTTCCTCGCGACCCGTCGTCGGGTTCGAGGCCGGGTCCGCCGTCCGGAACGTCATCGACTCGGCGGCGGCCCGGGCGGGCGTGACCTTGGACTACGTCATGGAACTCCGGTCGATCGAGTCCATCCGGCGGATGGTCCGAGCGGGCGTCGGGGTCGGGTTCGTCAGCCGCTTCGCTCTCGCCGCGGACGAGGGCCTCGTCTGCGCCGATGCCCGCCTGGCCCGACGACTGGCGATGGTCACGCGGCGGGGCCAGCCTCTCTCCCCCGCGGCGCGAACCTTCGCCGCCGCCCTCGTCGAGCACGCGAAGAAGGCCCGATGAACGCCGCGGTCAGCGGAGTTTGCGAGGGTCGTCGGAGGGCTTGCCGTCGGCATAGCCCCAGACCGTCACCTGCACGTGGCGGACGCCCCACTCGCGGGCCTGCTCGTGGGTCGGGAAGAGGACATCGAGGCGGTGCCCCTTGATCGCTCCGCCGCAATCGAGCACGGGAACGATCTGCCCGGCGTCGTAGCCCGGCACGGTCAGCATCGATCCATAGGGAAGGATGCGGGTGTCCGCGGCGACGAGCCGGCCGGCGTTGGTCTCGACAGAGTGGAGCGTCGCGGTCTTCCCGTCGGCGAACTCGCCGCACGACCGGGCGTCGGGGGAGTACGCCGTCACCTTCATCCAGACCTTCTTGACCGGAACGACGGGACGGGCGTTGAACCACCTCACCTGATCGGGCGTCACCCCGGCCGGCAAGACCACGCCGGAGAGAGGATCGGTCTCGTCGGCGTGCACGGTCATGGCCTCGGGCGCGAGCCCGGGCGCGACCTCGACCGCCGGGGCGCTGGTCGCGAGGATGCGGGGGGTTGTGCTCGAATCCACGGCCATCATCGCTCGAGGGGCGACCCCCTCCTTGAGCAGGATCCCCGTCGAAGCCGACATCGCCGCCAGGACTCCGAAGATGGACCCTTCGAGGATCCGGCGACGCCACCACCCGCGCGTGTCTTCAGTTCTCAAGGGACGTGCTCCCTATTTGGACGAGCGCCGCTCCCGCCGACGATGAGGGGTCCCACCAAGACCGTCTCTTCGCGTTGCCCGGTGAAGGGCACGGGGCAATGCCCGTGTGGGGTGGAGTCTACATCAAGTCGAACCGGATGCACGCGGTTCTCGGGCTCAACCGGTGATTTCCCTCCCGCAGGTGACGGTTGTGCGGGTTGTGCCGATAATGGGGGTCCCGGCCCGGTGGGATTCCGCCCCGGATCGGCATTTCTTGCGCGTCGACGCCCCCGGAGCGGAGCCCCGATGACCCTCGAACAGGCCCTGCTGGTCCTCGCGATCGGGTTCGTGGCGGGCGTGGTCGGTGGCCTTGCGGGGGTCGGAGGGTCGCTCATCATGATCCCCGGGCTCGCGCTGACGCTGGGCTATCAGACCGAGGCGCACGCGGAGCACCACGTATACATGGCGGCGGCCATGGCGGTGAACGTGGTGGTCGCGGCACGGGCGGCGAGGCGTCACGCCCGGGCCGACGCCGTGCGTCGCGACCTCGCGCGGACGCTCATCCCGCCGATGCTCATCTCGATCGTGCTGGGCGTGATCCTCTCCAACTTCCTCGAAGGGGCGTGGCTTCGTCTCGCGTTCGCGGCGTTCCTCGCGGCCTATTCCCTGGCGATGATCGCGACGGCGGCAGGCCGACGAAACGAATCATCGGAGCGGCCCGAACGCGTCACGCGGTCCGCGCTCGTCGCCACGGGCTCGACGGCCGGCCTCGTCGCTGGCGTGCTTGGGCTGGGAGGGGGCGTGGTGATCGTCCCCATGCTCCAGGCCGTGTCGCGCGTCGCGTTGCGCCAGTCCGTCGCGACAAGCACCTACGTGATGCAGTTCACCGCGGTGGTGGGGGCGGCGCTGAAGATCGCCTCGCTCCCCGCGCTGGGCCTGCCGATCACGGACGCGCTGCTGTACGGGGGGCTGATGGCGCCGACGGCCCTGCTGGGCGCGCCGCTTGGCGCCAGGCTCACCCACGCACTCCCGCTCGCGTGGGTGCGCCTGGCGGTGGGGTTGGTGCTCCTGGCCTCGGCTGCCAGATTGGCGGGCGTCCTCTAGCCGGGAGCCTCGGCGACACCCGCTGGACGACCCAGGGGCCAGCCGGCGAACCCCGGGCGTGGCGCGGCGTATGCACAACAATCTCCGGATTTCCCAAGGATGCGATCGAGAAGGGAGTGGCGCATGGTGGCTTTCCTGAACAACGTCAAGACGGTGCTGCTCCTGGGCGGGCTGATGGGTCTGTTCGTGGCCGTCGGAAGCCTCTATGGGCAGCAGGGGATGATCGTCGCGCTCGTGCTGGGCGGGGTGATGAACTTCGTCGCGTGGTTCTTCTCGGACAAGATCGCGATCGCCGCGATGCGCGGGCGCGAGGTGGACGAGGCGACGGGCGGGGACCTGTACCCGATGGTGGACGAACTCCGGCGTCGCGCGGGGCTGCCCATGCCGAGGGTGTTCGTCTGTCCGCACGAGGCCCCCAACGCGTTCGCGACGGGCCGCTCACCCTCCAGGGCCGCCGTCGCGGTCACGCAGGGTGCGTTGCGGCTCCTGGGGAGAGAAGAACTCGAGGGCGTGATCGCGCACGAACTGGCGCACATCAAGAATCGCGACACCCTGATCTCGACCGTGGCGGCCACCCTCGCGGGCGTCCTCGCGTGGATCGCGCAGTGGGGCCTGATGCTCGGCGGCGGGCGTCGCGAGGGCGCGAACCCGCTCGTCGTGATCGCGACGATCCTTGTGGCGGCGGTGGGGGCGGCGGTCATCCGTGCGATGATCTCTCGCTCGCGGGAATACGTCGCCGATGCCGACGGCGCGCGCCTCGCGGGCACGCCGCGGGGCCTGATGTCCGCGCTCTCGAAACTCGACGCCGTCAGCCGTCGTGTCCCGCTCTACAACCCGAACCCTGCGGCGAACAATCTGTTCATCGTCGAGCCTCTCACCTCCAACTCGCTCCTGTCGCTCTTCGCAACGCACCCGCCGATCGAGAAGCGACTGGCCGCGCTCGCGACGATCCGGGAGTGACGAGCCGTGGGCCCGCCCCTACGCGGGAACCCGCGGCGAGGCGAGCGCGCGGGCCGGCGTGCCGACCACCGTCGTCCCGTCATCGACGTCGCGCAGGACCGTTGCCCCGGCGCCGACCAGACACCCACGACCGATCCGAACTCCGGGCAGGACACGTGCCCCCAGGCCCACGAGCGTCCCCGCGCCGACCACCGACCGGCCTCCGAGGATCGACCCGGGCGCGAGGTGGGCGTTCTCGCCCACGTCGCACTCGTGCTCGACGATGGCGCCCGTGTTGACGATCGCGTGCGCGCCCAGGCGTGCCCCCGCCTGCACGATTGCGCGCACGCCGATGAACGTTCCCCTCCCGACCCGGGCCGACGCCGAGACGACGGCGGCCGGATGGACGACCACCGCGGCAAGCCCCTCAACTTCGCGCATCGCCTCGATCGCGCGCGCCCGTGTGTCGATCCCGCCCATGGAGAGGACCCACGCGAGCCCGCCCCGAGCGACGAGCACCCGGGCGTCGCGCAGCGAGCCCTGCCGGGGGAGCGACCCTCCGAGCACCGCGCCCTCGTCGTCGTCGACGAACCCGGCCACACGCCACCCCTGCGCGCGCGCGGCCTCGTCCACCACCAGCGCGTGCCCGCCGCCCGCGATGAGAAGGAGTTCCATGGCGTCTCCTATCGGCCCGCGCGACCGGGGCGAATCACCCCGGCCTGCAGGCGCGCACGACGAGCCTCGATGCCTGGTGGTCGTAGGGGGCGCCGCCGAGCGACCCGAACCCCTCCACGCCGACGAACCCTGCGCCCTCCAGCACCGCACGAAGTTCCGCGAACGAATAGACCCGGTGCTCGACCACGTGCCGGCGTCGCCACTCGCGAGCGAGGTACTCCCATCGCGTGCGGACCCACGTCCAGCCGTCGAGGATCTCGGTCTCGGTGAGGCAGATTGTCCCGTCGGCCCCCTCCTTCCAGTCCCTGGCGCGGAAGACCCGGGCGAGAACCTCCTTTCCCATCAGTTCCATGACGAGCGCTCCGCCGGGGCGGAGCACGCGCAGGAAGTTCCTCGCCGCGCGGGCGTCCTCCGCCGGGTCGCGGAAGTAGCCGAAGGAGGTCCAGAGGTTGATGACGGCGTCGAAGGCGGCCTCGTCGCCGGCGTCGCGCAGGTCGCCGCGCTCGAAGCAGGCTTCGATGCCCGCCTCGCGCGCGCGCGCCCGGGCGGTGGAGAGGTAGCGGTCGCTCCGGTCGATTCCTGTGACGGCGTAGCCCCGGCGCGCCAGGGCGAGGGTGTGCCGCCCCACGCCGCAGGGAAGGTCCAGAACCTTGGCGGGCGGGGCGAGCGCGAGCAGGTTCGCGATCTCCTCGGCCTCGATCTCGGCGCGTTCGAGCCTCTCGTCGAACGTCGGCGCGAAGTCCTCCCAGAACGCGTCGTCCTCGTGCCAGTCGCCCATGTGCCGATCCTACCATCCGTCGTGGTCCGGATCGCCTGCGTCAAGTACCTCAACACCGCGCCGCTCATCGAGGGGCTCGACGCCCTCCGGGGGGTCTCGCTCGTGCGTGCCGCCCCCGCCCGCCTCGCCGGGATGCTCCAGTCCGGCGAGGCCGACATCGCCCTTGCCTCGATCGTCGACGCGCCCCGCGCGGGCCTCGCGATCCTCCACGCAGGGATGATCGGGTGTGACGGCCCCACGCTTACCGTCCGGCTCTTCTCGCGCGTTCCCTTCGAACGAATCACCCGCCTTCGCGCGGATATCGAAAGCCACACGTCCGTCGTGCTCGCGAGGCTGATCCTCGGACGGGTCTTCGGCTCGCGGCCCGGGGTCATCCCCTTCGACGCCGAGCGAGAGTCCTCCGCGGATGCCGACGATGCGCTGCTCCTCATCGGGGATAAGGTGGTCACGTCGGCTCCCCCCTCGGAGCGCTTCCCGCACCAGCTCGACCTGGGCAAGGCCTGGCGGGACTGGACGGGCCTCCCGTTCGTCTATGCCGCGTGGATGGCCAAGGCCGAGCGGGCGGACGATCCGGACATCGTCCTCGCTTCGGCGCTCCTCGATCGTCAACGTCGTCGGAACGCGATGCGGCTGGGGTGGCTGGCCCGTCGCCACGCCCCTCTCCATGGGTGGGGGGAGGAACTCGCCGACCGCTACCTGAGGGATTACCTCCGCTTCGACCTCGACGAGCGGTCACGTGCGGGGGCCGATCGTTTTCTGAACGAGGCGTCGAGCCTCGATCCGGTCTGTGTCGTCACGCCACCTGAGACGGCCTCGGCTCGTTGACCGGCTCGATCCGACCCCGGATCGTCGTCGGGCGATCGAGTTCCGCGCGGAGGCGTGCGGACCGGCGGTCGAGCGCGAGGGCCGCGAGGGCCGCGGCGGGCAGAATGAACAGGCCCACGATCCCGAGAAGGTGCTCGGTCCGAAGGTGGCCGACCCGATCGGGCATCACCGCCCAGACGAGCAGCAGCCCGGTCACCACGCTCACCAGAGCGGTGACGAGCAGACTGACCCGGCGAGCGGTTCGAACGATGGTCGGCATGATCCTCCCACGGACCCGGATAGGGGCGATACCCTAGCCGCCGAGCGACCGGCCCGCAACCCGGCGCGGATCGTTGTCCGTCCCTGAGGCCCTCGCTATCGTGCCCACGCCCATGCCCATCCGGCTTCGCCATGTCCTCCTCGTCCTGGCCATCGTGCTGACGAGCGGGCGGGCATGGGCCCAGGACGATGACTTCGATCGCCCGCCCCCTTCGATCCTTGACCAGTACGACGGACGGCCCATCCGCGAAGTGCGCATCCAGCGACGCGTCGAGGGGACCGGGGCGTACGCTCCGCTCGATCCCGACGATGAGCAACTGGTGCGCAACCAGGTCCGGGCGGCCCCGCCCGGCCCCTTCCGCCGACGCGTGGCCTCCTCGGACCTTCGGCGCCTCAACCGGCTCGGGCGGTTCGGACGCTTCGAGTACTTCGTCCTCCCCCAGCCCGACTCGTCGCTCGTGCTCGTGTACACGATCGAGCCCAGGCCGGTCGTGCGCGACGTCCACTGCGTCGGGAACGTCCGGCTGACCGACGAGAAGATCCTTGCGCGGGCGGGGATCGCGGTCGGGGTGGTGGTGGATCGGTTCGAGCTCGACCGGGCGGCGAGGCGGATCGAAGACCTTTACCGTGAGCAGGGGTATTACCTCGCGGAGGTCTCCTTCGATCGTGCGATCCTCGACGAGACCGGGATCGTCGTCTATCGCGTGCGCGAGGGCGGGCGTGTCCGCGTCATGGACGTGCGGTTCGAGGGGAATGCCAGTTTCTCACCCGCGGAACTCAGGACCGCGATCAAGACGACGGAGGCGGGGGTCTTTGCTCGGGGTCCCCTCGACGACGACGTGCTCTCCAAGGACGTGGCGGCCCTCGCGGCGTACTACCGCGACCGGGGCTACATCGACGCGGCGGTGAGCCGGCTGGTCCGGCTCGCGCCCAACGGCAAGGAGGCGATCGTCACGTTCGTCGTCAACGAAGGGCCGCTCTATACCCTGCGCAACATCCGCGTGTTCTATCCCGAAAGGGCGAGACCGTTCCCCTCTCCCGAGGCGGCGAGGCGGGCGGCGGGCGAGGGTGAGGTGGTGCTGGTCGAGAGCCCGGTGCGGGCGCTGGTCTACTCCTACGGGGTGTATTCCCCGGAGCAGATCGCCGGGGTCATGGCGCTCAAGCCCGGGGATGTGCTCAGCGCGATGGGGATGAGGCGGAGCGTCGAGTACATCCAGCGGAACCTCGGAGAGATGGGCTTCGCGGACGCGAGGGTGGACGTGCGCGAGATCCGGGACTCCACCGCGCCGTTCGTGGACATCCTCTTCGAGATCACCGAGGGCAGGCGGTACACGACCGGCGAGGTGGTCATCGCCGGGAACCACATCACCCTCGACGGGGTGATCCGTCGGCACCTGCTCGTGAAGCCCGAGCGGCCTCTGAGCCCTCCCGGGATCGAAGAGTCGAGGATCAATCTCGAGCGGGCGAACCTCTTCGATCGCGGGTCGGTGAAGATCACGCCGCAGCCCGAGGATCCCGACTTCCCGGGGTATCGAGACGTCTTCGTCGAGATCACCGAGACCAACACCGGGCTCATCGCCGTCGGCGGGGCGATCGGGTCCGACTCGGGCCTGACCGGGCGGGTCGCCTACACCCAGCGCAACTTCGACTTCATGGACCTCCCGGACTCCTGGGGCGAACTCTTCAGCGGGCAGGCGTTCCACGGGGCGGGACAGACGGCGGTGATCGAACTCGCTCCCGGCAACGAGGTCCAGACCTACACGCTCTCGCTCGCCGAGCCCAACATCTTCTATTCGGATTACTCGGCCTCGATCCGCGGGCGGTACTTCTCCAGGATCTTCAACGAGTACGATGAGATGCGTTACGGCGTGCTCCTCGGCGTCGGGCGTGCGTTCGGGTCGAGGTGGTCCGGCGGGCTCACGCTCAACCTCGACTGGGTGGACCTCGACGACATCGTCTCGACCGCGCCGGTTGATCACTTCGCCGTCGCCGACCGCAACCTCGTGGACACGATCGGGTTCACGCTCCGCCGCTCGACGATCGACAGCCGCCTGCGACCCACGCGTGGGACGGTGTTCGAGGCGGGGATCGCGCAGGTCGGGGCGCTCGGGGGGGATTTCTCCTTCACGCGGCTGAGCACGGAGTTTTCCGCCTATCTCACGGTCGATGAGGATTTCCGCGGCCGCAAGACGATCTTCAAGGTGGAGACCCGCGCGGGCTACATCCCGCAGGATGCGCCGGACGTTCCGTTCTATGAGCGGTTCCACCAGGGCGGACGGTCGTTCCGCGGGTTCGGCGTGCGAGGGGTCTCGCCGCGGGGGATCCGGGCGGACACGGGGCTTCCGGGCTCGGATCCGGTCGGTGGAACATGGTCGTTCTTCCTGGGTGGTGAACTGACCCAGCCCCTGTACGACGACGTGCTCGCGATCGTCGGGTTCATCGACTCGGGCACGGTGACCAACGACCCGGGGTTCGACGACTACCGGGTCTCGATCGGCACGGGCTTCCGGGTGTATGCCCCCGCGCTCTCGCCCGTCCCGCTCGCGTTCGACTTCGGGTTCCCGATCCGCAAGGAGGATGGGGACCGGGAACGGCTCTTCTCGTTCTTCCTTGAACTCCCGAACTGATGCCGTCCCTTGTGGGACCTCGCCCAGTCGAGGGCGGCAACGGGCCCCCGATCGGACCTATGCTTATCCTCGGGTTCGCCTGCACCCAAAGGAGGAACCGGCATGAACATCCGATCCGTGTTCGTTGTTGCGCTCGTGACGGGACTGCTCGCCGCGACCGCGGCCTGGAGCGGCTCCCGGGCGCTGACGGCCGCGCCCACGGCGGTCGCGGTGGTGGACCTCGAGCGGCTCTTCCAGTCGCTGGACGAGTCCAAGAAGCGGGGCGAGGACCTGAAGAAGAAGTACGAGCCTCGCCAGGCGGAACTGGTCAAGCTGGGGGAGCAGATCCAGGAGCGCAAGGCGGCGCTGGAGAAGATCCCCAACAACGAGCAGAACCGGCCGCGGCGCGAGGACCTCCAGATCGAGATCGCGGTCTATGAGCAGATGCACAAGAACAAGCGCGACCTCGTGCAGCAGCAGGTGTACCTCGACCGCGGGGACGACCTCAAGGCGATGTACCCGAAGGTGATCGAGGCGTGCAAGTACGTCGCGACGCAGGACGGGTGGGACCTGGTCATCGTGGACGACTCCTCGGTCGACCTGCCCCAGGGGCGCTCGTCGGAGCAGAACGTGATGGGGGCGATCACGATGCGACGTGTGCTCCACAAGGGCGCCCGGCTCGACGTGACGGACCAGGTCGCGCAGAAACTCAACAGCGACTTCGGGAACGGACGCTGAGGTCGATGGTCCTTCCCTGCACCACCGGCGAGCTCGCGGCGAGGCTGGGCGCGGAGCTCGACGGACCCACCTCGCTCCCCGTCGCGGGGGTCGAGGCGATCGAGCGCGCGGGGCCGACCGACCTCACGTTCATCCGCTCGGGCGTGTTCGCGCAGGCCTGGGCGACGTCCAGGGCCATGGCCGCGCTCGTCTCGCGGAGCGTCGAGGTGCCCGGGCACGACGCGAGGACGCGAGCGCTGCTCCGCGTCGACGATGCCGACCTCGCCCTCATCGCCATCCTCGAACTGCTCGCGCCCGAGCCGCCCAGGCGGGCGGGGATCCACCCCACGGCATGGGTGGACCCGCAGGCGAGCGTGGATCCCTCGGCGTCGATCGGTCCGATGTGCGTCGTGGGCCCCGGCGCCGTCGTGGGGCGCGACGCCTCGCTCCTCTCTCGCGTGACACTGGCGGCGGGGGCGCGGGTGGGGGACCGCACGGTCATCCACCCCGGGTGCGTCGTGCAGGAGCGCTGCTCGATCGGGCGAGACTGCATCCTGCATCCCAACGTCGTGATCGGGGCCGACGGCTTCGGGTTCCGCCCCTCGCCCAACGGGATCAGGAAGGTCCCGCACGTCGGGACGGTCGAGGTGGGCGACCGGGTGGAGATCGGCGCGTGCTCGTGCATCGATCGCGCGAAGCTCGGCGCGACGGTGATCGGCGACGACACCAAGATCGACAACCTTGTGCAGATCGCGCACAACGCGCGCATCGGGCGATCGTGCCTCATCTGCGGGAACGTCGGCATCGCCGGCTCGGTCGTCGTCGAGGACCAGGTCGTCATCGGCGCGGGCGCAGGGATCAGCGACGGCGTGACGATCGGCAAGGGTGCACGCATCGGCGGGTTCGCGGGAGTCATCGAGTCCGTCCCGCCCGGCGAGTCGTGGCTGGGCTATCGCGCCGGGCCCGCCAAACGCGAGCGGGCCAACCTCGTCGCGCTGGCCGATCTCGCCGAGCACGTCCGCCTGCTGCGGAAACTCGAGCAGAGGCTCGACGCCCTCGACCCGCCATGATCGTTCCGCGGCGAACCCTCGCCTCCTCCGCCCGGGTCGAAGGGCTCGGGCTTTTCTCCGGCGCGGCCGCGCGCGTGGATCTCCTCCCCTCGGGCGAGGGGCTGGTGTTCGAGGCCGACGGGGCGCGGGTGCCCGCGACCATCGCCTCCGTCGACGAGGCGAGGAGCCTTCGCAACACGACGCTGCGGGTCGGCGAGCGCACGATCGCGACGGTCGAGCACCTCATGTCGGCCCTCGCGGCGATGGGCATCACCGACGCGACGATCCGCGTCGAGGGCCCCGAACTCCCCCTCGCCGACGCGTGCGCCTCGCCATGGGTGGACGCGATCGCCAGGGCCGGCGTCTCGGACCTTGGGGAGTCGTGCGAGGCGCTGCGTCCGGCGCGCGTGACGCGCGTGGAGCGAGACGGGGCGTGGATCGAGGCCGAGCCCTGCGGCGCGGACGAGGCCTCATGGGAGTGCACGATCGACTACGCCGGGGTCATCCCGAGCGCCACGGCGGGGCTTTCGCGGCGTGACCTCCCGATGGGGTTCGTTCGAGGGGTGGCGCCGGCGCGGACGTTCTGTCTGAGGGCGGAGGCGGAGGCTCTGCGGGCGGCGGGGCTGGGGCTTCACCTGACCGATCAGGACGTGCTGGTGTTCGACGAGCGTGGGGGAGGCTGGTCGAACCCGCTCCGCTTCCCGGACGAGCCCGCGAGGCACAAGTTGCTGGACCTGATCGGGGACCTTGCGCTGCTGGGCCGCCCCCTCGCCGCGCGCGTGCGATCGCACCGGGGCGGTCACGCGTTGACGCGTGCGCTGGTGCGGTCGCTTGCGGGGTGAGGGGTCGGTGGCGGGATCAGAAGCGGAAGTTGGCCCAGGGCTGGTTGCTCTGGAAACCGATGGCGCCCGCGGTCATATCGATGATCTGGGCGGAGGCGTTCCCCGCGGCGACGGAGAACCCGGTGGGGTTCCCGCGGACGACGTTCTTGCGGATGAGGTTCGCCGTCCCGGTCACGTCGAAGCCCTTGGCGGAGTTCCCCTCGGCGAAGCACTCTTCGACGAGGGCTCCGGTGCCCATGATGTCGAACCCATCGGTGTTGCCTCGGGCGGTGCACCGGCGGGCGACGCCGCGGTTGTCGATGACGAACCCGTTGATGCTGCCGGTGGCCTCGCAGCCTTCGAGGGTTCCCTCGGTGGCGAGGAACCCGCTGAGGAGGTTGCCACGGGCGGTGCATTCCGACGCGCGGGCGCCGCGGTTGACGATGAAGCCCTGCTGCTGGTTCTCCTCGGAGGAGCAGCCGCGGGCGAGCCCGCCCGTGCCGATCTGGAATCCGGTGGAGGTGTTGCTCCTGGCGGTGCACCCGACGAACGTCCCGCCCTTGGTGGAACTGAACCCGACGAAGCCGTTGTCCATGGCGGTGGAGGCGTAGACGGAGCAGTCCTCGCCCGTCACGATCCCGCCCGTCTGGTTGCCGCGGGCATAGCACGATTCGATCACGCACGCGTGGCCCGTCCCGATCCCGCTGGAGATGTTGGACATCGCGGCTGAGCGGGAGATGACGGCCCCTGTCCCGAGTTTGAACCCGAGTGCGCCGTTGTGGGTGGAGGTCGAGTCGGTCACGAGCGAGCCCTCGCCCACGTCCACGCCGTCGAGCCCGTTCCCACGGACGGAGAGGCGTGAGAGCGTGCCCTGGCGGAGCCGGATGCCATCGCCGGCGTTGCTGTTGAGACGGAGGTCGCTGAAGTTGGAGTTAATCGCACCGCCCGCGTCGATCCCGTCGTCGCCCCACCCGCGGACGGTCCCGTTGAAGACGGAGATGTTGAGGCGAGTCCCGCCCGTGACGACGATCCCGTCGAGCGACCCCGGCACGCCGAGCAAGGCGAAGCCGTTGAGGTCGAGCGTGACGTGGTTCGCGTTGATCTCGATTCCGTTGTTACCGGACGTGCCGATGATATTCCCGGTGAGGAAGTACGAGCCCGGGGCATTGATGAGGAGGCCCGGGGCTTCGGGGTTGTCGTTGGGGTTGAGGGGGATCCGAGGCTCGACCTCGCCCAGGGTCCGAACGTATCCGACGTTCAGCGGAGGATCGAGGGGACCGGCCCAGGCGCTCGAGGAAACCACCGCCAACGCGATCAAAAGTGCTCGCACCACACCCGCCTCCTGACGCTCTCGCGCCCGCAGGAACAATGAGGGATCTCTCATCGGCAGGGGCACACAACGCCCGCTGCCGCTCCAACCTTGATTATACGCCGGCCAGCCCGCCCAGAAGGGCCGAGGTCGTGTCCCCGCGGTGCTTCAAGGCGGCCTGGATCGCGAAGATGCCGACCTGGCGCATGACCTGGGCGCGGACGAGTTCGGCGGTCTCCTTGGCGAAGTCGGCGTCGACGATGCGGGAGATCTCGCCGGCGAGGGCCTCGTTCTCCTCGGCGAGGAGCGTGAGGGAGGACTCGATTTCCTTCATGCGGATGCCGACGCCGGCGCGCAGACCGGAGACGTTCTCGACGGCGCGATCCACGAGGGAGTCGGCGGCGCTGAGGTCGCCGGTGAGAAGATTGAGGGCGCCGCCCGAGGCGAGCGAGTCGAGCAGGTGGGACATCATGGTGTCGCCGACCTGGATGGAGTGGGACCCGAAGGCGTTGAGGCCGGAGAAGAGTTTCTCGCCGTTGAACTCGGTGGTCGAGACGATGTGCCGAAGCCCATCGACGATGGAGTCGGCCTCGATCTGGAGGGCCTCGCGTTCGGCCAGACTGGTGGCGCCGGTGTTGGCGGCTCGGACGACGACGCCCTTGAGTTCGATCATCATCTCGGAGACGACCGAGAGCGCCCCCTCGCGGGCGCCGAGCATGGCGTTCTCGCGCTCGAAGCGCGCGACCCTGGCCTCGATCTCGCGCTGGCGTGCTTCCATGGCGCCGGCGGCCATCATGCCCGCGGGGTCGTCCGAGGCGCGGTTGATCCGTTTCCCCGTGGCGAGACGCTCGAGGGCCTTGGCGTACGCCGCATCCGCCTGGCGCAGCCCCCGGAGGGCGACGAGCGAGAGGAGCGAACTGGAGGCGGAGATCGACACGTTTCCGGGATCGGTTATTCCCGGCGCCCGCTTGCTCCAGGTCCCGGGATGGCCGAAAGAATCTCACCGATCCGCGACGCGCAGGGCTTGCGCATCCTGCGACGCGGCCTCCCCTAGTATCGTGGCCCCGAGGTCCCCAGCCCGCCCCTTGTTCTCCGAACCACGACCATGGCGAAGACTCCGACCTGGCACGTCCGGCTCCGAACGATCTCCCACCGGATCACGTGGGTGCTCGGGACGCGCTTTCCGGAGGCGATCCCGCTCGTCTTCGTCGTGGGGTATCCCAAGTCGGGCACGACGTGGGTCTGCCAGCTCGCGGCGGACCTGCTCGAGCTCCCCTTCCCTCGGTACAGCCTCCTCCCGATCGGGTGCCCGGCGGTTGTCCACGGGCACGAGGTGGTCCGCAAGGGTTATCCGAAGTGCATCTACTCCGTCCGCGACGGGCGCGACGTCATGGCGTCGCTGTACTTCTTCCTCTCTCGGCACCTCCCCGACGGGCCGCTCTCGGGGCTCTCTCCCCGCGACCGGAGGCTCTTCCCGGGGATGAAGGACAAGAACGACACGAAGCGGAACTTCCTCCCGTTCCTTGAGGGGCAGTTGAAGTCCCCGCACGCTTCGCCCAAACCCTGGGGCGCGCACGTGCGGTCGTTCTTCGAGGCAAGGAACCCGAACACGGTGATGATCCGCTATGAGGACCTGCTCTCGGACGGGGCCGCGACCCTCGTGCGCGAGCTCGGCGTGATCGCAGGGCGTCCCATCGACGAGGGCCGGGCCCGGGCGTCGATGGAGAAGTACTCGTTCGCGCGGCAGGCCGGACGGAAGAAGGGGGCGGAGGATCGGTCGAGTTTCCTCCGCAAGGGGCAGGCGGGGGATTGGATGAACCACTTCACCCCGGAGGCCGCGGCGTTCTTCGACCGGCACTTCGGCGAGGAACTCGTGCGAACGGGGTATGAGAACGACCGCGGGTGGGTGGAGCGATTTGCGAAGCGGTGCGCGGCGGGGGCCGGAGCGTCGGAAGGGGCGCCGGCGGCATGAGGTTTCCTGATTTTCTGATCATCGGAGCGATGAAGTCCGGGACGACGACGCTCTACCGCGATCTCCTCACGAACCCCGGGGTGTTCATGCCTACGGAGAAGGAGCCGCACTCGCTCTGCGAGGACGCGGTGCTGACGCCGGAGGGTCGGGCGGCGTACGCGGCCCTCTTCGAGGGCGCGCGAGAGGACCAGGTGTGCGGGGAGGCGTCGACGGGATACACGAAACTTCCCGACCACCCCGGAGTGGTAGGACGAGCGAACGCGCTGCTGCCCGGACACGCGCGGTTTGTGTACCTCGTACGCGAGCCGGTGTCGCGGGCGATCAGCCACCACCACCACTTCATGACCTCGGGGCGGATCCGCGATCCGATCGACGTGGCCGTGGAGACGGTCCCGTCGCTGATCGACTACAGCCTCTACGCGATGCAGGTCGAGCCCTGGATCGAGGCGTTCGGGGCGGAGCGTGTCCGCGTGATGATCTTCGAGCGGTTCGTGAAGGATCGGCGAGGAGCGGCGGTCGAGGCGGCCGGGTTCCTCGGGATCCCGCCCCGTCCGGAACTCGTGGAAGCGGACAAGGTCTTCAACCAGAGCGAGTCCAAGCCGGTGCTGGCGAAGTCCGGGCCGATGAGGTGGATGCAGCAGAGCTGGGCGTACCGGAAGATGGTCCGACCCGTGCTCTCGCTGGAGGCCCGGGAGCGCCTGCGGCGGGCGCTGCTCCCCCGCGCGAACCCCCGCCCATCCCCGCCGAGCCCGGAGACGGTCGACCGGATCATCGAGCGGGTGGCCCCGGACGCCGAGCGACTGGCGCGTCTGATGGGGATCCCGTCCCCGATCTGGGAGTTCGACAAGGTCCGGGAGAAGGTTCTCGCGGGCGGCCAGGCGAACATCTCCCCTCCCGAGAGCGTCCAATCACGGTGACCCCCCCGACCCAGCCGAAGAATCTGACCGGACCATGACCAAGGCCGTCGCCATCTACCTCTTCCTGCTCGCGTTCGTGCTGGTCGCGTTCGTGCTGATCGAGCACTTCCGCAGGAAGAGGGACATCCTGTCGATGCGGAACATGGCGATCGTCGGGTTCATCATCTTCCAGGTGACGAGCGCGGGTCTGAGGCTGTGGACGGAGACGTATTACCCGTACCGGGTCTCGGACCCCGGGGGGACGGGGCTGCAAATGGCGGTCTGGGCGACGATCTTCGCCGGGGTGTTCCTGTTCGTGTACAAGCGCGGGTGGTTCGCGGACTGGCTGGCGCGGAAGACCCCGACGACGCGGGCGAGGCCGAGCGACGCCGCGCTCATCCTGATGTCGATCGTGCTGGCGTTCGGGGCGGCGGTGCTGCGGACGCTGGACCAGTATCTCCACCTGCTGGGGATCCTGGCGGAGATGTGGGGGAACGGGCTGGCGGCGGTTTCGGCGGGCCTGATCGGGTGGGTGTGGGCGAAGCGCCTCTTCAACCCGGTGATGATCGCGCTGGCGCTGGGGATCGTGGCGTTCGACATGGCGGTGATGATGTCCGACGCGTTCGGCCGACGCGGGATCGTCGCGGTTGGCGGCGGGTTGATCTGGGGGATGTTCTACTCGACGTGGCGGACGATGGGGCACGGGCCGATGCTGGCGAGGCTGGCGCTGCTCTCGCTCCCCCCGATCCTGTTCGTGGCGCTCTACACGTCGGTGCGGACTTCGGAGGAGCACAACCGTTCGGCGGGCCAGCAGGTGCAGGCGATCAAGTCGGCCGGGAACCTCAAGACCGGGGTCTATCTCCTCCTCGACGGTCAGAACACCGGCGCGACGACGTTGTGGGCGATGGAGGCCTACCCCGAGCGGTACGCTCAGCGGCACCTCTTCACGATCAAGTACTACCTCGTCTACATCGTGCCGCGGTCGGTCTGGCCCTCCAAGCCCAAGCCCCTGTCCCAACTCGTCGCGAGCCAGGCGGACGTGCCCAAGGTCCAGCAGGACAAGATCACGCTCCCCGCGGGGATCCTGGGCAACGTCGCCGCGGAGGGGGGGTGGTATGTCCTCTTCATCTACGCCTTCGTCGGGGCGGTCTTCATCCGCTACTTCGACCGGCTCATCATCGGCAACGTGGACAGCCCGATCGTGGTCATGTCCGCGGCGTCGTCGCTGGGGCAGGTCATCGGGCTGGCGCGCGGTGAGACGAGCGCGTTCGCGATCCACTTCACCTTGACCTTCGTCTTCACGTACGGGTTCCTGATCGTGTGCTCCAAGGCGGTCGAACGGGTCATGGGCGCAAGGGCCCTGCCTGGGTATGAGGAGGAGAAGCCCGACCTCGCGCACGAGGAATACGCCGCGGAGTACGAGGACTACGCCCTCGACCGGTCCTGACCCATGCCCAGCGAAACCAAGAGGGGCGCGGTGAGGATCGTCGCGAACTACGCGAGGCTGGGGACGACCGTCCTCCTCGGGCTCATCCTCGTCCCGGTGCTCATCCACGGGATCGGGTCCGACGGGTACGGGCTCTACGCGCTGGTCGGGGCCTCGGTCGGGTTCGCGCAGATGTTCAAGGACATCTCCCGGGCGAGCATGAACCGTGAACTCGGGTCGTCGTTCCATTCCGGCGATCCCGCGGCTTTCCGGCGGACCTACGCCGCCGCGTGCGTCGTCGCCCTGGGCCTGGCGACGCTGAGCCTGCTCGCGTTCGCGGCCCTCCTGCTCGTCGTTCCCCTGCTGGAGATCCCCGTTGGGCTCCACGGGGCGGCTCGGTGGGCGATCACCGCGGCGGGGGCGACGACGTTCGTCACCGTCGCGCTCTCACCCCAGTCCAACATGTACATGGTGACGGAGCGATTCGCTTCGTACAACGTTCGACAGACGCTCGAACGTGTCGTGTACACGGGCGTCGCGATCGTCCTCTTCCTCGTGCTCGATGTGGGGGACCCGGCCTCACCCGGGCGCGGGCTCGTGCTCTTCTCGGTGTGCTCGAATCTGGGCTCGACGCTCGTGACGCTCGCCGCGGTTGCCTCGATTCTGAGGTTGGAGCCCCTGCTCCGCCCCCTCGGGCTCCGGGCCGACCGGGAGTCCATCCGCCGCGTCCTGGGCACGAGTGGATGGAACGCCTTGACGACGACCGCGATGAACCTGCACCTGCGCGTCGACGCCTTGCTGATGAACCTGTTCTTCGCCCTCGGGGGGAACGCGTCGTTCGGGCTCGCGGTGACGCTGACGAGTTACGTCCGGATGCTGACGGTGGGCGTGACCGACGGGCTCGACGCGGTGACCGCCCGTGTCTCATCCGGCGCGGACGCCGACAAGGCCGACCGCGGCGTCCGCCTCCTCCTCTCGCACACGACGCGGCTGGCGGCGGCGATCGCGTTGCCCGCGGGCGTCTTCGTGTTCGTGCTGGCGGGCCCGATCCTCGACGTGTGGGTCGGTCACCGGACACCCCAGGCACGAGGGTTCGTCCCGAGTGCGACGCCGATGGTCCAGGCGCTCGTCGTCGGGATGACCGTTCGTGCGGTGACGGACAACTGGATGCGCGTGCTCTACGGCGCGGGGCACGTCGCCCGGTACGGGCTCCAGGTCCTCGCGGGGGGGATCCTCAACCCGCTGGCCGCGACGGGTTACATCCTGCTCGTGGACCGCGGGGCGAGCCTCGCGCCGGCGCTGGCCTTCACCGGGGTCATGGTGGGAGTGCACCTGTTGCTGCTCCCACGGACGGTGCACCGGTCGCTGGGGATGAAGTACTCCGAGGTCATCGCGCCGCTGGCGCGCCCGTCGCTCGTCGCGCTCGCCGTCGCGCCGATCCCGATCGCGGCGGCGTCGCTCGTGTCGGACTGGAGGCTGTGGATCCTGGGCTCGACGGCCGCGCTCTACGCGATCGCCTACGCGCCGCTGGGCTGGTTCGTCGTGCTCCGGCCCGAGGAGCGCCAGCGGCTCAGGAGGGCGATCCTTCGAAGGGGCGGGACGCGCGGCGGCATCAGCGGTCGTTGAGTTCGACGAGGACGCCGAGGTGGTCCGACCCGGGGATGGGGACCGTTGACCACGAGACGACGCCCACGCCCGGGGTTGTCCACGCGTCGTCGATCGCGAGCCTCGCGGGCCAGGGGATGAACGCGGGCCAGGTTGCCTGCGGACGGAAGAAGGGCTTGGTGGGGCGGAGGCCGGCGCCCGCCAGGGCCCGCCCCCGCGCGCCCGTCGGGGTGGAGTTGAGGTCGACGAGGATGACAAGGTCTCGCTCGCCGCGGCCATTCGCAAGGTCGACGAGGTCTCGAACTCTTCGGTTGCCCTCGCGCCAGGTTGCGAGCGTGCGTGGCGAGCGCGGGTGGGCGGCGGCGAGGATCCACTCTCGACCCGCGGGGGAAGGGAGGACGAGCGTCCTCCCGTTCTCGCGAGACTCGACCGGCGGATCGCGCGTGAAGAGGGCCACGAATCCGCCTCGGGCGCGGTCCGGGAGATGCCCGTGGGGGAAGCGCTCGCCGAAGTCCGCCGAGCCTCGAATGGCGTCGAGGAGCGCGGCCGAGGGCTCGACGAGCGCGACGGCGTGGGCGTCCGCGGCGAGGATCGCTTCGAGTTGTTCTTCGGCGCGGTGGCTCGACGCGCGCGAGTTGACGAGGAAGACGCGGAGCCCCGGCCCGGGCACACGCGGCGCGCGGGGGAGCGTCGTGGACTGGATCGCGACGAGCGAGAACGCGACCAGGAGGGCGAGCAGGGCGGGACGGCATCGCCTCCGCGAGGCCCAGCCGATCGCAGCCGCGAGCGAGAGGACGATCCCCGGCGCGACGAGCGAGGCGAGAAGATCCGTGGGGTAGGATTGAGACGGAACGAGGGCCGAGAACGCGATCCCGGCAGGTGCGGCGAGCGTAGCAACTGGGAGGATCCACCGGGCCCGCGTCGCCACGTCCGATCACTCCTGTGAAGGGATGACGACTGTATCAGGCTGGGGGGGTGCGGCAAGGGAGGCAGGGCTGGCAAACGGGCGGGACACTTCCGATCTTTGGGGTGACGGTCGGAGTTCCGGCCGCGAGCATCGCGAGAGGACCAACCCATGAAGCGTCGAACCCTTGCCTGTGCCTTCCTGACCGCGGTTGCCGGGATCTCGGCCAGCGTGCACGCGCAGAAACTCCCGCCGCTGGAGACGGGCCCGAAACTGGTCGAGGCCAAGATGCTCCCGGATGGGCAGGTCGAGATGCGTGACGCGAAGTCGGGCGCCCTGCTCATAGCGCCCCGGGGCGCGACGCTCTGGGACAACAAGTTCGACGGGACGGCCATCAAGCCCGAGATCACCTTCCAGGTCCAGCCCTCGGGCTTTGACCTGCTCTACACCTTCACGAACACGGCATCCGTCGCGAAGCCTCCGGCGATGCTCCGCCTGGGCATCCTGACCCTTGGGCCCGAGGTGACCTACCAGGACTTCCGCTACGGGAGCGAGGATGTCCACGCGCACGTCGCGACGCACAAGTCCAAGGCGTTGACCTATCCGAAGCAGCTCTACTCCCCGGTGTGGGTCCTCAAGAACCAGACGCACGCGATGGGCGTTTCGATCCAGTACCCGATCATGGACTACAAGCACGACGTCCGGTTCGCGTTCTCGAGCCCGGGCGGGAAACTCGCCGAGGGCGAGGGCGGCCGCGGGTGGTTGGTCGAGCAGCGCCTCGCGAACGTCGGCAACGAGTCCGCGAACACCGAACTCGGTCACTCGGCGTCGATCGCTCCCGGGACAAGCCAGGCGTACGTCGTCTCGGTCCGCGTCGCGTCCCCGGAGGAATGGGTCCGCACGCTGGTCCCGTACCGCGACTATTTCCAGTCGCTCTACGGCGGCGTGAAGTACACGCGCGACCCCAGGCCCATCCGGGCATCGGCCGTCGCGTCCTTCATGCACCTGAGCCCATCGAACCCGATGGGCCTGGGCAACGAGAAACTGCGCCCGGACACGAACGGATGGGGCCCGTGGACCAAACGGCTCAAGACCCCCAAGGGGTGGGCGGGCGTCATCCTGTGGAACCCGTCGGGGCTGTATTACCACAACCGCGACAACAACTACCCGTTCCAGTTCACCACGCGCTGGCTCGACAACCCCAAGACCGCCGAGGCGCTGGACAAGAACATCGGGCTCCCCTCCGTGGCGGCGGCGGGCACGCCCGTGGGCCTGTGGTGGGGGCGCTCCTGCCAGGTCGCGGACGTCTGGGATGACGCGACCCTCGAGCCCTTCAACCCCGACAACGCGAAGCACAAGGCCCTCGCCCTCGCCGAGCTCGACCTCGCGGTCCAGGCGGGCGCGACGATCATCGGGCTCGATACGTTCAGCCATCGGCACACGCCGGTCTGGAAACTCAAGCCCTGGCTCGAGGAGATGCAGGCCCGGCACCCGCAGGTGCGCTTCGGGCAGGAGCCGATCTGCTCGGACATCATGCACACGGTGGCGGCGAGTTTCTTCCGGTGCTACGACGATGCGCAGAAGCCCGAGTCCGTCAAGGCCATCATGAAGGCCAAGTCCGCCCACATCCTTGCCGACTTCATCAACCCCGGGCACGAGATCTGGGGCGGGTTCCGATACGCCGGTCACAAGCAATACTTCGGCATCGATCCCACCGCGCAGATGATCATCGACGACGCCAAGCACCTCGCTTCCTGCGGGTTCGTCCCGGTCATGTTCACGGACTTCGACATGCCCGCCGGCATCCTGGCGGCGGAGTCCTGGAGATTCTCCATCCCCTCCGATCTCCAGCGCCTGCCGACGATCGGCAAGGGCGGCACGGGGAACGGGGCGTCGGGCACCTCCGGCGCCGGTGGGGGCCAGGGCGGTGGGAACACCGCACGCACCGGGGCGGGCAAGCAGCCCCCCGTCGGCCCCTTCCAGCCCCCGCCCGAGCGCCGCCGCCCGACGAAGCCGGACGATTCCTCGGCCGCCGCGCCCCCGCCCGCTCGCGACACCTCCGACGCGAAGGAGCGAGCGAAGATCGCGAACGCGGACGACGGCGACCGCTGACGTCCACGCGAACGCCACGATGAACACCCAGGCCCGGGGGATGAGTTCCCCGGGCCTGGTTGCTTCGTGCGAATCCCAAAGGTACGTTCCGATCGATCGCGTTCAGTCCTCGTCCGGGCCCGGGAGCCCGAGGACACAGCGGGCTCGGAGGCGATCCCGCATGATCTCCGCGTTGACGCTCGAGAGGTGTCCATCGAGAGCCAGGGCGACCTCGCGGTCTTTCATGCCACGCGACCGCATCAGCAGGGGAGAGTTCGTGCCAATGCATGCCACGATCTTTGCACGCAGTTCATCGCGCTCAGCCGAAGTGGGTGGCGGGGTTACGGTCAGCACCTCGGTGAAGGACGCGATCGGGGATCGACGCGTCTGTTCCGGGCTCCGGGCCTTGTCGATCACGCCCTGGACGCAGGTCTTCTCGCTGAAGGCGGAGCGGATGAGGTGCATCCAACCCTCGAGCGGCAGGCCTTCGTGGAAACGGGAGGAGACGTCGAGGATGTACTCGTAGGCTTTGCCAAGCCGATCGAAGCGACCATCCTCGGTGCGGCGGCGTCGTTCACGTGCTTCGGCTCTGCGCGAGAGGGCGAGCATCCTGGTGGTGAAGACGAGGGCGATGAGCCGAGCCACGAGGAGTTCTTCGTGGTCCGTCAAGATCCCCTCACGGAGGAGCCGGATCTCGGTCATGAGCGGGTCGACGCGTGGACAGTCCCGGAGGACTGCCGCGAAGACCCCGGTGCGGAGGCGGACCTCGCCGGCCTCCGTCTTCTTCGTCGCGAACCTGGACATGAACGCCGGGACGTGCTGTTCATCGTGATGATCCATGGGACGCCTCCAACCCACGAGCGGACTCGGTTCTCGGGTCGGCGACGATCGCCGACGCCCTCGTGCCGAGGCGCGCGCCGGGGTTGGGAGGCGGGGATCAGGTGCCGGGCAATCCCTCCATGGGGCGGGTGATCGTCCAGTACCACAGCCACGCCGTCCGCGCCCGCGTCGCGAGCGCCTCCCTCTCGGCCTCACCCACGAGGGGCGCGGCCGAGGCAACCCACCACTCGAGGTCGACCCGCCCGCCCGTGTCGGCGAGGAGTTCCTCGAGGTTGCGGATGAGCGTGCCGACGGCGACGAACCCTGAACCCTCGCCGTCCTCACCCGCCTCGACGCCGAGCGCGTCGTCTGCCGCGCCCGGCGCCCCCAACAAGCCGTCGATCTGTTCCTCCGACATTGGCGCCTTCTCCTTTCGCGTGTGGCCGGTCACCGCCCGCCGGACATCGGGCATACGCGAATTTCTCCTAGGGCCGTCGCCACCATGCGGACGGCATCGCGGAGCATCATCGGGTCCATGTTCATCAGGTTGGGCATCGCGCGCGCGGGCATCTCGGCCGCGTGCTCGCGCACCATCTCCATGCGCTCGACGAGCATCGGATCGCCCATCGCCTCCATGAGCGGAGCCATCGCCTCCATCCGAGCCATCAGGTCGTGCTTCATCATCGCCGCACCGCCTTTCCCTTGGGTTTCACTCGCGGCTTTCCCGCCGCCTGAAGAAAGGACGATCTCGCAGTTGGTCCGTCCAGGAATCTGACTCCCGGAACGTTGTTTTGTTCTGCGGACATCGAAATCCGATTCAACGCGGGGCCAAACAAAAGAAAAACCGGCGGCCCCTTTCGGGACCGCCGGATGAAGGACTTCACGCGTTCACCCCGCACGGGGGCGGAGGGGTGTGCGGCTCAGCACCCGCTGGAGTAGAGCCCCTGGAAGCAGAGGAAGTCGAAGATGTCGTGGTCGCCGTCCTTCTCGCAGTCGGCGTAGGGGTCGCCGTCGGCGAACTTGCCCTGGAAGCAGAGGAAGTCGAAGATGTCGAGGTCGCCGTCGAGTTCGCAATCCGCGTAGCACTTGATGATGCAGGCGAAGCCCTCGACGCGGAAGCGATCGACGCCGGACTCGATGATGGAGTTGTTGGGGTTGTCCGTCACGATGAAGCGGACGCGGACCTTGTCGGTCGGGGGCACGAAGTCGATGAGATTGAAGGAGGCGACGGTCCAGTCCGTGTTGCTGGGATTGACGCTGGAGACGAGTTTCCAGGTCGCCCCGCCGTCGTTGGAGACCTCGGTGCGGAACGGATCCTCGAAGGTGTTGCTCTTGTGCCAGCGGGCGTAGGAAACGACGACCTCGCTCGCGGCCGAGAGGTCGTACACGGGTGAAGTGAGGATGGTCGGGCCGCCGTCGATATCGCTGTTGCCCGGGCGGTTGGCGGTGAGCCAGCAGGCGCCGGACCCATCGGCGTCAAAGAGCGGATCGTTGCGGTCGCCGAAGCCCGCGGGGACGCCGCGCTCCCACGCGCCGTCGGTCAGCGACGGATCGTTGAAGACGGTGAACCCGGCATCGGACTCGAAGTTCTCATCGATAAGGACCTGGAACTCGCCGACCTTCGTGGCGTGGGCGTTGGCCGGGGCCGTCGAGGGATTCCTGATGACCGTGCCGAGATCGCCCTCGGCCTGGATGTAGTAACGGGGCTGCGCGCACCCCGCGGCGGGGACGCTGGCGAGGTAGTCCTCGCCCGAGACGTGGGTGAGGCTCGCTTCCTGGAAGGATCCGCCGTCGTAGGCGAAGAAGAGTTTCTCGCTCCCGGGGACGACGTTCTCGGTTCCCGCGATGATCTTGACGGGGAACTCGATCGCGGCATGGGGGGGAGACTTCTGCGGCGTGCCGGCGGGCAGCTGGATCTTCAGCGGGGGCGGGACCTTGCCGCCGGTCGCGCCGCTGACGACGAGGGCGAAGTCGGCGTCGATGCCCGGGGTCTCGGTGTGCGTGTCCTGCACGATCTCGTCGCCGTAGACCTGGACGGTCCACGTCCCGGCCTGGGGGTTCTGAACAAAGACGTTCTCGACGGTGTCCTTGACGTTGGACGACCCGCCCGCGGTGGACCAGTTCCCCGCGGCGAGGCCGTTGTTGCCCCAGTACTCCGTCCCGTTGGGAGCGATGACTTTCAGGGAGAGGTCGTTGATCCGGTGCTGGTTGGAGGAGACGGTGCCCATGCGATCGACGTAGACGAGCGTGGCCCGGAAGGCGGGTTCACCGCTGGCGACCTCGACCTGATACTCCTTCACCTCGAAGGGGAGGATGGGGTCTTCCTCGTCCCAGACGACCATCTTCTCGCGGAGTTCGTGGAGGCTCTTGACGTCGGGCATGCCCCAGCCCTGCTTGTAACGGGAGAGGTTCGCCGTGGTCCCGGTGAACGGGTACTGCGAGGCGGAGTTGACCATGATCGCCTTGGCGGTGGTGGAGTGCGGTCGTTCCTCGAAGACGGTCCCGCCGGTGACGTCGTTCCCGAAGATCCCGTCCTTCCACATCTGGAACATGATGCCGAAGTGGCCGACGGTGATCGGCGTCGCGCCGCTGGTGCCGCCGAAACTTCCGTAGCAGGTGTCGCAGCCGGAACTCGTGGTGTCGGTCTGGTCGTAGAAGTGGGCGAGGTCGGGCTTGAGGCGGCCGTCCTCCGCCGGACCGATGCTCGCGCCGCCCCAGGCATCATCGGCCTTGGTCAGCGTTCCCTGGTGGTTGACGGCGCCGACGGAGACGATGTTCTTCGACCAGGCCTGGGGGCGTGAGAGCGTCGAGCCGGTATTGCTCTGGCTCTGCGTGATGAGGATGTCGTTGAGGAAGATGATGTCGTCCATCTGCGCCGAGATGGTCGTGTAGTTGTTGACCTGCGGGTCGCCCCAGCTGTTGGTCTGGAAGACCGCCTGGAAGGGCTTGGTGGGGTCGACGAGTTCCGCCGTGTGGGTGTAGCGGTTGGCCCCGCCGCCGAGCAGCCCGAGGGGGCTGAACGCCGCGACGAGCCCCTGCGCCTTGGGGAGCATTCCCTTCCGCAGGGCGTTGGCGGTTCCGTCGCCGAAGACGATCCCGTAGACGCTCGTCCCGTGCCCGGTGTCGCTGCTGTTGGCGCCGTGGACGATCGGCGGGTGGTGCTGGAAGTCGACGTGGGTGACGCGCACGCCCGTGTCGCACACCTCGCCGCGGACGCCCGTCCCGTCGTAGCCCAGCCCGTGGGCGTAATCCCCGCCCGAGATCGCCCGGGCGATGTCCATGTCGGCCTCGGGCTCGCCCTTGGGATCGACGTAGACGAGTTCGCTCATGTGCGACAGCGCCACGAGCTGCGCCGCCGAGAGCGTCGCCTCGATGCGGAAGCCCTGCGGCTCCGACCCGTGGACGATGCCCCCCATCGCCGCCAGACGCGCCGCGACCTGGGTCTGCATCGCGGGCCCGCGCTCGGCGAACATGATCGAGTATCGCTGGTCTTCCAGTTGTCCTTCCTGGCCCGAGACGAGCGCGTCGTGAAGCGCGGGATCAAGTTTGTACGCGGGGTGGTAGCGGCCCACCCACCGGACATAGGGCAGCGTCGAGACCGCTTCCGCCTCCGCCGCGCTCAGCCGCACGAGGTGCGAGTGGTCCGCGAGGAACTTGAAGACCTCGCCGCCAAGCCCCGCGATCTCGCGGCGGAACGCCTCGAGAGGCGGGCAGACGAACTGCACGATGTACATGTCGTCCGACGCGGCGCCTGCCAGCGCGGGATGCACGAACGGCTCGCCGCCCTTGAGCGGATCAAAGTTCGCGTAGCGAAGCCGAACGGTGTACGTCGTCTCGCGGACGCGGCCGAAGTCCCTCCCGTTCATGGCGACGGCGTACATCGACGCCGACCCGCCGGCCCACGCCTCCGTCCACGTCAGGATCACCTCGCCCGAAGCCAGACGGATCGCGCGGGGATCCTGCACGCGGCGGGTCGTCGTGTGGACGCTCCGCCCTTCCCACACCAGCGCCGTCGAGCCGTCACGGGCACGCTCGACCACCACCGTCGGCCGTAGTTGTGCCGACGCCGCCGAGCCGCAGACCATCACCAGAGTCAGACACGTTGAAGCGAGAAACCTGTTCGCGCGCATGGTCACAGTTCCTTCCTACTGGGTTCAAGGGGACCCTTCGCCTCTCATCCCCGCGAGACATCCAAGGTATCCGCTCTGCTCTCGGAGTGGAAGCCCCCTCGCCCCGGGTTCGCCCAAGTTTCCTCACCTCGCTCGCCACGAACACAAGGCGAACCTGTCCGGCGTGGTTATCGCCCCGCCGCCCGCACTCTGTCGATGATGCACGGCTCGGCACCCACCCCGAGCTCGTAGAGCACAATCCCGTCCACCACCCGTCGGTGCATCTGGATGTCCCTGTCCGAAGGGGGCTTGAAGCCCCGTTCGCTCGCGGCCCGATCCATCACGACGACAACCTCGCGCCCGTCCGCCCTCGCGAGCAGGACGCACGTCCGGTCGGTGTACAGATAGTCGTAGTCCCACCCGATCAGGGTGAGCCCTTCGCGGGGCTCGACGAGCAGCCCCTCGCCGAGCCGGTCCCGCGTCGTCGCGATGAACTCCTCGTCCGTCTCGCAGACCCACCGGGGCGTCATCCCGCCCATCAATGCGCGCGCGTGGATCGCCGCGAGCCTTTTGGCCGGGTCCATCGGCGCCCGACCGCTCCCACCCCACGTCCAGTATCCCGCGAGGAAGGCGAGCAGGACGGCCGCCGCCGCCGCGTAGAGAATCGTGCGGGCCGTGAGGCGTCTGGGCGGGGGGGGGCGAGTGTGCAGGCCCGGAAACGCCGGGGCGCCGGTGATCGCGCGAAGGCGATCGTCGATGCGTGCCTGGAGTTCGACGAGGTCGCGAAACTCGGGGTCGGCGGCCATGTCTCGTTCGAGGGCGGCGACATCTTCGGGCGTGCGAGCGCCGTCGAGGAACTCGTCGAGCCGCCCGGCGTTCGAGTCGTTCATGAGCCTTCCCTCCTCGGTGCCGTCGCGCCGCGCAACGACTCTCGCAAGGCGGCGCGCGAGCGATGGACGTGGCTCATCGCGGTCCCCTCGGGGATCTCGAGCGATCGGGCGATCTCGCGATACGACAGCCCTTCCACGCTGCGGAGCAGGAGGCACGCCGAGGCCGTCGGATCGAGTCCGCGCAGGGCCCGCACGAGCGAGTCGTCGAAACTGGCCTGCTCGGGTCGCAGGGATCCGTCCGAGGTGAGCGGGCTCGGGGGCGCGGGTGGGGTCATGCCGCGGCCCCCGAGCCCGTCGTCGGATGCGGTCCGGCGTCGCTGCCTGGACCTCGCTTGGTTGAGCGCGACATAGCGCACGATCTGCCCCATCCAGGCGGTGAAACTCGTCCCCTCCTTGAACTGGTCAAGTTTGCCCATGGCCACGAGCGCCGCCTCCTGCAGCACGTCCTCCGCCGCGCCCCGGTCGTGCACCACCGCGATGGCGATGCACCACAGCCGTCGCCACGATGCCTGGAACATCGAGGCGAAGTCATCCCTCGTCAACGGCCCCCCTTCGCGCGACTTCACTCTCCACCAATGTACCCTCGACCATCCCCGGATTGCGACCGCCGACCCCCTACGCTTGCTCGTTCTCGGAACCGACCCATGACCCACGCCCCACTCATGATCGGTGTCAGCGGCCTGCGCGGGGTCGTCGGCGCCTCGCTGACGCCCTCGGTCGCCGCACGCTTCGCCGCCGCCTTCGCTTCGACGCTCCCCCCACGATCGAGGGTGGTGCTCGCACGCGACGGGCGTGTGGGCGGGGAAGCGTTCCATGCCGCCGCGCTCTCGGGCCTCCTCGCCTCGGGAGTGGACGTCATGGATGCAGGCGTGGCGTCGACCCCGACGACCGCCATCCTGGGCGAGCATCTCAAGGCTCGCGGGGGGGTCGTCATCACCGCCAGCCACAACCCGCAGGAGTGGAACGGGCTCAAACTCATGGCCGCCTCGCCTCGACTGGCGGCGCCCCCCGAAGCAGCGGCGAGAGAGGTCATCGCCCGCTTCCACGCCGATTGTGCCCCGCTCGCTCCCTGGAAGAACGTCGGTCGAGTCGTTCCCCTGCGCGTCGATCCCGTCGCGGTCCACGCCGATCTCATCGTCGAGCGCCTGCACGAACTCGACCTCCTCAAGCCCATCCGCAAAGCGAGATTCCGCGTCGTGGTGGACTCCGTCAACGCCTCCGGGGCGGCCGGCGCGCGCGCGCTCATGAATGCGCTCCGGGTCGATCTCGTTCCCCTCTACGCGGAGACGACCGGGCGATTCCCCCATCCGCCCGAGCCTCTCGCCGAAAACCTCGGCGTGCTGCGGCGTCGCGTCCGCTCGTCCGGGGCCGACCTGGGGCTCGCGCAGGACCCCGACGCCGACCGCCTCGCCCTCGTCGATCACAAGGGGCGATACATCGGGGAGGAATACACGCTCGCCCTCTCGGCGTGGTCGCTGCTCGAAGCCCGCCCGCGCGCCCGCGAACGAACCCTCGTCACCAACCTCTCCACGTCGCGCATGGTCGACGACCTCGCCGCGCGGCACGCCTCCCGCGTCCTCCGAGCGCCGGTCGGCGAGGCGAACGTCGTCGCCGTCCTGGGCCCGCGCGGGTTCCTCGGGGGCGAGGGCAACGGCGGGGTGATCTGGCCCGCCGTCACCATGATCCGCGATTCGCTCGCCGCCGCCGCCCTTGTCCTGGGGCTCCTCGCCCGACGGGATGAATCGCTCGCGGACCTCGTCGCGTCGATCCCCTCGTACGCCATTGTGAAGCGCAAGGTGCCCCTCTCGCGCAAGGAGGATGCCGCCGAGGCCCTTTCCGCCCTCGCCCGTGCCCATCAGGGCTCGGCGAGTGTGGACACGCGTGACGGCGTGCGCGTGGACTGGCCCGAGGCGTGGCTCCACGTCCGCCCGTCGAACACCGAGCCGATCCTCCGCCTCATCGCCGAGGCGCCCGGACGTGCGCAAGCCGAGGCCATCCTCGACGAGGCCGCTCGCGTCGTCGGATATACTGACGCCCGATGAACGAACCCGATCCACGATATGCCCAGGGACAGCGCGTCCGCGTCACCCAGCAGATCCCTCGCCAATCCGGGGCGCTCCTGGCCAGTTTCGAGGGGACCATCGTCGGCTTCACGCAGCAGCGCACCGGGTCGTGGTTCGCCCACTCCAAGGATCGCAGGCTCTGGCTCGACCGCCTCGAACTCCGCAAGGACGACGGCGAGATCGTCGTGTGCAACCTCGACCACTACACCTCGATCGAGATCATCGAGCCCCAAGCGCACGCCCCGCGTCCGCCTCGCTGACGCCGCGGACCCGCACCGTCTTGCGGGGCGACGAGTGCCCCGCCTCGACCTCGATATCCCTCGCCCGCACCCCCAGCGCCCGCGCGAGCAACTCGATCATCGCTTCGTTCGCTCGTCCATGCTCCGGCGGGGCCGCCACTCGCACCTTCAGACGATCCCCCGCGAGCCCCACGACCTCGCTCCGGCTCGCGCCGGGGACGACCTTCACCCGCACCCGCACGCCGTCGGGCATCGGGGAGATCGCCTCGTTCACGGCCTGGCCTTGCGAGGAGGCCGCCTCGGGGCGCCGGCGGGCTTGGGTTCGGCGTCCGGCCCCTCGCCGGACGGCGGCCTCGACGACGCCCGGCGTGCGACACGCGCCGGGAAGATCGCCGTGCTCTGGGCGCGTGCGGCACCAAGCCGAACGGGCCCGGACTTCATCCGGGCGAACGCGCTCGCCGCGTTGGCCCTCGAGAACTCGCACCCGATGAACCGCCTCCCCAGCGCGTGCGCGACAACCCCCGTTGTCCCCGAGCCCAGGAACGGATCGAGCACCAGGTCCCCAGGGTTGCTCGTCGATCGGATCACCCGCTCGAGATAGACCTCCGGCAACTGGTTGTCGTGGTTCCCGCGGCGCTCGGCGTTGTTGCCCTGGATCCGACCCCAGAACTGGCCATACCACACGTCCATCGGGACCCGCATCCCCGGGGGCATCCCGTCCTTCTTCGACTCCGTCCGCGGATCGCCGTAGATCGCCCGCCGATCGGAGAGTTCGAGCACCTCCCCGGGGTTCCACGTCGCAGCGCCGCCTTCCTTCACGAACCAGAAGACGTGGACCTTGCTGTTGATGAACCGCTCCACCCGGTTCTGCCCGAAGCGGTAGTGCCAGATGCACCAACTCCGGAGGTCGGTTTTCGCGGCGGGCGTGCGCCCCAGCCGGCCCTTCAAGTAGCACGCGATCTCCGCCGCCCAGTCGTCCGGGATGTTGACCCAGAGCGCCCCCCCGGGACGCAGCGCACGCAGGCATCCGTCGAGCCAGTCGAACGTGAAGCCGAGATAGTCCTCCTCCGGCATCGCGTCGTTCCACTCGTCGTACGCTCGCCGCCAGTTGAACGGTGGGTCGGCGAAGACGATGTCCACCGCGCCCCTCGCGCACTCGTCGATTCGGCCCAGCAGGTCCCGGCAGTCGCCCACGTACACCCTCGCCTCCGGCGCGTCGAGCGAGAACACCGGGCGGGCCGCTCCGTTCATCCGATCCTCCTGAGCACGGCAAGCCCGTAGTTGAGCGGGCTCAGATAGACCTCGCACTTCTCGTAGAGCCCCTGCGCCCGCGCGTGAAGGTGGTCGAGCAGGTGCCGGGGCCCGTCGTGGTCGCACAGCTCGGGGTACACGTCGTGCAGGATGACGTACCCCCCCGTGTTGAGCAAGGGCTCGACGCTCCAGAAGTCCTGTAAGAGCCCGAACCGGCCGTGGTCCCCGTCGAGGAACGCCAGGTCCACCCCCCCGCGCGCCCGCAACTCCGCCGACATCCCCCGGATCGCGAACGAACTGTTCCCGTGGTGGAGCACGACGCGCCCCCCGAGCCCCGCCCGCGCGATCGTCGCCGCCACCACGTCCAGCCTTCCCCGGGGCAGCGTCTCGTCCCGCCACGGGCCCTTCTCGATCGGAGTGAAGTCATCGAACGAGTGCAGGCTCGACCCTTCCGGGAGGGCCGCGGCCATCCAGATCGTGCTCACCCCCAGGAACGTCCCGACCTCCGCCGCCACCCTCGGACGCACGTTCCTCACGAGCGAGTGGAGCAGCAGCCCCGCCTCGGGCGAGAGCGCGGCGGGGAAGTTGATCCGTTGGGCATAGAGCCCGCGAAGCGTCTGCACCCACGCGCTTCCCGAACTCGCAAGGAACTCTGGGAACGCCCACCCCGTCTCGAGCGCAAGGGCTTCCCCTTCCCAGATCCGCTCGCTGGGGAAGTGCCGCAGCGTCTCCCGCGGGAGGGCGTATCGTTGCGCCGGCGCCGGCGGGGGGTCGAGCGGCTCAAGCGGTTCCCAGCGGCGGACCTCGGGGTGTCCCTCGCTCACGACCCCACCTGCTGGACAAGGGGGTTGTCCTTCGGAACCGGGTTCTTCTGCGCTCTCACAAGCCGGGCCACCTCTCGGGCGAGCCTCCGGCGTTCCTCGCGATCAGGGCATGCCTCGGCCAGGCACCGCGCCTCGAGCGAGCGCCTCGTCCTGCACCCGAGCCCCGTCGGCTCGATCACCAGGCACGCGAGCATCCGCGCGAGCGAACGCGGGCCCATCCCCCGGCGGACCGCGATGCAATCGACGATCGCGACCTCCGCGCCCCACTCGTCCACACGCGTCACAATCAGGTTCGAGGGCTTGTGGTCCTGGTTGAATCGGCCCAGCGACGCCAGCCGCCGAGCCTGCGCGCCAAGTTCCCGAGCCAGCGCGTGCTGGGCGCGGGCGGGCAGACGCCTTCCCTCGAAGGCCCCGCTCGCCAGGACCCGTATCAGGGGTGTCCCGGGCACATACGACGCGACCACGGCCTCGACCGCTCCCGCGTCCGACCGTCCTCGCAGGATCGCCAGGGGCCGCGGCGCAAGGAATCCCCGTTCGCGGAGCCATGCCGCCCCGCGCCAGAACCGCCACGCGCGACCGGTCCGCGTCGCGTGCTGCACTCGCCGGCGCGCGTCGTCCAGGGCCGAGCACTTCACGATCCCCGCCTCGATCCGCCACACCCCGTCGCGCACCCCGGCCTTGACGACCTGCGCCGCCGCGCCGAGTTCCCGTGCCCAGTCCCGTCCCGGGAGGGCCGATCTCAGGACGCGAATGTCACGCTCGGGGAGCACAGCGGGCACCATAGCGGGTCGGGCGGCCTCGGGCTATCGTCCCCCCGTGGCTTCCCTCGCCGTCGCGCTCACCTTCAAGAACAACTCCCGTACGCTCCCCCTCCTGCTGGCCTCCGTCGCGGGGCTCGCCGACGAGATCGTCGCCATCGACTCCGGCGCGACCGATGCCTCCGCCGACCTCGTCCGCGCCGCGCCGGGCGCCAGGGTCATCCGCCACGACTGGATCGGCTACGCCGCCACGAAGAAACTGGCCGTCGACGCGTGTTCGCGCCCGTGGATCCTGCTCCTGGATTCCGACGAATCCCTCGAGCCCGACCTTCGCGCCTCCGTCGCCGAACTCCTCGCCGCGGACCCCCCGGACACCGCCGCCTGCAGAGTGAACCGCAAAACGTGGTACGCCGGCGCGCCGCTGGACCACGCGTGGCAGCCCGAATGGCGATTGCGCCTCTTCCGCCGGGGTCGGGTCAGGTTCTCGGGCTTCGATCCCCACGAGAGCCTCGTGGTGGACCCCTCCGACCGGGCTCCGTCTCGGGTGGTCGATCTCCGCGGGACGCTGCGCCACGATTCGTTCGAGACCATCGCCGAGCACCTCGCCCGCTGCGCCCACTACGCCTCGATCGCGGGCGACGCCCTGGTCAGCCAGGGCAGGCGGGGAAGCCTCGCGCGGGCCGTCCTCTCTCCGCCCGGTGCGTTCCTCAAGCAGATGGTGCTCAAGGGGGCCTGGCGCGACGGCGTCCGCGGGTGGCTCGCCGCCGGGTCCACCGCCGCCGCGACCCTCATGAAGCACCTCGTGCTCATCGAGAAGTCACGCGTCGAACCGGGTCGTCGTCGAACCTAGGATCCCGGCGTGAATCCACCCACGTCCGCCGAGTCTTCTTCCTCCAACGTCGACCCCGAGATCTTCGCCGGCGAGACGACCTTCGCTTCGCTCGGGCTCCGCGCGAGCGTTCTCAAGGGCGTCGAGGCCCTCGGGTTCGAGAAGCCCACGAAGATCCAGGCCACGCTCATCCCCGTCGCCCTCACCGGACGCGACGTGCTGGGCCAGGCCAAGACCGGCACCGGCAAGACCGCCGCCTTCGCCCTGCCCATCCTCTCCCTGGCCGACAAGGACACGCCCTCCCAGGCCCTCGTCCTCGCGCCGACTCGCGAACTCGCGATCCAGATCGGGCACGAGATCAACGACCTCGCGAAGTTCACGCCCCTCCGCGCCCTCCCCGTCTTCGGCGGGCAGCGCATGCAGCAGCAGATCACCGGGCTCAAAAAGGGCGCGCAGATCATCGTCGGCACCCCCGGCCGCGTCCTCGACATGGTCGAACGCGGGCACCTCCGTTTCGACAACATCCGCTTCGTCGTTCTCGACGAGGTCGATCGCATGCTCGACATCGGCTTCCGCGAGGACATCCGCAGGATCCTCAAGTCCTGCCCCGCCGAGCGACAGACCATCCTCGTCTCCGCGACCATCTCGCCCGAGATCGAGAAACTCGCCCGGTCCTACATGCGCAACCCGGAGAAACTCGTCGTCGCTGCGGGCTCGCTCACCGTCTCGCTCGTCCAGCAGTTCTACCTCCCCGTCGAGCACTGGGACAAGAAGCGCCTCCTCCTCCACCTCCTCACCCACGAGGAGCCCGCGCTCACCCTCGTCTTCTGCCGCCTCAAACGCTCCGTGGACAACGTCGCCAAGTACCTCTGCGACAAGGGCATCGACGCCCACGCCATCCACGCCGACCTCGCCCAGGGCAAACGCAACCAGATCATGGAGAAACTCCGCTCCGGCAAGCTCGAGGTCCTCATCGCCTCCGACCTTGCCAGCCGCGGCATCGACGTCGAGGGCATCACCCACGTCGTCAACTACGACCTCCCCGAGGACATCGAGCTCTACGTCCACCGCATCGGACGCACCGCCCGCGCCGGCCGCGGCGGGGTCGCCTGGTCGTTCGTGACCCCCGACCAGGGCCGCCTCCTCACTCAGATCGAGCAACTCATCAACGCCGAGGTTCACAAACTCGACTACCCCGACTTCAAGCCCGGCCCCGTCCCCGACGACGTCCGTCACCAGCGCGAACGCGACGCCGCACGCGCCAATCGTCCGGGCGCCAACCGCTTCTCCGCCAGCCCCCCGCCCGCCCCGGGTGCCCACCCGCCGGGCACGTCGGCGGCGCCCGCAGCGTCCCCCGCCGCCACGACGCCCGCCCTCGATCCTTCGAAGTTCCCGGGCGGCCTCGTCCCGA